>Ga0114129_10008830_pt1 | contig 14378 bp, 11 predicted proteins | sample RhiMetdeltSRZDD1_FD_80071 | JGI IMG/M metagenome (GOLD analysis project Ga0114129, IMG submission 80071) | Populus rhizosphere microbial communities from Tennessee, USA - Rhizosphere MetaG P. deltoides SRZDD1 (version 2) (version 2) | ecosystem: Host-associated > Plants > Roots > Rhizosphere >... | reverse complement strand
GGAGCCGGCGGCGAAGCTGCCGAAATCGACCCGCGCCGCCACCAGATCGGTCGCCGCCTGCGCGCCGCCCTTGTAGACCACATGCACGAACTTGGCGCCGGCCCGCTGCGCCATCTCCTCGACCGCCAGATGCTGCAGCAGCCCGTAGCCGGCGGTGCTGAAATTGAGGCCTTCGGCCCGCTGCTTGCTCAGTTGCACGAGGCCCTTGAGGTCGTCGGCCGGCACCGATTTCGCCGCCACCAGCAGGGTCGGCGTAATGCCAATGCCGCCGACCGCGGTGAGGTCTTTGATCGGATCGTAGGCGAGCTTGCTGAAGCTCGACGGAAAGGTCGCGATCACCGCCGCGTTGACCAGGAGCGTGCAGCCGTCGGGCTTGGCATTGACCACCGCGAGCGTGCCGATATTTCCGGTGGCGCCGGCGCGGTTCTCGACGACGACGCTTTTCTTCAGCAACGGCTCCAGGCGGTCGGCGATCAGGCGGGCCGCGACGTCGGTGGCGCCGCCCGCCGGATAGGGCACGATCATGGTGACGCGCGGACAATCATAGTCCGCGCCGAATGACGCAGTCGTGGTCAGTCCCGCCGCCAGCAACACGACGAACGAGCGCATGGCCCTCTCCCTCAGCATCGGCCCGGCCGCCGGCACGGCTAGTTCTGCAAATCGACCCGGCGGAATTTCTGCAGCCGCTGGCCGGTCTGCACCTCGGATGTGTAGATGTTGCCCTGGCGGTCGACGGCGATGTTGTGGAGCGCGGTGAACTGGCCGACCTGCCGGCCCGGCCGGCCGAAGCGCGCCAGCGTCTCCTTCGAGGCACGGTCGACGATACGCACCTCGCCGTTCATGCCGTCGATCATGTAGATGAATTTCTGCTCCTTGTCGGGCGAGAACACCAGGTCGTAGACGGTGCCGTTGCCGCGGGTCGCCTTCTCGTAGACGTGCTCGGAGACGAAGGTGCCGTCCTTGCGGAAAATCTGCAGGCGGTTGTTGGTGCGGTCGCAGACGTAGATCAATCCCTCCTGCGACAGCCGGATGCAGTGCACCGGGTTGCCGAACTGCTGCGAGGGCGGCTGCGCCGGATCGTAACGCGGCGTCTTCTCGTCACTCGGCTTGTTGCCGTAGGCGCCCCAATGGCGCTTATAGGCGCCGGTCTCGGAATCGAACGCGACGACGCGGCGGTTGGCGTAGCCGTCGGCGGCAAACGCCTCCTTGGCGCCGACGTCGACCGCCACGTCGGCGGGCGAGCCGAGCCGCTCGGTCGAGTTGCTGTCGTTGCCCTGACCCTGCTTGCCGATTTGCCGGACGAACTTGCCCTCCATGGTGAACTTGAGCAGCTGGCCGTCCTTCTTGCCGTTGCCGGCGAGCCAGACGAAGTCGTTGTCGTCGACGAAAATGCCGTGCTCGCTCTCGGGCCACTCGTAGCCCTGCCCCGGACCGCCCCAGGTGCGGACGAGGTTGCCGGATTGGTCGAACAGCAGCACCGGCGGCGCCGCGACGCAGCACTTGGCCTCGGGCGGATTCTGCTCGGCGGCGCGCTCGCGCGGCGTGAGCGAGCCCGGCCGATGCACCACCCACAGCCGGTCGTATTTGTCGGTCGCGATGCCGGACACCTGGCCGAGGATCCAGTTGTTGGGCAGTGGCTTCGGCCAGAACGGCTCGACCTGGAACTGCGGCACCGTGCCGACATTCTGGGCCCACGCCGCGCCCGCGATGAGCGCCGCCACGACGGTGCCCAGGCAAGTGATCGTCTTTTTCATGTTGTCCTCCCGAACAGCCGCTGAAGTCTTCACCTCAGACCGGCTCCGAGAGTAGCGCGGATACTGGCAGATTACAGCGCCTCCACCGCGACCACGCCGGGCACCGCCTTGATGGCACCGGCGATCTGCGGCGAGACCTTGAAGCGGCCGGGAAGCTTGACCTCAACCTCGGTACCCTCGGCGAGCATCAGCACCAGCGAGACCTCGCCGTCGGCCTTGTCGGGCCTGCGTGCCGCTGCCGGAGCTTCGAGACGCTTGGCGACGCTCTCGACCGGCGCCTCGCTGCGCAGAAACACCCGCAGCCCCTTCGAGAGCTTGGCGGCCGCCTGATCGAGCGGCTCGACCATCTGGATGCGCGCGCGCACGTCGTCGCCCTGCAGCTCGGCCGAGAGCGTCAGCAGCACCGCGGCCCCGGGCTCGAGCAGATCGCGAAACTGCTGCAGCCCTTCCGAGAACACCACCGCCTCGAAATGTCCCGACGGATCGGAAAGCCCGATGATGCCCATCTTGCTGCCGGTCCGGGTGCGCCGCTCGGTGCGCGCCACCACGGTGCCGGCGACGCGGCCGGCGCTGGCGCCTGCTCGCACCGCGCGCGAAAATTCGGCCCAGGACTGCACCCGCATGCGCTTGAGCGCGGGCGCGTAATCGTCAAGCGGATGGCCGGTCAGGAAGAACCCGATGGCGTCGAACTCCTTCTGCAGCCGCTCGGCGGGCAGCCACGGCTCGGCCGCCGGCAGCGGCAACGCGGCGCGGGTCGCCCCCCCGCCGAACAGTTCCGCCTGCCCGATCGCGACGTCGTCGTGGGTGCGCTGCGCGGCGGCCAGCATGACGTCGACGCCGGCGAAGACCCGGGCGCGATTGGCGTCGAGCGCGTCGAAGGCACCGGCCGCGGTGAGGCTTTCCAGCACGCGCTTGTTGACCGCGCGCGGATTGATGCGGCCGGCGAAATCGGCAAGGTCGGCGAACGGCCGGCCGCCGCGCGCCTCGACGATCGCGTCGACCGCCTGGCGGCCTACGCCTTTGAGGGCCGCGAGCGCATAGTGGATGGTCTTGCCCTCGACCTCGAAGGCGACGCCGGAGCGGTTGATCGACGGCGGCTCGACCTCGACGCCGAGGCGCTCGGCCTCGGCGCGGAATTCGGCGAGCTTGTCGGTATTGCCCATGTCGAGCGTCATCGAGGCGGCCAGGAACTCGACGGGGTAGTTCGTCTTCATAAAGGCGGTCTGGTAGGCGACCAGCGCATAGGCGGCGGCGTGGCTCTTGTTGAAGCCGTAATCGGCGAACCGCTCGAGCAATTCGAAGATCGTTTCGGCCTGGGCGCGGTCGAGCCCGCGCTCGACGCAGCCTGACACGAAGCGTTCGCGCTGCGCCTGCATCTCCTTGCGGATCTTCTTGCCCATGGCGCGGCGCAGCAGATCGGCTTCGCCGAGCGAATAGCCGGCGAGGATCTGCGCCGCCTGCATCACCTGCTCCTGATAGACGATCACGCCGAAGGTCTCGCGCAGGATCGGCTCGAGCTTGGGATGGATGTAGTCGGGCTGCTCGCGGGCGTGCTTGCGCGCGCAGTAGGTCGGGATGTTCGCCATCGGGCCTGGCCGGTAGAGCGCGACCAGCGCGATGATGTCCTCGAAGCGGTCGGGCCGCATGTCGAGCAGCGCCCGCCGCATGCCCTGGCTTTCCAGTTGGAAGATGCCCACCGCTTCGGCACGCGCCAGCATGGCGTAGGTCTTCTCGTCGTCGAGCGGGATCGAGGCGAGCTCGATCTCGGCGCCGCTCCGCCGCGCCAGCGCCACAGCGGTTTCGAGCACGGTGAGCGTCTTGAGGCCGAGGAAATCGAACTTCACCAGCCCCGCCTGCTCCACCCATTTCATGTTGAACTGGGTCACCGGCATCAGCGATTTCGGATCGCGATAGAGCGGCACCATCTCGGTGAGCGGGCGTTCGCCGATCACGATGCCGGCGGCGTGGGTCGAGGCGTGACGATGCAGCCCTTCCAGCTTCTGGGCGATGTCGAAGGCGCGCCGCACCACCGGATCGCCGTCGCGCGCCGCCTGCAGCCGCGGCTCGTCGTCGATGGCCCGCCCGAGCGTGACCGGGTTGAGCGGGTTCTGCGGCACCAGCTTGCAGAACTTGTCGACCTGCCCGTACGGCATCTGCAGCACGCGGCCGACGTCGCGCAGCACGCCGCGCGCCTGCAGCGTGCCGAAGGTAATGATCTGCGCCACCCGGTCGCGGCCGTAACGCGCCTGCACGTAGCCGATGACCTCGTCACGGCGGTCCTGACAGAAGTCGATGTCGAAATCCGGCATCGACACGCGCTCGGGATTGAGGAAGCGCTCGAACAGGAGCCCGAAACGCATGGGGTCGAGGTCGGTGATGGTGAGGGCGTAGGAGACGAGCGAGCCTGCGCCCGAGCCGCGTCCCGGGCCGACCGGGATGCCCTGCGCCTTGGCCCATTGGATGAAGTCGGAGACGATGAGGAAGTAGCCCGGATACTTCATGCCTTCGATCACCTTGAGCTCGAAGGCCAGGCGCTCGCGATAGTCCTCGACCGTCCGCCCGGGCGCCACGCCGTGGCTGCTGATCCGGCGCTCGAGCCCGGCCTCCGCGCGCTTGCGCAGCTCCGCCGCCTCGTCGACCGCCGCGCCCTCGCTGCCGACCGAGAAGCGCGGCAGGATCGGCGCCTGCACCCGCGGCCGGAAGGCGCAGCGCTGCGCGATTTCGACCGTCGAGGTGATCGCCTCGGGAAGGTCGGCGAACAGCTCGGCCATTTCCGCGCGGGTCTTGAACCGGTGCTCGGGGGTGAGCTGGCGCCGGTCGGTCTCGACCATCAGCCGCCCTTCGGCGATGCAGATCAGCGCGTCATGCGCTTCGTAGTCTTCCCGGCGCGCAAACAAGGGTTCGTTGGTGGCGACGAGCGGGATCCCCCGCGCATAGGCCAGTTCGACGAGCGCCGCCTCGACGCTGCGTTCCGCGGTCGTGCCGTGGCGCTGCAGCTCGATATAGAGCCGATCGCCGAACAGCTGCAGCAGCCGCTCGCAGCGCCTGTCCGCCAGATCGCCCTGGCCCGCAAGGAGCGCGGCATCGAGCGGCCCGCCGGGACCGCCGGTGAGCGCGATCAAGCCGTCGCTCTCGCCTTCGAGCCAGGCGAGCTTGAGGTGGGGCTGCTCGTTTGGCGCGGTCTCGAGAAACGCGCGTGAGTTGAGACGCATGAGGCTGCGGTAGCCGCTCTCGCGCGCGGCCAGGAACACCATGCGCGGGCGCTCCGGCGCCGGGCCCGTGCCGACGCGAGGACCGGCGTCCTGATCGGAAAAATCGATCGCCAGCGCACAGCCGACGATCGGCTGGATGCCCGCCCCCGCCATCTTGTCGGAGAATTCGAGCGCCCCGAACATGTTGTCGGTGTCGGTGAGCGCGAGCGCCGGCTGCCGGTCCGCCTTGGCGAGCTCGGCCAGCCGCGCAATCGTCAGCGCACCCTCGAGCAAGGAGTAGGACGAGTGCACATGCAGGTGGACGAAACCCGGCATTCAACCCTCACGATTCTCGCTGCCGGGCGAATGTGGGGGCGAGGTGCGGGCGCTGTCCACTACGAGCGCCGTCTGGGACGAGCGGATGGGGCTTAATCCCCAGACTCTTGATCCGGATCTCTTGATCCCAGGCCCGTGATCCCAAGCCTCTCGATCGAGCCCAGGGCTCGCCCCTGGAGCTGAATAGAGAGCTTGGCGGGGCTGGTTACCCCGCGATGCAGCTCAAAGGGTGGCGATCACCTGTGCCCAAATCGCGATCATGCCTAGAAACAGCGCCAGCGAGGCGAGTGTGGCAGCTTCTTCGACGACGGCCCGGACCATAACTCAACTCCTGCGCGACAGAACAAGCCATGAACATAGTTCATGTTATGTTCCAGAGTCAAGGGTTAGTAATGGTTTGGGGTAGGTGTGTTGCCTCAAGTCGAAATGATCGCGGCTGTGTCAGCGTCCCTCAGGCCCTGTATCCATCGCGCGTGATTGCCGCTCCTGCGAGCCGGGTCCAAGCGCAAAAAAAAGAGAGCCCCGTCGAACGGGGCTAGTAGAGCAACTTGGGAGGTGCTCGACCCCGTCACGCTGGGGTCCGTACAAAAACGCTACGCCATCCATGGCCGTGCGGTCTGTACAGAATTGACCACACCTCAATAAACCGCCCACTCGCTGGTCACGCGGCGGAGTCCTAGAAGTTCCTCATCAGCAGGAATACGTCCAGGACGAACGCCGCTCCGCGCGCGCTTGATCTCACCGCCGCCGGGGCCGGTTGCCTTGGCCAGTGCCCATGGAACCTTTCTGACCGCTCCCGTACGCCTGATACCACGGGTTCTGCACGCAAGAGCCGCCGCCACCGCGCGCCGTCATCATGCACTGCTCGAACGACGTGAAGGCGCAGGTGGTGCCGTTGTCGCCGTCGTTGCCGCCGTATTGCACGCACCATGGCCGATAGATTTCCGCGGCGGCCGGCTGCGTCCCGGCTGCGAGAACGACCGACGCAAACAGGGCGAGCGCGACACGGATGATGATCATGACTGTTCCTGCAAAACCGCACCTGCTCGCCGATGAACACCCGATCGGGGTCGTTGTTCCGGAGTCCATCGCGCTTCGTTGCGACAACCCGGCCACCTCAACCGCCGCGCTGCCCTGTGATAAGCATGTGGCCTGCGCCGGAGGAAACCAATGTCGCGATTTGTGCTGCGCCCAGGGCTCGTTGCCGCCGTGTTGCTGCTGCTCGTGCATGCCGCCGCTGCCGCGGAGGATGCGCTCAAGATCGCCGTCGGGCAGCGCGGCGGCTGGGAGCAATGCGTGTCCGAGCTCGGCCAGAACGCCGGCATCTTCAAGAAGCATGGCCTCGTTCTCGACGTGCTCTACACGCAGGGCAGCGGTGAGACCATCCAGGTCGTGCTCTCCGGCAGCATCGACATCGGCATCGGCCCCGGGACCCACGCGGTCTTCGGCGCCTTTGCCAAGGGTGCGCCCATTCGCATGATCGGCGCGTCGTTCACCGGCGCGCGCGACCAGCTCTATTACGTGCGCGCCGACTCGCCCATCCGCGGCATGAAGGATGCCGACGGCAGGACCATCGGCATCTCGACCAGCGGGTCGAGCTCGCACATGCTCGCCCTCGCGCTGGCGAAACACTTCGGCATCAATCTGGTCCCGCAGGCGACCGGGAATTACTCCTCCACCCTCACCCAGGTGATGACCAAGCAGGTCGACATCGGGTTTGCGCAGGCGCCTTTCGTGCTCGACGCGGTGGAGGACGGCCGCATCCGTCTGGTGGCGAAGGGAGCCGACATGCCGGAAGTGCAAAATCAGACGATCCGCGCCTGGATCGCGCATGCGAACACGCTCGAACGTCGCCGGGACGCATTGACGCGATATGTGAGGGCCTATCGCGAGACGCTGGACTGGCTCTATGCCAGCCCGGACGCCGTCAAGGCCTATGCCGCATGGTCGGGCCTGGGCGAGCGCCTCGCCCGCCAGGCCCCCGACTTCATCACCAAGGACAGCATCGATCCCATCCGCATCGTGGGCCTGGAGGAGATGATGGGCGATGCGGTGAAGTTCAAATATATCGCCGCGCCGCTCACCGGCGACCAGTTGGCGACGCTGGTGCAGGTTCCGAAATAGTCAGCGGTGGAGGCTGCGCGCGAGCAGCTGTTGCGCGGCGCTTATTCCAGCTCGATGACCAGCCCATCCCGCAGGGTGACGCGGCGGTCCATGCGCCCGGCGATGTCCATGTTGTGGGTGGCGACGACGACCGCGAGCCCCGAAGCCTGGACCAGCTGGGTGAGCGCGGAGAAGACGTGGTCGGAGGTGCGCGGGTCGAGATTTCCGGTCGGCTCGTCGGCGAGCAGAATGCGCGGCGCATTGGCGACCGCGCGCGCGATCGCCACCCGCTGCTGCTCGCCGCCGGAGAGCTCCGCCGGGCGGTGCGTGAGACGCTCCTCGAGCCCGAGATAGCTGAGCAGGTCGGTGGCGCGCCGGACCGCTTCCGCACGCGACAACCCGCGCACCATCTGCGGCATGACCACGTTCTCGAGCGCGGAAAACTCCATCAGCAGATGGTGGAACTGATAGACGAAGCCGATCTCGACGCGCCGGATGCGGGTGCGCTCGGCATCCGCAAGGCGCGACGTCGGAATTTGGTCGACATAGACCTCGCCGGCGTCGGGATGTTCCAGCAGGCCGGCGACGTGCAGGAGCGTGGACTTTCCGGCGCCCGAGGGCGCCACCAACGCCACCGATTGCCCCGGCCAGATCGCGAACTCGGCTCCTTTGAGAATATCCAGCACCACGTCGCCCTGGCGATAGTGCCGGTCGATGCCGTGCAGGAACAGGATCGGCGGCGCTTCCGCGCTGGTATCGACGCCGTGCTGCGACATGGCGTGGTCGTGGATCGTCACGTCACTCATATCGCAGCGCCTCGACCGGATCGAGGCGCGCCGCGCGCCAGGCCGGATAGAGCGTCGCCAGCAGCGACAGCGCGAGCGCCATGATGACCACCGCCGTGGTCTCGCCCACGTCGAGATCGGCCGGCAGCTTGGAGAGGAAATAGAGCTCGGGCGAGAACAGCTCGGTGTTGGTCAGCCACGAGATGAAGCGGCGGATCGATTCGATGTTCAGGCATATCAGGAGCGCCAGCAGGAAACCCACCAGCGTGCCGATGACCCCGACCGAGGCGCCGGTCATCATGAACACCCGCATGATCGCGCCCTGGGTCACGCCCATGGTGCGCAGGATGCCGATGTCCCGGCCCTTGTCCTTGACCAGCATGATCAGGCCGGAGGTGATATTGAACGCCGCCACGATCACGATGATCGTCAGGATCAGGAACATCACATTGCGCTCGACCTGCAGCGCATTGAAGAAGGTCGAGTTGCGCTGGCGCCAGTCGATCATGAAGATCGGGCGGCCGGACGCTTCGGTGATGAGCCTGCGGTAGCGGTCGATCTGGTCGGGCTTGTCGACATAGACCTCGATGGCGGTGACGTCGCCGGCGCGGTTGAAATAAGCCTGCGCCTCGGGGAGCGGCATGAACACGAAGGCGGAATCGTATTCCGACATGCCGACTTCGAAAACCGCGGCGACCTTGTAGGGTTTGATCCGCGGCGTCGTGCCCATCGGCGTGACCGCGCCGCGCGGCGCGACCAGCGTCACGCTGTCGCCCACGCGCAACGACAATTGATCGGCGAGCCGCCTTCCGATCGCCACGCCCTGCCCCCCGTCGAAGCCGTCGAGCGTGCCCTGCCGGATATTGTTGGCGACCGAGGGCAGCTTGGCGAGATCGGCGGCGCGCACACCGCGCACCAGCACGCCGGAGGCGTTGAACGGCGAGGAGGCCAGCGCCTGCCCCTCGACGATCGGCGCGGCGAGGATGACCCCGGGTACCCCGGAAATGCGCTCGGCCACCGCCTCCCAGTCGGTCAGCGGCTGTTCCAGCGGCTGAATCAGAAGGTGGCCGTTCAGGCCCAGAATCTTGTCGAGCAGTTCCTTGCGGAAGCCGTTCATCACCGCCATCACGATGATGAGGGTGGCGACGCCCAGCATGATGCCGAGGAAGGAAAACGCGGCATTGACCGAGATGAATCCCTCCTGCCGCCGCGCCCGCAAATAGCGCAGCGACAGCATCCACTCGAACGGAGCGAAAGGGTGGGTCCTGGTGATTGGCTCGCTCATCGGATTGTTCCCCGCCCCCCGAGTTTCATACGATTCTGGCCGTTTCAGGCCCAGCCCGGCCGCTCCCGAGCCGGCACGGCGTGGCCTGGTCACGGCGCCAAGCGCTTGAGAACGTCGGCCGCGCTCATCAGTTCGCGGCTGCCGTCGGCCCTCTTCTTGAGTTCGACTTTGCCTTCCGCAAGGCCTTTAGGCCCGATCAGGATCTGCCAGGGAATGCCGATGAGGTCTGCGGTGGCGAATTTCGCCCCCGGTCGCTGGTCGAGATCGTCGTATAGCACCTCGACGCCTTTCGCGCTGAGGTCGCGGTAGAGCGCTTCGCAGGCGGCATCGGTGTCGGCGGCCCCCTGCTTGAGATTGAGGAGCGCCACCCGGAACGGCGCCACCGCCTCCGGCCACTTGATACCGGCATCGTCGTGGAACGCCTCGATGATGGCGCCGACCAGACGCGAAACGCCAACCCCATAGGAGCCGCCGTGGATCGGCCGCTCGACGCCGTCGGCTCCGGCCACAACGGCCTTCATGGGCTCCGAATACTTGGTGCCGAAGTAGAAGATCTGCCCAACTTCGATACCGCGGGTATGCAAACGCTTGTCGACCGGAACCTCGCGCTCGAAGCGGCCGGGATCGTGCACATCCTCGGTCGCGGCATACAGCGCGGTCCAGGGCCGGATATGCGGCATCAGGTCCGCGCCGTAGTTGATGCCCTCGCCGGGAACCGGAAGCGCCAGCACGTCCTTGTGGCAGTACACGCCGGATTCGCCAGTCTCCGCCAGAATAATGAACTCATGTGAGAGATCGCCGCCGATCGGCCCGGTCTCGGCCGCCATCGGAATGGCGTTGAGCCCCATGCGCGCAAAGGTGCGCAGGTAGGCGACGAACATCTTGTTGTAGGAGACGCGGGCGGCGGCCTCGTCGATATCGAAGGAATAGGCATCCTTCATCAGGAACTCGCGCCCGCGCATGACGCCGAAGCGCGGACGCTGCTCGTCGCGGAACTTCCACTGGATGTGATAGAGAATCTTCGGCAGATCGCGATAGGAGCGAACGTAGGCGCGGAAGATTTCCGTGATCATCTCTTCATTGGTCGGACCATACAGCATCTCGCGCTCATGGCGGTCCTGGATGCGCAGCATTTCCGGCCCATACGCATCGTAGCGGCCGCTCTCGCGCCAGAGATCGGCAAGCTGCAGCGTGGGCATCAGCAGCTCGACGGCACCGGCGCGGTCCTGCTCCTCGCGCACGATCTGCTCGATCTTCTTGAGCACGCGAAAGCCGAGCGGCAGCCAGGCGTAGATGCCCGCGGCCTCCTGGCGGATCAGACCCGCCCGCAACATGAGCCGGTGGGAGACGATCTCTGCCTCTTTCGGGGTCTCGCGCAGGATCGGGAGGAAGTAGCGGGATAGGCGCATGGCGATACGAGAATCGTTTTCCTTCGAGGGCCACGGAGTGAAGCCGGATCGCTTCCGAAAACACAAGAGCTATCAAGGTCTTCCGTTAGCTATTACGTCTGCTTTGGTGAGTATTGCCCGGCTTTATGGTGCACTGCAAACAAAATAGCGTGGATTTTCAGACTTTCCCGACGCTATTACTTCTCGTGACAAGTCAAACGAGATCAGCTAGCGTTGAAACGCGTGAGGTCGAAGCGCTAAGCAATCTCCGGCGCCGTCGACCACGCGGTCCAAGTCTTGGGAGGACAAGCCGGCGCAAAGCCGCAGCCGTCTCGCTCGAAACACAAAAATTTCGCTTCATCCATGTACGTCTTGGGAGCAGGGCCGCGGCCCTGCTCGTTTTTTTTGAGCCTAGCGAGCGGCACGGTTCCGCGCATGCACCCCCCGCCTGGACCGCGCGCGTGTGACCGCCATCACATCGCGCCCAAGGCAGTTCCGATACGGTCCATGCATAAGTTCAGTTCACCCGCCGAGGAGACTTCCATGCGAACGATCATTCTTGCCACCGCCGCGCTGGCCGCCGTGTCCTTGACCAGCATCCAGGCGCACGCCGACGGCGCTTGGTGCGCCCGCGACACCCGCGGCGGCACCAATTGCGGGTTTCACAGCTTTGCGCAGTGCCAAGCCGACATCAGTGGGATCGGCGGATCGTGTTCCCTCAACCCGTCCTTCCAAGGCTACAACGGCGCTTCCCAAAGCTACGGCCGCGATACGCGTCGACGGCCGCGCCTATACTAGAATCGACGCCGTTCTCGACACGAGCAGCCTTCGCCAGCTAGCGCGGCAGGACGCCGAGCATGCTGGCGAGATCGTCGAGTGCGATCAGCCGGTAGGTGTAGACGACGTACCACAGCGCAAACACCACGCCGGCAATGATCGTGGTCCAGACGAGTTTGCGCCGGAGCCGCGGGATCGCGGGCGCGCCGGGATCGCTGCCCGGCGCGATCGCACCGTCTTCCTGCTGGCTGCGCACACCCCACGGCAGGACGGCAAACAGCACCGTCCACCAGATGATGAAATAGATCGCGATCGAGGTCGGCAATGACATTAGGGGCTAGTGTCCCGATTCCGAAGTTCGTATCATTGTGCGGCGCGCCGGTTTGCGAACTTCGGAATCGAAGGACACTAGCAACTTATTGATCTAGCGTGGCTTTGGTTCGGAAGTCCGCATTTCGGATTCGCCGTCAGAATGAAGCGGACTTCCGAACCGCCACACTAGCCGCCAACAACGGTGCGCACGTTCGATTCACGCCGGCCGGCATGGACGCCGCGCTTGCCCCGCGATAGCGCGGGGGCTGTCGCGGCGCAATTCACGCCTGCTCGATCTCGACCAGCGTGCCGCAGAAATCCTTGGGATGCAGGAACAGCACCGGCTTGCCGTGTGCGCCCATCTTGGCATTCCCGTCGCCCAGCACGCGCGCGCCCTGCGCCTTGAGTTTGTCCCGCGCGGCAAGGATGTCGTCGACCTCGTAGCAGACGTGGTGAATGCCGCCATCCGGGTTGCGGTCGAGAAACTTCGCGATCGGAGATTCCGGTCCGAGCGGCTCGAGCAGCTCGATCTTGGTATTGGGCAGCGTGATGAAGACGGTGGTCACGCCGTGCTCCGGCTGCGGCATCGGTTCGGAGACTTGTGCGCCCAGGGTCTGGCGATAGACGTTTGCGGCTTTGGCGATGTCGCGCACGGCGATTGCCACATGGTTGAGCCGTCCGATCATGACGCGTCTCCTGCGGCCCCGATTGCAAACCCATCCATAGCCGCGTTGCTCAAGCGCCGCCAGCGAGAAGGCCGAGCTCGGCGAGCACGGCGCGCATGTCGGTGCGTTCGCGGTCGAGATATTGCGGCAGCTCGGCGCCGTCGAGATCCATCTCGGTCCAGAAATGACGTTGGAGCTCCGACCTCCATTCCGCCGTCTGGGTCGCCGCCGCCAGCATCGCCCGCCAGAACGCGATCTCCGCGGCGCCGAGGTGCGGCGGCCCGCTGGCGCCGCGCCAGGAGCCGACGACGCAGTCGACCGTCTGCTCGATCCATGTCGGCGCCGCCGCATAGGGTCCCGGCAGACGCGCCGGCGAAGATATGGCGATGGCGCGAAGCCGGCTGGCCTCGAGCTCCGGCACTGCGCTCGCCGCCGTGATGGTGCCGACGTCGGCATGGCCGGCGACCACGTCCGCGACCGCGTCGAGGGCGGTGTCGAACACCCGGATCCGCGCCGCGCGCGGTTCGCCTCCGGCATGCCGGATCACCTTCGCGACCGCGACGTGATTGGAATTGCCGAGCGAGGTGGACAGCGCGGTCGTGACGGCATTGTGCGCCAGGCGAGCGATCAGATCGCCGCTGCTGCGGATTGCCGAGTCGGCGCGAACCACGAAGGCGATGTACTCGCTGTACAGGATCGCCAGCGGCGCAAACCGTGCCGGGTCCGACTTGGTCACGCCGAGCAGATAGTCGGCTGTCATGTTGGGTGAGCTGATCCCGATCACATGGCCGTCGCCGGCGTGCTGCTCGACGTAGCGCCAGGCCTTGCGTCCGCCCTCGCCGCCCACATTGACCACCCGGACCGGCACGTCGAGGAGGCCGTTGGCGGTGATCGCCTTGAGCAGCGCCCGCGCCGAGCGGTCGAGGCCGCCGCCGGGCGGGGTGCCCGCAACGATCTCGATCTCGCGCTCCGGCTGCCAGATCATGGGCTGTTCGCCGGCTTCATCGAGCCGAGCACCCTGGCCCAGAGATCGACCTCTTTGCGCATGAACTCGTCGAAGGCGGCCGGCGAGCGCTGTTGCGGCGGCGCGACTTCGTATCCGAGATCGGCAAACCGCTTGACGACAATCGGATCGTCCATCGCGGTCGCCAGCGCCTGGTTGAGCTTCGCCACGATCGCCGCCGGCGTGCCTTTGGGAGCGGACAGGCCGTACCAGACCGTGAGCTTGAAGTCCGGCAGACCGGGCCTCGGTCGTGGTGGGGACGTCGGGCAGCATGGCCGAGCGCCGCTCGCCGGTCACCGCGTAGGCCTTGAGCGATCCGGCTTTCGCGTGCTCGACGATGTTGACGATCTGGTTGCAGAGGAAATCGACGTTGCCCGCCAGTATGTCCTGGGTCGCCTGCGGCGTGCCGCGATACGACACCACGGTCGGCTTGATGCCGATGAGCGAATGGAACACCGAACACGCGAGATGCGAGACCGAGCCGACGCCGGCGTCCGCCTCGGTCACGGTCTTCTCGTGGGCGCGCAGGTAGGCGACCAGTTCCTGCAGCGTATTGGGCGGCAAGTCGCGCTTGCCCACGATCACGACCGGTGTCGTGTTGACGAGGCCGACCGACTCGAAATCGAGCGCGCGATATGGCGGGTTGGCGTAAAGCTGCTCGACTGCGGCATGGGTGCCGGAGCCCGAGATGCCAAGCGTATGGCCGTCAGGCGCGGCCTTGGCCACACGCCCCGAGCCTATGGTCCCGCCCGCGCCGGTGACGTTCTCGACCACGACTT
>Ga0114129_10008829_pt1 | contig 14379 bp, 15 predicted proteins | sample RhiMetdeltSRZDD1_FD_80071 | JGI IMG/M metagenome (GOLD analysis project Ga0114129, IMG submission 80071) | Populus rhizosphere microbial communities from Tennessee, USA - Rhizosphere MetaG P. deltoides SRZDD1 (version 2) (version 2) | ecosystem: Host-associated > Plants > Roots > Rhizosphere >... | reverse complement strand
CTCACGCTGCTATCCGGGTTTGTCGTGGCCTACGCAATGACCGAAGAGCATCCTCGGGCGGTCGCGGTGCCCTCATGATCGTTCGGGCCGTATGGTTCTTTTCCGTGTGACACGATGCCTACCACTTGTCGGCGCTCTCGCGGGGCGCCAGCCAGTAGGCGCTATAGCGATAACCAAGACTTCACCCAGGCTTTACCCAGGAAGTTGCTTCCCAACGAGAGCCAAAGAGCCCCAAAGGCGACGACGTGAGAGGCGCTAATTTACGAGGGGTTCTTTGTGGCGCCTTGGCTCCAGTCGTGATTTGCAAAGGGCTCATAACCCAAAGGTCGCTGGTTCAAATCCAGCCGTCGCTTCTTGCTCGCGTAACGCGAGCACGGTGCTTTCGATGAACGTATCGACGTCGACTCCGAGTAACTCTGCGAGTTCCTCGGCCGCGACCAGTATTCGGGGGCGGACCCAAAGAGCGCATCGGCGAGAGTTTTCGTATCCCATAAACAGCAATCGGCGTGCAGCCCGCGGGCCATTGAGTTCGACATTGTGACTAGCTCCGCGACGTTGCCACGCAATCCAGAGCGGAAGTTCACGTACCGATTCGGGAAAGTTTTTGGACGCAAGTTTTTGGACACAGTTGACGCGCTGACCGCGACCGACGCTCCCGACCGCGATCAGTGTGTGGGGCGATGTAGGCGGCGGATCGTACGGGCCGGGCCGGGGCACTCTGCAACTCCGATTTAAAACCGTCGCGGCTCCGAAGCAGCTCTCAGCGCAACCGCGGGTCATTATCGCGAACGCACATCTGCGGCTGCCTCACGAAAGATGACTTTGCCCTGACTTGTTCTTCACTGATCCCGAGAGCCTTGGCGGCGGTCTTGATGCCGATATTGCGACTCTGCTCATCCTCGCGCGCTGCGTCGGCCATCTTCGCTTGGCACGCGGCCTCCGAATCGGCGATGGCCTTCCAGTTCCAAGCCTTCAACGGCAGGGAATCGTCGTACGTGGTCTGGGCTGATTTGGTTCCCAGTCTGATGGGCGCTTGCAGGAGGACCCACTGCTCAGCCCCCGCATCGAGGCGCCACGATGCGACCACTAGGGCCGCCACGCCAAGGACCATACACAGCCTCTTCATCGGCGCCCTCCTCTCTCTCGCGCCATGACCGGTACACGAGACCCTGTGGCCAGATCCGCCTGCCTCTCGTGTGGCAGGCCCTTGGAGGGCGGCAGCCGATTTTCCGGACCGACGACCTGTCCCGATGCCTTCGCGCGCGACGATGTGGACGTCACATCATCTTCCGGAACTTCCCGATTTGACCGTCCCAATCTCTGATCACAAGTTCTTGCGGCGAGATCGAAATCACCTCCACCGATCGCGACTCCGACCCGAACGACAGCTTGAGGTGGGTGTTGTTCACCGAGGTATAGCGGGCTCGGATCGGCTGGTCGCCCGGGACCTTTGGCTGAGCCATGAGGAACGTCCCGTCTTGCTGGAAGGCTACGGTGAGTGAGCCATCCTCGTTCTGCCAGCTTCCGAGGAGGAGGGGGTTGGTCCGCGCTTGCGTACAGGAGGAAGCGAACAGCAGTAGACCACCCAGAACGACTTTGAACCGAAATTCGCGACATGGCTCCATCTGCTGCCTCGGTTCACCGGTGAATGGCGACGTGCATTGCCGCTCATGTCGCCCGACTAGCGACTCGAGCGTAGCAACCCCGCTGTCCGTCTCCGAAGCAATTTCGGTTGGTTTCCTTGGCGCGTATTGGCCTAGGATCAATAAGAGAGCGCCGGCCGCGCTCTCGCAGCTCCGGGGCCGGCCGGAGGCGCCTACCTAAAAACGGAGCTCCGATGATTCGAGTGCTGATTGCCTTCGCGTTCCTCGTGACGGCACTAGCGGCCCCCGCCCAGGCCCAAATCGGTATCGATATAGGGATTCATCTGCCGGGTCCTCCGGCTCTCTTCGTTGTTCAAGGAAGCCCGGTCTACTACGCGCCGGGCGCGCCGGCGAACGTCTTCTTCTATGCACACCAGTATTGGGTCTTTACCGATGGATGGTACGTCGGGCCCACCTGGAACGGTCCGTGGGCGCTCGTTGAGCCGCAGTACGTCCCGCAGCCGCTCCTCCAGATGCCCGTCGCCTATTACCCTGTGCCCCCGCCTCACTGGCGCGAGTGGCGTCGTGAAGGGCCGCCCCGCTGGGAGTCGCACTCCGGTCGTGAGTGGCGCGAAGAAGCCCACGAGCGTGAGTGGCGTGAGCACGAAGAGCACTGGGGTCGTGGCTGTCCGCCGGGACTGGCCAGGCAAGGACGCTGCTAGGACCCAGCAGTTTCCTCGTTGGGTGCCCGCCGCTGTCGTCATCGTCCTGTCGGTACGACAGCTGGTGCTTCGAAGGTCAGGACCGGCAACTAGTGATACGGGCGTAACGCACCGGGACAGGGACGCTTCATCATCTGTCTGTCGCAGGAGCCGCGGCGCGGACGCTCGCACAAGCCTCGGCCCGCCCTTTGAAACTTACATAGGTAAGGCGGTGCAATAACACGTCTGGCCGTTGGGTCACTACGCCACGAGCGGCACAAACTCCTCAATTACGAACCTCCACGCACGGTCGCTTCCCGTTGGGGCCACCCAGTCAGACGTGTTCGTCGCCGCGCCGCTGATCAGCTTGCCGATGGTCAGCGCACCGCGGAACTTGTAGCCGCGCTTGCGGCCCTCGCTGAACCCCTGCATCTCGATCTTGGAGCCAGCGAGTAGCTTCTGCAGCATAGCGATCCGTCAGCCTCCACAGGTGTGACGAGACGATCGGGGTGAAATCCTTCGGCGGTTGCATCGTGGCGAGGAACCTCACGATCGATTCGTCTCGTAGGCGGACCTCGTACGTAAAGCGCGTGCTTGAGCCGTAACTATTTTGTTGACAAAACTATCTTTCATATATAAAAGGCAGCAGCGGTCCCCGAGCCCTCAACCGATCCGACCCGTCCATAGACCAAGGAGGCAGGGATGAACTGGCTTCGACGCGCTACCTGGCTGCGTTGCCTCGGTCTCGTCGCGCTCCTCGCGCTGGCCCAGGAGGCGACGGCGCACGACGACGACGATGACGAGGTCGAGCAGGCGCTCAAGAACTTCAAGGCTCGCGGTGTCAGCAAGCCGATCGTCGAGACCCACATTCATTTCTGGAAGGTCACACGTCCGGGCGGGGTGCCGTACCCGCCGCCGGAGAACACCACGCTCTACCGTGACATCCTCCCGCCGGAATACAAGCAGCTCGCCACTCGAAACGGCGTCGTGACCTCGGGCATCATCGAAGCCAGCCCGCTCGTCGAGGACAACCAGTTCATTCTGGATCTGGTGCGCAAGGATCCGTTCTTCTCGTTCTTCGCTGGCTCGCTGGAAATCGGCTCGCCGGACTTCGCGCACAACCTCGAGCGCTTCTCCCGTGATCGTCGCTTCGTCGGCATCCGCGGCTTTCTCTGGAGCCCCGCCATCCTGCTCGACGCGGCCCAACTGCGGGATCTGCGAGACCTCGCGCGGCGCGGGATGACACTCGACATCATCAGCCGCGGCACGACCAATCCGAAGAGTCAGGTGGAGGCGCTGTGCACCGCGGTCCCCGATCTGAAGATCATCATCGACCACCTCGCGGGCGCGCAGGGCGCCGTCCCCACGCCGGAGTGGGAGCTGTCGATCCGGCGCCTCGCCGATCTGTGCCCCAACCTCTACATCAAGTTCTCCTCGTTCTATGACATGTACCAGGTGGGCGACGGCAATACTCCCTGGACGGCGCCGACCGACGTGGCGGCGTATCGCGCCCACTTCGACGTGCTGATCACCGCCTTCGGGCCTGACCGGCTCATCTGGGGCAGCAACTGGCCGGTGAGCAACATGGGCGGGGACTTCGCCACGCAGATCCGGATCGCCGAGGAGTATCTGGCGCCGCTCGGCGACGACGTTCGCGACAAGGTCATGTTCGCCAACGCGCTGAGATTCTATCGACGCCACCGTTGACGCGCCCGGGGCCGCGCATGCGGCGGCGACCGCGAACCGGGCTCGCGGTCGCCCGGCCCCGCCTCACCGGACATCTTGTATGATCTCGGCGGTGAAGAAGGCCCGCGCGAGAACCGCGGCAGCGGTCCGTTCGGCGCGCGGAGTCCGCTATGCCGCCCCGGCGCTGGACAAAGGGCTCGACATCATCGAACTGCTTGCGCACGAGATCGAAGGGCTGACGCTGAACGAGATCGCGAAAGGACTCGGTCGGACGTCGAGCGAGATCTTCCGGATGGTGAACGGCCTCTGCCGGCGCGGCTACATCATGCAGCAGGACGGGGATCGCTACTCGCTGACGCTCAAGCTGTTCGAGCTCGCCCACCGCCACAAGCCGATCAAGTCGCTCACGGCAGCGGCGGCGCCGCTCATGCGCGAGCTGGTCAATCGCTCCCTCCAGTCATGTCACCTGACGGTATTTCACGCTGGCCGAGTCATGGTGGTGGCCGCGGTCGACAGCCCCGAGCGATGGGCCTTCGGCATGAAGGTCGGCGCCCAGGTGGGCCTGACCGATACCGCATCCGGGTACGTCCTGCTCGCGTTTCAGGACGAGGCGGAGCGCCGGCGCATGCTCGCGTCGCACGAGACCGTGGAGGGCGAGCTCGACGTCGACAAGGCGGCGCTGATGTCCATCGTGACGAAGGTCGCGAGCCGCGGCTACGCGCAGATCCAGAGCCGTCAGATTCGCGGCGTCAACAACATCGCGTTCCCCATCCTCGCGCACTCGGAGCGGGCGGTGGCCGCCCTGAACGTGCCGTACATCGAGCGAATCGACAAGAAAGTGACACCCTCGATCGAGACGGTCAAGGAGATGCTACGCGAGATGGCAGCGCGGCTCTCTCTGCTCATGGGACACGTCGACGCGCGGACGTCGGAACGGTGAGCCGACGCAGTGACCACCGAACGCACTGACAACAAGGGCGGTACGGTGGCTCAAACCATCAGGCGAGTGGTCTCGGCGGACGGGAAGACGATGGACGTCACGGTAAAAGGAAAGAACGCCCAGGGTCAAGAGATGAGCCACGTCATCGTGTTCGAGAAGCAGTAGAACGCGGAAGACCTAAAAGATGACGCTTATCCGCGCCAGCAAGTTTGGCTGGCCGCGGGTGAGCGCCCGAGAGACGCGATGTTGCTCCGATGCTTGCCGAAATCAGGTCAAACAGTAAGCGGTAGCTCGCCGCAGGAGACGCCCGGATCGGTACTGGAAGCGACGCAGCGATGCGAACGAAGGCCGGCGCCTCAGATTGCGAAGGAGAAGACGCGATGAATAGCGCACCCAACTAACGTAAGTGACTACGATGCGATTGCCAGGACCGTCCAGCACTATATCGATGGCGCTAAGTCGGGCGAGGCAGTGAGATGAAGCCCGCCTTCCACCACGATGCGACGATATTCGGCTACGTTGGTGCCGATCTGTTCGCCGGCGAACCGACGGCCAGGGGTTAGCGGGCGCGAACGCCGCTAACCCCTTTCGGTTATCCGGGAGTCAATCAGGAATGCGCACGGTCTCGGTGCCACGCCGTGAGTGGGGATCGCCGTCAGGATGACGTCACGCGGTTTTGGACCACCTCTCGGGCGGATCGCAGGTCACGGTGCCCATGTCCGCGGGCACGGACAACTCCAAGAGCTCTAGATCTCTTGATGCCGCCGTCTCGTTGTGCCGGAGGCCGCCCGGGATGTAGAGCGACTCGCCCTGCTGGATACGCAGTTTCTGGCCGTCCTCGAACTCCAGGTCAACCCATCCACTGAGCATGTACACGAACTGGCCCTCGCAGACGTGGTAGTGCCACCCCGTCGGCTGCGTCATCCCCTCGGCCCCGATCGTTACCTGGGCGCGGATCTTCCCACTGCTCGCGGCCGTGACGCCGAGGTCGCGGTACTTAAAGAAGGAGCGCCGGCCCGCCACCAGGGGGGCGGTGCTCGGCGTCGCGTACGCCAGCTTGCCCGGGGGAGTCACGGCTGCCGGCTGTCCGATCGGCGTGCTCGCGTCGTTCATCATGAAGGCCTCCTCTGAGTTCGTACCGCCGATACTACCCAATCCACGCACAGATTGAAGTCCTTCCGGTGGAGCTGGCCGCCGCCTGCGGACCGACGGCCCCCGCAACCATCCAGAGACAGCGGAACACCGTCTCGGTTACCTTACCGGCACTGAGCTACAGCGACGCCTCTCAGCGCGCACTGAAATCGCGCACTTCAATTCTGCAAGTTCGATCGCGTCCCGTTGGGGTCACCACGATTTTTACGCTACCGCCTCGCCCGCCCAGGTGAACGCGCCCATGTCCAACGACGTGGGTAGCCCGTTGGGGAATCGAACCCGTGTTTTTCCGGGCTGGACGATAAGAATGCGTCCTAAGGGGCCGGGAGCCCCTTGCGACCCCGTCCAACCGTCCGGTTCACCTCGAAACGGAAGGGGACGGAGGGTGCTTTCGGACCGTCCGTAGCGGGCCCCCGCAACCATGAACGACGAGGGGGTTAGCGGACCTCGACCCGCTAGCCCCTTCGTTTACCCAGACTTCACCCAGGAATTGCTCGTCGGTCCGAACGCCGGCGTCTTCGTGTTCAGCCCTCGAGTGCGCTTGCGACGTTATTTGCTGTCGCATTCATGTCGTCCCATCGTCTCCTCACACGAGCGCCATTCGACGTGACTGCATCATCGACGATCTGCGCGATCTGATCGAGGAATTCCATGGCGTCCTTCGGTTGGTGCGAGATCAGAGCGGCCCCACGATCGCCTCACCGAGGGCGATGAGGCCCATGAGGGAGCACGTGGCCACGGCAATCATGCGGAGGGCGCGCTCGGGCACCCACGTCCGCACTTTGGTGCCGACGAGCATCGCCGCGGCGCCTTTCGTCACCAGGGCGAGGACGCCACCGACCCACACGGCTAGCGGCAGTTGGGTCTGCGCCGCAATGGCCGCGGCCGCGATCTGGCCTGGATCGCCCCACTCCGTGAGGAACAGCGTGCCGAACGAGACGGCGGCCGCCTGCGGCCAGGTCCGCGCCGCCTCGCGCTCGCTCCCGCCGCCACGCCGGAACCAGATGACGGCGGCGGTCGCGAAGAAGACCGTGGCGCTCAACAGCGCGGTCCAGAGCGACGGGATCTTCGCAAGCGCCGAGCCCGCCATGACAGCGACGCCCATCTTTCCGCTGAATGCCAGCGCCATGGCGGCCAGCACCAGGCTAGCGCGAAAGCGGGCGGCAAGGCTGGCCGCCGTATAGAGGAGCTTGTCGCCTACCAGCTCGGCGACGAGCACGGTCGAGTAGGCGGCCAGGAGAACGGCGCCGAATCGCACGGTTCGCCGACTATACGACGTCGCGTCCTCGGGTGGCCAGAAGGCGCCGGCTGTCGTAGAGTGCCCTTTCGCGCGTCGATCGCGCGGAGGTGTATCGATGACCGTCGATCCGAAAGTCTTCAGCTCGCTGCGATGGCGCCTGGTCGGTCCTCACCGCGGCGGCCGTGTGGTGGCGGTGGCGGGCGATCCCGTCGATCCCATGACCTTCTACTTCGGCGCCTGCGCGGGCGGGGTGTGGAAAACCACCGACGGGGGGATGACGTGGGAGAACGTCTCCGACGGCTTCTTCCGGACCTCGGCCGTCGGCGCCATCGCCGTCGCCCCGTCCGATCCCAACGTGATCTATGTCGGCACCGGCGAGGGCTGCATCCGCGGCAACGTCTCCCACGGCGACGGTGTCTATCGCTCGACCGACGGCGGCCGCACGTGGACGAACCTGGGCCTCCGCGACACGCGGCACGTCACGCGCGTGCGCGTCGATCTCAAGGACCCGGAGCTCGTCTATGTTGCCGCCCTCGGGCACGCCTTCGGCCCCAACCGCGAGCGCGGCGTGTTCCGCTCGAAGAACGGTGGCCGGACGTGGGAGCACGTGCTCGCCCGCAGCGAGCGCGCCGGCGCCGCCGATCTCGCCATGGATGCGCGCAACCCGCGCGTGCTCTTCGCCACCATCTGGCAGGCCCAGCGCTCGCCGTGGCGGATGGTCAGCGGCGGCCCGGAATCGTCGCTGTGGCGCTCGACGGACGGCGGCGACACGTGGAGCGACATCACACGCAACCCCGGCCTGCCGCGCGGCGTGCTCGGTCGCATCGGCGTCACGGTGTCGCCGGTCGATAGCCAGCGTGTCTACGCGATCGTCGAGGCCGAGGACGGGGCGCTCTTCCGCTCCGACGATGGCGGCGCCACCTGGAAGCGGTACAGCGAGGAGGCGGGCCTGCGCGGCCGGCCCTGGTACTACATGCATGTCTTCGCCGATCCTACCGACGTCGACACGCTCTGGGTCCTCGACTACGCGGCGTGGAAGTCCGTCGACGGCGGCAAGACGTTCTTCGAGGTCGCCACGCCGCACGGCGACAACCACGACCTCTGGATCGATCCCGCCAACCCGCGACGGATGATCGAAGGCAACGACGGCGGTGCGTGCGTGTCGTTCAACGGCGGGATGTCGTGGTCGACGATCTACAACCAGCCGACCGCGCAGTTCTACCACGTCTGCGCCGACCAGCAGGAGCCGTACCGGATCTACGGGTCGCAACAGGACAACTGGGCGATCAGCCTGCCGAGCCAGTCGACCCGCGGCGTCATCACCCAGGCCGACTGGATCCAGCCCGGTGGCGGTGAGAGCGGCTACATCACGATCAAGCCGACCGATCGCGCCATCGTGGTCGGCGGTGCCATCGGTACCGGGCCCGGCACGGGACGACTGATCCACTACGACCACCGTTCGGGGCAGGAGCGGATGATCGCGGTGTGGCCCGAGCAGTACGGCATGGGCGTGGCCGCCGCCGAGCACCGCTACCGCTTCCAGTGGACGTTTCCCGTCTTCTACTCGCGCTGGGAGCCGAACGAGCTCTGGATCGCGGGCAACCACATCTTCCGCTCCACCGACGACGGGCACTCTTGGGAGGTCGTGAGCGGTGACCTCACCTGCAACGACCCGGACAAGCTGCAACAGTCGGGCGGGCCGGTCACCAGCGACAACACCGGCGCCGAGATCTACTGCACGATCTTCGCGCTCGTCGAGTCTCCTCACGAGCGCGACGTGCTGTGGGCGGGCACGGACGACGGCCTCGTGCAAATCTCCCACGACCGCGGCAAGACCTGGCGGACGGTCACCCCGCCCGGACTGCCGGAGTGGGCGCTCATCAGCGTGATCGAGCCCTCGCCCCACGATGCCGGCACCTGCTACGTCGCGGCGACCCGCTACAAGCTCGATGACACGCGGCCGTACCTCTTCCGCACGACGGACTACGGGGCGACGTGGACCGGCATCACCGACGGCATCGACGACGGTGAGTTCACACGGGTGATCCGCGAGGATCCGAACCGGCGCGGGCTACTCTACGTGGGAACGGAGACGGGGCTCTGGATCTCGTCCGACGCCGGCGCCCGGTGGCAGCGCTTCGCCACGAACCTGCCCGTCACGCCGATTCACGATGTGATCGTCAAGGGCACCGACCTCGTGGTCGCCACGCATGGCCGCTCGTTCTGGATCCTCGATGATGTGACGCCGCTTCATCAGGCCGCGCCCGATGGTGAGGCGCCGGCGCACCTGTTCGCACCGCGCCGCACGGTCCGCTGGCGCGCCTATCGCGGCCACGGGATGAAGCCGGCGCCCGGGGGCCTCGGCTACCGGCTGGCCGGCGCCGTCGGCTACTCGTATCGCCAGGTCGAGACGCCCACCGGCGAGAAGAGGGAGGCGCTGCTCGACGCCGGCGAGAATCCGCCCGACGGCGTGATCGTGCACTACTGGCTACGGGACAAGCCCGCGGGCGACATCAGCCTCACCTTCCTCGACGTGAGCGAGCGCGAGCTCCGGACGTTCAGGAGCCGCCGACCGGATAAACCCGCCGACACCGATACTTCGCTGCCCGTCGCCAAGACGTCGGCCGAGACCACGGACGAGGAGCCGCGGCTCACGACGGACCCCGGCAGCAACCGCTTCGTGTGGAACCTGAGGCTGCTCGACGCGCCCAAGCTCCCGGAAAACAAGGGACGGGGAGGGACTGCGGAGATGCTCGCCGGGCCCAGGGTCCCGCCCGGCGCGTACCAAGTCCGGCTCACCGTGGACGGACGCTCGTGGACGCAGCGGTTCGAGATCGCGATGGATCCGCGGGTGCCCACGAGCGTCGGGGACCTCGGCCGGCAGTTCGAGTGGGTCGCGACCGTGCACGCCAAGCTCTGCGAGACCCACCAGGCCGTGCTCACGCTGCGCGACGTGCGGGGGCAGGTGGAGGGCTGGGCGCGGCGGGTAGAGGTGCAGGCGGTCAAGGACGCCGCCCGGAGCCTCACCGAGCGCTTGACGGCGATCGAGAGCGCGCTGGTACAGGTCAAGTCCGAAGACCCTCGCATGTTCCCATCGAAGCTCAACTCGCGGCTGGCGACGCTCCTGCCGCTCGCCGAGTACTCGGATGCCCCGCCCACGGCGGCGCTGGTCGCGACCTACGAGTCGCTCGCCACGCGCATCGACGCCGAGCTCGCACAACTCGAACGCTGCTTCGCCCAGGACGTGCCGGCATTCAACGCCCTCTGTCGCACCTCGAACGTGGAGGCGATCCCGGTACCGGACCGCAGGCGTCCGACGTGATGAAGCTGCGACATAGCTCCCAAACGTTCACCCAGGAATTACCCAGGAAGCTGCGGCCAACGAGAGCCAAGAGTCCCCAAGCCGCCGCTCACGTGAGAGGCGCTAATTTACGAGGCGTTGTTTGTGGCGCGTTGGGTCCAGTCTCCACTTGAAGAGGGCTCGTAACCCAAAGGTCGGTAGTTCAAATCCAGCCGCACAACCATAGACTCAGAGGCGGCAGGGCGCTCCCTCGACGAGCCGCTATCGGCGTGCAATCAAATCGCGAACTTGAATTATGCAAGTTCGATCAGGTCCCGTTGGGGCCACGCCAGTGGGACGTGTTCGTCGCCGCGACCAAATCCCTCCATCTCGATCTTGGAGCCGGCAAGCAGCTTTCGCAGCATCTGCGGGCCTGGGTCGTGTTCTGAGCTAGGAGGGCCTTTACGTCGGTCACACGCTCGTGTAGTTCGCGCTTAAGTTTCGACTCGTCGAGCGACTCGATACCCGCGAGTTCAGAGAGCTTCGTTAGCTCGGCGGCAAGGACGTTCTTTGCGCTGCTTTTCCTCGTTCAGCCGGGTGATGATTTCGTCTTTCGGGGCCGCGCCCTCGGCCAAGGCGTCCATCAGGCGATCCATCTTCGTCACGAGGAGCGACAGTTCGCGGTCGATCTGGGTCCGGCGATCCAGGTGCTTCTCCAGTCCGGCCCGGAGCCGAGTCAAGGCTTTGTCGACGGCACGATCGAGGATTCGCGCATCGAGGACCTCAGCGATCGAGCCCAGCAGCGCCCGATCCACGATGTCCTGTTGCAGCGCAACGGCGTTCGTACACGTCCCCCGGCGCTTGTAGTCTAGGCAGACGTAATAGGGGACATGGCGCCCTATCGGTTCTGCGAATCCCCGTAGGTCGGTCCCAACTGGCCCATCGCAGGCCGTGCATTTAGCAAACCCGGTCAGCAGGTAGGCCGACTCATCACTGAATCGCGGCCGACCCATCAGCTTCCGGCCGTCGCGCGTCCGAGAGAAGCGCGCCGACGCGCACGATAGCCGCTCGTCTACCTTGGCCGCGAGCTCCGTGGAGATGATCTGCAGCTCAGGCGGCGGCACGCCTGGGAGCCGTGCTCGCCATTAGCAGCCTGTCTATGTCGGCCGGTCGAATGAGGCGTGTCGCGGAGAATCGCGCGGAGCTACTCGAGCGAGTACGCCTCTACCGTTCGTCCGCCGTTAGCTTGTCGAGGGCGGTGAGCAACGCGACACGGACCGACTCCATCGTGTACGGGTCGTCGGGATGGGGTTCGCGACCTTCTCGCTGAAAGTATGGCCGCTCGCCGAACTCCCGGCCCCACTCCACGTCGGCCTCTCGAACGAGCTCTCGCAGGAGAGACTCGGACCTGAGAACTTGCCGAACGTAGTCGGCCAGTATCGTGAGCGGCTGATCGGGCTTGCCTGACAGGCGAGCGCTCTTGCTCACGCCGCGTGACACAACGCGTCCTAGAACACCGCTGGCATCCATCAGATGGCGACGCAGGAACTCCTCGATGACGAGTTCGGCCTGACGCCCACGGGACACTGGAGACGCGCCCTTCATCATGCCGCTACCGGCCATCCGCGCGATGGCCTCGCTGGGCGAGAACTTCCGATTTGCGCGGATCTCCCGCTCAAGTTCAGCGTCATCGCTAGAAGGGTTCGGGTCACGATGCTCAGTCATAGTGACCATTCAGACTCGAACATGCCGCGCGGGAAATGTGCTAGAGCCAAGCGGTCCCGCGGATGCAACGTTCGGCTCCTAAGCTTGAGCGTTCGTGCCGTAGACGCCGCTCGGAGAACAGCGCACGCCCGCCCGTCACCCGCGGGCGCAACGTGAAATACCTCGCGTGCCATGGTCGGCGGGGCTCGAGAAAAATCCTCGCGACTCGTTGACATGCTCGTCGAGCACGGCAGCCGGAGCGCCTCATGATCCGCCGCGACGCGTTCGGCCAGACGACATTCCGCCCTGCCCGCGCCAGACCGGCAGCTGACCGAAGCGAATCCATGTCCGAAGCCGTGGCACCGGCCCGAATCGCCTCGGAGAAGCCGCACGTGCACTTCTAGGAGCGCCTGACGTAGCATTTCGGCGATGCGCGGCACCTGGCTGCGGCAGGCCGTTGAAAGATCGGCAGCGGGCGTGCTCGGGGAAGTGTCGGGCGTCGCTGAGCCGCGGACGGCGCCAGCGGGCGCTTGATGAGAAGCGAGAGCGCGTGGTCGAACTGCTCCGACTGGCCCTTCGCATCGTGGAGGATCGAGTAATGAACCGCCGCGCCTTCGTCACAGGCCTCGGAGCTGTGCTTGCCGCGGCGCTTGCTGCACGGGCGCAGCCACGTAAGGCCCCAGTCGTCGGTTACCTTGGGTACGACGCGCCGGGTTCCGATCCAACGGGAATTGCGGGACTGCGCGATGGTCTCCGCGAACTCGGTTACGTCGAGAACCAGAACATCTTCATCGAATACCGGTTTGCGGAGAGCCAGGATGATCGCTTGGCCGCGCTGATTCGGGAGTTGATGATCCTGAAAGTCGACCTGCTTCTTGCGCAGGGGACGGCGGTCACCGCGGCCGCCAAGCGAGCGACCGCGACGATCCCGATCGTCGCAGTGGCTGGGGATCCGTTGGGGTCTGGGTTCGTTCAGAGCCTGGCGCGGCCGGGCGGGAACATCACGGGGCTATCCACCGGCCAGGCCGCGAATTTCGGCGGGAAGTGGCTCGAGATCGTCAAGGCGACCATTCCGCAGGCCTCACTCGTCGGCGTCATCTTGAATCCGACGAACCGGAGTAGCGTGGAACGCCTCAGCGAAATGGAGTCCGTGGCGCCGAGCCTGGGTCTCCGGGTCATGTCGCACGTGGTGAAGAAGTCGGCCGATATCGATGATGCGTTCGTCGCTGTGACAAGGGCACACGTCGCCGCCGTCGTGATCATGGCCGACCCGCTCGTGGTCGGCGAGAAGGCCCATGTCGTGAAAGCCGCCGCCGCCCACCGGGTCCCGGCGATCTACGGGTTTCGCGAGTTTGTCGATGCTGGCGGTTTGATGTCGTACGGAGCGAATCTCGCAGATCTGTGGCGGCGGGCGGCGACCTATGTCGATAGGATTTTGAAAGGCGCCAAGCCTGCCGACCTTCCCGTCGAGGAGCCCAGGAAGTTCGAACTGATCATCAACCTCAAGACCGCCAAGGCTCTCGGCCTCACCATCCCGCCGTCGCTGCTGCTGCGGGCGGATCAGGTTATTGAATGAAGGCCGAGGTTCGCGACAGAATGCTGAGGACTGGATGCGTCGCAAGCACTCGTGCCTGCTGTGCCGACGTCAGCTCGTCCACCTCGCCGGCCCACACCGCCTCGGTCTGCGCCGCCAAACACCACGCTGATGAGCCGTCGGCCTTGGTGAAGACATCGTTCCGTCTAGCAATCGCGTCCATAGCCTTGCTGACCCTCGCGGTGACGGCACGCGCCGCGGACGTGACCCACATCTCTGGAGGCATCGGGAGCACTGAGCGGGATGAACTCCGCACAAAAGAGCGAGAATACAACCTCAAAATCATCACAGCGATGAAATCGGGCGACTACCGCTCCGGCGTCCAGATCGTGATTGAGTCTTCGACGAAGGAGCGAATGCTTGAGACAACGATGGCCGGGCCGATTCTGCTCGCAAAACTTCCCCCTGGGTCATATACAATCACGGCCACCGCAAGCGGGCAGACGCTGACCCAGACCGTGGCGATCGAGGCGCAGGGATTGAAGCAAGTCGATTTCCG
>Ga0114129_10008828_pt1 | contig 14379 bp, 12 predicted proteins | sample RhiMetdeltSRZDD1_FD_80071 | JGI IMG/M metagenome (GOLD analysis project Ga0114129, IMG submission 80071) | Populus rhizosphere microbial communities from Tennessee, USA - Rhizosphere MetaG P. deltoides SRZDD1 (version 2) (version 2) | ecosystem: Host-associated > Plants > Roots > Rhizosphere >... | reverse complement strand
GCCGCCGTCACCCGCACGCCGTCGTCACCCCAGGCAATCCGCTCGACCGGCGCCCGCAGACGGACCGCCCCGCCGAGCTCTCCTGCGAGAGCCAGGGCGACCCGCTGGTTTCCACCCGCGACGCCCGGGCACGGGTCATCGGCGATCGCGGCGAGGTGCTCGAGTGCCTGCGCGGTGACCAGCTCGGCGGAGTTCGCGGCCGAGAGCTCGCAGCGCGAGAGCATCGCCTCACGGGCGGCGAGGTCGATGTCGAGCCCGCGGAGGAGCTCGGCGGCGGAGATCCGCGCGGCCTCCGCCCCACGCTCCTCGAGCGCCCGCTGGACGGCGGCGGCGGCAGCCACGACGCCGTCGCGGTCGACGTCGACCCCGCGCGGCTCGCGATCGCCGTAGCGCATGATCTTGTCCCACAGGCCGAGCCCGAAGCGCTCGACGAGCCCGAGGATCACGGTCTCGCCCGGCAGGATGAACTCGGCGCCCATCTCGACGACAGCGCCGTTCGGAAGCTCCCGCGACCAGACGCGCCCGCCGACGCGGTCGCGCGCCTCGAGGACGGCGACCTCGACACCCGCGTGTGTCAGCGCGTCGGCCGCCGAGAGGCCTGCGAAGCCGGCACCGACGACGACCGCCCTCACGAGGGCACCCGCCCCCGCCGCAGCGCTCGTCCGGGCAGGTCGCCCGTGTGGCGCCCTCCGTCGACGACGAGCCGACCGTTGACCGCCACGTAGGGAATTCCCTCGGGATAGCGCTTCGGGTCCTCGTAGGTCGCGGTGTCTCGCACGGTCTCGGGATCGAAGCAGACGAGGTCGGCGGCCATCCCGGGCCTCAGCAACCCGCGATCGGGCAGCGCGAGCCGCTGCGCCGCGAGCGACGTGAACTTCCGGATCGCGCTTTCCCAGCTGAGGATGCCGAGCTCGCGGACGTACACGGCGAGATAGCGCGGGAACGTGCCCCAGCCGCGCGGATGCGGCTGCTCGCCCACGAGGATCCCGTCGCTGCCGGCCATGTGAGCCGGGTGGGTCATGATGGCCCTGACGTTCTCCTCGTTGCCGATGTGCGTGATCGTCGAGACGCCGAGCTCGTCGTCCGCGCACAGGTCGCAGAAGAGATCGATCGGCCGCTTGCCTTCCTGCGTGGCCGCCTCGGCGACGGTCGTGCCGACGTAGCGGCGGTTCTGCTCCTTCTGGACGCCCGCGATGGCGATCAGCGCCCAGTCGACGGGCCAGCCGTGCAGACCGTCCGAGCCGGTCTCCTCGAGCTCGACGCGGATCCGCTCCCGCAGGCTCGGATCGCGCAGCCGCGCGACTGCGGCGTCGGGACCGCCGTCCTGCACCCAGCCCGGCGCGTACGTGTGCAGAGCGGTCATGCCGGCGAGGTAGGGATAGGTGTCCATCGTCACGTCGATGCCCTCGGCCCGGGCCGCGTCGATCATCGCGAGCAGCTCGGGCGCGCGGCCCTTGTTCATCGGGAAGCCGAGATGCGCGTGCGCATAGTGCAGCGGCACGCGTGCGTGGCGCACGATCTCGATGCACTCGCGGTACGACTCGATCGCCGTGCTGCCGTAGTTGCGGTGGTGCGGCGTGTAGTAGCCGCCGGTCTCGCGCATGACGGAGCAGAGCTCGACGAGCTCGTCGTCGGCCGCGAACATGCACGGCGCGTACGTCAGGCCGGTCGACAGGCCGACCGCGCCCTCGTCGAGGCCGACGCGCAGCAGGCGCTTCATCTCTGCGAGCTCCGCGTCGGCCGGCGGCCGGTCGTCCATCCCCATGGCCATCATCCGCAGCGTCCCGTGGGGGACGAGATAGGCGGCGTTGATCGACACCCGATCGTCGAAGCGGGCGAGGTACTCGGCGACCGAATGCCAGCTCCAGTCGAAGCCCGGCGGGTCGTCGTTCCAGCTCGCGATCTGCACCCGCAGGCGGTCTCGTACCTCGTCCGTGACCGGTGCGAACGAGAGGCCGTCCTGCCCGATCACGTCGAGCGTCACACCCTGGAGGACCTTGGCCTCGTGCGCCGGGTTGGCGAGCAGCTGGATGTCGGAGTGCGTGTGCATGTCGATGAAGCCGGGGCACACGAAAAGCCCGTCCGCGTCGATCTCGCGGGCACCCGCCTCGTCGACCGTGCCGACGGCGGCGATCCGGTCGCCGCGCACGCCCACGTTGGCGCGGAACCACGGGTTGCCGGCCCCGTCGACGACACGGCCGTTGCGAATGACGAGGTCGAGCAAGCCTCAGAGTTCCTGGTCTCGGGACTCCACGAGCAACTCGTTCGTCATGACGTCGTTGCCGGCGAGCAGGCCGCCGTCGACGCGTAGGACGGTCCCGGTAACCCAGGACGCGTCCTCGGACGCGAGAAACAGCACGGCGCCCGCCACGTCCTCGGGCGTTCCGACGCGCCCCAGCGGGTACCACTTGACGAGGCGGTCGAGGACGTCGGGCTCCTTTTCCACGCGCTCGTTCCAGGCCGGAGTCGCGATCGAGCCGGGCGCGACCGCGTTGCAGCGGATGCCGTAGCGCCCGTACCGCACGGCGATCGACTGCGTCATGTTGATCATCGCCGCCTTGCCCGCCGAGTACGCCTCGTTGCCGACGTATGCGAGCCCGTTTACCGACGCGATGTTGACGATCACGCCCGAGCGGCGCTCGATCATCGGCCGCAGCACGCGCTTGGAGCACAGGAACGCGCTCGTGACGACTCCGTGGAGGTCGCGCTCCCAGACCTCCTCGTCCATCAGCACGAGGTTGTCGCCATCGCACGAATAGGCGTTGTTGACCAGGATGTCGACCGGGCCGAGGCCCTCCTCGGCCGCGGAGACCATGCGCTCGACGTCGCCGCTGCGGCCTGCATCCGCTGCCACTGCGACGGCGCGGCCGCCGTCGCCCTCGATCTCCGCTGCGGTCTGGCGCGCCCGCTCCTCCACGATGTCGGTCACGAGGACCGCGGCCCCTTCGGCCGCGAAACGCTTCGCCATCACACGGCCGATGCCGGAGCCGGAGCCGGAGATGACGACGACACGGTTCTCGAAACGCACGAGAGCATCCTAAGATCACGGGATGGAAAGTGACGCACTGGCCGCCCTGCGAGGCGATCCCATCGACTGGCGCTACAAGGGCTTTCCGGCCGCCGCGGACGGCGTGACCCCGGCCACCCTGCGAGAGCGGGGCTGGAACCTGCTCGCCGGCGACCTGCCCACGCCGGTCCTGCTCCTGAAGGAGAACGCCCTCGACCACAACCTCCGGCTGATGGCCGACTGGTGCTCGGCGCGCGGCGTCTCGCTCGCTCCCCACGGCAAGACCACGATGAGCCCGGAGCTCTACGACCGCCAGCTCGCGCTCGGCGCCTGGGGCATCACGGCGGCCAACATCGCCCAGGTGCGCGTCTACCGAGCCTTCGGAATCGAGCGCGTGCTCCTCGCCAACGAGCTCGTCGAGCCTGCGGCGCTGCGCTGGGTTGCCGCCGAGGTCGCCGCAGATCCGCAGTTCGACTTCTACTGCCTCGCCGACTCCGTCGAGGCGGTGCAGCGGATGACCGAGGCGCTCAAGCCTCCGCGACGACCGCTGCAGGTGCTCGTCGAGCTCGGCCTCGCGGGCGGTCGCACGGGCGCGCGGTCGCTCGACCAGGCGGCGGAGGTTGCCGCAGCGGTCTCGGATTCTCCGGCGCTCGAGCTTGCCGGGGTCGAGGGGTACGAGGGCATCCTGCACGGCGAGAACGCGTTCGCCGAGGTCGACGACTTCCTCGACGAGCTGCGGCTGCTCGTGTCCCGGATGGACTTCGACGGGCGCGAGGAGATCGTCGTCACGGCCGGCGGCAGCGCCTACTTCGACCAGGTTGCCGACCGGCTGTCCGCTGTCCCGGCCCGGCTCGTCCTGCGCAGCGGCTGCTACGTCACCCACGACTCGGGCTTCTACGAGCACCTGTCGCCGCTCGGGGGTCGCGCAACGCGGCCCGACAGGGCCGCAGCCGCGACGGGGAAGCGGCCGCAGGCCGCGGTCTCGGACCCGCAGCGCCTCTGGCCGGCGCTCGAGGCCTGGGGCGCCGTTCTCTCGCGGCCGGAGCCGGAGCTCGCGCTCCTCCTCATGGGCAAGCGCGACGCGCCCTACGACATCGACCTGCCGTTTCCGTTCGCCGTGCGCGGCTCCGACGGGCTGCGCGACTCCGACGGAATGGAGGTCGTCGACCTGAACGACCAGCACGCCTTCCTCAGGCTGCCCGCCGACGATTCGCTCGCGGTCGGCGATCTCGTCGGCTGCGGCATCTCCCATCCGTGCACGGCGTTCGACAAGTGGCGGCTCATCCCGATCGTCGACGACGACTACACCGTGGTGGACGCGGTGCACACGTTCTTTTGAGCCGCGAACGGATCATCCAGACCGTCGAGTCGCAGCGTGACCGTGTGATCGGTCTCCTCCGCGAGCTCGTCGCCTGCCGCTCCGAGAACCCGAAGCTGCTCGACGACCCGGTGCGCCAGGAGGAAGGGCGCCTGGGTGAGGCGGCCTGCCAGACCGCGATCGCCGGCCATCTCGAGGCGCTCGGCATGGAGATCGACCGCTTCGAGGCTCTGAGCGGCCGCGAGGACGTTGTCGGGACGCTCCGCGGCAGCGGCGGCGGGCGGTCGCTGATCCTCAACGGCCACATCGACGTCGTGCCGGTCGGCGACCGGTCGCTCTGGCCGCACGATCCCTGGGCGGGCGAGATCGCCGACGGCAAGCTCTGGGGTCGCGGCAGCTGCGACATGAAGGCCGGAATCGCGGCAGGCATCGGAGCGGTCATGGCGCTGCAGGCGTGCGGCATCCGCCTCCAGGGCGACGTCGTCCTCCAGACGGTCGTGGACGAGGAGACGGGAGGCCCGGGCACGCGAGCGGCGCTCGAGCGCGGCCATCTCGCCGACGCGGCGATCGTCCTCGAGCCGACGGCCGGCAGCATCATGCCGGTCGAGGGCGGCGTCGAGTGGCTGCACGTCACCGTCCGGGGCGTCGCAGGTCACTCGTGCATGCGCTACCGCTCGGTCCACGCGGGCGGGCAAGGGACAGCGGTCAACGCCATCGAGAAGGCCGCCAAGCTCCTCGCGGCCGTCCAGGAGCTCGAGCGTCACTGGGGCAACACGAAGGTGCATCCGCTCATGCCGCGAGGAATCACGACGATCAACCCAGGGTCGATCACCGGCGGCACCGCGGCGCTCTCGAACATGGTCGACGAATGTGTCCTCGGCCTGTCGCTCAAGTACCTGCCGAGCGAGCGCCGCGACGACGTGAGGGCGTCATTCGAGGACTACCTGGCGTCCGTCTCGGCCGCGGACCCGTGGCTACGCGACCACCCGCCGAAGATCGAGTGGGGCGTCTCGGGCGTCTCGTTTCCCCCCTCCGAGATCGCACTCGACCATCCGCTCTGCGAGGCGGTCGCCGGCGGGTTCCGCAAGGTGATCGGCGAGCCGGAGTGGCGGGGCTTCGAAGCGGTCTCCGATCTCGCCTGGATCGCAGAGGCGGGCATCCCGGGGCTGCTCTACGGCCCGGGCGACACGATGCAGGCCCACTCGACGGCCGAATACGTCGACGTGGAGGAGCTCATCGCCGCGACGAAGGTCGTGGCGCTGGCGTTGGTCGACTGGTGCGGCGTCACGCAACGCGGCCCGACAGGGCCGCAGCCGTGACAGGGAAGCGGCCGAAGGCCGCGGTCACGAGCCGCTGAGCGTGACCGTCTCGCCGGTGCCGAGCCCTTGCGGGCTCGGCGATCGCGGGTCGCGGGCGGCTAAGCCGGCCGCTCAGCCGCTACCGGCAGCTCCAGGTTCACCTTCACCGGCTGACCGCCCTTCGAGGCCGACTCGTCGATCGCGTAGCAGATCTCCATCGACTTCCACGTGTCGTGGATCGACGCGTGCGACTCGACGTCCTGCTCGATGCACTCCATGAAGTGGTCGATCTCCTCCTTGAACGGGTGGTGGCTCACGTCGCCGGAGTCCGGCTTGATCGTCGGAAACGCCCAGTACCCGAGACTGCCCGGGTAGTGCTTGGACGAGTACACCTCGTTGTTCAGGATGGATCCCTCGGTCCCGAAGAGGCGACAGTTGAAGATGTACGGAGTGTCTGCATCGAGGATCGTGGCGAGCTTGCCGACGGCACCGTTCGCAAATCGCAGCGACGCAACGACGTTCGGGTCGTACTCGAACTCCGTGTTCAGCTTCGGCGGCAGGGAGAACGCCGCCACCTCGACGACCTCACCGGCCAGGTGGCGCAGGATGTCCGCCGCGTGGCAGCCACCGACGATGAAGGCGCTCTTTCCGCGGTCTTGCGACCTGAACGACTTGTAGCCGGGATAGGCCGAGCTGAGCGGATGCCAGTAGTCGGCCTCGCCGTAGACGAGGTCGCCGAGCACGCCGTCCTCGATCAGCTGCCGCACCGTGTTGAACTGCGGATTCCAGCGCAGCACGACACTCGTGACGGTCTTCACACCGGCCTTCGCCACTGCTTCGCGGATGGCGTGCGTGTCCTCGCTCGTCAGCCCGATCGGCTTCTCGATCACAATGTGGCGGCCCGTCTCGGCCGCGCGGACGCAGTGCTCGCGGCGCACGTCGGGGTGCGTCGCCGAGACGACGATGTTGACGCGCTCGTCCTCGAAGAGCTCGTCGTCGGAGGCGTACTCGCGCGCGTCGACCCCGTGCGACTGCATGAGCGCGGTCGCCTTCCCGGGCGTCGTGTTGTAGATGCCGACGAGCTCCGTCAGCGGATGGTCGCGAAAGACCTTGACGTATTCACCGGCAACCCAGCCGGCGCCGAGCATCGCTACCCCGTACTTCGCCATTGCCGCCCCCTCAAGCTCCTAGGTATGCCACGACGTCGATCTCGACCATGATCCCGAGCAGGTTGCTCCCGACCGTCGTCCGCACCGGTTTCGGGTCCGGGAAATACTCGGCGTAGACCTGGTTATACCGGTCGAAGAGCGACAGATCCGAGAGGTGCACCGTCGACTTGACGACGTCCGCCATCGTCGCGCCGCCGGCCTCCAGCACCGCCTTCACGTTCTCGAGCGTGAGACGCGTCTGCTCCTCGATCGTCTCGCCCGTGACCTCGCCGGTCTCGGGGTCGAGCGGTCCGGTGCCGGAGACGAAAAGGAAGTCCCCGGCGCGGATCCCTTGCGAGTAGGCCCCCATGGGAGCTGCTCCCCGCTCGGCGCGAATCTGTTGTTTCGGCATTGGCCCTCCCCGTTGCGAGACCGGGCCGGATGCGATCCGGCCCTACAGGATTCCGTGTTCCTTGAAGACCTGCCCGATGTTCGCTCCGGCCCTCAGGATGTCGCGCACGACGTTCTCGCCCGAGACCTTCTCCAGCGCCAGGGCGATCACCTCGTCCTCGATTCCCTGGGGCACGGCCAGACACCCGTCGTAGTCGGCGACGACGAGGTCGCCCGGCTCGACGCGGACCCCGCCGCACTCGATCGGGACGCGGGTCGCCATCACGTCGAGGCGCCCCTTGGAGTCGGCCGGAGAAAGGCCCGCGGCGAAGACGGGGAAGCGGATGTCGATGATGCCCCACGAGTCGCGGGTCAGACCGTCCATCACGGCCCCTCGGCCGCCCTTGGCCTGGGTATGCGTCGAGAGAAGCTCGCCCCACATCGCCGCGTGCAGCGAGCCCTGCGTCGTGCACACGACCACCTCGCCCGGCTCGAGGCTGTCGAGCAGCTCCATCTCGAGCTTGAAGGGATCGGCCGGCACGTCGTAGACCTCGGCCGCCAGCATCGTCGCCGCGCGACCGACCACGCTCGCCTCGGGGAACAGCGGGCGAATCCGGTGGTCCATGACCTGTCGCCGGTAGCCGAGCTCGTCCATCACGTCCGCGAGCACGGACGTGTAGAGCCTTTCCTGGATGTCGTCGTAGTACTCCGCCGATCGTGTGTCCATCAGACCTCCACCCGTTGCCGCTCGTTTGCTGAGCGCTTGATCGCCTGCTCGATACGAATGGCCGCGATGCCGTCGTCGATCGTGACCTCCGGTCGTCGGCCGTCCCTGGCGCACTCGACGAAGTGACGCACCTCTCCGGCGAAGCCGTGCACGTGGCGGGGGTCGACGGCGTCCCCCGGCAGCTGGTCGTCCGGCTCCCAGAGCTCGGGGCCCTCGCGGCCGTCCAGGTACGCCGTGACGGTGCGCCAGCCGTCGACGTGGACAGCGCTGCGGCGGCCGGTGACGACGACACGCTCGTAGAGACGCTCGAGACAGTTGAGCTGGAGCGTTCCGACCGCCCCGCCCTCGAAGCCGAGCACGCAGGCCCAGGCCTCCTCCTGCGGCGGCTCCTGCCCTTCCGCGAGCTGCCAACCGTCGCGCCAGGCCGAGCCGGTCACGTCGACGTCGAGCTCGCTCGGGCGCCACTCCGGCGTGTCGCCCGCCGCTCGGGACATGCGTGTCGCGAACACCCAGGCCACCTCCCCCATCAGGAATCTCGCCAGGTCGAGGTGGTGGCAGCCGAAGCCGTTGAGGAAGTCGTAGACGGCTCTCGGCGGGTAGACGCCGAACGTCCAGCGTGCCTCGTACGCGCTGACCGGGCCGAACTCCGGGCGCGACGCGATCGCCCGTGCCCGGCGGTAGGGCTCCGAGAAGCGCTTCATGAAGCCGACCATGAGGTTGCGACCCGCGCCCTCGGCGGCCTCCTTCATCGCACGGCAGTCCTCCAGGCTCTCGGCCGGCGGCTTCTCGATGAAGACGTGCTTTCCCGCGTTCAGGCAGTCGATCGCGATCGACGGCTGCAGGCGCGGGTGCATCGCCATGAGGACGCAGTCGACATCGGCGCGCTCGAGCAGCTCGCGGTGGTCGGTGTAGACCTGCGGGATGCCGAAATCGCGCGCGCAGCGGCGCGCGCGCGGCTCGTCGAGGTCGCAGCACGCGACGAGCTCCCCGATCTCTCCGCCCTCGGCGAGCTCGCCGATCGCCCCTCCGGTTTCGGGCGGGTTGAGCACGCCGAGGCGGAAGCTCGGGTAGAGGTTCTGGGTCGCGTGGCTGCCGCAGCCGATGAACCCGATTCGCACGAGGCGGGTCACCCGACGATCCTATGATGCCGCCGTTGCCTGCGCCCGGGTGATGGTGAGAACCGGGCCGAGCGCCGGGTAGAGCGCCCGGTAGGCCGCGTAGCCGTCTCGATACACGTGCCCGGCAGTGGGGTCGGGCTCCACCGTGTCGCCCGCGTGCACGAAGCGCTCGATCTCGTCCCAGTCCTCGAAGGCACCGATGCCCTTGCCAGCCGCAAAGGCGGCGCCGAGCTCCGAGCCGGCCCCGTCGGCCAGCGCCTCGAGCGGCTCACCGAGCACGTCCGCGACGACCTGCTTCCAGAGGCGCGACCGCGCGCCGCCGTTCGTCACGCGGATGCGGGTCGGTCGGCGGCCGAGCTCGGCGAAGACGTCGAGGTGGTGGCGGAAGCCGTATGCGGTCGCTTCGAGCACGGCCCGAAACAGATGACCGCGCTCATGGTCGAGCCGCAAGCCGACGAAGGCGCCCCGGGCCTCCGGATCGTTGATCGGCGTCTTCTCGCCGAGCAGGTAGGGCAGCGCGACGACGCCGCCGGCTCCGGGGCCGGCCCCTTCGGCTTCCGCGTCGAGCCGGTCGAGCGGCGTGCCGTCGGCGAGCGCATGCTGGAACCACCGGATGAAGCTGCCCGATGCGGCCATGCAGCCGTTCGGCAGGAACTTCCCGGGCACGAGGTGGTAGTCGAGGTACAGGCGGGCATCGACCAGGGGCTCGTCGCTCACCATCAGGATGTCGCCCGCGCTGCCGAGCTTGACCAGCAGATCGCCGGCGTGCACCATCCCGGCCGCGAACGCCGACGCGACATGGTCGGCGGAGCCTGCGACGACGGGCGTACCGACGCGGAGACCGGTCGCCGCCGCGGCCGCGGCGGTCACCTCACCGACGACGTCGTCGGCGTGCCGAGGGGACGGCAGCAAGCCTGGGTCGATTCCAGCGGCGGCGCACAGATCTGCGGCCCAGTCACCGGTCGCGAGGTCGAAGAGGCCGCTCTCGAGGGCCCAGTTGCGCTCGACGGCGGCGGCGCCGGTCAGCCGGTAGGCCACGTAGTCGTAGGAGCCGAGCAGCGTGCGTGCGGCCCGCCAGACGTCCGGTTCGTGGCGCGCCAGCCACATCGCCGTCGGGCCTACCGATTGCTGCGTGACGGGCGAGCCGGTGCGGACAAGGACGTCGCCGGGAAGCGCAGCGCGAAGCTCTGCGACCTCGGTCGCGGCCCTCGCGTCGTTCTGCTGGATCGACGGCCGTAGCGGGAGCCCTCGCTCGTCGAGGAGGATGACCGCGGGCACCATGCCGCTGACGCCGACCGCGTCGACCTCGGCGACGGGAAGCTCACGGCACAGCGAGCGCACGTTCTCCCACCACTGCGCCGGATCCTCTTCGGCCCAGCCCGGGTGCGGCGAGCGAAGATCGACCGGCCGCTCCGCCTGGGCGACGACCGTGCCGCCCGGGCCGATCACCACCCCTTTCGTCGCGCTCGTGCCGATGTCCAGGCCGAGCAGCGTCATGCCGTCGCGCGGTCAGGGGCAGCGCTGGACGGGCGATGCCGAGACCCGCGCACCTGACCCGCGAGCGAAGCAACCTCCGCACGCCCCACCCTGGGTGGGGGGCAACCCGCCACCCGCTCCAACCCTAACCGGCCTTTTCGCACGGAATGCGCGCGAATCGAGCCGTCTTCGTCACGAATCCGTTCCAACATCCAACCCGGCGGCCGTGCGTCGCGATCAGCCGGCCTCACCCGCGCGCCGCCGCCATGAACCGCGCCACCCGCTCGGCGTCGACCGGGTTCCACGTATGCCCGTCGACCTTGAGATCGCTACCCACGATGACGCCGTCCGCGACCTGGAGGTACTCGCGGACGTTGGTCGACTTCGCACCCGTGTTCAGCAGCACGGGCACGGCCTCGCCGACCGCGTCCTTCGCCTCTCGAACTGCGGCCACCGACGGCTCTACGCCCTGCATCGGCCCCGAAACGAGAATCGCGTCGGCGAGGCTCGATACGACAGCCGAACGGGCCACCTCGGCCACCGACCGCCGGCCGAGCGGCGACGCGAGCTCCGGTGTCACATTCATCAGCACACGCACGTGCTCCGCACCGAGCCGTCGCCGTTCGCGCAGCAGCGTGGCCGCATCGGTGTTCCAGAGGCCCATGTCCGACTCGTAGACGCCCGTCGTGACCTCTCGGATGAAGGACGCCCCGGTTGCGGCCGCCACCGCGAGGGCCGCCCGCGCATCCCAGAGAAAGTCGACGCCGTAGGGCCGGTCCGGCGGAGCGAGCTCCGCCACGACCCTTGCGAGCACCGCGACGCCTTCCGGGCCCGCTTGCAGCGCATACGGCCGGTCGCCCTCGTTGCAGAAGAGCACAGCCTCGACGCCCGCGGCGAGCAGGATCTCCAGATCGGCCCGCACGGCCTCGACGATTCCGGCCACACCCGATGCCTCGTCGTAGAGCGGTGTTCCGGGGAGGGGCGGCAGGTGGGCCATCGCAATCACCGGCTTCTCGCGCTCGAAGAGCTCCGAGAGCGGCGGTGTCCGGCCCATCGGCGGCGGAGCTTATCGAGCCGAGCGCGTGCTCGCCGCCGCTAGATTTCCGCCCACCCGAGAAGGAGGTCGAGTGGCACAACAGCCGATGCACGGAATGCCGGAGGTCACCGTCGAGCGAGACCTCCCGGTTCCGATGGCAGACGGCGTCTCGCTCTACGCCGACGTGTACCGGCCCGCGGAGGGAGGCCCTCATCCGGTCATCCTCATCAGCCATCCCTACGACAAGACCGCAGCCGAGAGCAACTTCGGCTACCTGCACCCGTCGCAGTACGCGCGCCGCGGGTACATCGCGGTCAGCCAGGACTCCCGCGGGCGCTACAGCTCCGAGGGCGACTTCCAGCCGTTCGTCAACGAGGCAAGCGACGTCTCGGAGACGATCGGCTGGTGCGCGACGCTTCCCGGCAGCGATGGGCAGGTGGCGACCTACGGCTTCTCCTATCCCGGCCTCAACCAGATGCTCGCGGCCCAGACCGGCCCTCCCGCCCTCCGGGCCATCGCGCCGGCCTTCACGGGAGGCAGCCCGTACTCCGAATGGTTCTACGTCCAGGGCGCCTTCTCGCTCGCCTTCGCGACCGGCTGGGCGAACTTTCTGGCGCTCGACAAGGCTGCGCGCCGCGGTGACGATGAAACGCTTGCCGCATACGCCGGCGCCCTCGGCAACGCGCACGCGCTTTACTGGGTGCTGCCGCTCACCGCCCACCCGGCGCTGACCGGCGCCGACGCGGCCTTCTACCAGGACTGGCTCGCCCACCCGACCTTCGACGACTACTGGAAGGCGTTCGAGGTCGACTACTCTCGGATCGGGCTGCCCGGCTTGCACGTCGGCGGCTGGTGGGACGTGTTCGTCCGGGGCACCGTTCGCAGCTATCGCGAGCTCGCCCGGCTTGGCCAGGCGCCGCAGAAGCTCCTCATCGGCCCCTGGAACCACATGCCGTGGGCTCCTCTCGGAGGTGCCACGGGTGACGTCGGCGCCTGGGTCGTCGACGACTGGCAGCTGCGTTTCTGGGATCAGGTTCTCAGGGGAACGGAGACAGGTGTCTTCGACAAGCCCGTCACCGTCTACGTGATGAACGACGGCTGGCGCGACTTCGACGCGTGGCCGCCCTCGGCCGTCGAGGAAACGGACTGGTACATGCACTCGGACGGGCGGGCGCAGTCAGCGTACGGAGACGGCACGCTGTCCACGGACGCACCGAAGAACGAGCCTCCGGACGTCTTCACCTACGACCCCGCGCTCCCGACCGTCAGTGCCGGCGGCCATTCCTGCTGCGTGGACACGATCGCGCCGATGGGGCCTGCCAATCAGGACCCGGTCGAGCGCACGAAGTACGTCGTCGTGTATACGAGCGCGCCGCTCGAACGCGATCTCGTGATCGTCGGTGACGTCCACGCCACGATCCATGCCGCGACCGACGCCCCGGACACCGACTTCACGGCGCGGCTCTGCGCGGTCGATACAGCGGGCATATCGACGAACGTGCTGGAGGGCATTGTCCGCGCCAGCTACCGCGAGTCGGCCGAGCGGCCGACCCCGATCAAGCAGGGCGAGATCCACGAGTACCGGATCGAGCTCGGCCCGATCGCGGTACGTGTGCCCGCCGGTCACCGTATCCGCCTCGTGGTCGGAAGTTCGGACTTCCCCCAGTTCGACCGGAACCTCAATACCGGGGGACCCTTCGGTCAGGAGAGTGCGACGGCGGGCCGCTCGGCCGTCCAGGTCGTCCTCCACAACGACGCCCATCCGAGCAGGATCACGCTGCCGGTGCTGGACTAGCCCGGAACAGCCGAAGGCTGGTTTCGGGCGAAGAGCGGTCCGCAGGGCCGCGCTTACCGGCGAACTGGCCGGGACGCCCAAGCCAAGGAGGTGGAGATGCTCGATCACGTCGCCATCTACGTCCGGGACATCGACGCCGCGAAAGCCTTCTACCTGAAAGCGCTCGAGCCGCTCGGCTACGAGGTGTTCAGCGAGATCGACGGCCATGTCGGCCTCCAAGCCGGCGGGCATCCCGACTTCTGGCTACACCAGCGCGCAGAGGCGAGCGGGCCCATCCACATCGCGTTTCGCACCGACCGGATGGCGGTCGACGCATTCCACGCAGCCGCGATCGCCGCCGGAGGCCGCGACAACGGGCCGCCCGGCCTCCGCCCGCACTACCACGAGCACTACTACGGGGCGTTCGTCCTCGATCCCGACGGCAACAACATCGAGGCCGTCTGCCACCAGCCGCTCTAGCCCGAAACAGCCGCGGCTGGTTTCGGGCGAGAAGCGGCCCGAAGGGCCGCGTTCACAGCCCGTCTTTGCGGTGCCCAGCTCGGTCAGGCGCGTCTGCGGGCGACGGCGATGAAATGCGCCATCGCGGCGAAGAAGGTTTTTCGTTCGAGCCGGGCGCCCTGATCGGCGAGCCAGCGCTTCGCGACCTCGGCGTCGACGGCGCCTGTCTCGACGGCCGCGTCCGCGGCGAGCTTGGGCATCAGTGCGGCCAGCCAGGGAGCCGTGATCGGAACGGTCTCCGCCTGGACGCTGACGTCGGCGAAGCCGGCGTCGCGGAGGAGCCGCAAATAGCTGCGTCCCATCCAGCCGTTCCGGATCGAGTCGGAGTGGCCGGCGAGAATCGCGCGCGTGACGTCTTCGGGCTCACCGTCGATCACGAGACCGCCCCAATCTTGGTCGACGAGGACGATTCGCCCCTCGCCTGCGAGCACCCGCCGGGCTTCGGCGAGCGCAGCCTCCGGATCGGCCAGATGCTGGTAGACGCGCTCGGCGCGATAGCCCGCGAGCACGCCGTCCTCGAGCGGCAGGTCGACTGCGTCGGCGAGCGCGTACTCGACCGCGACGCCTT
>Ga0114129_10008825_pt1 | contig 14380 bp, 10 predicted proteins | sample RhiMetdeltSRZDD1_FD_80071 | JGI IMG/M metagenome (GOLD analysis project Ga0114129, IMG submission 80071) | Populus rhizosphere microbial communities from Tennessee, USA - Rhizosphere MetaG P. deltoides SRZDD1 (version 2) (version 2) | ecosystem: Host-associated > Plants > Roots > Rhizosphere >... | reverse complement strand
GTCGGTTAACGACAGCGTACAAGCAAGACGAACGCGGACACGCGAATCTCTGAGCGCGTTGCTCTGGCCCGATTACGACCAGGTCAAAGCCTTCACAAACCTGCGCCACACATTGTGGGAAATCCAAAAAGCCTTTGGTCCAGGCTTGTTGATTGCCGACCGCGAGACAATTAGCATTCCTGCAGATGCGAATGTCTGGGTGGATGTTCAGCGGTTTGAATCTTTACTTCTTGAAAGCCAGGCACAGGGTGAAGTATCACTTCGCATCCCGCTATTAGCTGAATCTGTCAAACTTTATCGTCACCATTTTCTGACCGGCTTCAACCTGAAAAATGCGCCCACCTTCGATCAATGGTCAATGAGCAAAGCCGATGAACTCCGTTACAAGCTCACGGAAGCATTGACCCTGCTCACAGAGGACTATTGCCTGTTGGGAGATGCCGAGTCTGCCCTACAGTATGCTCGTCGTTTGGTGACGCTCGATCCGTTGAACGATTCGGCGCATCGCCAGTTGATGCAAGTCTACAGCCAGCTAGGGCAGCACAATGCAGCCCTGAAGCAGTATCAGGCATTCGAGCAAACCCTGCGTAAAGAGATGGGCCTTGATCCACAGCCAGAGACCCGGGCGCTCTACAAGCAGATTCGTAAAGGCGAGATGAGGCAAGTTCAGGTGGGAATAAAAAGAGAAACAGTAACTCCACAAAATAATTTGCCACCACAGCTTACGTCTTTTATTGGACGGGAACAACAACAAACGGAAATCGTAAACCTGATGGGCGCGAATCGTCTTGTTACGCTCACGGGTTCAGGCGGAGTTGGTAAGACGCGGCTATCACTACAAGTTGCGGCAAAGCTGATACATCATTATCCTGATGGTGTGTGGTTCATTGAATTGGCGCCGCTGGCTAAACCGGAATTGATTCCACAAACCATTCTGTCAGCTCTCCACCTCGGTGAACAAGCAGGCAAGACGCCGCTCCAGATTCTGGAAGAACAGTTCAGTAACAAAAAGCTGCTTCTTATTCTGGATAACTGTGAACACTTGATTGAAGCCAGCGCTAGAGTGGCCTACACGTTATTGATGTCTGCTCCGAAGATCGCGATTCTCGTGACCAGCCGGGAAGCCTTGGGCGTCAGTGGAGAACTTTCCTGGCTCGTACCCTCTCTGTCACTTCCCGATCTGAAATCTAATCTGACCTTCGAGCAATTAACGCAATATGAGTCAATCCGTTTGTTCATGGAGCGTGCTTGGTTGATTCAGCCCCATTTCAAAGCGGATCAGGTCAGCGTGCTTGCTATCGCTCAAATTTGCTCTTTGTTAGATGGCATCCCCCTGGCAATAGAGTTAGCGGCAGCCCGTGTGAATGCTCTGAGCGTGAAACAAATCGCCAGGCGTCTCGACGATCGGTTTCGCTTATTGACGAGAGGCAGCCGCACGGCACTTGAACGTCATCAGACGCTGCGGGCCGCCATTGACTGGAGTTATCACCTGCTGGATGCCGATGAGAAAAAATTACTTGCCAGACTCTCTGTTTTTATGGGAGGCTGGACTCTGGAGGCGGCCGAGCAAGTTTGTGTCAGAAAGCGAGGCGAGTTTGATATTCTGGATGTATTGTCGAATCTCATCGACAAATCGCTGGTGATTATGGATTCATCAAGCGGCGAAGCCCGTTATCACTTCCTCGAAACAACACGTCAATACGCGCGTGAAAAGTTGTTTGAATCAAAGCAGGATAGGATATTGCAGAATCAGCATCTAGCCTATTTCGTCGATCTTGCCGAAAAAGGCCATAGTGAAATCACAGGTCCCCATCAGGACGAAGTGTTGGATCTCCTGGATGCAGAACTTGATAACTTCCGGGCGGCACTGGATTGGTGTCTGTCCAGTAAATCTACCGAGCCTGCTTTAAAAATGTTGGGTGCACTTGGCTGGGCATGGGATATGCGCGGGTATTACAACGAGATGCGCAGTTGGTTTGAAAAGATTTGCTTACTGGGTGATTTCGCTAACTATCCGAAGGCATATGCCCAAGCTCTCAATCATATAGGACATTTCATCTCAGATTTCGATCGTAAACCGGAGGCCCGTCCCCTTCTGGAAGAAAGTCTGACGATTTGGTTGAAATTGGGACCTGCGGGTGAACGGGGCTTGGCTGACATTTTGCTTTTTCTGGGAATGGATGCAGAATTCAATAATAGTGGGGACCTTGATGAAGCGGAGTCTTTTTATAAAAGAAGTCTTGAGCTATCTCAAAGATGTAACAATCCACGTATGCACGCTGGAAGTTTGATGTTTATGGGCACAATTGAATCGGTACGTGGGAATTTTACTTCCGCTTTAAATTTTTACGAGCAAAGTTTGGAGCTGGCCCAGGCTTCCGGGGATTTGCTTGTTATCAGTTTAGCATCAGGAAATATGGGAGGTTTATTTGCAGAACGAGGTTTGTATGAAAAAGCACGTCCATTGATTGAGCAGGAGATAAAAATCAGTGAAAAACTTCAATTTAGACATGGCCTAACAGGGGCCTGGATCAACCTGGGAGATTTATATCGCCGAGAAGGCGATTATGTTCAGGCAGAACAACTTTTCGAAAGGAGTCTGAGCGCAAGTCGTGATCTTGGTCGTAACGCATCTGTAAGCATCAATTTGTATTTGTTGAGCATGCTTTCCCTGCACCAAAACGATTATTCGTCTGCATCCGTACGTTTTCGGGAATACTTCGATTTTGCCCAAGTTGCTGAACAAAAAATAAGGCTTTGTCGATTCTTTGCCGGCGTGGCTGCTGTTGCTGGAGGGACCAAGCAACCCGAGCGGTGCGCAAAACTATTTGGGGCAGCACAGGTAATAATCGAAAGCATTTCGGATTTCCATATGGAGCCATTTGATCGTGCAGAGTTTGATCGACATATTCAATTTGCGCGCGATCAACTGGGTGAGGCTACCTTTAACACGCTTTCTGGCGAAGGTCGAACAATGACAACAGAGCAGGCGGTTGAGTTTGCGAAAGAGACAAAAGGTGGAGGGCCGTGACGGCGATAGTATCCATACACTTATTACTCGATCAGCAAATAAACTTATTTGCAAAGGAATCACATTCATCTCCAGCTAAGATTGGGACAAATTGAATCAGGTATAATTTGTCCGTAAGAGTCGGTCCCAATCATAGAATGCCCCGGTCACAAATTGCACTTCTCACAGGAAGCACGCAATTTGTGACCGTGAAGGGTATAGAATTCATTGGAGGTGTCCTGGTGGATCTCTCGAAGCATGCGTTTTTTGAGGGAAAGATCGTCCCGCTGGCGGATGCAAACATCAACATAGCCACCCACGGCTTCTTATATGGGACAGCCGTATTTGGTGGAATGCGAGGCTACTGGAACGAAGAGAAGAAATGTCTCTTCGTTTTTCGTCCCTATGACCATTTTCGCCGCATCCTGCATTCGGCACGCATGTTGGCCATGCAGACCAGTTACGATGAAGAAAGTTTGATCCAACTCACGCTGGACTTATTACGCACCGACAACTGGCAGCAGGATGTCTACCTGCGCCCCACGTTTTACAAGGCTGACCTGGGCATTGGCGTGAAATTGCATGACTTGAAAGATGAATTCTGCATGTTCGTCATGGCCTATGAGCCCTATGTCAAAAACGATACGAACGCGCACGCGACCATTTCCTCCTGGCGGCGCATTGACGATAACGCCATCCCGGCGCGCGGAAAAGTGGCGGGCGCGTATGCCAACTCCGCGCTGATCAAAACGGACGCGAACCGTTCCGGATTCGACGAGGCGCTGGTGCTCGATAACAATGGACACGTTTCGGAAGGCTCGGCGATGAACATCTTCATGCTACGTGATGGAGTCCTGGTCACGCCACCCGTAACAGATAACATTCTGGAAGGTATCACGCGTAGATCAATCATGGAGCTGGCTCGCAAGGAGCTGGGGCTGGACGTGGTGGAACGCTCCATCGACCGCACGGAAGTCTTTATCGCAGAGGAAATGTTCATGACCGGCACGGCCGCGCAAATCACCGCCGTGACAAAGATCGATCACCGCCCGGTCGGCGCGGGCGTGATGGGACCTGTCACGACGAAGTTACGAATGATGTATGAAGATATACTCAGAGGGAAAATTAAAAAATACGAACATTGGAATGTGGCAGTATAAAAAATTAGCGGCGACCAGTGGGTCGCCGCTATGTATTTATCGAGTCTTCCTGAAGCGCACCAACACCAGGTTCTTGGTACAGTCGGCTGAGGTGGTAACATAAATAGGGTCCGAGAGTGGCAGATTGCTCTGATCCACGAGTTGCACATATAAGGTTTTGTTTGTAGCAATTGGGGCATTCCCTAGAACAAATTCAAAACCTGACTGCCCGTACTCTTTGTTAATGCCACTCACCGTTTGCTGTTCGATCTGATTCCCATTCAAGGAACCGCGCAAAACAACCACAGTGCCGATCACCTGGCTTCCATTATTATCCACCACGGTCCCGCCGATGCCCGCCCAATTACAGGCCAGCTCTGGGTGAACTACGGTACTCTCCACATTACTCAAAGAGGCCGTAAATGGGGCTCTAGGCGTGTTGGTTGGACGAGGTGTTCTGGTGGGAGGGACGAGGGAGAAGGGAGTGTTGGTTGGCAAAGGCGTAAACGTGGGCCGCAACGTGTTTGTCGGAGTCACAAATAAGGTCGGGCTGGCCGTCCAGGTAGGTTCCAGTTGAATGAAGGTGGGCGTGGTAGTAGGAAATTGCGATCCTGGGCCGCCCGGCTGTAAAAAGTTTAGGTTCGAATTCGGATTCAGAAAGACAAATCCGAAGTAAAACACCATACAGGCAGTCAGGATCAGGACCAGGATCGAAAGCATATCCCATAGGTTGGTGGGTGCTGCAACGCCTCGCGAGCGGGTTGGCTTTCCGTCAAAATTGAAATCATCACTCATTGATTCTGCTCCAAATTACAGAGTGCCGCATAATCGATAAACCTGACAATGGAATTGGTTTGCAAACCTTCCAAACAGTTTATTTCATTATGAGACAGGCGGTAAGACGACTACGGCGCAAGCACCACATTGGCCTGTGTCCGTTGTTCTTCGATCCATTTCTTGAGAGCCAGTTCCTGTAAAGACAAAAGCGCATCTGGCGAAAGCGTCCGGTTTGAGTCACGTTCCAGAATTCTAACGATATGGAATCCAACGTCCGTCGTGATCACATCGCTATATTGACCCACGGTCAGGTTGAACGCGGCTTCTTCGATCTGCATATTCAACAGGTAACCACGCGGGACCCATCCCAGGTCGCCACGGGTAAATGGGTCTGCCTGAACTGCCAGTTCATCGAAGTCGGCTCCACCGTTCAATTGGTTGAGAAAATTTATAGCCGTATCTTGATTATAGAGCAGAATTTGTTGGACGTGTACCTGCTCGGCAGTACTGGGGACAGTCGAAATGATTTTGTCACGCATCCAGGCGGATTCCGCCGCCCGCTTCAACGCGGACCGAAAAGCCTGCTCACTGTACCCATGCTCTGATTCCCACCCGGAAAGTGCCTCGGCCCCACCGATCTGCCCGGCGAGCGAATCGAGGCGCGCCTGTAACGCGGCCTCGTCGAGCAGGAATCCGTTGGCCCTCGCGGACTGTGCCAAAAGCAGTTGCGCCACCAGATCTTCAATCACTGTGCTGGTGGCCGCCGCGGAATCAACCGCCCGGCCGAGCGCGGTCTGTGCGGAGGTGTAACGCGCGACTTCCGCGTCAAACTCCACCAGGGTGATGCCCTCACCGTTCACAGTGAAAGCCATGGGCTGCGGAGTGGCAGTGGGAGGCTCGGGGGTAAAGGTGGCAGTTGGGGTTGAAGCAGGCGTGGGGGAAGAAAACGAAGCGCACGCGGAGAGACCGAGTGCGAGGAGAAAAGTCCAAATATTTTTTATGTGTTTGCGTCGCAGAAACATTGTCCCCGATTATAAAATAGAAATACAGGGGCGACCGGCCGGTCGCCCCTGCAAAATTTTGCGTTGGTTTAGTAATCCATCCCACCCATGCCGCCAGGAGGCATGGCAGGAGCCTTGTCCTTCTCGGGCATGTCGGTGATCAGCACGTCAGTGGTGAGGATCATGGCTGCAATGGAGGCAGCATTTTCGAGCGCGCCGCGCACCACTTTGACCGGGTCGATGACGCCCGCGTCGATCATGTCCGTATACTTGCCGGTGAGCACGTTGTAGCCGATGTTCTTGTTCTTCTTCTCGATGGCCGTGCGACGGACGGTATCGATGATGACGGAGCCATCCTGACCGGCGTTGGAGGCGAGTTTGCGAATGGGAGCTTCGAGCGCTTTCCTGACGATGTTAATGCCAACCTGGGCTTCTTCATCATCAGCCTTGAGTTTCTCAAGTTTGGTGGCGGCATTGATGAGGGAGATCTCACCACCGGGCACGATGCCTTCTTCCACTGCGGCGCGGGCCGCAGAGAGAGCATCTTCCACGCGGTGCTTCTTTTCCTTCATTTCGGTTTCAGTCGCGGCGCCTACACGGATGATGGCTACGCCACCGCTCAACTTGGCAAGGCGTTCCTGAAGTTTTTCCTTGTCATAGTCGCTGGTGCTCTTGTCGATCTCGGCGCGAATTTCCTTGATACGGCCCTCGATCTCAGCCTTCTTGCCCTTGCCGCCGATGATGGTGGTGTTCTCTTTATCAGAGACGACCTTCTCGGCCCGGCCAAGATCTGCAAGCGTGGCAGTCTCGAGTTTGCGGCCGGTCTCTTCCGCGATCACGGTACCCCCGGTGAGGATGGCAATATCCTGCAACATAGCCTTGCGGCGATCACCAAAGCCAGGGGCTTTGATCGCGAGCACGTTCAACATGCCGCGTAATTTGTTCAACACCAGGGTCGCAAGGGCTTCACCGTCAACATCTTCAGCGATGATGACCAGTTCGCGCTTGCCGATCTGAACGAGTTTCTCGAGCAATGGCACGATATCCTGTGCGGCAGAGATCTTCTTCTCGTTGATGAGCACATAGGCATCGGAGATGATGGCTTCCATCTTGTCCGCGCTGGTGATGAAGTAGGCGGAGAGATACCCACGGTCAAACTGCATACCTTCAACAAATTCCTGCTCGAACTGCATGGACTTGGATTCTTCAACGGTAATGACACCGTCTTTGCCGACCTTGTCCATCACATCCGCGATCAAATTACCGATCTCTTCATCCGCGGCGGAGTTGGTCGCGACAGAGGCGATCTCTTCCTTGGTGTCGATCTTGACAGACATCTTGCGGAGTTCTTCCACGACCGTCGCGGTAGCCAACTCAATGCCATGCTTGATGAACATTGGGTTGAAACCGGCTTCGAGAGCCTTAAGGCCTTCGTTCACGATCGCGTGCGCGAGGATGGTAGATGTAGTTGTGCCATCGCCGGCGATATCGTTGGTTTTCTGGGCGGCTTCCTTGAGGAGTTGCGCGCCCATATTTTCAAAGGGATCTTCGAGTTCGATTTCCTTCGCTACAGAAACGCCGTCGTGCGTGACGGTCGGAGAACCGAATTTGCGGTCCACGGCCACATTGCGGCCCTTCGGACCCAGCGTTGCGCCGACCGCATTCGCGACGGTGTTCATGCCGTTCTTGAGTTTGCGGCGGGCGTCTTCTGAAAAGACTAGTTGTTTAGCAGCCATTTTTCATTCCTCCAGAATTAGCTTTCAACGATCGCGAGAATATCGCTCTCGCGCATGATCAGCAATTTCTTGCCATCCATTTTTACTTCGGTGCCGGAATACTTTGCATAGAGTACGCGGTCACCCACTTTTACATCCATGGCGATGCGTTTGCCATCCTCATCGCGATCGCCGGGGCCCGCCGCCAGGATCTTACCTTCCTGCGGTTTCTCTTTAGCGGTTTCGGGAAGGATGATGCCACCGGCAGTCATCTCCTCCTGCTCGATCGGTTCTACGATCACGCGTCCGCCAAGGGGCTTCAATTTCATTTTGCTTGCCATCTTTATGCCTCCTGATTGGATTTGATTTTTTGCAGATTCTGCATAATCACGAAATTAGCACTCTACACTAGAGAGTGCTAATAGCAATCTTACCTATTTCAGGGAGGCAAGTCAAGGGGAAGCATCAAAATTCTTATACTGCTCTGATAAATACTTCAACTCTTATCAAGATTCAGTAGAGCGTAGCAGGCTTACAAGCTCAGGGCGTCGGAGTAGCCGTCAAATCTGACATCCCCGCTTCCGCCGTGGACGTGGCCGCTTCATCCACAACCGCTGAACTGGGTAGCCCATCTTCAGCCAGTGACGCACAAATAGTTTCTCCCGCCTGGATGATGTTGATGATCGTCTCTCGCCCATCCGAATACGCATCCGGATTGGCATTCAGCTCGGCTCTTACTTCGCTGAAAACTTGCATGGCATCCGGGCACTTATTATCTCGCGGCCGGCTCAACGCCGCCAGCACGGAACCATAGGTATAGTAGTACACAATGGTGCTCGGAGCGATGGGCAAGCCAATGATCGTGTGCTCCTCAAATTCAGGGCCGAGGTCAGGGTTGCACTTTTCCAGACCGCGTCCCTGACAGGATGTATCGCCCGAACAGCCGCGGATGGCACATTCAAAGGAGAAAATAGATCCCTCATAATTGCGCGAACGGAAGTAGATCACCCCAAGTTGTCCATAGATATCGGCATTGGTCGGCTGGAATTCCAGCGCCTTTTGTGCGTTCCGGGCCGCGATGAAGAACTCACCCAACTGCGAATAAGTGCGTGCAATGGAAAGATACGGACCCGGATCATTCACGCCAATTTGCTCATTGATGCGTGCGGCTCGCTCGAAATATTCCAGTGATTTTTCATAGGTTGGCCTGGCTGCTTCCACCCCTTCCCGGTTGGCAATGGCAAACGCCAGGGTGCGGTAATTCGCGCCCGCACGACGGTGCAAGAACGTAAAGTTTGGCTCGATGGAAATCGCCTTATCATATTCCGTGATAGCCAGGTTGTAATCGCCAAGCGTCTCCAGCAAATACGCATTGATGCGGTGCACGTCCATCAATTGATCAGAGTCCTCACGCGCCAACGCCTGATCGATGTATTGTTGTGCCTGATCCCACTTCTGTTGGTCGAGTAGGATTTCGGCATAGTAGGCCAGCGCGAGCGTGTTGGTGTTATCCAACTGAAGTGCAATGAGCGCTTCCTGTTCGGCATCGATCAGGAACTTTTGTACCTTTTGCGGGTCACCCGGATACAAAAGTGAATTGGCATTCCAATCCAGCACAAACGCGTGCACCGCACGCACAAAACTGTTCTCTGGTGCAAGTTCAACCGCCTTGTTGGCAGATTCCAGTGCTTCGGTAAGTCGCGTGATCTTCGCATCATCAACGATCAAAAATTCGGAGGAATACGCCTGAATCCGCGCCAGCTCTGCCCAGGTTTGGGCATCATTTGGGTTTATCTCCAGGGCCTCCTGATAGGCCGTGATTGCGCCGCCTACGTCGCCAGCTGTGAAGTTGGCCTCCCCTTCCATCAAAAAGGAATCGACGGAGCGAGTAGGGGTCGGAGTGGCGTCAAACAGTGGTTTGATCTCACCGCGATTTATCTGTTGAATCATCCACACCCCACCCAGAATCAACATCACCCACAGGAACATACGATAGATGTTCGATTGAGGCTTACGATGGAAAAGAGGACGGCGCGGGTATACGTTCACGGCGTGGGAGTGGCTTGTGTTTCAGCGGGCGTGGCAGTCGCCTCGACTCCCACGATACCGGGAGTAGATGTTGGCGGATTATTGAGGTTCTCCTGGCAGATCTCGATGATTCGATTCGTGGCTTCCTGGGTAATTTCGTCTTCTGAGCCTCTGGATTGCAGGTCCTGCGCAATTTGCAGAGCCTGGCCACATTGATTCGTGCGTGCCAACGCCAGCCCAAACGTGAAATAAAACTCTGAGACGCGCGGGCTGTTTGTGAGCGGGATGGCTTCGATCTCATCACCCTCTTTGGTCGTCCCGCCATAGATCGCCAGCCCAAGCTCCTGCACCGCTTCCTCATACAGAAAGTTCCGGTAATACATCACACCAAAATTGGCTCGCAGGGTTGCATCGACCGGATTGTTCTGCACAGCCGTATCGGCGTACTGCAGCGCCTTCTCATACTCGCCATACGTGGCATACGTACGCGAAATTAAATAATCTGGTTGCGGGTCGGCTGGGTCCAGCGTATTCGCGAGCGTAAAGTTTTCGATGGCATCATCTTTCAGCGAAAGATTGCGATAATTCTGACCCTGCTCCAGGAATAAGAGGGACAGCTTTGAGTTGATCTCAATTGCAGCCTTATACTCCAGTATGGCTTCCTCGAGATTTGTGATCGGGTCGGGGTTTGGATCCGGGTCTGGAACCCGCGCCAGCAAATATCCGCGCGCCCGATGCGTCTCCACGATTCCTCCATCCAACGCCAATGCCACCCTGGATTGTTCCGCCGCGGTACCGTAATTATCAAAACCAGAATCGGTCAGAATTTCCACATAATACGATTGAATAATGGCATTGTTGGGGTCAATTTCCAGGGCCTCCCCGATCGCTTCCAGCGCCGGACCATTTTTATCGGGCTGGAAGTTCAATGCCCAGGCGCGCACGGCATGTGCCATGGCATTATTCGGGTTCAACAACAAGGCATTCTCGGCATTGGCCTGCGCCTCTTGATATTTCGCGGCCCATACTTGTGTGCGCGCTAGAGCTACATATAAGGTAGGATCTTGTGGAGAGGCATTGATAGCAGCTTTATAGGCATCGATGGCTAGAGCCAATTTACCCTGGTGGAAAAGCTGCTCGCCCTCCGTGGCATACGCTTCGGGCGAACGCGTCGGCGTTGTGGTTGGCCCGGCCAGAAGCGGACTGGCCGGCAAATACACCTGATTGAAATAATAACCGAACAAGACCACCAACCCAAAAATCGCCCAGCCAAAATAGTTGGGACGACGTCTCCGGCGGTTCATACTCCAACGGCTACTTCTCGGCAAATACATGGGATTCATATTACCATGAAAACTTAAAGCATAAATAAGCCGGGAATCATTTTCGTGTGCGAAATAAGCCTGCGGCGCGCTTTGCCTGCATTTAAGATGCAATGGAAAGATGATAGAATCGCGCCATGCTGCAGTTCGATGTCTTCACCATCCTGCCTGAAGTTTTTCCCTCTTATCTTGAGACGAGCATCCTCAAAAAGGCTCGTGAGCGTGGATTCATCGATGTACGCGTGCACAATATCCGTGATTACACGCACGACAAGCACCACATCACGGATGACACGCCGTATGGCGGCGGTGGAGGCATGGTGATGAAACCCGAGCCAATGTTCGAGGCGGTCGAATCCGTTTTGGACGTTGCTTTGCCTGCCGCAGATACCCTGACGGGTATTCCTGTGATTTTGCTTACCCCCCAGGGACGTGTTTTCACGCAACGGGTGGCCGATGAGCTTTCACAGTACGAACATATTGCGCTGATCTGTGGTCGCTACGAAGGGATCGACGAACGCATCCGCGAGCATCTCGCCACGGATGAGATCTCTATTGGCGATTATGTGCTGACCGGAGGTGAACTCCCGGCCATGATTCTGATCGACGCGGTCTCACGACTGATTCCCGGCGTGTTGGGCGACCCCACGGGCGCAGCCGATGACTCACATGCGATGGGGTTGCTCGAATATCCACACTACACCAAGCCTCCTGAATTCCGCGGCTGGAAAGTTCCAGATATACTGCTGTCTGGCGATCACGGCAAGATCGAAAAATGGCGCCGCGAACAGGCACTGATTCGGACCCTGCGTAAGCGACCGGATATGATCGAAAAGGCGGAATTAAGTGAGAAGGATTTGAAATTTGTGGAAGGTCTAACATCCAAGGGCGAAAAAACTGATGGTTGACTTTGATTGTTAGACTTAAGATAGAAAGTTGGAGGAAATTATGAAATTCAATTATGCCAAGATTTTTCTGCTTGGTTTTGGTTTCTTCGGTGTCAGCGTTATATGGACGGTGTATAACGCTTTCGTGCCATTGTTTCTCGCAAATAAATTTAATCTCGCACCCGCATTTATTGGTTTTTTTATGACACTCGACAACATCGCGGCCATCTTTATCCAGCCGCCTGTGGGTGCCTGGTCTGACCGCTTGCGAACTCCCATCGGGAGGCGCATACCCTTCATTTTGATCGGTGCCCCTGTGGGCGCCCTGGTATTTGGCATTATCCCACTGGCTTCTATTCTCCCTCTGTTCGTCGCGTGTACGAGCACGCTGCTCATCAGCATGGCTTTCTGGCGGACACCGGTTGTGGCGTTGATGCCTGATATCACTCCCTCGCAATATCGCTCACAAGCCAATGGCATTATTAACCTGATGGGCGGCATTGGCACCATCATTGCTTCGCTGGTGGGAAGCACTTTATATGAAATCAATATTGCCTTTCCCTTCTGGATGGGCTCTGTACTGGTCATCCTTGCCGCCCTGCTGGTTTTCATCTTTATCAAAGAACCGAAGGAATATGAAATTGGCGAAAAGGAGCCCAATATGTTCGAAAGTTTGCGTCAACTGATGGCTTCAGAAGATAAAAGCGGCATTCGTATTTTATGGGCAATTTTTTTCTGGTTCCTTGCCTACTCAGGGATTGAAGCATTCCTCACTTTGTATGCCACCCGATATGTCGGCATCCCTGAAGGGGACGCCGGGCGGCTGCTCGGTCATATAGGCCTATTCTTTGTGATATTTGCCTTTCCCGCGGGCCTGCTGGGCAGCCGCATTGGACGCCGCCTGACCATTTCCGTTGGGATCATTTTGATGGCGTTTCTAATCTTCGGGTTGTTCATTTTGCCGCCCGCCACTCTTTCCACGCTCATTACCAGATTACCTGTTCTCGGAAATATACGTGTGGTCAGCCTGTTCTTGATGCCGGCCGGCATTGCATGGGCGTTGATCAATATCAATTCTCTGCCGATGGTAGTGGACATGACCACTGCCGCGCGAATTGGCACGTTTACAGGTCTGTATTACCTCTTTTCAACTTTTTCGGCTATTGTGGGACCAAATCTAAATGGCCTTTTGGTGCAGTTAAGTGGCGAAAGATATAACTTTATGATGCTGATCAGTCCGCTCTTCTTGATTATCGCGTTGATCCTCATGTTCGGTGTAAAACGCGGTGAAGCGCAGGTGGTGTAAACGGGAGCAACAGCTTGCGCAGTAGATTGATTTGTTCCATTCTGGCGATTGTGGTATCCGGCCTTTCTGCCTGTGCACAATCGCCAGATTGCCTTCGGGAGGAGGTGTTCTGCGCTGCCCTCGTGACCGACACTCGCGGTTTACACGATTTCGGCCTCAACCAGGATACCTGGACAGGTTTGCAGCGTTCCAAAGCAGAGGGCGTTGTAGATCAAATCGCCTATATAGAATCGGTAGACGCGCGCGATTACGAAAAGAATATCAACTTCTTCGTGAACGGTAGATATGACGTGATTGTCACCTCGGGCATTGGTCTGAATGATGCCACACTTCGCAGCGCGGACCTATATCCTAATTCTGTATTCGTTGGCATGAACCAGCCTGACGAAGAGTCCGTGCCAAACTTTATCTCCGTCACATTCCCTGAAGACCAGATGGGATTTCTGGCAGGCGCATTGGCAACGCGGTTGACGCAGACCAAGATTGTTGGTGCCGTGTGCGAGACTTCAGGAATTGATGCGATGTGGCGGTATTGCGAGGGCTTCCGCGCCGGAGCCATGTATTCAGACCACACAGTTGAAGTCATGGTGGTCTATCGAGATGATGGCAGCCGCGAGCAATTGTTTATCGATGAAGAGTGGGGAATGGAGAACGCAAACGACCTAATTCAGGACGGCGCGGACGTGCTCTTCGCCGCGGGTGGTGAAACGGGAGTGGGCGCGTTACGCGCAGCAGCCGACTCACAAGTTCACGCCATTGGCGCTGAACGGGATCAACACGCGGCTTTGGCTGAAGAAGGCTCCAGTGTTGTGACCTCCATTTTGGGACGCGCCAGTTCCACGGTACAGGAATTGATGCGCAGGATCGAGGATGGAAATCTCGCGGACGCTGAAATGAGTCTTATTGGGTATGTTCCGTTAGAGGGGTTCGTCCCAAAAAGCGTGATTGCTGACATCGATCAAATCCTGCTGGGTTTGACAAGTGGGTCCATTAAGCCGAATGTCACCCGAGAAAAACCATAAAAAGGTATGGAGGCTTGCACAATAAAACCTTACGATTTATACTTGCAAAGTCGTAAGGTTTTGCCAAAAGCATGCCTGCAAACATATACAATCTAGAGGAGAAGAACAAATGAAAAAGCTGTACTCTGTTATAGCGCTACTTATCATCGCCTCATTGGCACTTTCCGCCTACG
>Ga0114129_10008823_pt1 | contig 14382 bp, 13 predicted proteins | sample RhiMetdeltSRZDD1_FD_80071 | JGI IMG/M metagenome (GOLD analysis project Ga0114129, IMG submission 80071) | Populus rhizosphere microbial communities from Tennessee, USA - Rhizosphere MetaG P. deltoides SRZDD1 (version 2) (version 2) | ecosystem: Host-associated > Plants > Roots > Rhizosphere >... | reverse complement strand
CCCGTCTGCGCGTCCCACAGGCTCGAGTGCAGGTGCAGGCCGGAGCCGGTGAGGTTCTCGAACGGCTTCGGCATGAAGGTGGCGGCCATCCCGGCCCGGTGCGCCAGGGTGTGCACCATGTAGCGGAAGAAGACGAGCCGGTCCGCGGACGTGAGCGCGTCGGCGTAACCGAAGTTCTGCTCGAACTGGCCGTTCGCGTCCTCGTGGTCGTTGGCGTAGTTCGCCCAGCCCAGCTGGTTCATGTACCGCGACACCGTGGACAGATGGTCGAACATCCGGGTCAGGCCCTTGGCGTCGTAACACGGTACGCCGGACCGGTCGAGCGGGTCGGCCAGCTCGATGCCGCCCTCGTCCCGCCGGCGGACCAGGAAGTACTCCGCCTCGCAGCCCACGTTGTAGACGTAGCCGCGCTCGCGCGCCTTCTCCAGCATCCCCTTCAGGATCAGCCGCGGGGTGTACGGCCACGGCTCGCCCTCGACCTCGATGTCGCACTGCAGCACGGCGATCCCCGGCTGCCACGGCACGAGCGTGTACGACGCCGGGTCCGGGGCCGCGATCATGTCAGGGTCCGCCGGGCTCTGCCCCATCGGCCCGGCCGCGAACCCGGCGAAGCCGGCCCCGCCGAGCAGCACGTCCATCGCCGTGACCGGGATCATCTTGGCGCACGGCTTGCCGTGCATGTCCACGAACATGGCGAAGAAGAACTCGACGCCGTCCGACTCCGCCCGCGCCTGAAGTTCGGCCTCAACGTCTGGCATGTGACTCTCCGTCGTATCCGTCGCAGTAGCAGCCTGTGGTTCTCCACCGGACCGGCTGAGGCGGGTCAGCATCCGCTCCAGCCGCGCTCCGGAAGATCAGCGCGAGAGTGGACAGCGTTTACCTACATGACACGATGCGTTGAGAGTACGCCGCGGGCAGGACGTTGGGAAGATGCCTCTTGCCCGGCCCGTTCACTGTGGCTAAGCGCTGTGTCCTAGGAGTTAACCGGCGGTCACAGCCGGGCGCCGCTGCCCCGCTGGGCTACCGTCCGCTCGGCCTGATCGAGCCAGCCAGTGAACATGAGCGCCGCCGACCGTGCCATCGACGCCTGGGAGGCGGCGAACCCGGCGGCCAGGATCTCAAAACCGGAGCTGCCCAGGGCCGCCTCGGCTGACCTCTGGTAGGCCGGCACCTGTGCCCACTCGGCGAGCATCTCCTCGGTCACCTCGACATGGAACTGGACGGCATACGCCGTCTCGCCGAACCGGAACGCCTGATGGGGGTAGGCCCGCGACCGGGCGAGGTGGACCGCTCCGGCCGGGATGCCGAACGTGTCACCATGCCATTGCAGGGCAAGGAACTCACCGCCGAGCGCGCTGAGCACCGGGTCCCCGTCCGCGGCCGCGGTCGCGGCGACGGGCAGCACCCCGACCTCCGGGGTCTCCCCCGTGTGCACCGGCGCGCCCAGGCTCGCGGCGAGCAGTTGCGCGCCGAGGCAGACACCGAAATAGGGCACGCCAGCCCGTACCGCGGCCGCGATCCACCGCTTCTCAACGGCCAGCCAGGGATGTTCGGCCTCGTCATGAACGCTCATCGGCCCGCCCATCGCCAGCACGAGATCTGTATCGCGCCAGTCGGGCAGCTCGGCGCCCTCGTCGAGCTCGATCGTCTCGATCGCCAGGCCGCGATCGGTGAGCATGCCGGAGAACATCCCCGGCGGCTCACAGCGGATGTGCTGCAGCACAAGCGCCCGGGTCATGCGCGCCCGCGCGGCCGCATCAGCGGATCACCAGCACCGGCCGGTCGGTCAGGTGGATCACCTTGTGCGCGGTGCTGCCCAGGATCGAGCCGGCAAGGTCGCTCCTGCCGCGGGAGCCCATGACGATGACGTCGGCGTCGTGCTCCTTGGCGTCGGCGAGGATCTCCCGCGCCGCGTGCCCGAATGTGGTCGGCCGCACCTCTCCCTCGGCTTCAACGCCCGCCTGCCGCAGCGCATCGACCCCATCCCTGACCGCCTGATCCGCCTCCTGGTCCGACTCGCTCGGCACATCCCCCAGCTGGGCGTAGACCTCCTTCTCCAGGAGATGCAGCACCCACACCTTGCCCTTGGACAGCAGGGCCAGATCCTTTGCGGCGGCGACCACCCGGGGGGAGACCTCCGAGTGGTCCACGGCGACCAGCAGTCTGTCGTACATCGATCAACCCCATTCGCTCGCGGATGGCCTCTCCCACGGGCCATTCCTGTCTCTACGTTGAGCGCCGGACGCCCGCCATGCCACGGACGTTTGTCCGGTGATCACGATAGGACGGCATGTTCATGACGTCCCGGGGATCCAGTCGGTGCCGGCCAGCGGCACCTTGGCCATGGCCGCGGCCTCGATGGTCAGCGCTACCAGGTCATCGGGCTCGAGGTGGTGGACGTTGGACTTGCCGCAGGCCCGGGCCAGTGCGGTGAGTTCCATGGTCAGCGCCTTCAGGTAGTTCGTCATCCATCGCGCGCCGGTCTCCGGGTCCAGCCGGCGCTCGAGCTCGGGATCCTGGGTGGTCACGCCCACGGGGCACAGGCCGGTGTGACAGTGGTGGCAGTATCCGGGCGCGGTGCCGATCGCCGCGTAACCGGCGGTGGCGTCGTGGTCCTGCCCGCCTTCGCGGTAGGTGGGGCGGTTGCAGCCGAGCGCGATCAGCGCAGGCACGCCGATGGAGACCGCGTCGGCGCCGAGCGCCAGCGCCTTCGCCACGTCGGCGCCGGAGCGAATGCCGCCGGAGACCACCAGCTGCACCTCGTCCCGCTTGCCGATCTCCCGCAGGGCCTCGGCGGCGATGCGCACGGCCGGCAGGGTCGGGATGCCGGCGTGCTCGATGAAGACGGTCTGCGTCGCCCCGGTCCCGCCCTGCATGCCGTCGACCACCACCACGTCGGCGCCCGCGGCGACGGCGAGCTTGACGTCGTGATCGACCCGGGTGGCGCCGAGCTTGACGTAGACCGGCTTCTCCCAGCCGGTGGCCTCGCGCAGCTCCTCGATCTTGATCCGCAGGTCATCGGGACCGGTCCAGTCCGGGTGCCGCGATGCGGATCGCTGGTCGATGCCTGGCGGCAGGGTCCGCATCTCCGCCACCCGATCGCTGACCTTCTGGCCCAGCAGCATGCCCCCACCGCCCGGCTTGGCGCCCTGCCCGATGACGACCTCGATCGCATCCGCGGCCCGCAGATCGTGCAGGCTGAACCCGTAGCGGGAGGGCAGGCACTGGTAGACCAGGAGCCGGGACGCCCGGCGCTCCTCGGGCGTCATGCCGCCGTCACCGGTCGTGGTGGAGGTGCCCACCGCGCTCGCCGCCCGGCCCAGCGCCTCCTTGGCGTGGGCGGACAGAGCACCGAAGCTCATCCCTGCGATGGTGATCGGGATCGCCAGCTCGAGCGGCCGGCTCGCGAACCGGGTACCGAGCACGGTGGCGGTGTCGCAGCGCTCCCGGTAGCCCTCCAATGGGTACCGGGTCAGCGAGGCGGTCAGGAAAACCAGGTCGTCGAAGGTGGGCATCTGCCGCTTGGCGCCCCACCCGCGTATCTCGTAACGCCCGACCTCGGCCATCTCGTGGATCTGGCCGATCACCTCGGGCGGGAAGCTGTAGCTGCGCTCGGTGCCCGTCCACGGCAGCGGGCGCCCGTTGCCGGCCGCTGGCCCGGCGCCTGCTGCGGCACCCCGCGGGCCGGGCGGCTCGGACAGCTCTGGTAGCTCGGGCTCCATCAGTACTTCTGATCCTTCAGCGCGTCGAAGTTGTAGAGGTGCCTGGCGGACGCGATCTTGGTCACGTCCTCGGCGGAGACGTGGCCGAAACCGGCGGCAACGGCGAGCTCCCGCACGCGCGTCACATCGCCGGCGCCCAGTTCCTCGACCCGGGCGTCGGCGCCGAGTGACCGGACCTTCCCGCCGACGTAGATCACGGCCTCATAGAGCGAGTCACCCAGCGAATCGGCCGCGTCCCCGCCGATCAGGATCGTCCCCGCCTGCGCCATGAACCCGCTCATGTGTCCCACGTCGCCGGCGATGGCGATCGTCCCCCCCTTCAGCGAGATCCCGGCCCTCGACGACGCATCCCCGTCGATCACGATGAGGCCGCCGCGCGCCGATGCGCCGGCGCACTCGGAGGCGTTGCCGCGCACGCGCACCGTTCCGGACATCAGGTTCTCGCCCACCGACCAGCCCACGAAGCCCTCAACGTCGACATTCGGGCCATCGCACAGGCCCGCCACGAAGTACCCGGCGTTCCCCTCGATGGTGATGTCGAGGCGGCCGGTGAGGCCGACGGCAAGGTTGTGGCGCCCGCGTGGCTCGGTGATGCGGACGGCGCTGCCGTCCGGCAGCTCGCGCAGCGCCGCGTTCACCTCGCGAACCGACAGCTCCGCACAGCTGAGCTCGACCGCCGTCACGCCTGCCACGTGTAGATCTCCTCGGGCATCGGCTCGAACACCTCGGCCTTGTCCACCCCCGGAAGGTCCGCCAGGGCGACGTATTCCGACGCCACCGCGACGTAGTCGGCCGTCTCGGCCACCACCATCGGCTTACAGGCGAACGAGTCGCGCACGATCGCCAGCGATGCGCCGACGGCCACCAGCAGCGTGAAAAAGCCGTCGAATACCTTCATGACGCCACGCAGCGCGTCCGTGAGATCCGCCCCGGCGGCCATTTCCCTGGCGATATAGCGGGCGGCCACCTCGGAGTCGTTGTCGGTGTCGAAACGGACGCCCTCGGCGGCGAGCCTCCTGCGCACGCTGGCGTAGTTCGAGAACGACCCGTTGTGCACCAGCGCCAGATCGGGTGCGACCGCGAACGGGTGCGAGTGCTCGGTGGTCACCGCCGACTCGGTCGCCATCCTGGTGTGGCCGATCGCCTGGTAGCCGCCCATGTCGGCCACCCCATACTGGGCGCACACCTTGGCCGCCGGGCCGACGTCCTTGTATACCTCGATGGCTGCGCCGTAGCCGAAGAGCCGGACGGACGGATCGATGCCGGCCAGCAGCTCCGGTCCGCGGTCCGGGCCGATGGAGGTCACGATCACCCCGTCGCGTCCCCGCGGGCGGAACGCCACCGGCACCACCCCGGCCGCGGCCTCCAGCCTGGAGACATAACCGGCCCAGTCGTAGCCCGGCGCAGGCGCGCACAGTGAGTACTTCTGCTCTCCCGGCGGCACGTCATGGCGGTAGACCGCCACCCCGGTCGAGTCCGGGCCGCGCGACGCGAGCACGTCGAGCATCGGCACAACGAGCTGGCCGAGCCGCGGGTACAGATCTGGGTTCTTGAGCCGGAGACCGGCGATCCCGCACATCAGCCTGTGTTCCAATCCCCTCAATCGCACCTGGCCAGTCCCGTCAATCGCACCTGGCCAGCGCCTGGTTGCGAGGAGGCTAACACGGTCAGCCCCGTTTGGGACACGGGCGAATCTTGGCGCAGCCCACTCGCCTGTGCCGGGTATCCGGGCCGAACGGCGTCATTCCGGCCGCGCCATGTCTGGCGTTCCGACAGCGAACCAGACGCGCCTGTGGTGCGATCGAGTCGGAAGTCAGATACCTGTGTGTGGCGTATCGCCCGGGGACGGTGAGGCAGTGAGGGCGTCCGGCCGACAGGCCCGGCTTGTGGCACTGGCTCGGCTCCTTGACCGGTTTCTGCTGCCCCTGGTCCTGATCTCCGCGGGGCTGGGCATTGCTTTTCCTGGCCCGGGACGGCGCCTGGACGCCACCGGGGGGATCTTGATTACCCTGGCGGTGCTGGTGTTCTGCACCGGTACGTCAGTCACCCTCGCCGACATCAGCGGCCTGCGCACGGCTTCCCGCCGCATCGTGCTCGTGCTGGTGGCCACGAGCGTCACGCTGCCAGTGCTGGCGTGGCTGGCCAGCAGGATCGTCAGCGAGCCCATGCCGCGCAGTGGTGTGCTGGCGGCCGGTGTCGCCCCGGTGGAGGTGGCATCGGTGGCGTTCACCGGCCTGGCGGGCGGCGAGGTCGCGATCGCGGCCGGCCTGCTGGTCGCGTCCACGCTGCTGACGGTCCTGCTCGCCGGGCCGGTCCTGGCACTCCTCGGCGCCCACGCAGCGACGTCGCAGCTCGGGCTGCTGCTCACCCTCACGCTTGTTGTCGCCTTGCCGCTGGTGGCTGGCTGCGCGCTGCGCACCATCGACCCGTTCGGCGGGCGCGAGCGCCCGCTCATCGAGATCCTGGGCATCGCGAGCCTGCTGGTGCTGCTCTGGGAGGTAGCCAGCGAACTGCGGCTGCAGGCCGGCGATGGCGTGGTTGCCCTTGCCCTGCTCGCCTACCTTGGTGGCGCCGTCGGTCTGGGATGGCTGCTCGCCCTCGGGGCGCCATCGCCACGGCGCAGCGCGGTCATCCTGCCGACCGCGATGCGGAACTTCGCGGTGGCGGCCGGCATCGCCGCCAGCGCGTTCGGCATTGCCGCCGCCGCCCCGCTGGGGATCTATGGAGTCATGGTGCTCGTCTTCGGTGCCATCGCCGTCCAGGCATCAAAGCGAGGCTGGCGGACGGGGGTGAGTAAATCCGCTCGTCATGACCCCGTACCAGTCGACGGCCCGGCCGGCTGAGGTTCCCGTCAGTGCGGACGAGGGAATCCAATGAGCATGAGATCACCCGACGGCGCGGCGCGGATCCCATGCTGGCAGCGCCGACGGACGGGCAGAGACCCGGCCGCGGCCAGCGGCTTCGGTGAGCCCAAGAAATCGCTGCCACACGGCGCCAAGGACTTCCTGGGCCTGGCGTTCACGGCCGCGATCATCGGCGCGATCCTGCTGTTCGCGACGAACGGCCTCGCCAGCCCGTGCCGGGCGGCACCGGGCCCACGCCCGCGCCCGGGCGCCTGCTCCGGCATATCGGCCATCGCCAATCATGTTCGCGTGGTCGGGACCCTGGGCGTCGCCGCCTGCGCCGTGCTGGCCGTGATCGCCTTCGTCTGGTACATGTTCTGGGGCTACAAGATAAACGGGCGGCTGGAAGGGGATCGCGACGGCTGAGGTCCCACGAGCGAGCGCCGCCGGAGCTGCTCGGATGAGGCCGGTGCGGGTGCGCGAGGAGGCCGGGTGACCGGCCCGGGCGCAACGCTGGTGGTGCGCGACGTCGCGGTGCGGGCGGTGGTGGTCCCGCTGCGGCGCCCGCTGGCCACCCGGGTGGGGGATTTCTCCCGCTGGCCCCTGCTGCTCATCGACGTCTTCACGGAGCAGGGCGTCACCGGCCGCAGCTACCTGGCCCCCTACCTGGACCGCGCGATGGCCGCGCTGCTTCCGGCTATCCGCGATCTGGGCGCGGGGCTGCGCGGGCGGCCTGCCGCACCGGCCGAGGTTCTCGAGCAGGCACGCGGCTGGTTTGGCCTGGCTGGGTATCAGGGCCTGGCCCTGGCCGCGGTGGCCGGGCTCGACATCGCGGTGTGGGATGCGCTCGCCAAGGCGGCCGGGCTGCCGCTGGCCCGGCTGCTCGGCGGGACCCTGGGCCCGGTCCCCGCGTACAACAGCAACGGGCTGGGTCTCATCCCGCCCGCCGGCGCCGGAGACGAGGCCCTGGAACTCCTCGCCGAAGGCGGGTTCACCGCCGTGAAGGTGCGGGTGGGGAGGGCCACGGCGGCCGACGACATCGCAGCGGCCCGGCGCGTCAGGGAAGCCGTCGGCGACGAAGTTACCCTGGTCGCGGACTACAACCAGGGGCTTGCCCGGGGCGAGGCGCTGCCACGCTGCCGCGCGCTCGACGCGGAAGGCCTCTCCTGGGTCGAGGAGCCGCTGCGCTACGACGATCTGGACGGCCACGCCCGGCTCGCGCGTGCCATCGCCACGCCGATCATGCTCGGGGAGAACTTCTACGGCCCTCGTGCGATGCAGGAAGCCATCCGGGCGCAGGCATGCGACCTGGTGATGCCCGACCTGATGCGGATCGGCGGAGTGACCGGCTTCCTGCAGGCAGCGGCGCTCGCCGACGTGGCCGGTGTCCCGATGTCCTCCCACCTGTACCCGGAGGTCTCCGGCCACCTGCTGCGGGTCACCCCGACCCGGCACTGGCTGGAGTGGCAGGACTGGGCCCACCCGGTGCTGGCGCGCCCATTCGAGGTGCGCTCGGGCGCGCTGCACCTGCCCGACGTCCCCGGCAACGGCCTGGAATGGGACGAGGACGCCGTCGCGCACTACCGGGCAGAACCCTGACCGCCCCGGCCGTGATGGCGACCCGCGGCTCGCGGTGATAGGACCACGCGAGCCTGGTCAGCGGTTGGCGTCAGGCCCGGAAGTCCCACCGTCCCGTTTGCTGGAAGCTCTCCCGTCCCGCCCAGCCCGCGGCGCGCCAGGCCAGCACGACATCTGCGTCCACGCGCTGCAGCGGCCCGTACTCCCCCGCGTCATAGTTCCAGTCGTACTTCCGGTTGTACGCCTCGATGGCCTCCGCGCCGTCCTCGCGGCCGGTGGCGCGCCCCTCGACGATGACCACGTCGGTCCCGCTGTCGAGGTGGACGGTGACGACCGGATCACGCGCCAGCGTGCGCAGCGTGATGGGCGTCCCGATGCTGAGGCAGAGGTGATCACTTGCCCAGATGCCCCACACCGGGCGGGGATGCGGATGGCCCTGGGTCCGCGCGATGACCCAGTAGGTTCCGGCGGCCGCAAGCTGGGCGTCAACCCAAGACCAGTCGAGACCCGGTGTGGCACTGGGCTGGCCGTACATGTGCAGCGCCGCTCCGCGAGGCATCGCTACAGGCTAGCCGGGAAGCGTCCCGCCTGTCAGCGGCGATCACCGGCCACCCACGCCGGTGACATCCCTCGGCCGCAGCCGCAATCCGTTCTCCGTTGTCCGTACGCCGGCCATCAGCCGCAGGCCGGCTGTCATCCGATCCGTGCCCGGATGGCACGCGGCCAGCTTGCCGGGCGGCCAAGGACGGCGAGCAGGACGGGCTGGGGGTCGGAGAAGGACCGGCGGTCGGCCACCTTGCCGTCCCTAATGGTGAACCGGTCGCAGACGTCGAACCGCACGATCTTGCGGCCGAGGGCCGCGGTGAAGCCCGATTCGATGAAGACGACGTCACCGGCGACGGCGGACCTGCGGACGGTGCCCGTGAGGTCGGGGAACAGGCCGAACAGCTGGCGGAACATCCGCTCGATCTGGGCCGGGCCGTGGGCGTCGGGGAACATCGGCTGGCGGAAGGTGGCGTCGGCATCGATCTTCGGGAGGAAGTAGTCGAGGAACGCCTCCGGTTTGGGCAGCGCCCACCCCTCGGCGAACAAGGCGGGGAACTCGGCGGGCGTCACGGCGGCGGCCACTCCTTCGCTACCCGCGTGAGCACGTCGTAGGTCGCGACCGAAGCCCCGTCCTGGTTTGTCACGTCCGCGTCCCAGCGGACCTCGCCGTAGTCCGCGTCCTCGCGCGGGGTGATCTGCTTGCAGGTCAGCGTCACGGTCAGCGCATCGCCCGGGTACACCGGCGTGAGGAACCGCAGGTTCTCCAGTCCGGTGTTGGCCAGCACGGGCCCGGGATCGGGCTGGACGAACAGGCCGGCGGCGAACGACAGCACCAGGTAACCGTGCGCCACGCGGCCGTCGAAGAACGGGTTGGCGCGGGCGGCGTCGTCGTCCATGTGCGCGTAGAACATGTCCCCCGTGAACGCCGCGAAGTGCTCCACGTCCTGCAGCGTCACCATCCGCGGGCCCGCGGTCACCGCGTCGCCCGGCCGCAGCTCGGCGAGCGACTTGCGGAACGGGTGCCCGCCGTCCAGCCGCCGCGGCGCGCCACGGGCCCAGCGGCCGGTTACCGCGGTGAGCACCCGCGGGCTGGCCTGGACGGCGGTGCGCTGCATGTGGTGCAGCACGCCGCGGACGCCGCCCATCTCCTCGCCGCCGCCGGCCCGCCCGGGACCGCCGTGCACGAGCATGGGCAGCGGGGACCCGTGGCCGGTCGACTCGGCGGCGTCGTCGCGGTCGAGCACGAGGATCCGGCCGTGCCAGGGCGCGAGGCCGGCCACCACGTCGCGGGCGAAGCCGGGGTCGGCGCTGACCACCGACCCGGCGAGGCTGCCCCGGCCGCGGGCCGCGAGCCGCAGCACCTCGGCGGTGTCGCGGTAGCCGATGATCGTGCTCACCGGGCCGAAGGCCTCCACCTCGTGCGGCTCGGGCCGGGCGGCGTCGTCGCAGCGCAGCAGCAGCGGGGAGATGAACGCGCCACGCTCGGCGTCGGCGCCGGCGACCTCGACCCGGTCCGGGTCGCCGAAGACCAGCCGCCCGGCGGGCAGCAGTTCGCCGACTGAGCGGCGTACCTCGGCCCGCTGGTCGCGGCTGGCCAGCGCGCCCATGCCCACGCCCTGCTCCGCCGGGTTCCCGACGACCACACCGGCCAGCGCCGCGCGTACCGCGTCGGTGACCTCCCCGGCCATCGCCGCGGGCACCAGCGCGCGCCTGATCGCCGTGCACTTCTGCCCTGCCTTCACGGTCATCTCGGCGATGAGCTGCTTAACGTAAAGGTCGAACTCGGGTGTGCCCGGCGCCGCGTCCGGCCCGAGGATGGAGCAGTTGAGCGAGTCTGCCTCGGCGTTGAACCGCACCGAGCGGGCCACGACCGCCGGATGGGCCCGCAGCGTCCGCGCCGTAGCGGCCGAGCCGGTGAACGCGACCAGGTCCTGCTCGCCGAGGTGGTCGAGCAGGTCGCCCGCGCCGCCGCAGACGAGCTGGAGCGATCCTTCCGGCAGCAGGCCGGTGGCGGTGATCAGCTCGACCAGCCGCGCGGTGATGTAGGCGGTCTGGCTGGCGGGCTTCACCAGGCTGGGCATGCCGGCGATGAACGCCGGGGCGAACTTCTCAAGCGGCCCCCAGACCGGGAAGTTGAACGCGTTGATCTGCACCGCCACCCCGCGCAGCGGGGTGAGGATGTGCTGGCCGACGAACTGCCCTCCCTTGCCGAGCGGCTCGGGCGACCCCTCTACATACATGGTGTCGTTGGGCAGCTCACGCCTGGCCTTGCTGGCATAGCTGAACAGCACGCCGATGCCGCCGTCGACGTCGAATTTGGCGTCAAACAGCGTTGCCCCGGCCCGCGCCGACAGCGCGTAAAGGTCGTCGCGGTGCTCGCGCAGCGCCGCGGCGAGCGCCCTGAGCAGCGCGGCCCGCTGGTGGAAGGTCAGCGCGCGCAGCGCCGGGCCTCCGGTGTCCCGCCCGTAGTCGAGCGCCGCGGCCATGTCGATCCCGGCCGAAGAGACCCGGGCGACCTCGTCCCCCGTCACGGCGTCGAACACCGGCCGCCCGTCGCCGGCCGGGGCGACCCAGGCCCCGCCCACGTAGCTGCGCAGCAGCGTCATCGCCCACTCCTCCCATCCCTGGCCAGCCCGGGCCGGTCATACGCCATCCGCCATTGATCGTAAAGCTCGTCATATCTCTGCCGCCGGGCCGGCGTCGGCTCAGCCACCCAGGCGGGCGGTGAGGAGGGGCTTGCCGCGTCGGCGGCCTCCGGCCCAGCCACCCGGGCGGGCGGTAGCGCGGGACCTGCGTCGGCTGCGGCCGACGGCCGCACTCCGACGGCGAGGCCGGCCACCGCCGCGGCGCCGGCGGCCGCCGACTCGGTAATGGCGGGTACCCGGACGGCGAGCCCGAGCACGTCGGCGAGAATCTGCGGCCACAGTGTGCTCCGTGCCGCGCCACCGGTGAGGATCGCCTCGCCGAGATGCACCCCGAGGAGTTCGGTCAGTATCTCCGCGGACCTGCGGGCCGAGTACGCGGCCGCCTCCTCGATCGCCCGGGCGCGCGCGCCCAGCCCGGCCGGCGGTCCCGGTCCCGGCCGCCGCCGGCAGAACGGCGGCTGCCAGCGGGCCAGGGTCCACGCGTCGACCGGTGCGAGCTCGGCGAGGAGGCCGTGCGCCCCCGGCGGTACCGCGCTCGCGAGCTGGTCAAGCGCCGCGTAACCGTCCGGATCACCCGGCGCACGGCGGCGGGCCGGCTGCGGCCCGGCGTGGTCACGGAGCCAGCGCAGGGCGTACCCGGCGTAGAAGCCGATTCCCTCCACCAGCCATTGCCCGGGCAGGACGTGGCAGATCGTCCGGAGGCGGCCCGCCGGCTCGACGGCGGCGGTGGCCGCGACCGCGGTTTGCTTCCAGAAGCTCCCGCCCGTGACGGCGAGCCCGCCCCGCGTGTACCGCTGGGAGTCGAGCCGGGAACCGGCGAGCGCGAGGGCGGTGTCGACGCCGCCCGGGACAACCCGCGTGGTCGTCGCGAGGCCGGTCTGCCCGGACGCCTCCGGCGTGACGGTGCCCACGGCCGTCCCCGCGCCGACGACCTCGGGGAACAGGGCGGGCCTCAGGCCGCACAGGTCCATGATCGGGGCCGACCACGTGCGGGCGCCCAGGTCGAAAATGCCGGATGTGGAGCCGATCGAGGGCTCGGTGACGAGCGTCCCGGTCAGGCGGTACACCATCCAGTCGGCGATCATGCTCAGCCTGGCGCACGCGTCCCATAGCGCCGGCTGGCACTGCCGCACCCAGGCAAGGCGCGGCGGGGCGCTCAGCGAGATCCAGCCTCCGCCGAGCCGGTAAAGGTCGCCGGCCATGCCGCCGGCCAGCAGCTCCCCGGCCTGCCGCCGGGCGCGGGCATCACCGTTGGCGCACGCCCACAGTTCGGCGCCGCCCCGGTCATACAGCACGAGACCGCCGCCCATGCTCGAGCAGCCGACGGCCAGCACGGCGCACGGATCGGCCACCGAGCCGAGGATCTCCCGGATGCAGGCGCAGATCAGCGCCCAGTTGCCCGCCGTGTCGAAGTTCTGCGAGCCGGCGATGCCGCGGGCCGCAGGATGGGACCATTCGCGCTGGGCGACCGCGAGCTGGCGGCCGGACAGGTCGAAGAGAACTGCGCGGCAGCTGCCGGTGCCCGCGTCGAGGGCCAGCAGGTAGCCATCTCCCGCCGGGCCGGGCTCGCTGGCAGGCCGAACGCCCGTGGTAGGTTGCCGTCCGGCCGGATGTGATGTCATGCCGGATTCGCCGTCATGGGTGACCGCGGCCGGAGGCGGGGCGTGTGCGATGCGCAAGCCGCGCGTGCTCGTCACCTCGGGAGATCCCGGCGGTGTCGGCCCGGAGCTGGTCCTGCGTGCGCTGGCCGATCCCGAGGTTGGCGGCCTCGCCGACTTCACGGTAGTGGGCAGCCCGGCTAGCTTCCGCCGCGACGCGGAGGCGCTCGGACTGCCCATGCCCAGCATCCTGCCGGCCGACGACTCGCCCGGGGTACCGGCCGGGCGCCCACCCGGCGTTCCGGCCCGTGACCGACCAGGCGTTCCGGCCAGTGACCCATCCGGCGTTCCGGCCAGCGGCCCACCCGGCGTGGCGGCCGGGGGCCCGTCCAGGGTCCCGGTCAGCGGTCCGGCCAGGGCTCCGGCCGACCGGCCGCCGGTTCCTGTTGGCCGTCCATCCGCGGAAGGCGCCCGGGCCGCGGTGAAGGCGCTCGCCGCCGCCGTGGCCCTGATGGCCTGGGGGGAGGCCGGCGCGCTGGTGACTGCGCCGGTGTCCAAGGAGGCGCTGCGGCTCGGCGGGTACCCGTGGCCGGGCCAGACCGAGATGCTCGCCGACCTCTGCGCCACCGGCGACCTGCGCGTCCTGCTCATGGCGGGACCGCTGCGCGTGGTCCACGTGACGGCGCACCGCTCGCTGCGCGAAGCGATCGACGGCGTGACCAGTGCCAGCGTGCTGAGGACCATCGGACTGGCCGATGACATCGGCCGGCGGCTCCTCGGGCGGTCGCCGCGGGTGGCCGTGGCCGGGCTCAATCCGCACGCGGGCGAGCACGGGATCCTGGGGGACGAGGACGAGGAGGCCATCAGGCCCGCGGTCGCCGAGGCCCGATCGCTCGGCATCGACGCGTCCGGGCCGCTGTCTGCGGACACCCTGTTCCCCCGCGCCGCCGCGGGCGAGACCGACCTGGTGGTCGCGATGTACCACGACCAGGGGCACATCCCGGTCAAGCTGCTCGGCCCCGACGAGGGGGTGGCGGTCACGCTGGGCCTGCCCTTCCTGCGGATGTCGCCGGATCACGGGGCGGCCTTCGACATCGCGGGCAAGGGCGCGGCCCGCGCGGGCAGTATGAAGGCGGCCATGCGCGCCGCCGCCGAGGCCGCCGGACGCGACATCGCGGATACCCGCGGCACGCCCTGACCAAGGCCGCCGGTGCGGCGGCGGACATCGGCGGCCGCGATCGTGATCATGGGATTACTATCGCTCTAGCAGTAGCAATCCCATGATCATGAACTCGCCGACGGGCCGGTGCGGTGGAAGAGGTGCCTTTCATCTAGAGCGTTGCCTCGATCTCGGTGAGCGTGGCGTCGAGCACCTCGGCGACCAGGTCGATCTCGGCGGGCGCGATGATGTACGGCGGGCTCAGATGAACATGATCACCGCCGCGGCCGT
>Ga0114129_10008821_pt1 | contig 14385 bp, 9 predicted proteins | sample RhiMetdeltSRZDD1_FD_80071 | JGI IMG/M metagenome (GOLD analysis project Ga0114129, IMG submission 80071) | Populus rhizosphere microbial communities from Tennessee, USA - Rhizosphere MetaG P. deltoides SRZDD1 (version 2) (version 2) | ecosystem: Host-associated > Plants > Roots > Rhizosphere >... | reverse complement strand
GCGATCGAATCGCGCTGCACGCGCGCCGTGTTCGGACCGCTGGCCGAAAAGATTCCCGGATCGTCGACGAAGTCGATGATCGGCCATCCCCAGGGCGCCAGCGGCGCCGCCGGCGTGGTGGCCAGCGCGCTGGCGCTGTCGCGCGGCTTCCTGCCGCCGACGATCAACCAGACGGATCCGGATCCGAATTGCGATCTCGATTTCATCCCGAACGTCGGCCGCGAGGTATCCGTGGCGGCCGCATTGTGCAACTGTCTCGGGTTCGGTTCGAAGAACAGCGCCCTCGTGCTCGGGAAATCCAATGGATTCCATCGATGATGTCGCAATCGCTGGCGCCGGCCCGGCAGGCGCGTTAGCGGCGATTATCCTCGCGCGCGCCGGCCGGCGCGTCCGCCTGTTCGATCGCGCCACCTTTCCCCGGCACAAACTCTGCGGCGATACCTTGAACCCCGGCGCGCTCGCGGTCCTGCAGCGCCATGTCGACGTGGCGCCGCTGATGTCCGAGAGCGATCCGCTCGACGGGATGGTCGTGACCGGACCCGGCGGCGTGACGATCCGCGCCGTCTATGGTCGCGGCCTCAACGGCCGCGCCATCACGCGCGGAGTGTTCGACCATTGGCTGCTCGCACACGCGATTGCCGCCGGCGCCATGCTCGAAGAGAACGTCGTCATCAAGGACGCGCTGATCGCAGGTGACCGCGTGGCGGGTGTCGTGGTGGCTCGCGGTGAACGATCGATCGCGCATCCGTCGCGCCTGGTGATTGCCGCCGACGGCAGGCGCTCGACCCTGGCCGTCAACCGCCGGTTGTCGGCGCACCCGCGCCGGCCGCGGCGGTGGGCGATCGGCGCGTACTTCTCCAATGTTGGCGGCCGGACGCGGCTTGGAGAAATGCACGTGCGCAGCGGTCATTACCTCGGCGTGGCGCCGCTGCCGAATGGATTGACGAACGCGTGCCTCGTCATTCCGCATCAGCATGGCGACGCGACCATCGGCGATCCCGCACACGTCTTGCGAAGCCATTTGGATCGCGATGCCGATCTGCGCGCGCGTTTTCGCGACGCCACAGCGATCGCGCCACCCACCGTGCTGGGACCGATGGCCGTCGATGCGCGGGCGGCGGGGGAGCCGGGCTTGTTGCTCGCCGGGGATGCCGCGGGGTTCATCGATCCGATGACCGGAGACGGCCTGCGCTTCGCGCTGGCGGGCGCCGAACTGGCCGCGGCCGTCGCGCTCGACGTGCTGGCAGGTCGCACGCCGCTCGATCGCGCGCATCTCGACCTTGCCGCCAGGCGACGGGCGGCCTTCACCAACAAGTGGCGATTCAACCGCACGCTTCGATCGCTGGTGGCCTCGCCGAGAGGAGTGAGTGCGGCGGCGGCGTTTGCCACTGTGGCTCCAGCCTTGTTCGAGGGCATCATTCGATACGCGGGCGATTGCCAGTACGCATGAATCAGGCAGCAGCGATCGCGGCCGTCACGATCATCGCCATGCTGCTGATCATGGCCGGCGAGGCCGCGTTGTCCGCATTCAACGAATCTCAGTTACGAACGAAGGGCGCCATTGAGCCGCATGGCGACGTGATCGATATCATGCGGTGGGCGTATCCGTTGTCGTTCGTCGCCATGGGCGTGGAAGGCGCGCTGACCGGCCCGGCGCCACGCGACGTGCTGATCTACGGCCTGGCGTTGCTCGGCTTCGCGAAGGCGCTCAAGCTGTGGGCCATCAGCACGCTTGGCCCGCGCTGGACCTACAAAGTGCTGGTGCTTCCCAACGCGCCGCTGATCAAGTCGGGTCCGTACACATTCCTCTCCCACCCGAACTACCTCGCCGTCGCCGGCGAGATTGCCAGCGTCGCGCTGATCGTGTGGGCGCCGATCACCGGAGTGCTGGCGACGATCGGATTCGGCTGGCTGATGATCAAGCGCATTCAGGTCGAAGACCGCGCGTTGGGACGAGTAAAATAACGCGCGTGAAACTGCCCTTGTGGGCACGGGCGCTGGACGCCGTGGCCATCGTCATGGCCATCCTCGCCGTCTCGGTCGCCGTCACCGGCGGGTTTCGCATCCTCGACTTCGGCGCGCGCCTTTCGATCACCGACTGGTGGCGGCCGGCGCTGTGGTGCGCGATCGCGCTGGCCGCGAGGCACGCCATCATCCGGCGCGATCCGCTGCCGCAACGCGCCGCCGCCGGCATCGCCGCCTGGTGGCGTCATCAGGACACGCGCACCCTGCTCCCGATCCACTTCGCGACGCGCTTCGGTGTGCTCGTAGTGGGTTTCGCGGCCGTGATCCTGATCGGATTCCCGCCGGAAGCCAAGTCGCGCTGGCACATCTACCAGAACGATCTGCTCGACCTGCCGGCGCGGTGGGATACCGGCTGGTATCTGATGGTCGCCAACGAAGGGTATTTGTACAGCGCCGACGCCACCGCCGACTCTCAACAGAACATCGCGTTCTTCCCGGCGTACCCGATGGCGATGCGGTACCTGTCGCCGTTATTCGGACGACACACGCTCTGGACCGGCGTGTTGATCTCGCTGGTCGCGTTCTACCTCGCGCTCGTGTACTTGTTGCGCCTCGCGCGCAGCGAGCTCGGCAACGAAGATCAAGCGGTTACGGCGGTAACCCTGCTCGCGGCGTACCCGTTTGCGGTGTTCTTCAGCGCCGCGTACACCGAGGGGCTGTTTCTGCTGACGTTGCTCGGCGCCGTGTATCACTTTCGCCGGGATGAATTGTGGCGATCGGCTGCTTGGGGATTCCTGTGCGGCCTGACGCGTCCGCCGGGATGTTTCCTGTCTGTCGTGCTCGGGTTGATGGCCCTGAGGTCCGCCTTCGCGCAAGGCGCTACGGCGGATCGAGCACAGATTGCGCGACGGTTGCTCGCCGCCTCCGCACCGGGCCTCGGGATGCTCACGTTCTCCGCATTCATCTACCGGCTCACCGGTCATCCGTTCCAGTGGACGATGCAGAATGCCGCGTGGGGCCGCGTGTATAAAGGCCTCGACGAGATCGTGACCGACCGCGTCATGTTCATCGTCAATAACGGCTTTTACGCCTACCTGTCCACGCAGACCATCGACCTGTTCTACTCGCTCGCGGTGATCCTGTGCCTGGCGGCCGTGTGGCCGGTCTACCGGCGGTTCGGGTTGCCGTATGCCGCGTTCATCGTGCTGAACGTGCTGCCGCCGATGTCGGCCGGCGGGATGCTGTCGATGGGACGAGTGACGTCGGTGCTGTTTCCGGTGTTTCTGTGGATGGGCGCCGCCGTCCCACCCCGCCACCGGATGGCATGGATTACCGTCTTTGCCCTGCTGCAGGGCTTCGTTGCGGTCATGTTTTTTACCTGGAGACCGTTATATTGACGGGTGATCCCTCGCCTAAAGGCGAGGGCTACATCAAAGTGGGACGAAACATTGTTGTAGCCCCCGCCTTTAGGCGGGGGATCCGCCGTCATATACTCCAATGAAGAAGATGCTGCGTCGATCGCTACTCCTCCTTGCGGCTGTCGTGCTTACGGCCGGGCTCACGCCGCTGGTCACGGCTGAGCAGCAGAGTGTCGCTTCTGCGCGGCAAACCGCGGAAAAATCGTGGCTCGGCGGACGTTACGAAGAGATCGACACGGTCGCGCAGGCGTTTCCCAAGGACGAAGCCATCGCCGTCGTTCACGGCCTGAGCGTGGCGGCGCGCGGCGATTATGCCCGCGCCGAAACCATCCTCAAGCCATTTGCCACGGCGAATCCCAACGGCGAGGCCGCGGTCGAGCTTGGCCTGCTGCAGCTTGGCATTGGCCGGCGCACCGAGGGCCGCCAGACGCTGACGCTGGTGCTGATGGGCGACGTGCGCAATCCGACCGCGCGCGATTATCTGCGCGCCGCGCGCGCGTCGCGGGCGCTGCATCGGATCGACGATGCGAATTCGTATTTCAAGGACGCCATCCGGCTCGCGCCCAACGATGTGGTGCTGAACACCGAGTGGGGCGACTTCTTCGTCGAGAATCACGAGAACGGCGAGGCGGCGAAGTCGTACCAGGAGGCGCTGAAAGTATCTCCGGACTACGGGCCGGCGCTGCTCGGCATGGGCAAGGCGATGGCCGACGAGAATCCGCCGCAGGCCGCGATGCTCGCGCAGCAGGCGCTCAAGCAGAATCCCAATCACGCCGGCGCGCACCTGCTGATGGCCGAAATCGCCACCTACCAGGACAAGAAAGCCGACGCCAAGGAAGCCATCAACCGGGTGCTCAAGCTGAATCCGCGTCACCTCGAGGCGTTGTCGATGAAAGCCGCGCTGGCTTTTGTCGAAGGGGAGACCGAGACCTACAACCAGACGATCGCCGAGGCGCTGAAGATCAATCCGCTCTATGGCGAGATTCATCGCATCGTCGGATCCATCACCGCGTTTTTCTACCGGTTTGACGAAGCGGTCGAACATACGCGGAAGGCGATCGCGCTCGATCGGGAGAATTTCCGGGCCATCGCCGATCTCGGTGCGCAGCTGATGCGCACCGGCGACGAGCGCAACGCGCGCCGCAATCTCGAGACCGCATTCCGCATCGATCGCTGGGACGCGATGACCTACAACCTGCTCGAGCTGCTCGACAAGCTCGAGCCGTTCGACACCATCAAGGAAGGCGACATGATCATCCGGCTGGCGCCGGATGAAACGCCGGTGATGAAGGAATACGTCCCGCAGCTGGCGCGCGAGTCGCTCGAGGCGTTGAGCAAGCGCTGGGAGTTCACGCCGAAGGGACCGATCCTGATCGAGATGTTCCCCAACCACGACGACTTCGCGGTGCGCACGCTGGGCCTGCCCGGCATGCTCGGCGCGCTGGGGGCGTGCTTCGGCCGCGTGGTGACGCTCGACTCGCCGAAGGCGCGGCCGCCGGGCATGTTCAACTGGGGCGAGACGCTGTGGCACGAGCTGGCCCACGTCATCACGCTGCAGCTCTCGAACAACCGGTTGCCGCGCTGGCTGAGCGAAGGCACGTCGGTCTACGAAGAGCGGCGGGCGCGCAACGAATGGGGCCGCGACATGGATCTGCCGTTCGCGCGCTTCCTGGATCAGGGCAAGGTGCTGAAGATTCGCGATCTCAACTCGGGGTTCAGCAGCTCGCAGACGATTTCCTACACCTATTACCAGGCCTCGCTGCTGGTGGAGCACATTGTGGACGTGCACGGGCAGCGCCGGCTGCGCGCGCTCGTCGAGGCCTACGCGGACGGCACCGACACCGAAGGGGCGATCAAGAAGGCGCTCGGCATCAGCATCGACGAACTGCAGGCGACCTTCGATGCGGTGCTCGACAAGCGCTACGCCGGACTGCGGCGTGCGTTGAAGGTGCCCGAGGGCCTCGCGCCCGGCACACCGCTCGATAAGGTGAAGGCGATTGCCGCGGCCAACCCGGAGAGCTTCCCGGCGCAGATGGCGCTTGGCGACGCGCTCGCCGAGACCAATCCCGACGCGGCCATTGCGGCATTCGAGAAGGCAGCGGAATTGATTCCAAGCGCCGGCGGTGAAGACAGCCCGCACGCCGCGATCGCCGCGCTGGCATTGAAGAAGGGCGACAAGGTACGCGCGGCTCGCGCGCTCGAACAACTGACGGCCAACACGCATACCGACGTCGCGTCGGCGCGGCAACTCGCATCGTTGATCGACGCCAACAAGGAACCCGCCCGGGCGCGCACCGCGTTGCAGCGCGCGCTGGCGGTGGATCCGTTCGACGCCGAGTCGAGCGCGCTGCTGGGACGGCTCGCCTTGAAAGCCGGCGACACCGCCGAAGCGATTCGCGCCTTCCGCGTCGCCGTGGCCTCGAAGCCGCTCGACAAGGCGGGCGCCCACGCGGATCTCGCGGAAGCGCTGTTGCAAGCCGGTCAAAAGGATGAAGCGCGCAAGCAGGTGATGGAGGCGCTGATGGTGGCGCCGACGTTTACGCGCGCCCAGGATCTGCTGTTGAAGATCAGCGGCGGAGGCAGCCGGTAATGCGCCGCGTGCCGATCATCGCGCTGGTGGTGGCGGTGGTGTGGCTCGTCGGGGACATCCGTGCTCAAATCCCGGTCGTAGATGGGAATAAGTTTGCGGGTTTGAAGTGGACCTTCGTCCGGATCAAGTACGGCACGTACGAGACCGAAGGTGCATCACGTCTCGCGTATTGGGATGAACCGTGGGCCATAGACGCGCCGGCAGCGGAGCAGAACCTCTCGCGCCGCATCAAGGCCGTGACCGCGATCGATGTCAGTGATCCCGTGGTCATGACGCTCGAAGACGAGAAGCTCTGGCAGCACCCGTGGATCTACATCGTCGAGCCCAGCAATCTCGTATTGAAAGATGCCGAAGTGCCAATCCTGCGGGAGTTCCTGCTTCGCGGCGGCACACTGACGTTCGACGATTTTCACGGGCCGTACGAATGGGAGCTGACCGAGCGTCAGCTCAAGCGCGTGTTTCCGGAGCGGGAGATCGTGGAGCTGGCGCCGCCGCATCCGATCTATACGTGCTTCTATCGCATCGACAAGTACCCGCAGATTCCCGGCCTCGGCTCATTCCTGAGCGGCCGCACCTGGGAAAAGGGCGGGTTCACCGCGCACCTGCGCGCCATCCTCGACGATGCGGGACGGCCGATGGTGCTGATCAACTGGAATACCGACATGGGCGACGGCGTCGAGTGGTCGAACGCGCAGGAATACCAGGGCTACATCAAGTGGACCGCGCAGGCGTACCAGATGCTCATCAATGAAGTGATTTACTCCCTGACGCACTGAGGTTCAATGAATACGCCCGCTGTTGAAGGGCTGGCCGAAAAGGTCGCGGCCGGCCGTCAGAAAATCTTGTCGGAGCTTCGCAAAGTCATCGTCGGCCAGGACGAGGTCGTTGACGAAGTGTTGATGGCGCTGTTCTGCGGCGGGCATTGCCTCATCACCGGTGTGCCCGGGCTGGCCAAGACGCTGCTGGTCAAGACGCTCTCGCAGATCCTCGATCTCAGCTTCAAACGGATTCAGTTCACCCCCGACCTGATGCCGGCCGACATCACCGGCACGGAAATCCTCGACGAGGATCACGGCTCGCGCACGCTGCGGTTCGTGAAGGGCCCGATCTTCGCGCAGATTATCCTCGCCGACGAGATCAACCGCACGCCGCCGAAGACGCAGGCCGCGCTGCTCGAGGCGATGCAGGAGTATCACGTCACCGCGGCAGGACGCACCTATCAGCTCGAGAAACCGTTCTTCGTGCTGGCGACGCAGAATCCGATCGAGCTCGAGGGCACCTATCCGCTGCCGGAAGCGCAGCTCGATCGCTTCCTCTTCAACGTCGTGATGACCTACCTGTCTGAAGACGACGAGGTCCAGGTCGTCACCGACACCACGAGTTTGAAGCGGCCGGAACCGCTGCGCGTGTTGAGCGGAGCGGACATCACCGGGATTCAGGAGTACGTGCGCCAGGTGCTGGTTGCCGAAGAAGTGGTGCGGTACGCGGTGCGACTGACCGACAGCTCGCGTCCCGGCCGCGGCGCCCGGCTGGATTTCATCGACAAATGGGTCAAGTGGGGCGCGGGGTTGCGCGCTTCGCACGCGCTCGTGATCGGAGCCAAGGCGCGGGCGCTGCTGCACGGCCGTCATCACGTGTCGGTGAAAGACATCCAGGCGCTGGCCAAGCCGATCCTGCGCCATCGCGTGCTGCCGAACTTCTACGCCGAAGCCGAAGGCATCAACTCGGATCAGATCGTCGACAAGCTGCTCGACGCGGTACCCGTGCCGGCCAGCGGCCTGTAAGGCGACGCTGATGCCTGGGCCAGCGCGCTACCTCGATCCCGCCATCATCGCGCGGCTCGGTACGATCGATCTCAAGGCGCGCACGATCGTGGAGGGGTTCCTGACCGGGCTGCACCGCAGTCCGTACAAGGGGTTCAGCGTCGAGTTCGCCGAGTACCGTCAGTACCTGCCCGGCGACGATCTCGCCACGCTCGACTGGAAGGTCTACGCGCGCTCGGATAAGCACTTCGTCAAGAAGTACGAAGAAGAAACCAACCTCACCTGCCATTTACTGATCGACGTCAGCGCCTCAATGGCCTATGCCTCGGCCACGGTGACCAAGTTGCAGTACGGCTCGTATCTGGCCGGCGCGCTCGCCTACCTGATGCACCGGCAGCGCGATTCGTTCGGACTGATCGCCTTCGATGAAAGCGTGTCGGCGCTGCTGCCGGCCAGCGCGCGGTCGGGACACCTGCGCCTGGTGCTGCTCGCGCTGGAGCGGCTGCAGATCGGCACTCGCACCAACGTGGCCAAGCCGCTGCACGACCTGGCGTCGGCGGTGCGCAAGCGCGGCATGGTGGTGCTGATATCGGATCTCCTCGACGATCCGGCGTCGGTGCTCGAGGGCCTCAAGCACTTCCGGTATCGGGGCACGGACGTGATCGTGTTTCACATCCTGGATCCGTACGAGTTGCAGTTTCCGTTCGAACAGGCGGCGCGGTTCCGCGACATGGAGACCGAGGAAGAAGTCGCCGCCGTGCCGGGATCGGTCCGCGAGGACTACCAGCAGAACATGCAGGACCTGATCGCGTTCTACCAGCGCGAACTGGGTCTGGCGGGCATCGACTACTGCCGGCTCGAAACGTCGCAGCCGCTCGAGCTCGGGCTGATGTCGTACCTGATGACGCGACGCCGCGTGCTCTGATGTTCGGTGTGTCTTTTCTTTCTCCGCTGTTCCTGGTGGCGGCGGTGGCCGCCGCCATTCCGATCCTGCTGCACCTGTTCCATCGCAAGACCGAAGTGGTGATCGATTTTCCGGCGGTGCGCCTGCTCAAGCGCGCGCCGGTGCAGCAGCACCGCCGCCGCCGGCTGCGCGAGCTGATCCTGCTGGCGCTCCGCGTGGTCGCGCTCGTGTTGCTGGCGTTGTCGTTCGCCCGGCCGTACTTTGCCGGCGCGGTGGCGCCGGAATCGGCCGCCCTGACGGTGATTGCCGTCGATCAGTCGATGAGCCTGTCGGCGCCGTCGCAGATCGATCGGGCGCGAGACGCGGCACTGCGCGCGGTGGATGCCGCGCCGTCTTCACAAGCGCTGGCCCTCGTCACCTTTGCCGACGCGGCCACGGTGGCCGTGGAGCCGACGACGGATCGTGGCGCGGTGCGCGCCGCGATCAACCAGATCGCGCCACAGCCTCGCGGCACGCGCTACCGCAGCGCGCTGGCGCGCGCGAGCGAACTGATCGGCGCGCGCGACGGCCGCGTCGTAATGGTGACGGACCTGCAACAGTCGGGATGGGATGCGAACGACGAAGGCGGATTGCCTGACGGCGTGGACATCGACATCGCGGCGGTGGCGCCGCCGACCGGCAACCTGGCGGTGACATCGGCCGAACGGCGCGATCGACGCGTGATCGCCACGGTGCAGAACTATGGCAACGCCGAGGCGAAGACCACGGTGCGCCTCGTGATGGGCGGCAACACGCTGGCCGAGACCGATCTCACGATCGCGCCGCTCGCGGCGGCCGACGTGGAGCTGACCGCCACGCTGCCGCGCACCGGCCAGGCCGAAGTCCGCCTCGACGATCGGATCGGATATCAGCTCGACAACACCCGCACGGTGTCGCTCGAGCCCCTGTCCGCGACCCCGGTCGCGGTGATCGTCGCCGATCCCACCGGCGCTTCCGGTGGGTTGTACATCGAGCGCGCCCTGAACGTCGCCGGCGGCGGCCGGGAGTTCCGCGTCGACGTGATCGACGGCGCCCCTCTCGCCACGTGGGCGCAGGACGATCTGAATCGGCGAGCGGTGGTGTTCGTGCTCGGCACTCGCACGCTCGGCCGCGCCGGGCGCGAGCTGTTGAAGACCTACCTGGCCGGCGGCGGCCACGTCTTCATCGCGCTTGGGCCGATGGTCGACGTGGGCACGCTGGCTGATGTGCTCGGCGTCGCGGTCGGCGCGTCCGCCGATCCGGTGCGCACGCCGGGGGCCACCATGGTCGCCACCGACGGCCGCCATCCGATCTTTCGTCCCTTTCTCAATCCCTCTGGCGCGCTCGGCGACGTCCAGGTGGACCAGTACCGTCGTCTAAACGATCAGCAGGGTCGCATCGTCCTGGCCAGGTTTTCCGGCGGCGACGCGGCGCTGACGGAGCAGGCCGTCGGCGAGGGGCGGCTGATGATCTATACGTCGGACCTCGACAACGAATGGAGCCGGTTTCCGTTGAACCCGGCGTTCGTCCCGTTCGCGGTCGAAACCGCGCGGTACCTCGCGCGCGGCGAGAAGACCGGCGAGCGGTCGGCGGGTTTCGAGGCGCGCGAATCGAATCCCGCCGCGACGACGGCGGAAGAGTTTACGAATGCCATCGATCGAACGAATCGCACCAATCTCATCGACGCGGGCCAGGCGGCGAGAGATGTCGAAGATCAGCAACGATGGTGGCAAGTTGGGCTGTTAATCATGCTCGGCGCCCTCGCGGGAGAAGCCCTCATCGGCCGACGCGCGACGTAGTGAACAGGGGTTGCGAGCGATGAACTGAAAGGCGAGAATCGTTTATGTCCGATCGGGTCACCGAGCTTCGGGCGATTCTCGCGGCGGTCCGGGCGCGCTGGCAGCGCCGGGCGCTGCTCGGCGCCTGGGCGATGGGCGCGGCCACGGCGGCCGCGATGCTGCTCGTTGGCCTTCTCGCCGTGTCCCTCGTCGCCTCCGAAGGCATCCCGCTCGTGCTGGTGGTGGCCGCGGTCATCGCCGTCGCGCTCTCGGCGCTGGTGTTCGCGCTGCAGCCGCTTGGCCAGCCGCCATCCGATCGGCAGATCGCCCGCTTCATCGAAGAACGGGCCGGCGGCCTCGACGAAGTGCTGGTCACCGCCGTCGACAAGAGTACAGACACCTCCGCGATCGCGAACCTGATCGCCGGCGACGCCGTGCGCGCGGCGCGCGGCGTGAGCCTCGATCGCATCATTACCGGCGATCAGCTGCGGCGCGCCGCTGCCGGCGCACTGGCCGGCACGCTGGCGTTGGCGATCGCCGCCTGGTTCTTCGCTCCGGCCGCCGGTCGCGCCGCGGGCGTGGCCGGCTCGTACCTGTTTCCGCATCGCTATGCGATCGAGGTGCGGCCCGGTTCCATCAAGATTCGCGAAGGCCAGCCGGTGACGGTGGTGGCGCGGATTGCCGGCCTCGAAGGGGCGCTCGTGCCCACGCTGACGGTCGGCCAGGGTGAGAACGCGCGATCGGCGCGCATGCTGCCGGGCAGCACGCCCAGCGAATTCACGCTCACGCTGAACAACATCACCGTGTCGTTCCCGTACGTGGTGACGGCGGGCTCGGCCACGTCGAAAGAGTTTGCGGTCGAGGTGATTCGTCCGGTTCGCGTGTCGCGCATCGACGTTCGTTACGAGTACCCCAGCGACATCGGCCTCGAGCCGCATGAAGAGACGGATGGCGGCGACATCTTCGCGCCCGCGGGCACGAAGGTGCAGTTGACCATCAACACCGACAAGCAGGTCGCCAACGGCCAGTTGCGGCTCGCCGATGGCCAGGCGATCCCCTTGAGCGGACACAACCAGGTGTTCACCGCCGATCTGGTCGTGGCCAGGGACGGTTCGTATCGCGTGGCGCTCGACGATGTCGACGGATTGCGCAACGAGGGCGAGACCGAATACTTCATCAGGATGCTCAACGATCGGCCGCCCGACGTGCGCATCCTGCGTCCGGCCGGCGACAAGCAGGTCTCGCCGCTCGAAGAAGTCGTGATCGAGGCGCGCGCCGACGACGACTATGGCGTGCGATCGCTGGAGCTGGTGATCAAGGCCAATACCGGACGCGAGAAGGTGGTGCCGCTCGGCTCCGGCACCGAATCCGTCGTGGCCGGACAGCACACCGTGTTTCTCGAGGATCTCAACGTCAGACCCGGCGACGTGGTGACGTATCACGCGCGCGCCACCGACGTCGGCCGCGGCCGGCGCTCGACCGAATCGCGCAGCGACATCTTCTTCCTCGAGGTCAAGCCGTACGAAGAAGAGTTCTTCGCGTCGGAGAGCGGCGCCGGCGGCATGCAGGGCGGCGAAGAGACCGGGCTCGAGGAATTGATCGCGCAGCAGAAAGACATCATGGCCGCCACGTGGAAGCTCGACGCGCGGGCGCGCCGCGGCGGACCCAACGCCCGATCGCCGCAGGACATCCGCGCCGTCGGGCAGGCGCAGCGCGCGCTGCGGGACAAGACCGACGAGGTCGCCGGCCAGATGTCGGCGCAGCAGGCGCAACAGCGCCGCCGGCTCGGCGCGCGCGCCGGATCCGGACTCTCGCGTCCGGGCGACGAGCCGCTGCCCAAGGCCGTGGAGCACATGGCCCGCGCCGCCAGCGAGCTCGACAAACTCAACATCGGCCCGGCCCTGCCGCACGAAGAGCAGGCCCTCGCCGAGCTGCTGAGGGCGGCGGCGGAAATCCGCCGGCGTCAGGTCGCGATGCAGCAGGCCAGGGGTGGCGGCGGCAACGGCAATCGCAACCAGCCCGATCTGTCGACGTTGTTCGATCAGCAGCTGCGCAAGCAGCAGCAGACCAACTACGAAACCCAGAGCACCACGCAGGAAGCGACGCAGCAGCAGCAACAGCAGGCCGATCCGCTCGCCGGCATTCGCGAGCTGGCCCGCCGCCAGGAAGCCCTGTCGCGGCAGCAGCGCGACCTGGCGAAGAACCGGGAGCAGATGAACGCCGAGGACGTGAAACGGCAGCTCGAACGGCTGACGCGCGAGCAGGAGGAGCTCCGGCAGCAGGCCGAGGAGCTCGCCAAGCAAATGCAGGGCGGATCGAGCGGCGGCCAGGGCGGCCAGCGCGCCTCCGGCAGCGACAGTCAGCAGATGCGCGAGATCTCCGACGAGATGCGCAATGCCGCCGGCGATCTGCGGCGCCAGGATCCACAGCAGGCCAGCGCGCGCGGATCGAAGGTGGGCGAGCAGCTGCGTGGTCTCGAGCAGCGCATGCAGAACGCGCGGCCGGAAGAACGCCGCCGCGCCGCCGGCGATCTGCAACTCGAAGCCCGCCAGATCGCCGATGCCGAGCGGCGCCTGGGCAACGAAGCGTCGCGCACCGCTACCGGAGCCGCGGGCGAAGACGCGCGGCGAAAGCTGGCAGCGGAACAGGAGCGGCTGGCGGATCGCACCCAGCGGCTCGGCGAGTCCGTGAAGCAACTCGCCCAGTCGGGTGAAGCCGAGGAGCGGCAGTCGATGGCCGAGGCCGGCCGCGAGCTCGACCAGCAGAAACTGGCCGAACGGATGCGCGAAACAGCGCAGTCGATGCGGCAGGGCGGTGATCAGAAGACAGAGGAACTCGCGCGCGCCTTGGAGGGTGTCGCCGAGCGATTGGGCGACGCCACGGGTGGGCGCGACACTGAAACCGCCAAGCTCTCGGAACAACTATCTCGCACGCAGGAATTGCGAGACCGATTGGGCCGACTCCAGCGCTCCATGGAGGAACTGTCGAAACAGGAAGGTACGCAAGGCCAGCAGCCGCAACCTGGTTCGCAGGCACAGGAAGGCTCGTCGGGTCAGCAGGGATCGAACGCCGGCGGGCGCGGCGGCGTCGAGCGGCTGCAGCGTGATGTCGACAATCAAATGCGGGAAGCGCAGCAGCTGGCCGAAGAGCTGCGCAAGGAAAATCCCGGCATGGAAAAGGGCGGCACCACGCCCGAACAATGGCAGCGGAGCGTGTCCGCGCCGGGAACGGAAGGCTTCAAGCAGGACTTCGCCAAGTGGGAGTCGCTGAAGAAGAACCTGCTGGTGGCTCTCGAGCAGACCGAGTCGCAGCTCGCCGATCGGCTGCGCGCGCGTGAGACGCGCGAGCGGCTCAACGCCGGCCGCCACGACGCCGTGGCCGACACCTACCGCGAGCTCGTCGACCGCTACTATCAATCACTCGCGGCGCCGCGACGGCCGGTCCGGTGAGATTCGCGGTCACCCTTCCGTGGTGGGGCTACGTCCTCCTCGTAAGCGGAGCCCTGTTCCTGGCATGGCTGGCGTATGCGCGCGTGCCGGCTCGGCTCGCGCCGGGGCAGCGCGCCACGCTGACGCTGCTGCGCGCGGTCACGTTGATCCTGTTGATCGCGATACTGCTGCGGCCCGTCGTGATGGTGCCGCCCGCCGCCGCGAATAACAGCCTGCTGCCCGTGCTGGTGGACGTGTCGCGCAGCATGCGCCTGACCGAGGCCGCCGGCATCTCGCGGCTGCAGCGCGCGCAGGCGATCGTCCGCGACCTGCAGAAGCGGCTCGGCTCCGAATACCGCATCGAGGTCCTGACCTTTGGCGAGTCGCTGGCGGCCGCCACCGACGTCGAACGGCTGGCCCCGACCGCGCGCCGCAGCGATTTGGGCGGCGCGGTGGCGGATCTGGCCGATCGATATCGCTCCAGCAGGGTCGCCGGCGTGATCGTGCTCTCCGATGGCGGC
>Ga0114129_10008820_pt1 | contig 14385 bp, 12 predicted proteins | sample RhiMetdeltSRZDD1_FD_80071 | JGI IMG/M metagenome (GOLD analysis project Ga0114129, IMG submission 80071) | Populus rhizosphere microbial communities from Tennessee, USA - Rhizosphere MetaG P. deltoides SRZDD1 (version 2) (version 2) | ecosystem: Host-associated > Plants > Roots > Rhizosphere >... | reverse complement strand
GCTCCACCACTCCAGAAAATCACCTTGGATCGCACCGCGATCGTACAGAGGTTATCCGAGGCAATTCAATACCGAACGATCACGAATCAAGCCGCCACGGATCCGGGCAAACGCGAGTTCCAAGGTTTTCATGACTTCCTAGCTAGATCATTTCCCCGCGTTCACGAGCGACTTCAGAAAGAAACAATGGGCGGCCATAGCCTACTCTATAGTTGGAAAGGCAAAGACAATGCGCTCAAACCGATACTGCTCGTGGCTCACATGGACGTGGTACCGGTGGATCCGGCAACTGAATCTTCATGGCGACATCCACCCTTTTCCGGACAAATGGCCGAGGGCTACATCTGGGGTCGCGGCACAATGGATGACAAGGGCAGTGTCCTGGCCATTCTCGAAGCCGCTGAGAATTTGCTGGCGAGCGGTTTCGAGCCTCAACGAACCATTTATCTTGCCTTCGGACATGACGAAGAATCCGGCGGAAACAACGGCGCGGCAAACATCGCCGCCACCTTGCGTTCCCGTGGAGTCGAATTGGAATTCGTGCTCGACGAGGGACTTAACATCCTGAACGGAATTGTTTCGGGATTGTCGTCGCCGGTCGCATTGATCGGCGTCGCCGAGAAGGGCTACTTGACCATCCGGCTAACTGTCGAAGGCGCCGGAGGTCACAGCTCGATCCCGCCCGCTGATATAGCAATCGATGTGATGAGTCGCGCGCTGCAAAGGCTCCGCGCCGCCCCTTTTCGTTCACACCTCAACGGCGCCACCCGTCAAATGCTCGAATACATCGGCCCCGAAATGCCATGGGTGAAAAGAATCGCCCTCGCGAACCTCTGGCTGTTTGATCCCCTCGTTAGAAAACAATTAGCTGCATCGCCATTCACCAATGCCGCCATCCGCACAACGGTGGCACCGACGATGATTAACTCGGGCGTTCAGGAGAACGTTTTGCCGACTAGGGCTACCGCAGTAATCAATTTGCGTATACTTCCTGGCGAGACCGTTGCCGGCACGATCGAGCATGTGCGCAAAGCGATCAATGATCCGAAAGTACAATTAACTCCCCTGCCCGTAAGCATGGAACCATCCAGCGTTTCGGATATCGAAGCGCAAAGCTTTAAATGGCTTCAGCAGACGATCCGCCAAACCGCTCCCGACGCGATTATCGCGCCTTCCCTGCTGGTCGCCGCAACCGATTCGCGCCATTACGCCGGCCTGACCCGATATATCTACCGTTTTCTACCGATAACGATCGGATCCGACGACACCAAACGCTATCACGGCATCAATGAGAGGATTTCAATTGAAGATTACGAACGATGCGTGCGCTTTTATGCACAACTGATCCGCAACAGCCAGCAGTGATGGTGGCAAAATTCAACTTTGCACAGGCTCAGCCATGGATGCCCTTTCGCTGCAAAAACTCCCTCGCTACCTCGCGCGGCTGACGTTTCTCGCCGTCAACCGCGTAATTGAGTTTTCGCATTTCGTCGACCGTGAGGGTACCTCCCAGCTGCTGTAGCAGCGCGCGCAGTTCGGGATATTTTTGCAGCGTCCCTTGGCGCGCCACCGGGACCGCGGCGTAGGGCGGAAAATAATGACGATCGTCCTCGAGTTGAACTAATCCGTAGCGCGAGATCAAACCATCGGTCGAGTTGCCGGCGATCAAATCGACCTGCTTTTCGGCCAGCGCCCGGTAGGTAAGGGATAGATCCATCTCGCGAATTTCCTGAAAGTGGAATCCATAGGTTCGCGCGAAGCCGGGATATCCGTCGGCGCGCGACATGAAGTCTTGACCGAAGCCGGCCCGCCATTGGGCCGAGACCCTGGACGCGTTGGTAATGGTTTTGAGACCGAGTTTCTTCGCATCTTCTCCGCGCACCAGGATGGCGAAAGTGTTGTTAAAGCCGAGGGGTTCGGTCCACTCGAGCTTGAATCGGTCCGCGTACTCGCGTTTCACTCGCCGATAAACCTCTTGCGGGTCGGTCAGCGGTTGGCTCTTCAAAATCGCCAGCAGCGCCGTGCCGGTGTATTCGACGTACAGATCGAGCTCGCCGGCAACAAGCGCGTCATGTGCGAGATTTCCACCCAGATCGAACCGCCGAACGACCTGCAAACCCGTCTTCCCTTCGATCGCCTGCGCGAGAATCTCACCCAAGATGACTTGCTCCGTGAAATCCTTTGAGCCTACCGCGATCCGGCCCGCGGGTTTGCCCATGAAAAAACCGACGATGCCGAAGATCATCAAGAGCGACGCAGCGCCGGCCCAAAGGAGCCTCTTCGAGCGCCATTGGATCGCTCCGCCGAATTGAATCGCTCGCTCGACGTATCCGAGCAGCAAATCGGCGGCGATCGCGATCAACGCCGCGGGCACGGCGCCGGCCAAGATCAGTACGTTGTCGTTGGCCCTGAGTCCCCGAAAGATATAGCGTCCCAAGCCGCCGGCATCGATGGCCGCCGCGATGGTCGCGGTGCCAACACATATGACCGTGGCAACCCGCACGCCGGCGATAATCACGCCGAGGGCCAAGGGCAGCTCGACCTGAAACAGCAATTGCCGATCGGTCATGCCCATACCGCGCCCGGCATCCCTAATAGCCGGATCGACATTGCTGATACCGGTAAATGTGTTTCGTATGATCGGCAGCAGCGCGTACAACACCAGCGCGACAATGGCCGTGCGCGCGCCGATGCCGCCGAGAATCTTTACGTGAAACAAGTAGACGTTCAGAGGAATAAGAAAACCAAAAAGTGCAAGACTCGGCACCGTCTGCATGATATTGGCGAAGCCGAGGATAGGCTTGCTGAGAGCTGGCTTGCGGGTGAGGAGAATGCCGAGGGGAACGCCGATGAGAATAGCGATGCCGGTTGAAACGACGACTAGAAACAGGTGCTCGAAGGTCAGCGCAATAAGCTCGCCGCTATTGCGCGAAAAAAAATCCAGCAGAGTCACCGAGGGCTCCCGCTGCTCTGGCTATCGTGAAAGCATTGGGCAAAAGCGCGCGCTTCCGGATGGCGGGACTTGAGCAAATCTTCAGGCGGGCCTAACAGGATCATTTCGCCGTCTTTGAGCAACGCGATGCGCGTCGCGAGGACAAAGGCCTCGCCGATATCGTGCGTGACAAAAACCATGGTTTTGCCCAGCTCTTGTTGCAGCGACCTGAACTCCTGCTGGATTTCGCGACGGGTGATCGGATCCAGCGCGCCGAACGGTTCGTCGAGCAAAATCACCGGCGGGTCGGCAGCAAGAGCGCGGGCGACGCCGATGCGTTGGCGCTGCCCGCCGGAAAGCTCCCTCGGATAACGGCGCGCGAAACGATCCGCATCGAGTCCAACCATCGTGAGCAACGCCCGGGCGCGGTCTCCGATTCGATCCGGGTGCCATCCCTCAAGACGCGGCACCACGCCGATATTTTCTTCGACGGTAAGATGGGGAAATAAGCCGACTTCTTGAATGACGTAGCCGATGCGCCGGCGCAGCCGAATCGGATCCCACTCGACCGTCGCCTTTCCGTCAACCCGGACTTCCCCCGCAGTCGGATCGATCAGCCGGTTGATCAGCTTCATCGTCGTCGTCTTACCGGAGCCGCTGCGACCGAGCAACACCAAAGTCTCGCCCATGTTCACTTGCAAATTAAGATTGCCCAGGAGCTGCCTGCCGTCGGCAAGCGCGAAACTCACATTGTGAAATTCGATAGCGGCTCGGTCGTTGTTCATGGTGAATTTGTTTGTCCAGGTCGCATCCTCTGGGGTTTTCTTTTATAGTCTCTTTACTTATGACACAAGAAAAGCCCGCGACGATCTTTGCCGGCGACCAACAGCTACGCTGGCTGGCCGATCACCCGGGAATCTGGTCGTTAAGTGGCGCCGATCTCGATTCGGTTCCGACGTTGTCCATCTTGACGACGTTGTGGGACCAGCCGCGTTGGCTCGAAGCCTATCATCTGTACGATCAGCGCGGCTCCGAGCTTTTCGAGCAGATTTGTGAATTACCCGAGTACTATCTCACGCGGACGGAGAACGCGATCCTGGAAAAGCACGCCGGCGAGATCATCGCCAGCGCGCCGGTTCGCTGCATTGCCGAGCTCGGCGCCGGTTATAGCAAGAAGACCGTTCATCTATTGACCGAACAGTTGCGCCACCGGGGCGCCGGCATTTTTGCACCCATCGACGTGAGCCTCGCAAGCCTGCTCGCTTCTCGAGATGCCGTCCGCGCCGCCTTCCCTGAAATAGAATTTCACGGTTTGCACGCGCGCTACGAGGATGCTTTCACCTCGATTGACAAGGATCTACCGACTCTATTTGTTTTTCTCGGCTCTACCATCGGTAACTTCAATCAGACCGACTTCCCGCGTTTCTTCCGTACCTTGTCAGCGGCCATGGGCCCTCATGATTTTCTTTTGCTCGGCGCTGATCGAGTCAAACCGGTGAAGGTCCTCGAAGATGCTTACAACGACAGCCGCGGCCTGACTGCCGAGTTTATCCTCAACGTGTTTCGCAACATCAACCGGCTGCTCCAGAGCAACTTCGACCGCGCGAAAATGTGCTATCATTCGTGGTTCAATCCCGAGTGGCAGCAGATCGAGATGTACGCCATCGCGACCGAACGACAAGAGATTTGTTTTCCGACCATGGACACTTCTTTTCACTGGCAAAAAGAAGAAAAGATCCTGGTGGAGATTAGCCGCAAATTCGATCCGATCCGCCTTCAAGAACAGTTGCGTTTTTTCGGCTTGCTGCCCGTCAAACACTTCACCGATGCGAACCAGTGGTTTTCTGTCCTGCTTTTAAAAAAGGCCGCCTAGGCCGATCGGATTTTTACCGCCGGCGCGGCGTGAGGCAAATCCTGAAGCGCGATCGGACCCCGTAATTGATTTAATGATGCAGTGAAATAGCCGCCTTGAAACCGACCGGCTTGTGCATCGAAGGCATTCGGCAAATGAATCCACGGAATCGCCGGATTGACGTGGTGAACGCCGTGCAGATTAAAATGCAGCAACAGTTTCGCCAGCGGCCCAGCAAGCCGAAGATTTTTTGCATAGAAGACGTCGCTCACGGGTGTTTCGTAATGATAAACGTTATCGAGAAAAGAAATGAGAAATCCGCGCGCCAGCAACGCCGCCAAGAGCAGCGGCCAGTACTCGCCGTAGCATAAAAACGACAAGGTGAGCCAGGAGACGGTTAGCACGCCGTCGAAGCGAATTTCACGCAGCGCCTCAGGGCTCAACCAATTCTGCATCAAAATCGCGCTGACGCTCTCCGGCCGTAACCGCTTATCTTTGAACCCTTTGATCCAACTTCTCGGCAAAAAGAACAATAACGGGCTTATCACTTCCACCAGATACAATCCAAACAAGATTTGAAAGTAGTATCCCGGCGCGGCAGATGCCTTCGACTTTCTGCTCCGGTCGTAATATTCCGTGCCTTCGACGGGCAACCGGTTCAATTTATGATGGAGCAGGTGGCTCAGGCGCAAGATCCGAAACGGCGAGCCGAACAGAATCGCCATAACACGACCGAAGCAAGCATTGATTCGGCGGTTGGGATGAAACAAATCGTGAATCGTTTCGTGAATCAAGCTCCAAAACGGATTGGTCAGCAGCGCCAACGGTAGCAGCGTCCAACCCCAACCCGCCGCCTCGGGTAAGAGCCATACGGGAAGGACGATAAACTGGTACAGGTTAAGGGCAATATACAAAAATGCCAGCGTGAGATTAACGACTGTGGGAACGCCCCCGCTGCGATGTGCTAAAGCGATCGATTCTTCTCGCGCGCTCAAAATTGAATCCCCAGGCTTTGCTTTAACGGTGACAAACTCAACAGCACAAATACGCCGGAACTCGCAATGACGGCGCCGGACACCCGGTGAACCCAGAACAGAAAACGAAGGTCGAACTTCCGATGAAACGCCGTCAATCCCACAAACAAGCCCACCCACCAAAGAGTGGAGCCGGTGAAAACGCCCACCGTCAAAGTCGCCGCCGCAACGTATTGGCCATGCAGGCTAGGCACATGCCATCCGGCATAGATCGCAACGAACGAAAGAATCGTTACTGGATTGGATAGAGTCAGAACGAAAGTCGTTGCGAACGCGCTCAGCAATCCGTTGATAGTATTGATCGGCACTCGCGATACCGGTTCGGTGCGATAAATCTTATAACCGAGATAACAAAGAAAAATTCCCCCGATGAAGCGCAACAGCACCTGATAATCCGTGAGGAAGCCGGATATCAGCGTAATGCCGAGCGCTGCGATGCCCGCGGCAATGGCGTCGGCCGTCGCCACGCCCAACCCCGAACAGAGACCGTACAAGGGACCGAGCATCAAAGCCCGATTGATACATAGCAGTCCTAATGGCCCGACTGGTACCGCCACGACCAGGCCTATCATTATGCCTTCGATCAGGAGATAAATCGACATGGTAAGCCGAGAACCGAGCGAGACTTAACGCGCGCAACGGAAGCCGATGTTGTGGTGACCTCCGCGTGGATTGCGCGATACGTGGCGTCCGCGCTGTGTTGCCGTCAATTCGTCGGCCTTTGAATCCTGGCCGCCTCCTCTTGTGCCTCGCACCTGATCTTGTGTCAAGTCTTCCCGTCCGTCGGACGGATCGTACGGATACGGCTTATATGCGCTGCTCACCCACTCCCAACCATTGCCCGCCATATCGAGCGCGCCGTACGGACTCGCGCCTTTGAAAAGGCTTCCCACGTCCCGGAAATCGTTCCAGCCCGAGTTAAAATGGGCGCGTGAGCCGTCCGGTTGCTCGTTGCCCCAGGGATATTTGCGTGCATCCGTTCCGCGCGCCGCCTTTTCCCACTCCGCTTCCGTCGGCAAGCGCTTATTCGCCCACGCGCAGTAGGCTCGAGCGCCGAGCCATGACGCTTCCACAACCGGGCGATTTTCATGGCCGGCATCGGCTATCCACTTGTTCCCTCGCTTGTGAATGCGGGCGTCATTGTCGTCGACGTCGTAATATTTCTCTCCACCGGTTCCTTGCGGGCCCACCGCGTTAAGAAACTGAGCAAATTGGCTGTTAGTCACCTGGTTTCGATCGATAAAAAACTCATCCAAATTCACTTTGTGCTGCGGCCTTTCGTCCTCGGGCCCGTCGTTGCTTCCCATTAGAAATATTCCCGCCGGAACCCGTATCATATCACTCGTCTCGCGTGATACGGCGGCCACGGCGAAGCGCCATAGTGGAAGAAATAAAACAATCAGCAGCACAAGGACGGAGACTAATGTATGAGCCGGAGTCATGGTCGAGACATATGCGAGCTAACCAAAGATCCTACGCAATGCAGTGAGTCATGGCAAGAAAAACTTGTGAGCGTCGTCGCCCTGTGACAAATTGTGCTTCAGATGGTGAGCACCGAAACGTTTCAACGGCGCGGCATTGTCGAGGGTTTTTTCGGTCCCTTGTGGTCTATGGCCCACCGCAAAGCGCTTTTCGAATTCGGCGCCGCGCGCGGCATGAACACTTATCTCTACGCGCCAAAGGACGATCCTTACCATCGCAAGCGTTGGAGGGTTGCGTATCCCTCTCGCCAGTGGCGCGAGCTTTTGGGCTTGATCCATTGCGCGCAAAGAAATCATATCGACTTCGTCTACGGCTTTCACCCTGGCGAAGGACTCTGTTTTTCCGATCATGCACCGATCGACCATTTGCTTCGCAAAGCGGGCCGTTTTTACCAAGCCGGTGTGAGAACCTTCGCCGTGCTTTTCGACGACATTCCTTCACGGCTTACACGGGAGCGTGATCAGCGAATCTTCAAAAATAGTCTGGCGCGCGCCGAAGCCAGCTGGCTGGCGGCGATCAAAGCCCGCCAACCAGCGTCATGGACCGAAGTGGAATGGTGGATTTGTCCCTCTTATTATAGCGAAGATGCGCTGCTGGAGCGCGTTTTCGGCGCCTTTGAGGAAAACTTTCTGGAAACTCTCGGCGCGCATCTGCCTCCCGATGTCGCCTGCTTTTGGACCGGCCCTTCGGTGGTCTCCAAAAAAATTACGCTGGCCCACGTACGGCAGATCGCGCGGAAAATTCAGCGCCCTCTGCTTCTCTGGGATAACTATCCGGTCAACGATCTCACAATGAGCGACGAACTCCATATCGGGCCGCTCGAAGGTCGCGATCCCCTCTTGCCTCAGGTAGTTTACGGCTATCTCAACAATCCGCTGCTCCAAGAGGAACTGAGCTTCTTACCGCTGGCGACTTGTTTCGACTACGCCGCTGCGCCGCAAGCGTACGCATCGGAACGCAGCTGGAATCGCGCCGTGAAAGAGCGATTCGGCGCCAATGCATTGCCGCATTGGCGCGCCATTCGGCGCTTCGCTGAAGTCAGCCGACCGGCCAAAGCCTCTACAAGAGAATCACAATTGACCCGGCGCGAGAGTCCTCGTCTCGCCGCTGCACTTGGCTACATCGACACCCATCGACGGGAGAAGTGGGCCAAGGAACTCGCACCATGGAGTACGGCAATTCGACAGAATTTGCCTCACGCACACGGTGATTGATTGTCATGGTCGAACTTTTGCGCTAGAAAACACAAATCAGAGGAGGAGTATTGCCATGGCCAATCAAGATAAATTCGTCGAAGTCGATGGACTGAAACTTCGTTATATCGAAGAAGGTTCAGGGCCATCGGTGCTGTTTCTGCACGGCGCGTCGCTAGGGAGCTCAGCGGACGTGTTTCTGCGTAATCTCGGCCCTTTTGCCAAGGCCGGATTTCGCGCGGTTGCCTTTGACCTTCCCGGTTTTGGCCTGTCCGACGTACCCGCCAGGCAAAGCACACCACAGCAACGCAATTCCATCCCGAAATTCATCGATGCCGCGGGCCTGGGCAAGACCGCGCTGATCGCGCATTCACGCTCGGGCGGCTTCGCGATTCAGCTGGCATTGGAAGACCCTAGCCGGTATTCGCACGTCATCATTCTTGGTACCGGCTCGCTGCTGCCGCTGCAAACTGAAGCGCAGGTCGGCAAGTACGAAGCGGTACAGGCGCGCGTCGACAAGGAGATGGCGCAAAAGGAACCGACCTTGGAGGATGCCCGCAAACTCCTGCAGGCGGACACCTTCAACCATGCCTTGATCTCGGAGAAAGACGTGGCCATGCGCCATAGCCGCATGATCGGCCGCAATTTCATCGCGCACCAGGAACGCCAGAATCACGACGCTCCCGCGAGCCCGGCCAAGCCGTCCAAGCCGCTATGGGAGAGGCTCACTGAGCTGAAGATACCGCTATTGATGATATTTGGCCGCGAAGACCGTGCACACGCCGGCGAACGCGCCGAACTGCTCAAAAAACAGCAACCACAGATTAACCTCCACATTGTCAATGGCTGCAAGCACATGGTGCATTGGGATGCCTTCGACGACCTGATGCGCCTGGGCGTGCCGTTTTTGAAGAGCTAGCGAGCGGTCTCCTTCCCACCATGGGCGTGCACCAATTGATCGCAACCATGCGCGAATTTCGCGCGCGTTTGCTCGGGCTCGTCACCGATCTCGACGACGTTCAAATGATTGGACCGCGCCTGGCGATCGTCAATCCGCCGCTTTGGGAAATCGGCCATGTAGCCTGGACGCAGGAGTTCTGGGCGTTGCGCCACCTGCGCAAAGAAAAACCGCTACTCGAAAACGGCGATCGGCTCTACAATTCAACCGACGTGGCTCATGACACGCGCTGGGAACTGTTATTGCCAAGCCGGGAGCAAACCCTCAGCTACATGAACGAAGTCATCGAGCGCTGCATCGCGGGCATCGAACGATCAGAGCACCTCTCGTCCGACGAATTTTATTTTTATTGGCTTACGACTTTTCACGAAGCCATGCATGCCGAAGCTCTGGCCTACACGCGCCAGACGCTCGGCTATCCGGCGCCGCGCTTTGTCGATCTTGTTCCTGCGCAAGCTTTCGGCTTCGGCGCTCAACCCGGCGATGTGGAAATCCCTGGCGGCAAATTCATCGTTGGTGCGGCAAAAAATTTCCAATTTGTCTTTGATAATGAAAAATGGGCTCACGAAGTCGACGTCGAACCGTTCCGCATCGCCCGCGCGCCGGTCACCAATGGCGAGTTTCTCGAATTCGTCGAGGAAGACGGCTACCGCGAGAGACACCATTGGAGCGACGAAGGCTGGCGCTGGCTCGAATCCGGCGGTGCCCCGCAGCTGGAAAAATCCTTTGCAAAATTTTTCAACAAGAGCCTCAACGAGCCGATGGAAGTCGCCGCGTTCAAGGAACGCCTCGATCATCCGGTATACTGGCATCCCCTCGATAACGGGCGCTGGCAGCAGCGGGTTTACGACCGCTACGTTTTGTTGAACGAAGATTTGCCGGTGGTGCACGTGAGTTGGTATGAAGCCGAAGCCTATTGCAACTGGGCCGGCCGTCGGCTTCCGACCGAAGCCGAATGGGAAGTCGCGGCGTCGGGAGAACCGTCGGCAGACGTTGGATTGAGCGAGCGCCGGCGCCATTACCCGTGGGGCGACGAAGCGCCGAGCGCTGAAACCGCCAATCTCGACTGGCGCATCGGCGGCCTGGTCGAAGTTGGCGCTCACGCCAGTGGCGACAGTGCCTTTGGCTGCCGCCAGATGATTGGAAACATCTGGGAATGGACGGCCGACGAATTTCAACCCTATCCGGGATTTATCGTGGATCCCTACAAGGAATACTCGAAGCCGTGGTTCGGCACACACAAGGTTTTGCGCGGCGGTTGCTGGGCGACTTCATCACTCCTAATACGCAATACCTGGAGAAATTTTTACACGCCCGACCGGCGTGACGTCTGGGCCGGATTCCGCACCTGCGCGAAATAATCAACGGCATGAAAATACAACTCGTCACGCCAGCGCCGTTAAACCTCAACAACGGCAACAAGATTACCGCCCAACGCTGGGCCGGCATGTTGAAGAAGCTTGGCCATCGGGTCCGAGTCAACCAGAATTACGATGCCGAATCGTGCGACGTTCTGATCGCGCTTCACGCCCGTCGTAGCTCCGACTCCATTCAACGCTTTCACAAACGTCACCCTGAGCTGCCGCTGATCGTCGTGCTCACTGGCACCGATCTCTATCGCGACATTCATCGCGACCAAAAAGCTAAACAATCACTTGAATTAGCAACTCGCCTGGTCGTGCTGCAGCGAATGGCTTTATCCGAATTACCGAAGAGTTTACATAGAAAAACTCGAGTTATTTATCAATCCTCCGAGCGCTTTAAACCCCGGTCTGCCAACACTCGCGAGAATTTCGAAGTCTGTGTCATCGGCCATCTGCGTGAGGAAAAAGACCCCTTGCGGACGGCGCTCGCCGTCCGGCATTTACCGGTTGCGTCGCGCATCGAAGTGACGCACATAGGCTTGGCTTTGGACCATGATCTTGGCAAAAAGGCTCAAGCAGAAGCCGCCAGGAACCCGCGCTATCGTTGGATCGGCCACTTATCGCACCGAAAGACCCGAGAGATCTTGGCGCAGAGCTGTCTGACCTGCATCACGTCGAAGATGGAAGGCAGTTCGAACGTTTTGTCAGAAGCGCTTGCCTGCGGCGTACCCGTGATCGCCAGCCAAATTCCCGGATTGATCGGAACCCTGGGAAAGGACTTTCGCGGCTACTTTCCGGTCGGCGATACTGAACAATTGACCCGATTGCTCCTGAAGGCCGAGACGGACGCCGCCTTTTACCGCTCGCTAAAGCGCCAATGCGCGCGGGTCGCGACCTTGGTTCAGCCAAAGCGCGAACTGGCCGAATGGAAGCGGCTACTTCATGAATTGAAATAAAATAATTCAACGCCTGTCCTCGACGAAGTGGAGAATCTTTCTTACTGTTTATGATAGATCCTTCGAAGCTCAGGATGCGCGAGGCGCGCACTTTGAATTATCGGTGTTTATCCGGATCTTCCTGGATCCAAGACTTCACCCACGGCAACAAAGCGTATGCCGGCAACGACAGCAGAAACGTGATCGCAAAATAGTTGCCGTAGCCGTAGCGCTCCGCGCCCAGACCGCTTACTCCGCCGATTAATCTCCCTGTCAAAGAAAATACCGATGACAGGAATGCGTACTGGACCGTTGCGTGTTCCTTTTGGCAAACGTTCATCAGGAAAGCTAAGAATGCCGCCGTGCCTAGGCCGCCGCTTAACGATTCGAACATCGAGGCACCGTACAGTCCAAAGCGTCCAAGATTGAACCATTCGACGACCGAATAACCGAGATTCGAAACTGCCTGCAACGCGCCCAAAACCCATACGCCATGAAAAATTCCATAGCGCGAAATGAACGCTCCGCCCATCAATGCGCCGATGACACTGAGCAGGATTCCAAATGTCGTCGGAAACAAACCGATTTGAAACATTAGCTCTTCTTTCGACGGCCAGATGGTGTTGCCGTAATCGACCCAAAACGGTTTTACCATTGGTCCGATGGCAAACTCGCCGAGCTTGTAAGTCAGAACGAAGAGAACCAGCGGCACGACACGCCAGGTCGCCGCCCACCCGAGAAAACCTCGCAACCAGTGGTCCCGAGCATCGTCAGGCAATCCCAAGTACGGAACGGCGAGCACAGAAAATCCAAGGCCGGCAAAAATGATCGCTGCCAGAATGAACAGCGAATTCCACGCGAATACGCTGGCCAAAAACACGGTTCCGCCACCGGCGAGCACCAAGGCAATGCGATATGCCGACGCGCGCACGCCATTCGCCGCGCCCTCCTCCTGACGATCGACCAAGCCGACGGAATAGGAATCGATCGCGACATCCTGTGTTGCCGAAAGCGTCGTCAAAGCGAGAATGAGCAGCAGCACGATCAACCCGACCGCCGCCACGTCGACAAACGGCAGCGCGAAGAGTACGCCGGCAATCCCTAGCATGCACGCGAGAATCCAAATCCGCCGATCGCCGTATCGATGCACAAACGGCGACCAAAACACCTTGAGCGAGTACGGCAGCTCCAACAAACGCAAACCGCCGATCGCGCGAAGCGACACGCCGTGCAACCGAAAGTAAACCGGCAACACTTCCCACAAGATCGCTGCCGGGGCACCTTGAACAAAATAAAGCAGCGCGACGACGCCGAGCTTTCTTCTCGACGCTGGCGAATTTGGAGGCACACCCATCAAGCGCCACAGCCAGGATTGCATAACACTCTACTTATAGAGGCAACATAATTACCTTTCCACTCTGACTGCCGACTGGCCGAACAGACCTGGTATTCTGGTCCACGTCTAACTCACTTAGGCGCAAAAATTTCTTCTTGTGACGGTTAAACGAAAATTTACAGCTCATTGCCGAAGGTTAACACGAGTCGGTGATTAGGATTCGATGTTAGCCCGTGGAATAGGTCCGAGTTCTTTGCGACTTGCTATAAAGCGGTTTTCTTTGTTGACGCGGCGAGTTTGGCTGGAACGATATCGGATTTGGACGGGTTTTCATTGCGCTGGATCAATCTGTCACCGGCCGCGGCGTTTTTCAGCTGACCTTGCAATGACTGTCTCAAGATTTCCTCCTGAAGCGAAGCTTTATCGTTAACCACGGCTTTTCCGGCTTCAAGTGACGGGTTGTCGTCGTTGACAAAAACTCCTGCTGCAAAGACCGTCGTCCAGAGACCGTCCTTGTTGCCAACGGCGGACTGAGTAATGTTAGTGGTACGGACAATCTTTCCGGACATTTTGAAGATCTGCTCCCGTTCATCCCAGTCGAGTTCAGGCTCAAACTCAATTCCCAATGTGGTCGCGAGCATGCTGGCGGCAAGATCCTCCGCATATTCTCCGGCTTTCTCGTCGGTCTCGCCGTACGCATGATGCTCGGAGAGATACCCATGCATCGAAGGATCGGCCGGGATAGCGACACCGACGGAAGCCGCGACAAGACGGTTCGGCTCACTCGTACTTTCCCGGTCATAAACTGCAAAGACGATCTCACCGGGTCTTAAGAGCTTCAGCCCTTCCTCCTTCGGAACGACTTTGCACCCTGGAGGATAAATACTCGATACCAGCACCAGATTGCAGTGGGCCAGACCGGCAACCCTTAGTGCCATCTCAAAAGAAGCCAGTTTTTCTTTATGAACGCCGACTCCTTTGGTGTAAAAGATCTTCTTCGGAACCACGGTTTTGAAAATTTAGCATGTCACAAGCCCTCAGCCAAGAAGATTTTTGCATCCGGCCAATTTTTTTGGCAGGTCCCGCCACAGGAAATCGCCTTGACTGCGCCTCCCCGTAACTGATCGGGTTGTTACCGAGGGCGGGGTTTCGACTACCGTAGTTTTTTGTGATTCAAACCAGACAACTATTTGCAGAATCTTACTAGATGCGATCATGATGCAGGTGAAATGAGATCTCCGCGCCTGTAACCATGCTCTTGCCGAAGAACACAAAGACGACGACCCAAAGGGTTTGGAG
>Ga0114129_10008819_pt1 | contig 14387 bp, 12 predicted proteins | sample RhiMetdeltSRZDD1_FD_80071 | JGI IMG/M metagenome (GOLD analysis project Ga0114129, IMG submission 80071) | Populus rhizosphere microbial communities from Tennessee, USA - Rhizosphere MetaG P. deltoides SRZDD1 (version 2) (version 2) | ecosystem: Host-associated > Plants > Roots > Rhizosphere >... | reverse complement strand
TTCAGGGCGCGGAGCTCGCGTCGATGCTCGTGCAGCACGACGTCGTTTGGATCGTCGGGACGCGTGCCGAAGTACTTGAACCCGCCGACGGGCCGGCCGGCGAGTGCCCGGCCGGCGACTACGCGGTACGATCCGTCGTCGCTCCGCTCGGATCGACGGAAAACATCGTTCACGTCACCGGGCCGCATCGGCCGGCGCTTGCCGTGCCCGCGAATCATCGCCGTATCGCCGATGACGATGTCCTCCGGCCGGATCGTGGTGATGTGGCTCTCGACCTGGAAATAGCCGAGAGCCCAGAACAGCCGCGTCGCGACCGGCACGACCGCCGTCGCCGCCACCGGATTGCCGCGCGCATCGAACGAGATGAACCACACCTCGCCCTTCTCGTCGCGGATCGTGAACCCCGGGGACACGCCGGCTGACTTCGGACGGATGACGGTCCACTTGCCCTTGGCCGGGCCGTCCGACGTGTTGGGTCCCTTGGTGATCTCGTCGATCGTGACGTCGCGCGTGTAGATCCGGTTCGTGAACCAGTTCGAGTCGGGAACCTCGTCGATCGTATTGATATTGCCGGCGCGAACGTTCACAGCCTGGTCGCCAGGCCTCGTGAACAGATTCATCGTCAGGTCGGCGAGCAGGGGAATATCCCATTCCTGGACCTTCGACGCGTCCTGGGTATCGGGCTCGCGTTGCAACGGATCGTCGGAAACGAATTTCGGACGGTTCTGCGCCAGCGTGCCGGCCGACACGAGCAGGCCGGCCAGGGCCATTCCCGCAACGGTTCGCGGAACGGAGGAGGAAGGCAAGAATCGAATCAGGTGTCTCATAAGCGTATGACCGTGATGTCCTGGTTAGAACGCCGCGCTGGTGGCGAAGACGAGATTCCAGCCCTCGGATGATTTCGCCCCCTCTATACGCAGGATCGTGGTCGACGGTCCGTGGAACCGCGCGCCGATCCCCCAGTTGGTCGCGAGATCGTTGAAATCGAGGTCTTCCAGCCGGTCGGCCACCTTGCCGGCATCGTAGAAGATCGCCATGTCCAGGCCAACCCGGTTGGGAATCCAGCGGAACTCGGCGGATGTCAGCAGGCTGTGCCGGTCGCGAAAACGCCCGGTCGTATAAGCGCGCAGCGTGGTGCCGCTGCCGAGGTACGGCATCATGTAGTACGGCACGATGTCGTTGTCGTCGAGCGTCGTCTGGACGCGACCGCGCAGCGAGATGACCCAGTTCTCCCGCAATATCGGAAGGTGCTGGATGATTTCCCCATCGAGGCGGCTGAAGCTGAACGTGTCGTCGAGATCGGTGTAGTCGTGGAACGTCAGGCCGTAGAAGCCGCCCGAGCGTGCGTACCCGGCCGATGGCCGCCAGTCGATCGCGGCCTCCGCCTGGGAATGAATGTACGTGGGGCTCGATCCCAGCCCGGGAGCGGTGATCGGATCGAAGATCGTCTCAATCGACGGATCGGATCCGGCGCCTTCCTTCGTCTTGAAGTCTTCGTAGGCGACGTCGCCGCCGATGCGGAACCACGTCGACGGACGAAAGGCAAGCGTCAAACCCGCGAATCCCTGCTCCGCGCCGAAGTTCGCCTTCACATCGGACACGGTGTCGGGCCCCAAGCCGAAGTACGAGACCTCGGGTGCATCCAGCCATCCGGCTCTGACACCAAAGAACACCGGCCCTCTGCCGTCCCACGGCGTACGTGTGCCGACCTCTATCTTCTTGTAGTTCTTGATCGAGTACAGACCAACGATGTCCCAGACCGCATTGCGAGCATAGAACTGCCGGAAGCCTACCCCGGCCCTGAAACCGCCGCCCGGGTAGATGCTGTCGAAGGCGGGGTAAAAGCCGCTCGGCGGGCTTGCGAACGCCGACTCGATCCTCGCCATCACCGCTTCGTACTTGTTGGGCACGTAGGGTGCGGCCGTCTTCGCCTTCTCGGCCTGTTTCTTTGCGATCTCTTCTTCACGCGTCTCCTGAGCATCGGCCGGCACGGCAAATCCAGCCACACCCAGCCATGTCGCCGCAACGAGCAGGAGCCGCCCGCTAGCTTCTGTCTTCGTAGCCCTGAACATCAGTCGCTCTCCGGTTCAGTTGGAAAGGGCACAATATTACACGCTTATACAGGTTCGCGGCGGCCCGCGCCGGCCTGCAATTCCCATAGTATGTTTCGGACGACGCCAAGGCGAACTGAGGGGTGGAGGGAACAGTGCACACAATCAGGCCCTTTTGGAAAGCTGGCCTCATTCCAGCGGTTTTGAGCGTATCGGTCCTTTCGGTGGCCAACCTCTCGGGCGAGCCGCAGCAGGCACCGCCTGCCGGTCAGCAGCAACAGGCACCTGCGGCGGGACGCGGGCAGCGGCCGCGGCCCGAGGTGGTGATGGATCCCGAGCGCGCCGAGCAGCTCTACGTCAGCAAGGATCCGAAAGATCACCCGCCTGCGAATTATCAGCGCGACATCGAGGACAAGGCCCAGACGGACGCCCGTTATGCGCAGGCCAGCAAGGGCGTCATGGATTTCCAGAAGGTCAAGTACCGGAGCAGCGTCGGCGACATGGACATCCCGGCCTACCTGTTCCAGCCGCTGCAGAAACGCGGGGCGAAGGGACATGCGGCCATGATCTGGGTCCATGGCGGCGTGCACGGCAACTGGGGCCTCAACATGTTTCCCTTCGTCAAAGAAGCGGTCGAACGCGGCTACGTCGTCATCTGTCCCGAGTATCGCGGCAGCACCGGGTACGGCGAAGCGCACCACTTGGCGATCGACTACGGTGGCCTGGAGATCGACGACGTGGTGAGCGCCGTCGACTATCTGAAGACGATTCCACACGTCGATCAGGACCGTCTCGGCATCATGGGGTGGAGCCACGGCGGCTACATCACGCTGCTCTCGGTCTTCAAGGACAAGCACCCGTTCAAGGCAGCGGCCGCCATGGTGCCCGTCACGAACCTCGTGTTCCGGTTGTCGTACAAGGGACCCGGGTACCAGCGGCAGTTCTCGACGCAATCGCCTATTCAGGGGTTGCCGTTCGAGAAGCGCAGTCTCTACATCGAGCGTTCGCCGCTCTATCACGTAGACAAACTGCAGATCCCGCTGCTCGTCCATGTCGCGACCAACGACACGGACGTCGACTTCGTCGAGGACCAGCAGATCGTCGACGCACTGCGCGCGAGAAAGCCGGACCTCGCAGAAACGAAAATCTACGTCGATCCCGTTCCTGGGCCGGTGAGTGGCGGCCACACATTCAACCGACGCGTCAACACCAAGACGCTGGAGCGCGACGAATCTCCCGATCAGCGGGACTCGTGGAATCGCGTGTGGACGTTTTTCGAGTGGAATCTGCGGCCGTACGAGGATCGCTCGAAAACCTCGACGTCGAGCGCTGCACGCTGAGAACGACTAGTGGCCTAGCTTCGAACAGCCGGCTGCGCCGCCCTGAGGGGCGGCAACGCTGCTTCGATCGTCGCCCGCTGAGGCTCGAGCCAGGGCGGGAGCACCAGCGACTCGCCCAGCCGAGCCGGGTCTTCGTCAACGGCGAAACCCGGACCGTCAGTCGCCAGCTCGAACAACACGCCGCCAGGCTCCAGGAAATAGACAGACTGGAACCAGAAGCGATCGATGACCGGCGTCGGACGCCGTCCCGCATCGTCGATCTGCTGACGCACTTCGAGCTGGTGCCCACCGTCGTCTACCCGCCAGGCAAGGTGATGGATGCTGCCGACGCCCCAGGCTCCACGCCGTGTGTCGGGGGCGGCCTGAACGTCGAGGTACCGTCCAGAACCTCCGCCCGCCACGCCGTAACGCTGCCACCCATTCTCAGCGCCCATCAACTCGAATCCGAGCACCTTCGTCAGGAACTCCGCGGTCATGTCGATATCGCGCTCGCGGACACGGGCGCCATCGAGCCCGCGGATCTGATGTTCGGCAGGTATCGGGCTGTCGTCCCAGGGCGTGAACTCCCGCGTGTGGACGCCCGCACTCTCGACGAGCGCCACCTTCAGGCCATGCGGATCGACGAGGGGAAGCACGCGCTCCTTGAATCGCGTCTCGATGGCACCCGTCCGCGTACCGTAGCGCCCGAGCCGTGCGGCCCAGAATGTCAAGCTGCCGGGAGGCACCGTGAGTGATACCTCGGTGCTGAGGCCGTGGCCGTCGCGAGGCGGAGCGAGGTGACTCCATGGAAAGAACGTCAGGTCGCTGCCGGGATGGCCCTCGGCATCCGCGTAAAACAGATGGTAAGTGCCAGGATCGTCCTGGTTGACGCTTTTCTTGACGAGACGCATGCCCAGGATTCCCGCATAGAAATCCAGATTCTCCTGCGCGGGGCCTGCGATCGCGGTGACGTGGTGTAACCCTCGAACGGTGTGCATATTGCTGTCTCCGAGCCGGGATCGACTTTAGCGTGAGGTGGGGAGGAAAGCCACAGTCAGTAGACAGCAGGCGGTGACACCTGGCCAGCACAGCGCTGCGAGCTGGGCTGGGACGCACGGCCCGGAGGAGGCCATCGCGTCATGTCGGGGCCTGCTGTCTACCGCCGGTGCCGCAATCGTGGTACGCCGGTGCGGAAAACGAGGGCCGTCGATCGGGCAAGCCCAGCAACAGGCGTGCCCGACGTCGCCAACCCGAGCGCGTGGAATTGTGGCCGGATTTCTTAAGGCGTGAAGAGACGTTGGCTGAAGCGCCGGCCAACCTGTGACCCACCGGCCAAACGGTTGGCCGGTGATCGTGGGACGCTCACGACGGGCCGAGGCAGGTGCGGGGCGATCCCGCACCTGCTCGGAGATTCGAGGCGGGCGATCTCAGACTGTTCGTCGGCCGCTCAGCAACCCAACGACAAACAGGACCAGCGCGATCACCAGCAGCACGTAGATGAAGTTGCCGAGCGTGTAACCGCTGACCAGCCCGAGGAGCCACAGCACCAACAGAATCACCGCGATCGTAAACAGCATCGTTGCCCTCCTGGGCCGTCGTAGAGCACAAGCCATGCCGCCGTGAAATCCGGGGGGTTCACGGAAAAACATGCCGCTGAGGTTCGAGTGTGTGTCGTGAGCTACTCTTATTCTCGGTGGCTGAGCTATCCGCTTGTTCGGCCTGTGACCCATCCACTACCATGCGCTCCGAGGAGTAACCAAGATGCTCTCGACTTGCACCGCACGGATGGTGATCTGCTCACTGATCGTCGCGCTTGGCACGCTCGCGCCGGCCACGCGTTCGACAACGCCGATGCTCGCCCAGGCCGCTGCAACCAATCAGGCGGCCGGCACAATCGACCAGGCGCTGCTGAGTGGGTTGCGCTGGCGATCGATCGGGCCACCCCGTGGTGGGCGATCGATTGCCGTGTCTGGCAGCAGCAGCCGGCCGCACGAATACTACTTCGGCGCTACCGGCGGCGGCCTGTGGAAGACGACGGACGGAGGCATCACGTGGCGTGCCATGGCCGACCCGATCTTCAAGACCTCGTCGGTCGGCGCCGTGGCTGTTGCGGAGTCGAATCCCGACGTCGTCTACGCAGGCATGGGTGAAGTCGCGCTGCGCGGCAATGTCATCCAGGGCGACGGCGTCTACAAAACGACCGACGCCGGCAAGACCTGGAGCCACATGGGCCTCGAAAAGACGATGGCCATCGGCCGTATACGCGTCCATCCGTCGAATCCAGACATCGTCTACGTGGCAGCGCTCGGTGATCCGTACGGTCCGAACGCCGATCGCGGCGTGTTCAAGTCGAGCGACGGCGGCAAGACGTGGGACAAGGTCCTATTCAGGAGCGACAAGGCGGGCGCCGTCGATCTGACGATGGACGCCAAGAATCCGGACGTGCTCTACGCCGGCTTCTGGGAGGTGTTCCGCACGCCGCACTCGCTCTCGAGCGGCGGACCGGGCAGCGGCCTGTTCAAGTCCACCGACGGCGGCAAGACGTGGACCGAGTTGACGAAGAACCCCGGCCTGCCACCGACGCTGTGGGGAAAGATCGGCGTCTCGGTCTCGCCGGTGGATCCGAACCGCGTCTACGCGATCATCGAAGCGGCCGAGGGCGGCGTGTTCCTCTCGGATGACGCGGGCGCGACCTGGAAGCGGGTGAACGACGACCGGCGTCTTCGTCAGCGCGCGTTCTATTACACGCGGATCTACGCCGACACCCAGTCGAAGGACACGGTCTACATCCTCAATACCGGCTTCTATCGATCGACCGACGCCGGCAAGAGCATTCGCGGCATCACCGTGCCGCATGGCGACAACCACGATCTGTGGATCGCGCCAAACGACGCGAACCGGATGATCAACAGCAACGACGGCGGCGCCAACGTTTCGGTCAATGCCGGCGCCAGCTGGACGGATCAGGATTATCCGACCTCGCAGTTCTACAACGTGTTCACGACCGCGCACGTGCCCTATCACGTGTGCGGCGCGCAGCAGGACAACAGCACCGCCTGCGTGCCGTCGACTGGCGGCGAGCTCTATCCGGTCGGTGGGGGCGAGAGCGGATACATTGCGCCGGACCCGCAGGACGTGGATGTGTTCTACGCGGGAAGCTACGGCGGGCTGTTGACGCGCATCAACCGGCGGACCGGGGAGCGGCGCAACATCAACGTCTGGCCCGACAACCCCATGGGGCATTCGTCGAGCGACATCACCGAACGATTTCAGTGGACGTTCCCGATCATCGTCGCGCCCACCGATCCCGATACGCTCTTCGTCACCTCTCAGCACGTCTGGAAATCGACGAACGAAGGCCAGAGCTGGCAGCGGATCAGCCCCGACCTCACACGTCACGATCCGTCGACGTTGGGCCCATCGGGAGGACCGATCACGCTCGATCAGACCGGCGTCGAGACCTACGCCACGGTGTTCACGCTCGCACCGTCAGCCGTCAACAGCAGCGTGATCTGGGCGGGGTCAGACGACGGCGTCGTTCACGTCACGCGCGATGGCGGGAAGAACTGGAGCAACGTCACACCGTCAGGGCTGCCCGAGTTCACGCGAATCAGCTTGATCGAAGCCTCACCACACGACGCAGGTACTGCCTACCTTGCCGGGAACCGCTATCAACGCTCAGACCGCGCCCCATACGTCTACAAGACGAGCGACTACGGGAAGACATGGACGAAGATCGTCAACGGCCTGCCCCCTGACGACTTCGCGCGCGCCATTCGCGAGGACAAGAAACGGCGCGGCCTGTTGTTCCTGGGCACCGAAACATCGATTTACGTCTCGTTCGACGATGGCGGGGTGTGGCAGTCGCTTCGTCAGGAAATGCCGGTGACGCCGGTGCACGGCATCGAGGTCAAGAATGACGACCTCGTGATCGGCACGCACGGCCGCTCTTTCTACATCATGGACAACATCGGCGTCCTTCGCCAGATCGGGCGCGAAACCACGAATGAGGCAGTGGTGCTGTTCCGCCCGTCGGACGCCGTTCGCTCCGTTTCGCGCGGCGTGGCGATCGACTATTACCTGAAGCAGGCGGCCGGCGACGTCGCTATAGAAATTCTCGACGCGCAAAGCAAGACGATCACCACGTTCAAGAGCGGCGACGCGCCCGGCGGCGCGCGCGGAACGGGCCGCGGCGAGGCGGCGGCCGAGCCCGAAGAAGAAGAGGAGGGCGGACGCCGAGGCGGTCCGCCGGCGCGTGTTTCGGCACGGCAGGGCATGAACCGCTTCACGTGGGACATGCGCTACCCGAATGCGCGGGACTTCCCGGGGATGATTCTCTGGTCCGGCAACGTCCGGGGCCCGCTGGCGCCCCCCGGTAAATATCGCGCGCAGCTCACGGCCGGTGGCGTCACGAAGACCCAGGAGTTCGAGATCCGCCGCAACGCAGCCGTACCCGGCGTGACCGACGCCGATCTCCAGGAACAGTTCAAGCTCGCGAAGCAGATCAGCGACAAAATCACGGCCGCCAACGACACGGTCGTGCGGATTCGCAACATCAAAACGCAGATCGCCGATCGGATCGGCAAGACGACCGATCCGAAGATCAAGCCGGCCGGAGAGGCTCTGACGACGAAGCTGACGGACGTGGAAGGGGAGATCTATCAGCACCGCAATCGCAGCAGCCAGGATCCGCTCAACTATCCAATCAGGCTGAACAACAAGCTGGCCGCGCTGCAGGGGCACCGTGGAGAGCGGTGACGCGCGTCCCACCGATCAGTCGTACGCAGTGTTCAAGGAGCTGTCCGGGCGGCTCGACAAGGAATTCGCGAGGCTCGACGCGCTGATGAAATCGGATCTGCCGGCATTCAACACGATGCTGACGGCAGCGAAGCTCGAGCCGATCAAAGAGAGTGGGAGTTGACTTAGTCGCGCTCGATGGTGACTTCGACGACGCCGAGAGGTTCGTCGACCATGACGAACAGGTCGTCAGGATTCTCCATGCCGGCGCTGAAGAGATCGGCTGGGCGGTAGGGACGTTCCTGCAGGGAGAGCGTGACCTCGGCGATTTCCTGGTACGACGCAAGCACGACGTCGGCGATCGAATAGAGGGTGTGTTGCACGCTGCGGCGGCCGTGACAGCCGAAGGTTTCGACGATCGCCGCGCGGATGCCTTGCCGATACGGCCCGAACGTCACGTCGCCGCTCGTGTACGTCCACTTGGCCCCTAGCGTCCCGACGAACAGCCGCTGCAGCCCATCCTGCTTTCCGCTTCCGTCGTCCAGGCCCTTGCGAGGGGGCCCAAAGCCTGACGATCGCATGATCGTCAGGTTCTCGAGACCTGCCACCACGGCCACCTGCTGGCCGTTGCTGGTGACCGTTGCCGTCCGTTGCTCCGGCGTTCCAGCCACGAACGCCTGTCCCTGCGCCTTGCCGCCCGCCTCGAGGCGGTTCCACGGTTGCTCGACGATCTCGACCCTGGCGCGCGTCACACGCGGATGATCGGCGAGCACACGGGCGCAGAGCGCGAGCCCGAACTTCTCGATCTCGCCGTGGCCCTGCTCGCGAGCGGTTGTGTGCACAAGGTTCTTGAGCGCCTCGCCCGGCAGCAAGGCTCCGGGTACGCCCTCCAGAAACGCCTCGGAGAAGTCCCCTTCGAACCGGCACGAAACGCTGAGATCGCGGGGGTCGTGACGATCGCCCTTGTGAACGATGCGGAGCATGCGCAGGCGGGTTTCGCCGTGGCTGCTGGCAGCGATGCGTGGCACACCGCCAATCTACCACGACCCGTTTCACACGCCTCACGGGACGCGGATCGACGCCGATCTCAGTTGTTAAAGGGACGCGGATCTCGGGAAATGGCGACGCGACGTGACGCCGATCGGATTAGAGTTTCCCGTCGCCCAACATGGTCCGCAGAGTGACGACCAGTTGCTCCGCGGTTCGGCCCGCCGTTTCGATCACGACGTGGTCGCGGTCCCAGGCGCGGTAGTCGCGCGCAACCACCTCGGCCCACGTTGGTCCGCTCTCGGCAGGACGTCTGTCGAGCCGGCCTTCGACCCTTCTCCGGTGTTCCTGCTCGTCCGAGCAGACGACCTCGACTTCCACGAGCTTGACCTGTGCCCGAGTGGCGACGGCTCGCCAGGCCTCACGTGTGATGGGCAACGGGTTGACAGAATCCGCAATCACCATCCGCCCGAGACGCAGGTTGTCCTCCGCCACCGCGTACCCTACCCGATACCCCGCATCGTTCATCGGCCCCTCGAAGAGGGCGGACTCGCGAATCGCCAGTTCAATCGAATCGATGCGGATGTGCATGGCGCCTATTGCCCGCGCCAACGCGCGAGCGATCGTCGTTTTTCCGACACCAGGTAACCCCCCGAGCACGATGAGCATGCGCGCCAGTGTACCGCCGTCGTTCAACAGATCGCGTCTGAGCAGATCCGCGAGAACCCGCGTCCCGTGACCATCAGTGATCCGGGGAATCCGCGTCCCGCGAGCACACGTGATCCGCGTTTGCGTCCGCCCCACCGCACAGTCAATAATCCGTGGTTTCATGCAGGTTGGCAGACGACTGTTCATCAGCGGCCGGGTCCAGGGCGTCGGTTACCGGTTCTTCGCCGAGGAACGCGCCGCGGTCGAGGGCGTCCACGGGTGGGTCAGGAACCTGACCGACGGCCGCGTCGAGGTCTACCTCGAAGGTGAGCGTCAATCGGTCGACCGCGTCGAGGCCGCGATGCGTCGCGGACCTGCCGGTGCCCGTGTGGAATCGGTAAGGGTAGAGGAAGAGGTGCCGCACGGGCGAGCCACCGGATTCTCGATCCGGTAGATGACATCAGCACGCGAGGAGCGTACCGCCGCAGATATGGAAGCACTCAAATCGAAGATTCGTCACGTGCCGGATTTCCCAAAGGCCGGCATCCTGTTCTACGACGTCACCACGCTGCTCCGCGACCCGGAGGGATTCCGGCTGGCCATCGACAGCCTGTCGACGCCGTATCACGGCCGTCAGATCGATCTGGTGGTGGGCGTCGAGAGCCGCGGGTTCATTCTCGGTGCGGCGGTCGCGGATCGTCTCGGCGCCGGGTTCGTGCCGGTGCGGAAGCTCGGTAAATTGCCGTCGACAACGGTACGCGCTACCTATGATCTCGAGTACGGCAGCGACAGCCTCGAGGTGCATAAGGATGCCGTCGAGCCAGGTCAGCGGGTGCTGGTCGTCGACGATCTGCTGGCCACAGGCGGTACCGCGCGGGCGACGGTAGGGCTGGTGAAGCAGCTCGGCGGGCGCGTCGAAGGCGTCGCGTTCCTCATCGAGCTGACCGACCTCAATGGCCGCAAGCAACTGCAGGGCGAGAACATACTGGCCGTCCTGCAATATTGAACTGCGCTACAATTGAATGTTCCGCGCCCGTAGCTCAGCAGGATAGAGCACCGGTTTCCTAAACCGGGGGTCGCAGGTTCGAGACCTGCCGGGCGCACCAGCCTTCGCTCGCGCTTTGCCGCGAGCTTCGGCTGGGCAAGCCACGGGATCGGAAATCGGATTCAGAGGGGCTGGCTCATCGGGCCCGGTCGAGCAACATGAAAAGTACTGAACGTCACAAGCTGAAGGAAAACGAATTCGCGCGCACGGTCACGCACGCGCGCGAGGTGGTCGAGGCGCGCAAGCGCGACATCGGGTTGATGGCGACGGTCGTCGCGATCCTCATCGCGGTGGTCGCCGGCTACCTCTGGTGGCAGCAGAGCCGCAACTCGACGGCAGCCGAGGGGCTGGCCGCTGCGATGGCGATCCACGAGGCGCCTGTGGTGCCCATCCCCGCACCGGCGCCGGGCAGCCCCTTGCCGGTGCAGCAGCCGGGCACCTTCCCGACGGAACGGGCGAAGCTCGAGGCGGCGCTGCCGAAGTTCGTCGAAGCGGCCGATCGCTATCCGAGCACAGTTTCCGGTGTTGCCGCGCGCTTCCAGGCAGCCAGCATTCTCGCGACGTTGGGACGCTATCCGGAAGCGGAGCAGCGATATCAGGAAGTCATCGACAAGGCGGGGAACAGCATCTATCGCCGGACGGCGCGTCTCGGCCTGGCCGACGTGCAGGTCGCGCAAGGGAAGTACGACAGCGCGATCAACATCTACACAGAGATGAGCCGCGAGGCCAACTCGCAGATCCCGATCGACAGCGTGCTGATGCAGCTGGGCCGCGCTTACGCGCGGGCGGGACGCAAGGAAGAAGCGGCCGGGGCGTTCAACCGCATCGTCAACGAGTTCCCGGAGTCGTTCTACACGGCTGACGCGCGACGCGAGCTCGATCTCGTCAAGAAGTCGTAGAAACGCGACGAGAGTGAGCCGGGCTTAGACGGCGTCGGACGCGCTCGAGAACGTGAACTCGCGAATCCGCGCGGCCGGGCACATGACTGCCAGCCCGGCCGACCCGATGCCTTCTCCGCTGACCGCCCGTTCGGGCGGCGTCATCGCCTCGATGTTGTTGAAGGCGACAACCGGGCTTTCGTTCCAGCGCATGTTCTTCACCGGCCGCGTGACCTTGCCTTTTTCGATCAGAAACAGCCCGTCACGAGTGAGACCGGTGAAGAGCAGCGACTGCGGATCGAGCGGCCTGATGTACCAGAACCGCGTGACGAGCACGCCACGCTCCGTGCCGGCGATGAGTTCGTCAACCGTCGCGTTGCCGCCGTCCAGGATGATGTTGCCCGGACCGGCGGTTGGCGCCTTGCCTGATTTCTCCGCCCAGAAGCGAGAGTAAAACAGCTGTTTCAGCACGCCGTTCTCGACGAACTCCAGACGTTTGATCGGCTGGCCTTCGCCGTCGAACGACAGGGAAGGCGCGACGGGACTGGCCGGGTCCGAGTAGATGTGAACTTTCTCGCCGAGGATCTGTTCGCCGATGCGGTTGCCGCCGCCCTTCTTCGAGAAGAAGCTGCGTCCCTCGTCTGCCTGCCTCGCATCCGCGGAGAACATCATGAAGACGAGGAGATCCGCCAGCGCGGCCGGCTCGAGCACCACCGTGTACTTGCCCGGTTCGATCGCGCTGGGATTCTTGGAGCGCGCCGCCTTTTCAATTGCCGCCGTCGCGAGCTTGTCCGGCTCGAGGAGCCGCAGCTCGTTGAACGACTTGCTGGCCCAGCCGGATCCGGTCCCGTCGGGCGTCCGTGACGTGAGGTTGTAGTCGGCCGCCGTGAAGCGGTCGTAGGCAAACAGCCCTTTCGAATTCGCCACCGCCTGAAACGCTGCCTGCGTTTCGACGAAACCCGCGCTCACCACGTCGCTCTTCTTGCTGACGGCAATCGCCGGTTCAACGGAGCTCGCTCTCCACTCCGGCGTCGCGTTCTGAACGTCATCGAAGAATGCCTTGCTCGGCGTGTAGCTCTGCTGCGGCAGCGCCGGCATCAACTCGGGATTGTCCGGCGAAAGCCGCGCGATTTCCTCGGCCGCACGGACCGCACGCTCCAGGCTCTCCGCCTCGAACTCGCTCGTCGTGGTCGTTCCCGATTTCTTGCCGAAGCGGGCGGTGATGGCCAGGCTGTTCCCCGACGATGCGCCGGAGGTCGTCGCCGTATTTCGCGCAAAACGCAGGTTCGCGCGATCGTTGCCGGTCAGCGTGACGAGCGTTTCCTCGGCCTTGCTGAGCGACAGCGTCTTATCGGCGAGCGCTTTCGCTTGTTCCTTCGTCAAGATCATGACTTCAGTCCTCGAAAAACTGTGATGCCTGTCGTGGTTCGTGGTTCGTGGTTCGTCGCTCGTCGCTCGTCGCTCGAATAGCGAAGTCATCGGTATGGGCTCTTCGAGCCACGAGCCACGAAATACGAACTACGGCCGTCACCGACCAGTATTGAGAATGTTCACCCGCGCAAAGCGTGTGACCGGCGCGCCATGGCTGACCGAGTTGATCTGCATCGGCTGTCCCTTGCCATCGCTGAACGCGCCACCCAGCGCATACGTCGACTTGCCGCCGACCATGTCGCAGGACTTCCAGAACTCCGGCGTGTTCGATTGATACGCGAGGTCGCGCAGCTGCGTCGTGATCTTGCCGCCCTTGACTTCCCAGAACGTCTGCCCGCTGAACTGGAAGTTGTAGCGCTGCTGATCGATGCTGTAGCTCGCGTCGCCCTTGACGTACACGCCGTCATCCGTTGCGGAGATGATGTCCTGCTCGCTGAGGTCCTTCTCGCCCGGCTCGAGCGAGACGTTCGGCATGCGCTGGAACGGGACCGACGCCCAGTTGTCGGCGTAGCTGCAGCCATGCGACGCTTTGCGGCCGATGAGATGTGCCTGGTCACGAGTCGTCTGGTAGTCGACGAACGTCCCTTCCTTGATCAAATGCCACCGCGTCGTCTTCACGCCGTCGTCGTCGTACCCGCAGGTGGCGATCGCGCGATCCTGTGTTTTGTCGGCAACGAGGTTGACGATCTTCGAGCCGAACTCGAACTTGCCGAGCTTGTCGGTCGTCAGGAAGCTCGTGCCGGCGAGATTGGCCTCATAGCCGAGCGCGCGATCCAGTTCCGTCGAGTGGCCGACCGATTCGTGAATGGTCAGCCAGAGGTTCGTCGGGTGGAGGATGAGGGTCTTCTGACCGGCGGGCGCGGGCTTGGCTTTGTGCATCGCCACGGCCTCTTCGGCCGCGACACGCGCTTCCTCGATCAGCGGATAGGCTTCGATGTACTCGTATCCCATCCCCATCGGCGCCGTCAGCGCCGCGCGCGAATAGAACTTGCCCGTCGTGCGGTCGACCGCCGTGACGTTGAACGTCGGGTACGAGCGGATCAGCGACTGCTGGATGTGCGAGCCCTCGGTCGACGCGAAATACTTCTGCTCGTTCACGAACTGCATCCCGGCGGAAACGAAGCTCGCGCCGTTCACCTTCAGCGCCGCCTCGTGGATCTGCAGCAGAAGATCGAGCTTCGGCTGAAGCGGCATGTCGAAGGGGTTCTTCTTGACGGGAGTGTTCCAGCTCGTGTCGAACGACTCGACTGGCGCCAGCTGGACGGGCTCGTCATTCAGCCGGCGGTTGGCT
>Ga0114129_10008818_pt1 | contig 14387 bp, 12 predicted proteins | sample RhiMetdeltSRZDD1_FD_80071 | JGI IMG/M metagenome (GOLD analysis project Ga0114129, IMG submission 80071) | Populus rhizosphere microbial communities from Tennessee, USA - Rhizosphere MetaG P. deltoides SRZDD1 (version 2) (version 2) | ecosystem: Host-associated > Plants > Roots > Rhizosphere >... | reverse complement strand
GCCTGCGATTCCACAACGGCCAGCCACAAGTTTTGACATTTCAGAGTACGGGGTTGATTTCCAGGTTGATCCGCGACTCATTATCGTGATGGCGGCACTGGAAGCAGGCGGCTTTGAAGCCACTCCGCCGGGAAGAGAACCCTCGGCGTTTCGAACACAAGTTAGAAGAGATCTTGTCGGTCTCGATCCGGATCTGAAGGGGCGATTAAAAGCTTTCTACGAGCGGAATAAATTGCCGTCCCCTGCAACTGCCGCCGACCAGTCCGCGCGTTATGTTTCACTGGCACTTGCTTTGGGCCAACCGCCGGGATTGGAGCCACCCGAACGATCCGAAGATTTGCCAGGCGGCCTGTTGGAAGTCCTCGACTTTGCCCCACTGGTACGCGAGTTTTATCGCCGATCAGGAATCGATGAGCGGCTTGTGTCGTACGCTCGTGCTTATCAGGCAGAAACTGATCGGTTGCGGCAGCCAACTGCAAACATGGTCCAAGCCGTCCTGACCTACTTGCACACCCGGCCGCTCACAATTGCTACCGAACGAGTTGCAAACAAAGCGCCCACCGCTGGTAAGAAAAAGAACGCACCTACAACGTATACCTTTCGCGAGCACCCGCGGCGGTTTTTCATTGTTCCGGATTTACTCGCTGCTCCTGGTGCAATCAATTTTCGCGTGATTGGGGATTCTTATTACGCAATCGTACCGGGAGGCACCGATCCCACATCTTCGGAGTTGAGACGTGCCTATCTTCAATACGTAATTGATCCATTGGTACTACGATTCAATAAAGAAGTGGCGGCGCGAAGGGACCAGATTAGACAGTTACTGGATGCTCGCCAAAAAGCTGGGGAACAAGTAACTCCGGATGTGTTTCTTGCCGTCGGGCGGTCGCTCGTTGCCGCGGCAGATGCGCGGTTTGATGAGAACAGGAAACTGTTCGCATTGGCACAATCGAATCGAGTTCAGTTGGTAAACGCCCGTGACGATGCCGCACGCGCGGCCATCGCTAAAGCGTCTCAGTCAGAGATCGCAGCAAATAAGGACGAGACAGTCGCTCGATTGGCGGACGATTACGAGCACGGTGCGGTGTTGTCATTCTATTTCGCTGATCAATTGAAAGATGTTGAGACTTCTGGCTTCGATATCGCTAACTTTTTTCCCGATATGATCTCTTCATTTGATCCTGCTCGGGAGTTGCGCCGGCCAGCCGAATACGCAGAGGCTCGTCAGCGCGCAATCGCCGCCAGACAAGTGCGGCTAGCGGCGAAGGCAGTTGAGGCAGAAACGCCCGCTTATTCCGAAGCTGGAGCAGCACGGACGGCGGCGCTGATCAAAAGACTCTCAGAAATCGAAGACATACTGCGGCTACGAGACTATGTTAACGCCGAGAATCGTCTGAAGGAGTTGTTAAAAGATTACCCTCGTGAGCCGCGGGTTTTCTTTGCGTTAGCGCAGACGGCAAGTTTGGCCGCGGCTGACGCGACCGATGAAGCTGTTCAAGCGGAACGACACAACCGAGCGTTAGTCAATTACCGGTTCGCAGTCGAGGCTGCGTCACCGGAGACGGATCGGGCTTTGATTTCCAGGGCTCACGAATCGATGGGACGGATCCACGCTTTTCTCGAGAATCGGGAAGAGGCTGCCAAGGAGTTTGACGCAGCAATCAAAGTCGGTGACGTGCGTGGCGGCGCTTACAAAGAAGCTCTTGAAGGAAAGCGAAAACTAAATCAGCCCTGAAGAAATCTCCAATTTCGAACTGCGAATTTCGAATTAGATAGGTCGAATGGTTGTATAGGTCCAATTGGTTCGCGAAAATTTCGCAATCCGCAATTCGAATTTCGCAATTTTTTGTCAGTCCGCTCCCACCGCTTTCGCAGCATTAATCCTGCCGCCGGTTACCACCCTACCTTTCAGCGAGTCGAGTTTATCTACTGAATCGAGCAGTTTCTGTCGTAGTGCCTCAACGGACAGTTTCGGCTGTTTTGAAAGGACCAGGGCTGCTACGCCTGCAACCATTGGCGTCGCCATAGAAGTGCCTGAATGCGCTTCGTAATCATCATTCAACCACGTGCTTAAGATCTCTTTTCCGGGAGCAGCGATGTGAACACTGGTAGGACCATAGTTGGAAAAGGATGCCAACTGATCATTTCGATCGAGCGCAGCCACGCTGATTACATTCTTCAACTTATAGCTCGAGGGATAATGAGGTGAACGATCTGTGTTCGTGCTTGCATTGCCACTCGCAGCGACAAACAGTATCCCGGCGTCATAAGCTTTCCGGATTATGTCTTCCAGCGCTCGCGATTTTATAGTCGAGCCCCAGCTCGCGCTGATTACTCGAACGTTTACGCCTTTGTTACGGCGATCGATGACGTAGTTAATACATTCAATCGCGTCTTTTGTATTGCCGAACCCACCGCCATTCATGAATTTCAAAGGCATAATTCGGACTTTCCAGTTCACGCCGGCGATGCCCAGATTGTTGCTTCCTTCGGCGCCGATAATGCCTGCGCAGTGAGTGCCGTGACCGTTTTCATCCATCGGGTCGGCATTATTCGCCACCGCGTTGTAGCCATGTAGATCCTGAATAATCCCTACTCGTCGATCGACATACGGGGGCACGTTTACCGGTCGGACCCAAATGTTGTTCGCGAGATCGCTGTGAGTGTAGTCAACTCCAGTATCGATGACAGCGACAACGACGTCGTCACTCCCGGTGGTTACTGACCAGGCTTGGATGGCGCTAATGTCCGCACCCTGTGTGCCGCCGCCTTGTCCATGATTATCTAGCGCCCACTGCTCCGCGAAGCGCGGATCTTGTGGATGCTGATGTTCATCGTCACTCGGTGAGAAGTAGGTTTCTTCCGACTGAGCGACATCACTCGGTTCTATCAGGCTGATTTCAGAATTTACTTCCGCATATTCAACTTCCGGCAGCGCCCGATACTGTGCCGCAACATCTTCAGGATTTGCGTCGTCGAGATCGTCAATAGCGTCGAGTCCGGGAACCGCTTCAATCTCGTCTTCGACTTCATCGTGGAACCGGGAAGTAATGGCTTGAATAGTTTCCTCGCTCACTCCAGGTTTGAATTTGACGAGGACTTCAGGAACTGCGAGTGGAGAGGAATCACTTCTTCCCATTTCTTGATCTTTAAGAAAGGGCCGTTTTGATTCCCCAGGGAACATCCGCACCCGAGACTTCCAGTCAGACTGTTGCCATCGCCTGAGTTGGCCGGCGAAGGCTGCAATTAGAATCAGAATCACTGCGAGGGCGACATGTGGCAGGAAATTATTGCGGTTCATTTCAACACCTCAAAAAGCTTGAACGTCTTCCTTGGTTCAGTGTTCGAATGTTTTGGACACGATTGCTGACTCAAGTGTTTTCGTGTTCTTTCGTGTGACTTCGTGGATCTGTCTTATGCACGACGATAAAACCCAATCGACGAAATCAGACGAAATAACACGAATCGACGACACCTTGCATACTACTAACCGAGATATCAAATTCGATAGTTAGCTCCCTTAAAATCGTACAACCGGACCTGGTGTTTGTTGGCCCGATACTCGTAGGTTTGTCCTTTGGCCTTCAGACGAATTCGCCATCCAGGGGTGATCATTTGGCCACTCATCTCATCGCGAGCTGAAGCACCCAGAGCGGTGTCGGGAAATTCGGTGTCTTCAACCGACTCCACAGTGATCTCCCGATCACTGATACCAAGCCGCGTTTCCAGATCCGCTCGAGCCTGTTGAATTGCTTCTTCTTTTGAGATGGCCATAACGACACCGGGAAAAATCGGTTTAAACTACAAACGAGCTTGCTGCACGTGTTGTTCCACGAAGTTGTCGATGAACGTGAGACTATTTTCCGTCCGTTCGCTTCTCACGTCAAAGGCAAGAGCCAACGGCGAATAGGGGAAGGGGGAAGTGGGGGAATGGGGAATGGGGGAATCGGCGAAAAAGGACGGGTAGGTTCACCAATTTTCCCTATTCCCCTATTCCCCGTTTCCCCATCCGCTCTTTCACCTTTACAGAATTTTGACACAAGCTGTTATCGCAAGTCCCCGAAACGATGCTGCAATAACGCAACGGCTGTGATGGCGGCGGTTTCCGCTCGCAATGTTCGCCCAGCGAGCGTCAGAATCCTCCACCCAAGGTTGCGGGCTCGATTGATCTCAAAGTCATGCCAACCGCCCTCCGAACCAACCAGAGCAATCATGCTTTCCGGATTGTCCAGATCACCAGTGACGTTATTAAACGGGTCACCAGATCGCTCGGAAAACATGAAACGCGCAGCAGCCCTGTCTTTCAGCACTTCGTTCAGCTCACGAGGCACGGTGACGATCGGCACCTTTGCCCGCCCTGATTGTTTCGTTGCTTCGAGTGCGATCCGCCGCCAGCGACTGGAGCGGTGTTCCGCATCAGTATCATCTCTCAGGCGAATGTCGGCGTGCCGTGTCATTACAGGAACAATAGTGTTCACGCCAAGTTCAGTTGCTTTCTGGACCACCAGATCGAACTTGTCCGCTTTCAACAGCGCCAGCGCGAGCGTTAGATCAAGCGGTGACTCAGGACTCTTTGGTTGGATGTTTGAAGTTATTGTGAGCCGGGCATAATCGCGCCGCACTTCATCGATGGAGCATTCATATTCTTTTCCTGTTCCGTCGAAAACATACACTGAATCGCCTTGCTTGAGCCGCAATACGTCACGCAGATGTCGCGCTTCTTCAGGCGGCAGGATTACGGATCGCGTGTCGTGTTCAAAGGAACTTGCAGGAGCAAAGAATCTACGCTGAGTTGTCATGTCTTTTGGTGTTCTCGCCTTAAACAACAACCGCGATCCATTCACCGTCTTGAGACACTTCTATTAATTCACTGATTCCGTGGTCTTCCAGTTTTTCTCGAAGCAGTTCCAACTGTGAATCGAGCAGACCGGACAGCACCAGTCGTCCACAGGCCGCGCCGATAAGAACCGGAAGCAGTTCGATTATCGCTGGCGCACTAAGGTTTGCGCACACAAGATCAGCGGAAGGTGTTGTCTCGTCTATCGTGCCCACGCGAAATGTAATGCCTTCGTCGACTGAGTTCTGTTTTGCATTCTCCTTCGCAATATCAACGGCTTCGGCGTCGGTGTCGTACGCAGTGATAGCAGCATCTGGAAAGAGTGTTGCTGCGGCGATTGCCAGGAGGCCGGTACCAGTGCCCACATCCAGCAGGCTGCCGCCCTGAAAGTATTTCTCGATCGCGCGCAGGCAAAGTCGAGTCGTCTCGTGCGTTCCTGTGCCAAAAGCCATCCCCGGCTCAATCCGAATCAGGATGCGTCCTCGCGTATCGGAGATCGGTGACCACGGAGGCGCTATCAGGAAACGCTCTCCCACTTCTATTGGTTGCCAGCTCTTCTTCCACGCCGACAACCAATCCTGATCTTCGACAACGCGCACATTCATTGTACGGACGGCGGAAGAGGGAAGGCTGTAGATGCGAAGCGCTTCTGCAATTTCCAGTCGGATAGCTTCACCATCTGGTAAGGATTTGAAGTAGGCTGTTATGGTTGGAAGAGCGGGATCAGCTTCACTGAATTCAGTACCAAGCGCGCCCGCCTCCATCAAACCGTAATCCACCGCCTCGCGCGCGTCTGCCTCGATCGTTAGGTCAACTGCGTACCATTGCTCAACGGTTGGCACGGCTGCTAATTCCCATTTCATCCAGCAGGTGTTCTTTGTTGCGCCAATCGTCTTCAACCTTGACGAATAGTTCGAGATGAACTTGATGGCCAAGCAGTGTTTCGATCTGCCTCCGCGCTTGAATTCCAATTTCCTTCAGCCGGCCGGCTCCCTTGCCTATGATTATCTTCTTTTGTGACGGGCGCTCCACTACGATCGTGCAATAGATTCGCGTGAAGTCTTCACGCACATCTTCCCATTTTTCGGTGACGACAGCCGTAACATAAGGAATTTCTTCACCAGTCCTCTGCAGCACCTTCTCACGCACGATTTCAGCTGCGAGACTTCTTAATGACTGGTCTGTCAATTCATCCTCGCCGAACAATGGTGCACCTTCAGGCAGATGTTTGATGATCTCGTCTTGGAGAACATCGATCATCTCACCGTTCAACGCCGAAATCGGAATGACCTCACGCCAGTCGTATTGATCCTTATACCATTCGATCAATGGCAACAATGACGAGCGGTCTTTCATTTTATCGATCTTGTTTAGCAGTAGGAGTGCTGGCTTTCCCGACCTCTGCACCAGCTCAAGTACAAATCGGTCGCCCTGTCCAGTCGAAACTGAAGCGTCGCGAATCAAACAAACCAAATCAACCTGCAGCAACGCGCCTTGAACCGCGGCCATCATGCGACGATTCAACTCGTACCCTGGTTTGTGCACGCCTGGCGTATCCACAAAAATGATCTGCCCATCAGGTCGCGTGGTGACGCCCTGAATCTTGAAACGCGTCGTCTGTGGTTTATCGGAGACCGCCGCTATTTTTTCTCCAACTACTCGGTTCAGAAGAGTCGATTTCCCGGCGTTTGGTCGTCCGATGAGGGCAACAAAGCCGCTGCGATAACCTTCATCGTGGGATGTCCGGGACATGTTGGACCTACTTCGCTTTCTCGGCAAAAATCTGCACCAGATTTATCAGGGTTTCGGTGGTCTTTTCCAGTCCGCGCCGCGAATTAAACTCAAGCTTCCCATGAAAGTTCTGGCCACCGGTAAAAATATCTGGCGTTGGCAGACCACGCACAGTTAAGTTCGAACCATCCGTTCCGCCTCTCACTGCTTTGATACTTGGTTTCAGGCCCGCGCGTCGGGCCGCTTCCATGGCGTTCTCAGTCAGTTCTGGATAGTTCTTCAACACTTCCTTCATGTTCTGGTAGTCTTCCTTGACGTCAATAGTGATCTTGTCATCAGGAAATTTTGCCTCTGTAGCCTGGACCATATCGCGCAAAACTTTTTCTTTGGTGTCCAGGCCGGCAATGTCGAAATCCCTCAGCAGGACTTTTAATGTCGACTCTTCGACGTCCGCAACGCCGCTGTACGGATGAACAAAACCCACGCGCCCTTCTGTGGTCTCGGGAAGCATGTCATGTGGAAAGCGCGAAAGATAGTCCGCCAGGGCATACATGGCGTTTACCATTATTCCTTTTGCATTTCCCGGGTGCGTGCTCTTACCTTTGAACGTCACCGTTGCAGTGCGTGCGCTCCATGTCTCGTTGCTGATCTCGCCAAGAGCTTCACCATCGACTGTGTATGCAACTTGAGCTCCGAATCCTTTAATATCAAATTTGTCGATTCCAGTGCCGACCTCTTCATCCGGACTGAACGCGATGGCTACTGTGCCATGTTTAATCTGCCGATTCTGAATGAGAGTGTCCACCATCGTCATGATTGCCGCGATCCCCGACTTGTCGTCGGATCCTAGCAGTGTAGTGCCATCGGCTGTAATGATGTCGTCGCCAATCATCTCCTTAAGAATCGGGTTCTTAGCAACGGTTATCACCTGAGCGGGATCCTTCGGCAACGCAATGTCTCCACCCTGATAGTTCCTGTGAATGATCGGGTTCACATTCGCACCGGACACGGCAGGTGATGTGTCCATGTGAGAAAGAAATCCGACCACAGGTACCCTGGAATTATCCGGAAGGTTACCCGGCAATGTCGCATACACAATTCCGAACTCACTAACGCGTACGTTCTCTGTTCCGAGGTCCTTCAGTTCTTTTGCGAGTAAGTTCGCCAGATTTAGTTGCTTACGCGTACTTGGTGTCGTCGGCTGATCGTCCTGAGATTGAGTGTCGATCTTTGCATATCGGAGAAAACGATCGAGTGCGGTCTCCTTCGGCGGTTTCAACTGACCTTGCGCACTGGCAAAAACTGCAGAGATTAGAACAATGAAAACTACTAGTATTTGTTTCATCCGAAATACCTCAGAATTGTCGATTAGGAGAGGATTGGCGAATGACTAATGATGCAGATTGCGCAAACTCCGCTGCTTTGAGATGTTTGGCAGGTTTGTTACGAACCCGACGAGCGGCAAACCTATCTGTCATGTAGTTAACAATGGAACATGGGTTGCTTGAAATGCATATACCCGGCAAATCTGTTTGAGAATAGAACGTGCGGGTGGTTATGGAAAGGAAGATAGAACCAGGGAAAATTCGTCACCAGGCGCTCTCAGCCCTCGAAAAGTCCACGAAATTGTTCGAAATAGCCGAGAACCTGGTCCGGCAGGGGAACGAATCGGAAGCTCAGTGGGTCAGAAACGAGGCGCGGGCGCAACGTAACATTTCCGTATGGCTAATGGCCACGGCTAACAAACCGAATGCTGAGAAGGGCGCTGGCTCGGCACGGTCCGGAGATTCCTACCGGCGTCTGGATCAATCCGAGCACCGCTCGGTTTAATAGTCCCGACCGACGAACAAAAAATCCACGATCAGGCAATGCCGGATCGTGGATTTTTAGTAATTGATCAACCGCGGAATAACCGAAAAGAAAGCATCACAGAAAAACAAAAGTCTGGTGGTTTTTTCGCTCGGGCCTGCGTCAATCTGCGGCTAACTTTCTCCCGTTTTCCACTTGTTGCCGTTCGAATTGATCTTATCCAGAGCAGTTTGAAGCTCGTCCCGCTTCGAATTTAACGTTTCTTCAGTAGCGTCGCTCGGCACGAAGATCGGCGCCGCAATCTCAACCCGTGCGGTGGTGAAAGGAAGTGGGACTTGAAAATGATCCCAACTTTGGGCCTCCCAATGCCTTCTAGCCGTTACTGTGAAAGGTAGAATCGGTTGACCTGTTTTCTTCGCGAGTAACACGGCCCCCATCTTGGCGACGTACCGTGGTCCTTTTGGACCATCGATCGTAAACGCAGCTGGGCAGCCGGCGCGCATTAGTCTTACCATTTCAACGATCGCTCCTGTCCCTCCGCGCGTGCTTGAACCACGCGCCGCTCCATACCCGAAACGCCTGATGAAGCGCGCGATGTATTCACCATCGAAACTTTGTGACGTCATCACGACGATTCGTCTCCGTTGCCAGAAGTGCGTAGCAAGAAAAACTCGATTGTGCCAGAAAGTGTAGATTGGCTGTTGACCACTGGTTGCAACCGCTTGCCATTTCTCCCATCCCACAACCTCATAATTGATGGATGCGCCAATTAGTTTTATCAGCACGAAGAAGAGAAGGTCCGCTGAACAGATCATCAGTCGCTCTTTCCACGAATACATTGAAAGACTGGAAAATTCGTAGGCCTTCTGGATCATCCGCTGTGTTTGTGAATCCACGGGACTAATGGAAGGTTCTTCGGCTGACGCTTGCATCATCGGTAAAACGTTGCGAGGCTTCTTTTTGCAATGGAAGTCATTCGTAGAGATCGGCTTCTCCAGGCGGTCGTGTCTTCCATCGCTTGTGAATCCACAACCACTGATCAGGATACGCGCGAACAATTTTTTCAACAGCAGCCGCGAAGCGACCAGTGTTCACTTCAACGTCTTTTTTGTGATCGCCAGTTCGAACAACTTCTAAGGCTGGAGCCGCGTGAAAGCAATATCGACCCTTGCTCCGATCCCATATTGCCCAAGTTGGAATGACGGCTGCATCAGTTTTCAGTGCGAGTGTAGCAATGCCGGCGGTAGTGCAAGCCAGTTTGCCGAAGAACGGAACAAACACGCCTTCGAACTCCTGGGTATTCAGGTCTGACAGAATCCCGAGCGTGCCACCCTCTCGTAACAGGCGCAAGGCCTGCTTTGCCGCGCTTTTCTTATCGATTGCCCGATTCCCGAATCGCGTTCTCGTCCTCTCGACCAACTCTTCCAGCAATGGATTATCCAATGGTCGAACCAAGAAACTTATAGGATACTCCAACGCGGACCATCCGAAGCTTAGAATCTCCCACGAGCCGATGTGGCCAGTGAGAAAAATGATCCCTCGTCCCTTCTCTTCCGCCTGCCGTACATAGTCAAGTTCGCGCGGGGAATACTCGATCAGGCCCCGCAGTTGGTCGACAGTGAGTTTCGGAAATTGGCTGAACTCAGCCAGCATCCGGCCCAGGCTTTCGAAGGATTCCCTAAGCAACTTTTGCCGTTCCCCGGGGCTGAGCTCGGGGAAAGCGATTCCCAGGTTGCGCTCACCGGTACGCCTTAGCCGTCCAGCCAAAATGTAACCGAGGCGACCTGTAAGCACGCCCAGGTTCAGTGCGACCGGTCGCGGTAATATCCCCAGAACCGCTAGAAGCGAGCGTCCCAGTACATATTCGGCTCTGGTTTGAAGTATTCCTCGTTTCGCCATTGCGCAGAAGCAGGTCAGTTTATCTTATCGCTGTCGTTAAAGCGTAAGAGCTTCCGGTTGGACAACCGCGTTTAGCGGGGCCAGGGCGGGCCAATCCGCTTACCTGTTATGTGGCGGGAATGATATATTTCGAACGTGGGAGTACCCAATTTCGTAAGTTATTGGTGGCAGAGCCAGGTCTCTCAATCTCTCCTCTGAAATTCTGTTCGATTGGAGCTGGATGGATAAACGCCGGATTCTCATCGTCGATAACAACGATGAGTTGCGCGAAATTCTCGAGGAGGTGCTCGGAACACTCGGCCATGACGTGGTCGTGACGGGTGAGCGCGAGAAGGCGTTGGCACGTAAAGACCTGGACAGCTTTGACTTGATCATCAGTGACCTCACAGAGGACGCCGAAGCAGCACAATCACTCAGCGAATTACAGCGAAGATCCCTACTCACACCTGTGTCATCCAACGGAAGCGGGCCAGGACTGGTTAAGGCATTCAAGCTCGGGGCATCTAATTTTTTGCGGTTACCTTACAAGGACGATGAGTTGCGACAGATCGTCGAAAGCACGCTTTCTTACAAACTGAAGTATGTAGACGACCCAAACGTACTTGCATACATTCACGAGAAAATTGAATTTGAATTGCCGAGCGACCTTTCTCTAATGAATGGCGTGTTGCAATACCTGCTGGAGAGGGTTTCGCGACTTGGTTTGATTAAGCCCGACAGATCCAATCTGTTCATTGCTCTTGACGAGGCTTTCGTGAATGCTGTTAAGCACGGCAATAAAAGTAATCCGGCTAAGCTCATAAAGATTACAGCCGAGCTTTCTCCGAAAGAGGCTTGTTTCACGGTGGAAGACGAAGGCGACGGGTTCAACGTTCAAGAGATACCCGATCCCTGTGACCCCGCCAATCTTTTCAAGTCATCGGGTCGAGGCGTCCTCCTCATCTACAACATCATGGACGAAGTTGAGTACAATGCGCAGGGTAATCGCGTAAAAATGGTAAAGCGACCGGAATCTTCGGTCGAAACTCAACTCGGTGATCCAAGCACACCCAGCGACCAGCACGCCTGAAACGGCTCAGATCTTCCATTCGCACCGTCCTGTCGAGGCGGAGAGTCATGTTGTAACTTCTGGCAGTTTCTGGAGGGCCTGGAGTTGGTGGCTACCACCTGCCGCTACCTCACTCGGGTTGGTGCTCTACTTCCTCGATCCATTCATCGGCGATTGGGACGGTTTGGAGTACACGATGTACTCACTTTGGGGATATCCGTCTTCAATGGCGCTCGGCCGGAACCTGTTTATTTTTGGCAACCATATTTTGTGGTTGATAAGCCACAGTCTCTTCAAGTTGCCGGCCGACCAAGCGTATCTCCTTTTCAAGTTTGCGGTGGTGGTACAAGCGCCATTGGCCGTAATCGCATGCTGGATCCTTGCGCGCGATTTCACACGCTCACTTTATTCCGCCACCGTCGCGGCACTGTTTGTAACGTTTTCTCCGGTCTTTGTTCTCTACGGCGGTCAGGTGATGACTGACGTGCCTTCGGTGCTCCTGGTAGCAACAGCGCTCATCATTCATTTTCGCGGGATCCAACAACACAATGTGGCCAAGGTATTAATCGGTGCGGCTCTCTTGGGATTGGGAGTGAATCTTCGAGAGACCGTTGGCTTTTACTTACCATGGTTAGTCGCAGCGCCCTTCGTGTGTGGGTGGCAACTCAAACGGCGGGACGTTCTTTTAATTCTTCTCTCGTGTGCGGTCTTTGTCCTTCTCGCGTCCGCGTGGTTTGGCTACTGGTTTTTGACCGACCCGCACTACCGCTTTGTCTGGGCGGGATGGCGCGAGTCAATGCGCGAAGAATCAGCCCGGCATCCGGTAGCAATCGGAAACCTCACGCCTTATTTACTCTACCTGGCGATTAGCGCGCCTTTAGTGTTTCTGACAATACCCTTTGCCCCAATCAAAGAGTGGACGACGAAGAGATTGTCGCCATTACTGTTCTTGTGGTTGGTCGGACTGCTGGCGAATGCACTTCTTTTCTTCAACTACAGCACCACCGTAAATTGGCGCTATTTCTTGACCGGCTTACCTGCGCTGGCGCCACTGAGTGCTGATTATCTGATTCGCACGTTGACGAAGCGCTATGGAAGCGTCGGCTTTGCATTTCGCTGTTGCATCGGTGTCATTCTGGTGGTTGCAGTGGCTTTCGGTATCTACATGAAACCGATCAGCGAGGAGTTTGTTCAGAAGCGCGCGATGACAAAAGACTACATACACGAACTCGTGAAACTTCCGAAGAATGCCGTCATGATCTCTGGCGCTCAGACAATCGCCGTCAAGTACTGGGCAGGTATTGGTGACGGTGACTGGGCGGCTATCGGAACCGGCGGCGGTTTTCTGGGTGATAAACTTGTGCCGACCATTCAGGATCATCTGAATCATGGAGAGCGAGTGTTTCTCGACGCAGATCCTCGCTGGTGGTCCCCGTGTGGTTGGCAACGAGAAGAGATCCCTACAATTGTCGATCTCGAAAACCAGTTCGCATTGAAGCGCACCACCGACACCATCTACGAATTGCGACCGCTGGGAGAAGCAATACCTGGCGATGTTGCTAACCTGAAACGTTTGCTTCCCGAGAATCGCCCCGATGATTTAAAGCGCTGCCCTCCTGGCCGGGGGTAAACCCTTCCCGCGAAAGCACATGCCCTACGAACTTTTCCTAGCATTCCGTTACTTGCGTTCTCGACGAAAGCGGCGGCTTGCGCGCGCGACTGCAATAGCCGCGATCGGCGGCATCGCAACCGGAGTTGCAGCATTGATCATCGCGCTTGCACTGGCTAACGGCTTTCGTGAAGAAATGCGTGACAAGATTCTTCACGGCACCGCACATCTGACGGTGATGCGGAAAGATGGGCAAGCGATGCAGAACTACAACGATCTGGTAGCCCGCATTCGTGAACTCCCCGAAGTCACCGACGCAGCCGGAACCACGTACGACGGTGCAGTTGCAAGTGGTCCACGAGGTTCAGCGTATGCGGTGCTTCGCGGTGTCGATCCGCAATCGCCGGTGGCACAGGCGGAGCTTAGGAACTGGATAATCGATGGATCGAGTGACGCATTGTTCGCTGCTGGCACAGCGACTGACAATTCGGCACCTTCGATTGTTCTGGGGTCGGAGTTGGCAACACGGACCGGCTTGCACGTTGGCGACACGGCGGAAATTTTACCGGCAGGTGCAAATGTTGGGCCAACAAAGCGCGTTGGGCGGGTTACGGGCATTTTTCGGTCGGGGCTTTTCGAATACGACGCTGCCTGGATCTATCTTTCACTAAACTCTGCCGCGGCGTTCACTTCCAACTCACACACAGCGACATTGATCAGCGTCCAAATCCGCGATATCGACAATGTCAAGAACATCAGTCGCAGAGTCGGCGATCTTATAGGCCCGTCGTACACGACGATGGACTGGCAAGAAGCGAACCGTCCCCTTTTCACGGCGCTTGCGCTAGAACGTCGCATGGGGTTGTTCATCGTTGGATTGATAATTCTGATTGCAATGCTAAATATCACAACGATGCTGATACTAGTCGTAGTCGAACGCCGGAGGGACATCGCGATTTTGAAAGCAATGGGAGCAGCGAAGGCCAGCATCACCTCAGTCTTCATACTTGAGGGAGCGATCATTGGCGTATTCGGCGCCCTCAGTGGAGCTGTAATTGGAATAGCGGCCTGTGTCGTGGGTAATCGTTACAAGGTCGTGAGTCTGCCCGCAGACGTTTACTCGATTGCCAGTGTTCCGTTTCGCCCACACGTGGCGGAAATATTTATTGTCGTCTTGATCGCATTTCTGCTCAGCGTAATTGCGACCATTTATCCGGCGCGCGCGGCAGCGAACCTGTTTCCAGCAGACTCGCTTCGTGATGCGGGCTAGGCCATGAGTTTACGAGCAACTACAGAAACCGAATGTGCCGAATTGTCGTCTGCCACCAGGCTTGAGCGAAGACCGTCAGATGATCCACAGGTATCGCGAGAACCGTTTTTGTTGACCGTTTCAGATTTGAGAAAATCCTTCAATTCGCCGGCAGGAGACAGACTCGACGTATTGCGTGGGATCG
>Ga0114129_10008817_pt1 | contig 14388 bp, 13 predicted proteins | sample RhiMetdeltSRZDD1_FD_80071 | JGI IMG/M metagenome (GOLD analysis project Ga0114129, IMG submission 80071) | Populus rhizosphere microbial communities from Tennessee, USA - Rhizosphere MetaG P. deltoides SRZDD1 (version 2) (version 2) | ecosystem: Host-associated > Plants > Roots > Rhizosphere >... | reverse complement strand
CGCCGCACGGTCCTCCGCTTCCTCTCGAACGCCACGGCGCCGGAGAAAATCGATGCAGCGATTGTGCGCAATCCGGAACAGCCACGGCGAGAGGGGACGCGTCTCGTCGAACGTTTCGAGCTTGCGATACGCCTGAAACAGCGCGTCCTGGACGACGTCTTCGCCATCCGCGATCGAGCCGGTCATGCGTGCGCAGTAACGATGCAAGCTGGGCCGGAGGTGGGCAATCGTTTCAAGAAACGCGAGATAGCGGGCCTCGAACCGCCCGCCCGGAACCGCTTCTTGTGGACTGGTCATGATGGTTATTACGCAGCCGACCGGAGTTTGGATACGAACACGATCAATGACGCGCGGGCGACACTGGAACAAGTCCAAGGCCGCGACGCGGCTCGGCTTGTCGCGAACGCAACTGTATGTGCGAATGCGGAGGTCGTGAACCGTTTCTCTCAGGTCTCGAGCGGCGGCTGGCAGGCGCGTGTATCTGCAATGTCAACGGCGCGTAACCGCCGGCTCAATTCCCGTGGGCTGGTTTCTGCTTGCGAAGATAGGCCTTGACGAACGGGCAGACGGCGACGACCTGCAATCCCTCAGCATGCGCTGTGTCGATCGCAGCCTTTGCCAGAGTGTCTGCGATGTGGCGTCCCCGGAGCGCCAGCGGAACCTCGGTGTGCACCAGGACAAGCGAGTGGGATGTGCGCTCGTACGTCAGGACGGCGGTCTGGCCGTTCACGACGAGTTCAAACTGCTGCGCGTCTCGGTTGTCAGTGACTGTGCCCAAATGCGCGTCGACACCTACACGAATCCCCGTCTCCACAGTATTCGCTGGAGCGTCGCTCGCAGGAAAGGTTGCTTCGAGCGCGTCTTCGAGGGCGCGTTCGCGTGCCGACGAATCGTCTTCCATTGATAGGCCTCGCGAATCAGTCAACGTGAGATTCACATGAGAGCATAGACATTGACCTCTCCTGTAACAACATCGTAACGCGAGCTCTGGTGAGCCGTCGCTCGACGCTGGACTCGCGCAACGTTGAATATCATCGACAGATCACCGATCGCCAATCCAAAAGTGTGACAATGTAGCGGCGAGCCGTCGCAGCACACTCTCGCCTCGAAAGTCACGACCCCGCGTCGAAGATCGCAACATAGCCACTACGGGAGAGATGAAACAGGAACCTCACCATTTCTCTGATGAGCTCACAGAGCTCAAGGGCCGCCTCCTGGTGATGGGCAGCCTCGCCGAAGAGCGCTTGCGCGTCGCCATGAAAGCGCTCGTCGAACGGAACCACGACCGGGTCGCCGAAGTCATTTCCGGCGACGCTCGCATCGACGACCTGCAGATTGAGATCGACGATCGGTGCTTCACGCTGATCGCCCTGAATCAGCCTGTCGCGGTCGACCTGCGAACGATCGTGTCAGTGCTCAAAATCAATGCTGACCTGGAGCGTGTCGGCGATCTCGCCGTCAGCATCGGCAAGGCGGCGCGTCGATATCTGGGGCATCCACCGGTGAAGCCGCTGATCGATCTGCCGCGCATGGGTGAGCTGGCGCTCAAGATGCTCAGAGAGGCGCTCGACGCGTTCGTCTCGAGAGACGTGAGCCTGGCCCGGGCCGTGCTGAGGCAAGACGATTGGCTCGACGCTTTGAAGAATCAAATCGTTCGCGAGCTGCTGACCTACATGCTCGGCGATCCGCAGACCATCGAGCCCAGCATCGACTTGATCCTCGTGGCACGCCACCTCGAGCGCGTTGGCGACCATTCGACCAACATCGCCGAGGACGTGATCTTCATCGTCGAGGCGCGCGACGTTCGGCATGGGTCGACCTCGCCGGTCACGTTCGAACGTCGAAGGGTCTCAGGCAGCGCTCCGGTGTAAGCGGAAGATTGGGCTGGAAATACGGCCGCGGTGACGACTTCGTGTGTCGGACCGCACGATCAACGAAAGCGTTGACTGGGTCCCGAACGGAAAGCCGGCAACCGGGTCAAACGATGAGCATGACGGCTAGTACCGCCGCAGCTATCACCCCGACCACGGCGGCTGCAATGAGCGGATCCCAACGATCGACGCGAGGCACCGGGTAAAACATCTTCAGCACACCCCGCTGATTCAAATTCGGGCATCCAACCTTAACCCAAAGTATGCCTCGGTACAAGGGAGCGTCGATGCAAAATCTTCGTAAACAGAAACCCATTTGACAGCGCTCGAGTACGCACCGATGCGCCCCTTCGACGTGCGGGAGACACAGCGCGTCTACCGAGGAGCAGAAAGATGCTAACCCCTGCCGACGCGGAGCAGTCTCGCCGAGACCAGCGCGATCGGGGCTGCGGCGAGCGTCAGGAGATCGCCCATGCTGGTCTCGGCACGCAGCTGACCCGGCGGCAGCAGCGCCGTGCAGAGGAACAACCCGACACTGAAACCGATAGCCGTGATGAAACCGACCGTCACGAGCTCACGCCAGCCGACACGCTGCGGCAGGTGCAAGCCGGCCGCGAGCGCGACGCCGGCGCCGATGAGGATCCCGACAGGCTTGCCGGCGATCACGGCGATCGGCAGGCCCCACGTGCCGGGCTCGAGCGCGTGAAACGACACACCCGCGTTCACGAGGCCGAAGAAAAACAGCGCGACCTGCGCTGGATGTCGCCACACGATCTCGAACCGGCTGAGGGCATCGTGCGCATCCGGTGATGCATCGACGAAAAATCCGGGGTCGCGCGGCGCGTGAGGCAGGAACGGCATGATCGGCACCAGCGCAAGCGCCGGATGGACGCCGCCCCGGAAGAGCGCGAACCAGGAAACGCCGCCGGCCGCGAGCACGTACGGCCAGAAGCTCTTCACGCGTGCGCGCCGCAGTGCGAGCGCGAGGCCGATTGCGACCGCCATGATCGCCGCGCCCGCCACCGGCCGGAGCTCACCGGTGGGGTTGAACAGCGCGATCGCGATAAACCCCAGCGCATTGGACGCGATCGCCAGCAACAGCACGAAGGGAACGAGCTCCCGTCGAAGGATGAGTCGTCCGACGAAGTAGCTCAGCGCGATGTCGGTGCCGAAAGTGACCGGCCACGCCACCCTGAGCGCAGGTTCGTCGAGCACGTCGACCACGCGCACGTAAATCAACGCGGACACCGTGGTGGCACCGACCGCGGCGATGACCGGCAGCAGAGCCCGGCGCCACGGATAGAGCAGTCCGTCCGGCGCCGTCGCTTCGACGACTTCCTTCGTCATCAACCCGAAGAAGAACACCATCGCGACGTCGTTGACCGTGAACGCGATCGTGTACGTGAAGGAGTAGTAGCTCTCGGGCGAGACGTTGACCCAGATGAGCGCGATCGCGGCTCCGAGCGGCAACACGAGGAGATGCTCGAGCGCGAACGCCCAGAACTGCGGAAAGGTGGCGCGCAGCATGCGACTTCAGCGCGCCGTCGGCGGGTTGGCGCCGGACGGCCGACGGATCACGCCGGCGTCGACCACCCGGCCGCTCCGTGAGATCGCCTGAAAGTGCATCTCCAGACCGGCCACTTCGACCAGCATGAAGCTCAGATCCTGGTCGAATGATGCGGCCGTCTCGGCACTCGGTCTCATGTTGCCTCTCCGCAGCTGGCCGGCCGCGCCGGAGACGAAGTAGTAGATGCCTTTCTGCGGCTTGACCCGTTCGTACACGTGATCGTGGCCCGAGAAGACGACGTGGACTCCGTTCCTGACGAAAATCGGTTCGAGGAGAAGGCGCAGGTCCACTGACGATCCGTGCCGGCTCGCATCCGAGTAGAGCGGGTGATGAAAGTAGCAGATCTTCCAGTCCTCGCGCGCGCCGCCGAGCGTCGCATCGACCCACTCGAGCTGCTTCGTATCCATGAGCGTGCTGTCGAGCGCGAGGAATCGAACGTTCTTGCGTGCGTACGTGTAGTAACGCTGGCCGTTCATGTTGTACGGCCGATACGACACGTTCTCGGGACGATCGTGATTCCCGAGCGACGCCTGGAACATGACGTTGGCCTTCAGCAGCGCGGCATATGGCTGCTCGAATTTCTTGACGAAATCTGCCGGCGTCTGTCTGCCGTACATGTTGTCGCCGAGCATGATCACCAGGTCGAACGGAAACGTCGCATGAGCCTTGGTCATCTGCTCAGCGATCTCGTACTGCGGGCGATCGCCGGTGCCGTTGTCGCCGATCGCGGCAAATTTCAGCGAATCCGGACGGTTCGGCAGCGGCGCGGACTGTGCGAGCAGTGCCGCGAACCCGGCTGCGGTCAGCAGGAAAACCGTCGAGATGATTGCGCGCCGAGGAGAGGTCACAGGGCCACCACAAGACTCCATGATGTCGCAGCACGCGTGCGGTATGCTTTTCGACGTGTTCAGCATATCGCGGTTAGTGGTGTTGGTGTCGCTGGTCGCGACCACGGCTGCATACGGGCAGGACGCCACGACCCGCGCCGAAGCCGACCGACAACGGCGAGCCGCAAAGAACGAGAGCCTCGAGCCGTACGAGCCGGGCGGCTTCGAGCGCGCGATGCATTTCGTCGAGGACCGCGCCGTCTTCATCGTCGGGCGCGAAGGGTTCTACCCCAAGCTCGGATCGCTGACGACCGGTAGCGGATTCGCATATGGCCTTGGCTACCGCGATCGCGATCTATTCGACAAGGTCGCCGTGGTCGATTTGTGGGCAGCCACGAGCACGCGCCGGTACTGGGCGACCGAAGCGCGGCTCACTTTTCCACGCCTCGCCAACAAGCGCCTGATGGTCGAGTCGTGGGCGGCGCACCGTGATTATCCGCAGGAGGACTTCTTCGGCATCGGGCCAGCCTCTGTGCGCGCCGATCAGACCAGCTTCGCGATTCGATCCGACTTCCTCGGCGCGCGAGCCGGCATTCGCCCGCTCCCGATCCTGTTGGCGGGCGGCGGTCTCGAGTATCAGCGCCCGAGGCTCGGCCGCGGCAAGGACGAGCGCGTTCCCTCGATCGAGCAGCGGTTCAACGCGTTCGCCGCGCCCGGACTCGCGCAGCGGGTCGACTATCTCCGGTCGACGGCCTTCGTGGAACTCGATTACCGCGAGCCCAGGAACGCGCGCCGGGGCGGATGGTATCGCCTTGACTTCTCACGATACGCCGATCGCGGCGGCGGTCAGCAGACGTTCAACCGTGTGGACCTGGATCTCCGTCAATTCGTCGGATTCCTGGCGGAGCGGCGCGTGCTGGCCGGCCGCCTGTTGGTTTCGACGTCGGATGCCGCCTCCGGTGCGGCGATGCCCTTCTACCTGATGCCGACGCTTGGCGGCAACGACACACTGCGCGGCTTCCGGGAGTACCGCTTCCGCGGACCGCACGGCATGCTCGCCCAAGGCGAATATCGGTGGGAGATCTGGAGCGGGCTCGAAGGCGCGCTGTTCTACGACGCCGGCAAGGTCGCGATGAGCCGGCGCGATCTGAATTTCGACGGCCTCGAACGCGACTATGGGTTCGGGTTCCGGTTCAATACCGACCAGGCGATCATGTTTCGCGTCGACGCGGGATTCGGGAGCCGCGATGGCAAGCACCTCTACATCGTCTTCGGCGGAATTTTTTAGACGCCCGGCCGCCGCGATGCTCGCCGGCCTGCTGAGTGTGGCCGCTGCTTCGGCGGTCTGGTCGGCCGCGCCTCGTTTCTATCCTGACGACCCGCTCTGGTCGGACGACGATCGCGCGTTCGACGCGTCGAAGGTGGTGGCGGTTGAGGACGGCAACGGCTACGACTTCGCGGTGAACACGTTCGGCCATCCCGGCGAACGCCGCGACGTCCGCGCGATGAACGTCAACACCATCGACGAGGTCCCCGACTCGAGCTGGTTTACCAACCGAATCGGTCGGAACGCGATCACCGTCGCCGACGTGGTCAGAGGTCCCGATCGGGTCGACCGCATATCGCTCGACGGCTGGACGGTTTCGGGCGGCAAGTCAACGGGTGTGCAGCCTGGCTTCCGCATGACCGATCCCCGAGGGACGCTCCACCAGATCGAAGTCGATCCTCCGTCGAATCCAGAGCTGGCGAGCGGCAGCGAGATCATCGGCACGGCGTTCTACTACGCCATGGGCTACAACACGGTTGACGTTTATCTCGCGGAGATCGATCGGACGAACCTCGTGATTTCCGAACGGTCGACGATCCGCGACCCGCTGAACGGGAAGCGCCGCCCGCTCAGGCGATCCGATCTGGACGATGTGTTCGATCGTGCGGCCCGTCTTCCCAATGGTCGGTACCGCGTGCTCGTCAGCCGGTTCGCCGCCGGCACACCGCTTGGAAACTTCCGGTATTACGGCACGCGTCCTGACGATCCGAACGACGTCGTTCCGCACGAGCACCGTCGCGAGCTGCGCGGCGCGCGAGTGTTCGGCGCCTGGCTGAATCACGACGATTCACGCGGGATCAACAGCCTCGACATGCTGGAAACCACCAACGGCCGGGCGTGGGTCAAGCACTACATGTTCGACTTCGGCTCCATTCTCGGCAGTGGCACGGTCTTCGCGCAGCGTCATCGTCCCGGCAACGAATACATCTTCGAGCAGCGTCCGGGATGGTTGACCCTGGCGACGCTCGGCCTGTACGTCCGGCCGTGGATGCTCATCGACTACCCGGAGGTGCCGCCGTCGGTCGGCCGCTTCGAGGCACACGCGTTCGAGCCGGAGAAATGGAAGCCGGAGTACCCGAACGCGGCGTTCGACAACGTGCGGCCGGACGATGCGTTCTGGGCGGCGCGGATTGTGGCGCGCTTCAGCGATGAGATGGTGGGCGCGGTCGTGAAGAAAGCGCAGTACTCCGATCCGCGAGCGACTGAGTATCTGACGCGCGCGCTCATCACGCGTCGTGACAAGGTGCTGGCGACCTGGCTCAATCAAGTCTGCCCCGCCGTCGATCCCAGACTCCTCGCCGAGGGAGCGTTGACCTTTTCCAATGTGGCAGTCGATGCTCGTGCCGCGACACCGGCGGAGACCTATCAGCTTCAGTGGTTCCGGTTCGACAACACGACAGGCACACGGACATCGGTTGGCGACAGTCAAACCGTCGTGACGCCGGCCGGCCGCGCCCCGGCCGGCTTGCTGGATGGAACTGACTACGTCGGCGTCGTCGTGACGGCGCGTCATCCTGAGCACGTCGGCTGGATGCGACCAGCGACATTCTTCTTCCGCCGCGGCGGTCCGCGCTGGACGCTGGTCGGCGTCGAGCGCGGCTGAGTCTCTCCACGATCCGGGCGCGGAATATCTCCAAGCCGCCACCTATCCCACTGACAGACCACGACATAAGGAACGGCCCGGTTGTTGGCGGAACTTCGTCCGTGTCCAAAACGTCATCACTGGACGATAGCATCGCAATCATGGAAGGCAGACGACTACTAGGCGTTGGTCTTGCACTCCTGCTGCTGGCTGCTGTTGGAAGCGGCATCTGGTACTCGAACAGTTCCCTCAAGCGCGAACACGCCGCCGCGGCGAGCGCGTCGGAGGCAATCAGCACGCGCGGCCTCGTTGGGTCCGAGAAAGAAGAATTCTTCGCAGACCCGCGAGTGGTCACGGCCTTTGCCCGCCAGGGGATTACCGTCCGCATCGAGAAAGCCGGCTCGCGCCTTATCGCGCACGGCTACGATCCGAAGCGCTACGATTTCGGATTTCCGTCCGGTGCGCCTGCGGCTGCTGAGCTGAAAGCCGCAGCCAAGGCCTCGGAAACCTACGTCCCCTTCTACACGCCAATCGTGTTCGCGAGCTGGAAACCGATCGCGGAGATTCTGGTGGCCAACGGCCTGGCTGAACGGCGCCCGGGGGACTACTTCGTCACCGACCTCTCGCGGTTGCTGCAGCTCGTCGAACAGCGGGCACGGTGGCGCGATCTGAAAAGCAGTGCCGCCTTTGCCACCAACAAGGCGGTCCTGGTGAATTCCACGGACGTGCGCACGTCGAATTCGGCGGCGATGTATCTCTCGCTGGCCAGCTATGTGTTGAACGGACAGTCGGTGGTGAGCAGTCAGGACGAGGTCGACGCCGTGCTGCCGAAGGTGGCCGACCTGTTTGTTCGGCAGGGCTTCCAGGAAACGTCATCGGCGGCGCCATTCGAGGACTATCTGGCGCTCGGGATGGGTAAGACGCCGCTCCTCGTGGCGTATGAATCGCAGCTCGTCTCGTTCTGGTTGACGCACCCGGATCGGCCGCGCGGCGACATGGTGATGATTTATCCCGTGCCGACCGTCTACTCGAAGCATGTGGTCGTTCCGTACACGCCGGAAGGCCGGCGCGTCGGCGAGGCCCTTGCCACGAACCCCGAGTTGCAGTCGCTCGCGCATGAATTCGGGTTCCGCACCGGCGGCGACACGCGCGGACCCGAAGTCTGGGCGAAGCGCGGCATCGTCGTGCCCGAGCCGTTGAGCGACGTCGTGGATCCGCCAAGCCATGAATGGCTCGAACGGATGATCGCCGGCATCGAACAGCGATTTCGTTAACGCGGACGCATCGCGGAGGTCATGACATGTCGAACGCAACGCAAAACGACGCTCGTGCCGTCGAACCGGCGCCGGCGAACCTGGAGTTGACGCCGCCCGCCGATCTCGAGCTCGTCGCTCCGGCGCCCGTGGTGGTGGTTCCGGCGGAGTCGGCGAGCGGCCGAGTGCGGCTGAAGCCCGAAGCGGTCGCCGAGCTCGAGGCCCAGATCCGCGAGTTCATCGACCAGGTCACCGAACTCGACGCCAACGATCCGAAGTTCAGGGACGCGGTCGACCGGATCCATACCATGGGCAATCGCGACATCGAGCGATCGGCGAGCGTCTCGAACCGGATGCTCGATCGGCCGGTCAAGACGATGAAAAACGGCCTGTTCGACTCGGGCTCGGACATCTCGCGCTCGCTGGTCGACCTGCGCAACACGGTCGAGCGGCTCGATCCGTCGAGGCAGGGCGACCTGTTCGCGCCGCGGAAGATTTTCGGTCTCATCCCGCTCGGCAGCCGGCTGATCGACTACTTCGACCAGTACCAATCCTCGCAGACGCACATCAACGCGATTGTCGAAGCACTGCGGCGGGGCAAGGACGAGCTCCTGCGCGACAACGCCGCCGTCGAACAGGAAAAGATCAATCTCTGGGCACTGATGGAGCGCCTCGAAAAGTACATCTACCTGGGGCGGAAGCTCGATGCGACGCTGTCCGCCCGTGTCGCGACCCTCGAGGCGACGGATCCCGAGAAGGCGCGGGTCGTGCGCGAAGAAATGCTGTTCTACACGCGGCAGAAGGTCACCGACCTGCTGACGCAGATGGCGGTCAACATCCAGGGCTATCTGGCCCTCGATCTCATTCGCAAGAACAACTTCGAGCTGATCAAAGGCGTCGATCGCGCGACGACGACGACGGTCGCGGCGCTGCGAACGGCGGTGATGGTGGCGCAGGCGCTGGCGAATCAGAAGCTGGTGCTCGACCAGATCTCCGCGCTGAATACCACCACCGGCACCATGATCGAATCGACCAGCGAGATGCTCAAGTCGCAGTCGGTGCGTATCCAGGAACAGGCGGCGAGCAGCACCATCGAGGTGGAGAAGCTCAAGGCGGCGTTCGCCAACGTGTATCACACGATGGACGCCATCTCCGAGTTCAAGGGCAAGGCGCTCGCGTCGATGCAACAGACGGTCGACGTGCTGACCGGCGAAGTCGCGAAGGCGCGTACATATCTCGATCGCGTTCGTGCCGAGGAGGGCGCTCGGGCGCTGGCGGCCGGCGACGATGAGGTCCGTCTGTGAATCCGCTCCGTCACCGTGTCGCGGCTGCAATCGCGATCGCCGCGGTCGCTGTCGCGGTCGCGGCCTGCCAACGATCCAGCAATGCGCCGCCGGTCGCGGCGGCCGACGGCGCCGACACGCTGCAGGTGCTCGCGGGATCCGAACTGAAGGAGCTCGAGCCGGCGCTCGTGTCGGCCGCGCGCGGCGCCGGCGTCGATCTGCGGCTGTCGTATGCCGGGACGCTGGAGATCGTCGATCGCGCCAACGGCGGCGAGATGTTCGATGCGCTGCTGCCGCCCAACGGCGCCTACCCGATGCTCGCGCTCGCGGGCAGACCGATCGCTCGCGAGAAGCTGTTTTACTCGCGGGTGGCGCTCGGCGTGAAGAACAGCCGCGCGCACGCACTCGGTTGGGACAGCCGCGCGCCGTCCTGGGCGGAGATCTCGGAAGCGGCCGCGGCAGGGCGCTTCAGCTACGCGATGACCAATCCCACCAGCAGCAACACCGGGATGAGCGCGCTGTTTGCCGTAGCGAGTTCGAGCGCCGGCAAAACCGAAGATCTGACGCTGACCGACATCCGCCGCGATGTGCTGACCGCGTTTCTGCACGGACAGAAGTTGACCGCCGGCAGCTCGGGTTGGCTGGCCGACGCCTATGTGCGCGACCAGGCAACACTCGACGGGCTGGTGAACTACGAAGCGGTGCTGCTGCGGCTCAACGATCGCACCGAGCTGTCGGACAAGCTGCTCGTGATCTATCCGAGGGACGGCGTGATCTCGGCCGACTACCCGCTGCTGCTGCTGCAAGACCGCAAGCGCGCAGCCTACGAACGGTTCGTCAACGTCGTGCGTGCGCGCGAGTTCCAGAGCGGACCGGTGGCCGCGGCGTACCTGAGGCCGTCGAATCCCGATGTGCCGGTTGCGGCCGCCTTGTCGGTCCGGCCGGTCGCCGAGCTCAGTTTTCCCAACAATCTCGGTCTCATCGATGCGGTGCTCGCCTCGTATCAAGGTGAGCTGCGACGCCCCGCGACGTCAATCTATCTGCTCGACGTCAGCGGATCGATGAAGGGCGAGCGGTTGGCGGGTCTGCAACGCGCGCTCGAGTACCTCACCGGCGCGCAGGGAAGCGGAACGCTGGCGCGGCTGGCGCGATTCCAGAGTCGCGAGCGGGTGATCCTCCTGCCGTTCAACGATCGGACCGGCGGCTCGACGCGCGTCGAGTTCGGTGCGGGCGATGACCACGCGGCTGAGACCGCCCAGATTCACCGCTTCAGCAACTCATTGCAGGCGGAGGGCGGCACGGCGATCTTCTCCGCACTCGAGGACGCCTACGCCATTGCCGACGGCGAACGCCGACGCGACCCGGACCGGCTGGTGACGGTCGTGTTGTTGACCGACGGCGAGAACCGCAATGGCATACGCTTCTCGACGCTCGCCGCCGACCTGCGCGGACGCGTGGTGCCGCGCACGTTTCCGATCCTCTTCGGCGACGCGAAGAGCGACGAGCTGGATCGCGTCGCGGCGATGAGCGGCGGCCGCGTGTTCGACGGCCGGAGCGGTGCGCTCACCACGGTGTTCCGAGAGATCCGGGGATATCAGTGAGCGATCTCGATCTGCGAACCCGGTGTCTTCTCTATCTGTACAGCACCCGCAACATCGTCGCGACGACGCTCGCGTTGGGTGGTCCGCTGCTGCTGTTCACCGGAGTGATCCGCGACTACTGGCTCGCGATCACCGTCGGCATGTACGCGGCGGGCTGGCTGCTGACTCCGGCGCCGCGGCTGGTCGACGTCGACTTGACGCAGGCGCTGTCGATGGACGCGCTGATGGACCGGCTCGACGCGGTGATCGCGCGCGCGCGTCCAGCGCTTCCTGCCGATCTGGTCGCGCGGCTCCACAGCATTCGCAGCTCGATTACCGAAGTCCTGCCGAAGTTCGCCGGCGACCCCGGCACGAGTGACGACGTGTATCTCGTCCGCGAGACCGTGCTGCGCTACCTTCCCGAGACGCTGTCGAACTACCTCGCGCTGCCGCCGCTGTTCCGCACCACGCATGCGTTACGCGACGGCAAGACGGCGCGCGAACTGCTCGCCGATCAGCTGTCGGTCCTCGACGCGCAGATGCGCGAGGTCGTCGGCAACGTCGCGCGCGGCGATGCCGAGGCGCTGCTCTCCAACGGGCGCTTCCTCGAGGCGAAGTTCGCGCGGCGCGACTTCCTGAGCGCGCCGGCGGGGCGCTGACACGCCATGCCGCGGACGATTGTCGACATCCCGGACACGCAGCTTCGCGACCTCGATGCGCTGTGCGAGAGCCTGCAGATCTCGCGAGCCGAAGCCGTGCGCCGCGCGATCGCGCAGTTTCTGCGCACCGGCCGCGACGGGTCGAGCGAGGGCTTCGGGTTGTGGTGTGGTGCAGCCGGGAAGCCGGACGCTCGGCCCGGGATCGAGGAACGGTGGTGACGGCGCTGTTCGATACCGGCGTGCTGCTCGACCATCTGACCGGCCGGCCCGAAGCGGCGGAACTGTTCGCGGTGCACGCGCACGGCGCCGTCAGCGTGATCTCGTGGGTCGAGGTGATGAGCGTCGCGCCGCCGGGACTCGACGAAGCGACACGCGTGTTTCTGCAGCGCTTCGAGCGCCTCGCGCTCAATGAGGCGATCGCCGACCGCGCGGTCACGCTGCTCCGCGTGCATCCACGGCTGACGGTGCCGCGCGCGCTGATCTATGCGACCGCGCTGATCAACTCGCTACCGTTCGTCAGCGTCGACCTGCCCGCCGAACTGCAGACCGAATCGACGATCGTCGTTCCGTACCAACGGATCGCTTCGTGACTTTTTGCCGTAGTGAATGTGGGAGGCGGGTCAATAGTTCGACCGCGATGGCCTGATCTGCTTCCTGACGGAAGAAGTAGAGCTGCGGTGCTCGAGATCGACCCGCCGACCAGGACAGATGGCGGGCCTAAAGAATCCGGCGCCTGCGCCCCGAGACCAGGTGCACGACGAGCAGCACGATCCCGATTACGAAGAGCACCCAGGCGATCTGTGAGGCCACAGACGCGACGGACGAGACGCCGAGGACTCCCGCAACCAGCCCCAGCACGAGAAAGATCAACGCGTAGTACAACATGTTTTCTCCTTTGCTAGCCGCGTTCTCACGAACCCCCGCGCATTGCCGGCGACGTGCCAAGCATCACTAGTGGCTAGCTGGACCGCTGCGCCAGTTGGCCGCCAACGATTCAAGACAAACGGCCTCAGTCCGCTGAGCAAGAACCCGACCACATCTGAACGAACAGCGACATCAAGGTAGTAATTACGTGAATCAAAGACGTGACGGGAGGCCAAAACCATGCCTCCCGCGGTGGGCGAGATGATGTCGCCACCCAGATTGGGCGGCAAGCGGATGCGCTCATACACGGAGCAAGCGCGGTGCCATGCGGGAACGGATGCCCGTTGTCTTGCGCTGTTCCTATCGATCCCCGCCGGGGGCTGGGATCGGCGGCTACGTCCGAAAGTCCGAGGCGGCGCTCATCAGAATGACCGGGTTCGGCTTCCTCGCAAAGGCGCACATTGACCTCCGGCTAACACTCGATTGTGAAGTGTGTCGTGCGGATGCCACGCTACTGATTGCTGCGAAAGGTGCGCATAACAACAGCCAACGTTCGAGCCGGAGGCATCTACCGGCCCGACCGGCAAGAGTGAAATGACCGACCGACGAAAGCGCGTCACGCTTCAGATCGACAAGTCGCCGCGGGAAGATTCCCGCTTTTCGCCACGCGGTTTGCCCGATGACCTTCGCAAGGAGGCCGCGCAGCGTCTTGCGCTCTTCTGTGCGACCGGCGCAGGGATCTGGACGATCGTCGTGATCATGGCGAACGTGTTGCAGCCCACGAGCGTGCCGACTCCGTTTCCGTGGCCCGGCAACCTCATTGGCGGGATCACGATCGGGGTTCTCGCCGCCAGCTTCTTGTACTCGACGCTCAGGAGCACACCGGATCGTGAACCGGTGTCGGATCTGGGCCTGGGGCTGCTCGTCATCAACGCTTTTGCCATTGCCCTGATCAACGAATGGGTGCCGACGTTTCCCGATACACGGTCCGTATCATGGAACACGATCGCGATCCTCGTGTACGCGATGGTGTTGCCAACGACCCCCCTGAAAATGTTCGCGGCGTGCCTCGCGGCGGCGTCGATGGACCCGCTCGCGGTGGGCATTGCGAACGTGCGCGGGCTGGAGACCCCGAGCTTCGTCCAGGCGATCCTGTTCTACTACCCCAACTATCTCTGCGCCGTGATCGCCGTGTGGCCGTCGATCGCGCACCATCGACTGGGGCGAAAGATCACCGACGCGCGCGAGCTGGGCAGCTACGAACTGGTGGAGCCGCTTGCCCACGGGGGAATGGGCGAGGTCTGGCGCGCGGAACACCGGCTGATTGCCAGGCCGGCGGCGATCAAACTGGTGCGTCCGGAAATGCTGGCGCCCGCGAGCGCACACGATGCTCGTGCGCTGTTGCGGAAGTTTGAACGTGAGGCCCAGGCCACGGCCATCCTCAGCTCGCCCCACACCATCGACCTGTTCGATTTCGGCCTCACGAACGATGGCTCGTTCTACTACGTGATGGAACTGCTGATCGGACGCGATCTCGAATCGCTGATTCGCGACTTCGGCCCACTTCCGGCAGAT
>Ga0114129_10008815_pt1 | contig 14391 bp, 15 predicted proteins | sample RhiMetdeltSRZDD1_FD_80071 | JGI IMG/M metagenome (GOLD analysis project Ga0114129, IMG submission 80071) | Populus rhizosphere microbial communities from Tennessee, USA - Rhizosphere MetaG P. deltoides SRZDD1 (version 2) (version 2) | ecosystem: Host-associated > Plants > Roots > Rhizosphere >... | reverse complement strand
CTCGACCCGGTAGTCTTGGATCGTCGCGGGGCGACGGAGGCAACATGAAGATCACCACAGCGGTGGCCTGGCTCATCTACGTGCTCGCCGTTGCCGCCCTTCCCGCCCGAGCGGCCGACCACCCCACGCCGAAAGAAGGCGACTGGGTCGTCCGTGACTTTCGGTTTCACACCGGAGAGGTGTTACCGGAGCTGCGGCTGCACTACACGACCGTCGGCGCCCCGACTGGCGAGCCTGTGCTGATCCTCCATGGCACGACGCAGTCCGGCACCGGCATGCTGTCCCCGGTGTTCGGCGGCGAGCTCTTCGGCCGCGGGCAGCCGCTGGACGCGACTCGTTATTACGTCATCCTTCCTGACGCCATCGGCCACGGCAAATCGAGCAAACCCTCCGACGGATTGCGGGCGGCGTTTCCGAAATACAACTACGAGGACATGGTGGACGCCCAGTATCGGCTGGTGACCGAGCATCTCGGCATTCGCCGTCTGCGGCTCCTGCTCGGGGTCTCCATGGGCGGGATGCACACGTGGATCTTCGCTCAGAAGTATCCCGCCCTGATGGACATCGCGGTGCCGATGGCCTCGCTGCCGAGCGAAATGTCGGGACGCAACTGGATGTTGCGGCGGCTCATCATCGATTCGATCCGAAACGATCCGGAATGGAAGAACGGCAACTACTCGCGGCCCCTGCGAAGCGCGCAGTTCGCCTCGGTTTTCTACGGCCTGGCGACGAACGGCGGCAATCAGGCGCTCCACAAGGTGGCGCCCACACGCGAAAAGGCCGATGCGCTCCTCGATCAGCGGCTCAGTGCGGCCTTTACCGCCGACGCCAATGACGTGCTCTATCAGTGGGAATCCTCGCGCGACTACAACCCGTCGCACGGCCTCGAGCGGATCCAGGCGGTCGTGTTGGCGGTGAACTCGGCCGACGACGAGCGTAATCCGCCCGAGCTCGGAATCCTCGACCGCGAGATCAAACGCGTGAAGAACGGCAGCGTATGGTTGATCCCCGCGAGCGATCAGACCGTCGGTCACGGCACCGCGTTCTTCGCGCGATTCTGGAAGAGCGAGGTCGGCGCGCTGCTGCAGCGCGCTCCACGGTCGACGCCGTAGCACGCTGAAGGGCTAGTCGCCGCCGGCCGGCGCCGGCTGTGCGCGCACCACGCGTCGCCGCACCTGGACGACGGTGCCGATCATCACCAGCATCACCACCGCGATCGTGACGAACATGCCGCGCGGCTCGCCGTGGTCGAGAAACCAGCCGTAGACCGGTGGCGCGATGAGCGAGCCGACGTCGAGCCCGGAGTACACGAACCCGAACACCTTTCCCGACGACCCGCGCGGCGTCGCGGCGCGCACGAGCATGTCGCGCGAGGGCGCGGTGACCCCCATCGAGAATCCGGTGAGCGCCATGACGGCGGTCACGGCGCCGAGCGGCAGGGCGCCGGAGGCGAGCACCATCGTGAGCGTCGCCGCGCACAGCACGCCGGCAGCGGCGACGAGATCGTGTCGCGTCGCGCGGTCGGCCAGGAAGCCGCCGGTGAGCACGCCGGTGGCGTTGCCGAACAGATAGACGGTCAGCGCGCCGGTCGCCAGAACGAGCGGGGCGTGATAAATGGCGCCCAGCGCCGGGACCGCGAACGTCTGGATGCCGCTCGTCGAGGCCGTGAGCAGCACGAAGTAGCCGAACGCCATCAGGATCGGCACCGCCATGAGGAGCTTGAGATCGGCGCGCAGCCCGCCGCGCTCGGCACGCGGCAATGGCGGCATCCGCGCGCCGAGCCCCGGCGTCTGCAGCGCGATCACCGCCGTGGCGGCGAGCGCGACGGCGCCGGCCGTGACCAGCGCGACGCGCCATCCGGCCACGTGCGTGACGGTGCCGACCAGCAGCGGCGCGAGCACCCAGCCGAGATTGCCCGAGATCTGGTGCAGGCTGTACGCGCGCGCGATGCGCCGCGCGCTCACCGTGCTGTTGAGGATCGAATAGTCCGCCGGGTGGAACACGCTGTTGCCGAGTCCGGCCAGCGCCGCGATCGGCAGGAGCGCGCCGTACGTCGGCGCCAGCCCGGCGGCGGCGATGGCGGCGCCGAAGACGGTCATGCCGGCCAGCAGCACGCGGCGCGCGCCGAAGTGATCGACGAGGAAGCCGGCCACCGGCTGGGCGGTGCCCGACACCGCGTAGAACACGCTCGAGATCAGCCCGAGCGCGACCCACGACACGCCGAGCTCGTCACGCAGCAGCGGAAACAGCGGCGGCAGCGTGAGCTGCAGGAAATGGCTGACGGTGTGGCCGCCGCCGATGAGCGCGATGACGCGAACGTCGTCCCGGAGCGAGCGGTCCACGGCGTGAGCGGCTTAGGGCGCCGGCTTCAGCGCGTTCAGGTGCGGCAGCACCTCGCTCGCGAAGCGATCGACGGACTCGGTGGCCTGGGCCTCCGACACGTCACCGAAGATGGGGCGCACGACGAGGTACGTGCACGTGCTGACGGCCGCCTGCCGTTCCAGCTCCTCACGGACGCGAGCGGCGGTGCCGGCCACCGCGAGTCCGCGCTGGCGCGCCTCGTCGAAATCGCGCGCGAACCGGATCGGCGTCGAGCCGAAGTCGCGCCAGAGCTTGGTCAGGTTCGCGTACCACGTCGCGTAGTTCGGTCGCGCGATTGCTTCCGCCTCGGCGTCGCTCGCCGCCACCACCACGTGCCGCGTCATGCCGAGCTTGGGCATCGGCGCCGCGCCGTGCTTGCGATGCCACACGTCGCGATAGCGCGCGAAGAGCTCGGCCGCGCCCTCGGCGGGATGATTGCTGAGCACGTGCACGGCGTTGGTGGCGGCCCACTCCGCGCCGCGATCGTGCCCGAGCCCGTACCAGAGCGGCGGGTGCGGCTTCTGGAACGGCCGCAGGACCATCGGCACCTTGCGATACGTGTAACGCGGCCCCCGATGCTCGAGGACGTCGTTGGTGAGCCCGGCCAGAATCACCTCCAGCGCCTCGCGGTAGATCTCCTCGGTCTCGAACGGATGCAGGTCGAAGTACGCCATCTCGTACGGCACGATGCCGCGGCCGACGCCGAGATCGAAGCGGCCGCGCGAGATCTGATCGAGCATGCAGATCTCCTCGATCAGACGCAGAGGATCGTAGAGCGGCAGGCAGTAGACGCACGGCCCCAGTCGGATGCGCCGCGTCCGCTGCGTGGCCGCGGCCAGGAAGATGCCGGGCATCGGCGCCATGCCGAGCGGCGTCGCGTGATGCTCGGCGAGGTGATAGGCGTGGAAACCCACCGCATCGTACCGCTCGAGCAGACGCAGACGGCTCGCGTAGTGCTCGTCGAGCGGCACGTTGCGGCGGTCGAGGTGGTCGAAGACCCCGATGTCCACGCGCTACTTGCTGATCGCCTTCTTGATGCTGTCGAGATGCCCGTCCAGGTGACCGATGAGGATTCCGACGACCGCCTGCTCGGTGGTCATGGGCGGCATGCCCTTGAGGGCCGGCGCAGAACGGGCGAGCGCCGCGTCGTCGAGACCACGCACGACCGCCGCCGCCTCTGCGGCGTTCTTCTTGTGCAGCGCCACCGTCTCGGCCTTGGCGACGTTGGCGAAGTCCTTCGCGTGCTTGGCATTCCCGGCGTTGATGTCGTCCATCGAAATCGACGCCGTGTGCTGGCCGGACGCGAGTGATTTGATGAGGCCGGCGATGCCCGCGTGCGACTGCGCGAGATGATGAGCCGTGACCCCGACCGGCCACTGCTCGCCCTGCGTCACCTTCTTCCAGTCGGCATCGCTGATCTTCTCGAGCACCGACGTTGCCTCCTGCACCTTGGCCTCGAACTGCTTCGCCAATGCCTCGGCCTTTGCGCCCATGTGTTCCCTCCTCTGGCGGCGCAGTATACTCCCACCAACAGAGACACCTCAGGAGGCGGCGACGCATGAGCGTGTACATCGACATCAACTGCGACATGGGCGAGAGCTACGGGCGCTGGACGCTGGGCGCTGACGAAGAGGTCATGCCGAACATCACGTCGGCCAACATCGCGTGCGGCTTTCACGGCGGCGACCCGCACGTGATGCGCAAGAGCGTCGAGCTGGCGGTGCAGCACGGCGTGGCCATCGGCGCGCATCCCGGCCTGCCCGACCTCATGGGCTTCGGCCGCCGCCGCATGGAGGTGTCGCCGCAGGAGATCAAGGACATCCATCGCTATCAGGTGGGCGCCCTCGCCGCCTTCGCCCGCGCCGCCGGCGCCACGCTCCAGCACGTGAAGGCGCACGGCATCCAGTACCACATGTTCGAGGAGAACCTTCCGCTCGGCCGCGCCTCCGCCGAGCAGGTGGTGGAGCTCGACCCGAACCTCATCCTCATGACGATGGCGATGACGAAGTACGATGCCGAGGCGCGCAAGGTGAAGGGCTGTCGCGTCGCGGCCGAGGGCTTCGCCGATCGCGTCTACGCCGACGACGGCCAGCTCGTGTCGCGCAAGCTCGGAAAGGACGCGCTCGTCTCCGATCCGGCGAAGGCGGCCGATCAGGCCGTGCGCATGGTGATGGAGCACAAGGTCCGCACCATCACCGGCAAAGTCATCGACGCCAAGGTCGACACGATCTGCATCCACGGCGACAGCCCCGGCGCCGAGAAAATCGTCGCGGCCGTGCGCGATGGGCTGGTGAAGGCGGGCGCCGTCGTCAAGCCGCTGCGCGACTGGTTCGGCAAGTCGTAGCGCTCACTCCGGCGCCAGGCGCAGCTCGTCCTCGCTCTTCATCACGTCTTCGGCCGCCTGGGTCAGCGCGATGATGCGCGCACTCGCGTCCGGATAACGGCGCGAGAGCTCGATGAATCGCGCGGGATCGCCCGCGCGGGCCAGCCGGAGCGCGAGGACGCGCTCGGCACTCATGCGCTGCCCCGCGTCGGGCACGCCGGCGAGCGTCGCCCACGCGGCGTCACTGTCCCCGCGCTCGGCCTGAACTCGCGCGACGCCGATCAGCGCGGCGCTCTTCGACGGCTCGCCGCTGATGCCCGCGACGGTCGCGAGCGCCGCCGCCACGCCCGCGTCGCGGGCCTGCCGCATCACCACGGCCTGCAGCGCCGACGCGCGCGCGCCCGGATCGGCGAGCGCGCGGGCCGCCGCGAGCGCGCCGGGCACGTCGGCTCTCGCCTGGGCTCGGACGACGGCGACGAGGGCCTGATCGCGCATTGCCGGGTCCTTGATCCGCGAGGCCGTCGCGCGCGCACCGGCCAGATCGCCGCGCGCCGCCTGCTCGGCCACCACGCCGGAGATCGCCATCTCGCGCACGCCGAATCTCGTGCCCTCCGGCAGCTCCTCGGCGGTGCGCAGGGCGCCTGCCACGTCGCCGCTCTTCGCCTGGAGCGCGGCGAGCGGCGCGTTGAGCGCGAGGCGGTTCGGACTCACGATCGCGCGCGCGGTGGTCAGGGCGCCGGCGAGATCGCCGTTGTCGATCTGCGCGGTCGCCACCTGCATCTCGACGTCGGGATCCGGCGCGGCGATCGGCATCGAGCGCAGCGTCGCGATGGCGCCCGCGCGGTCGCCGGTGCGCGCCTGCGCCTCGGCGATCACCCGCATGAGGCGGAACGTGACGTTCGGATCGCCGGGCGATGCCGCCGACGCCGCCGTGCGCAGCGCCCCGGCCACGTCACCGCGCGCGACCTGCGCGCGCACCACGGTTTCCAGCGCCTGCCCCTGAACGAACAGAGGCGGCAGGGTGCGCACGGTCGCCAGCGCCCCCGCCGTGTCGCCGCTCGCCGCCTGGGCGGCGGCGATCGCCTGCACGACGAACAGGGTGTTTTGCCGGTCCGGCAGATTCGGGGGAACGTCGGCCAACGTCTTTTGCGCGGCGGCGACGTCGCCGATCGCCGCCTGGGCGCGCGCGAGATTGCGCAGGGCGCCGCGCTCGGAATCGTCGCGCAGTCGCGGGACCTCGGCCTCGGCCTCGCGCACGAGCCGGCGCGCCGCACCGAGCCGGGCCGGGCTCACCTTCGAGGGCGGCTCGCCGGCGTCCGCCGCCGTCGCCACGAGCAGCGCGGCGAGCAGGGGCAGGCCGCGCGGGAGGCGATTACGGCTTACCGCTGTACCCCGCGCGGTGGAAGTAGTTCGCGTTGTAGAACTGCAGCACGAGATCGCGGTACACGGCCGGCTCGTAGTGCGGCGGATCGTCGGGGCCGGTGCACGTCGGCAGCACCTCGATCCGCGCGTCGGGAGTCGGGCTGTAGAAGAACGCGATCGAGTACCGGTCGCGCCCGGAATCGTTGAGCACGCCGTGCGGCGTCGACAGGAACCGATCGTTCGACCAGCGCTTCATGACGTTGCCCAGGTTGACCAGGAACGTCCCCTCGATCACCGGCGGCGCGAGCCAGTCGCCGCTGGGCAGCCGCACGGCGAGCCCCGGCACGTCCTCGCGCGCAAGCATCGTGATGAACGAGTTGTCGGTGTGCGGCCCCTGGCCGAACTGCTCGTCGTCGTCGACGTCTTGCGGCGGATAGTGCAGGAAGCGCAAGTTCAGATGCGCCTCGTTCGCGAAGTACGGCGCAAAGAAGTCGGGCGGCAGATCCAGCGAGCGCGCCAGCACGGGCAGCAACCGCTCGCCGAGCGCTTCCATGGTCTTGAAGTACGCCACCATCATCGCGCGCATGCCGTGGTGTCCGGCCGGCCACTGATTGCATCCGCGGAGCGGAATGCCCGCGCGCACGTCCGGATGGTCAGCGCCGCGGTCGTGGCTGATGAAGAAGCTCTCGTTGAAGTTCGGGCGCGTCGCCTTGTGCACCGTGGAGGCACGCTGCATGCTCTGGTTCACCGGCAGGTAGCCGATGTTGTTCTCGTTGAGCTTGAGCGCGAGCTTCTCCTCGAGCGCCAGCGCGTGGAACTCGCGCGACGCCGCGAAGGCGGCGTCCACGATCCGCGGCGACACGCCGTGGCCGGCGAGATAGAAGAAGCCGATGCTCTCGCAGGCGCGCCGCACCTGGGCCGCCACCATGTCGAGCCCGCCCGGCTCGCCGCAGAACGCGGGCCCGACGTCGATCACCGGAATGGTGCGGGTGACTTCCTCGACGTCCTTCACCGCCATCGCCTTGAAGATGTTCATGGGACCTCCCGGCGCTCGAACGATAGCACTATTTCATAGGGTACCTACCGTGTGGCCGCGCGAGGATCCAGCAGGTCGCGGAGCGCGTCGCCCACGAGGTTGAGCGCCAGCACGATCACGAAGATCGCCAGCCCGGGAAGGAGCACGACGTGCGGACTCAGGATGACGAACTGCCGCCCGGTGGCGAGCATGCTGCCCCAGTCGGCCGTCGGCGGCTGGGTGCCGAGACCGAGGAACGACAGGCCCGCGGTGGCCAGGATCTTGGCGCCCACGTCGAGGCTGAAGGCCACCATCACCGGTGACAGCAGGTGCGGCAGCACGTGGCGGCCGAGGATGACCGCGTCGGTGGCGCCGAGCGCGCGCGCGGCCTCCACGAATTCGCGCTCGCGCAACGACAGCACGACGCCGCGTACGAGGCGCGTGTAGAGCGGAAATCCGACGATCGCGATGGCGACCATCGCGTTGCGCAGGCCCGGGCCGAGACCGGCCACGATCGCGATGGCCAGGAGCACGTAGGGAAACGCCATCAGGATGTCGGTCACACGCATGATCACCGTCTCGATCCACCCTGTGTAGAAGCCGCCGAGGATGCCGAGCGTGACGCCGATCAGCATCGCCGCCGCCGCCGACGCCACGCCCGCCGCGAGCGACACGCGCGCGCCCCAGACGAGCCGGGCCAGCAGATCACGGCCGAACTCGTCGGTGCCCAGCGCGTGCCCGGGCGACAGCGGCGGGCGCAGCCGGTGCGGCGTGTCGACCGCGTCGGGATCGGCGAGCGGCAGCCACGGCGCCAGCACCGCGGCGGCGACGGCGGTGAGCAGCACGAGGGCTGCCACCACCGCGAGCCGATTGCCGCCGGCCACCCGCCCGAGCGCGCGACGGCGCCGGCGGGTCTCAACCGCGCGCGGAATGGGGACGGCGGCGGCGCCGGCGCCGGCGTCACTCATAGCGGATGCGGGGATCGAGCCAGACGTAGAGCAGGTCGACGGCGAGGTTCACGAGCACGAAGGACAGCGCGACCACCAGCACGCATCCCTGCACGAGCGGAAAGTCGCGCGCGAGAATCCCCTGCACCATCAGCGTCCCCACTCCTGGCCACGCGAAGACCGTCTCCGTGAGCACGGCACCGCCGAGCAGGTAGCCGGCCTGCACGCCGACCACGGTGACGATGGGCACGAGCGCGTTGCTGAGGCCGTGTCGGAGCACGACCGCGCGGCTGCTGACGCCCTTGGCGCGCGCGGTGCGCACGTAATCCTGGCTCAGCGTCTCCAGCATGGCGCTGCGGGTGAGGCGCGCGACGATCGTCACGGACGCGGCGGCCAGCGTGACGGCCGGCAACACCAGGTGGCTCAGAAGGTCGCCGAGGTCGCCGCCGCTGTGCGGCGAATACATGCCGGAGGCGGGCAGCCAGCCGAGCCAGAGCGCGAAGATCACCATCAGCACGATGCCGAGCCAGAACGACGGCATGCTGGCGCCGAACAGCGAGGCGACCGCGCTCAGGCGATCGAGCATCGAGTTGGGCCGCGTGGCCGCGGCCACGCCGAGCGCGACGCCGACGGTGGTCGAGAGCACGAGCGCGGTCGCCGTGAGCAGCAGTGTCGCGCGCAGCCGCGTCAGCACCTCGCCGAGGACGGGACGCTTCATCCACAGCGAGCGGCCGAGGTCGCCCCGCGCGACATGGCCGATCCAGTGCACGTACTGCACGTGCAGCGGCTCGTTGAGCCCGAGATCCGCGCGCAGGCGCGCGAGGTCTTCTTTGGTCGCCTGCGAGCCGAGCATGATCTCCGCCGGGTCGCCCGGCGAGAGATGCAACACCATGAAGATGATGACGGAGACGCCCGCCAGGACCGGCACCAGCAGCAGGAGCCGGCGCGCGAGGTAGCGCCTCACGTCACCGCTCGGCGCGGATCACTTTCCGTTCGCCTTCGTCACGGCGCCGTACACCATGTTCTTGAGCAGCGGCCGGTAGTACGTCCGCTGCTTCGGCGACTGCATGGCGAACACGACGAACAGCTCTTCCTTGGGATCGATCCAGAAATACGTGCCGCCGGCGCCGCCCCAGTTGAACTCACCGACCGAGCCGGGCACGCTCGCCACGCCCGCGTCGCGGCGCACGGCGAAGCCGAGCCCGAAGCCGAAGCCGGGGCCGGGCAGATAGAGCGGTCCAGGCGCGATCGAGCCGTCGAGGTGATCGGACGCCATGTAGGCGACGGTCTTCGGGCTCACGATGCGCTTGCCGTCGAGCGTGCCGCCGTTGAGCAGCATCTGACAGAAGCGCGCGTAGTCCATGGTGGTGCCGACCATGCCACCACCGCCGGACTGCCAGCGCTGCGGAACGCGCGGGTCGAAGAATTGCGTGTTCGTGCCGATCGTGCGGTCGTTCGGAAAGGCTTCGGCGATCCGCGACTGGCGGGCTTTGTCCGTCACGTCGAACGCGGTGTCCTTCATGCCGAGCGGGTCGAGGATGCGCTCCTTCTCGAACTCGTAGAGTGACTTCTTCGAGACGACCTCGACGACGCGGCCGAGCACGTCCGTCGAGTGGCTGTAGTCCCACATCGTGCCCGGCTGACTGGCCAGCGGCAGCTTCACGATCCGCTCGACGAACTCCGCGTTCGTCGGATCGCCCTCGAAGAGCTTGGCCTCGAGGTAGCGCTTCTTCACCAGCGTGTCGCCGAAGATGCCGTACGTCAGCCCCGAGGTGTGGCGCAAAAGGTCCTGGACGGTCATCTGGCGACGCGGCGGCACCAGCTCGAGCGTCGGGGTGCCGTCGGCGCCCGGCTTCTCGACGCCGACCTTCATCTCGGCGATCTGCGGGATGTACTTCGCCACCGGATCGCTCAGCGCCAGCTTGCCCTCTTCGACGAGGATCATGGTGGCGACCGAGGCGATGGGCTTGCTCATCGAGTAGATGCGGAAGATCGCGTCGCGCGTCATCGGCGCCTTGGTGGCCGGATCCAGCACGCCGGTCGTCTCGAAGAAGGCGATCTTGCCGTGGCGTGCCACCAGCAGGATGGCGCCGGGAATCTGGCCCTTCTCGGAGTCGGCGCGCAGCATCGCGCCGATACGTCCCAGCTGCTCGGACGACAGGCCGACCTGCTCGGGCTTCACGCTCGGCAGCGTCTGCGCCAGAGCAGGCGTCAGCGCGACGGTCGACAGCCACAGCACGAGGGCCAGCCGCGTGATGATCCTCTTCATGATGTCGGGTCCTCTCCTGCCTCGCCGCTCACTTGAGCGAGATGGTCTCGACGCGCAGATCGAAGCTCGGATGGAGCTTGAAGCCCTGCACGCGCTTGGCGTGCGCCGCCGTCTGGATCTCGTGGTCCACGAACACCCAGGGCGCATCGTCCACGATGATGCGCTGCGCCTCGCGGTAGAGCTCGGTGCGCTTCTTCTGATCGGTGGTGAGCCGCGCCTGGTGCAGCAGCTCGTCGTACTTGTCGTTCTTGTACAGCGCCCGATTCGGGCCGTTTGGCGTCCACTGGCTCGAATGCAGCAGCGGATACATCACCATGTCCGGGTCTTCGTTCCCCGCCATCCAGGACAGCGCGAAGAGGTCCTGCTCTTTGGTGCGCAGCTTGGCGAGGTACGCGCCCCACTCCATCGTCTGCAGGGTGACGCTGACGCCCACGGCCTTGAGGTTGGACTGGATGACCGTCGACATCGCCACCGGCGACTGCATCCCCGAGCCCGACTCCGGGACCCACAGCGTGGTGGAGAACCCGCTCGGATAGCCGGCCTCGGCCAAGAGCTTCTTCGCGCGCTCGGGATCGTAGGGATAGGCCTTCAGCGCCGGGTCGGAGCCCCACGTGTTGGGCAGCACCGGGCCGCGTGAGAGCGAGCCGGTACCCTTCAGCACGTCGCGCACGATCGCGTCCTTGTTCACCGCGTAGTTCAGCGCCTGGCGCACGCGCTTGTCGTCGAACGGCTTCTTCTGGTTGTTGATGCCGAGGTACCAGACGTGCGCGCCCACCTGCTTGAGCAGCGTCACCCGGGGATTGTTCTCGAGCTGCGCGACGAAGTCGGGCGGCGTGCCGACGATGAGGTCGAGCGCGCCCGTGAGCAGCTCGGTGAGCCGCGCCTGGTCCTCGACGATCGGCCGGTAGATCACGCGGTCGACCTTCACCGGATGCTTCCAGTACGTCGGATTCTTCTCGAGCACCACGCGCTGGCCGCGATCCCAGGACGCGAACTTGAACGGGCCCGTGCCGACGGGGGTCGAGGGATAGTCGACGCCGAATTTCTTCACGGCGGTCGGGCTCACGATCGACGCGGCGCCGGCGGTGAGGACGGCCAGGAACGAGGCGCGCGGCTCCTTGAGCACGAACTCCACGGTTTGCGGATCCACCGCCTCGACCGCCTTGACGTTGCCGAAGAAGTAGTTGGCGAAGGGATACTTGCCGAGCTTGTTGAACGGATGCTCCGGCATGATCTGCCGCTCGATGGAAAACTTCACCGCCTCCGCGTTGAGCGGCGTGCCGTCGTGGAACACGATGCCCTTGCGCAGCTTGAACGTGTAGTGCAGACCGTCCTTGCTGATCGTCCACGACTCCGCGAGCCCGGGCACGATCTGCGTGCTCTCGTCGGGAAACGTCACGAGCGTCTCGACGATGCGGCGACCGACGCGATTGGAGTTGAGGTCGGTCACCTGCGCGGGATCGAGATTCACCGGCTCGGCCACCAGGCCGACGACGAGCGTGCCGGCAAGCTGCGCGGTCGCGCGCGCCGACGCCCCGAGTCCGACGAGCAAGACGACGACGGCGAGCCACGCGATGCGCGTTCTCATGGCGCCTCCTGCGCGCCGTCACGGTATACGATCGAGCCCGAGGGTGCAAGGCGCCGGGAGTAGAATCGCGCAGGAGGCTCACCATGAGATACGAGGTCGTCGAGGGCTGGGAGCAGCTGCCGAAGGGCTTCGAGCACCGTGACGTCGCCGGAGTCGCGGTGGACGGCGAGGATCGCGTCTTCCTGATCTGCCGCGGCGACCATCCGGTCATCGCGTACGACGCGAAGGGCAGCTTCCTGCGCTCGTGGGGCGAGGGACAGTTCACCTACCGCACGCACGGCATCTCGGTCGCGCCCGACGGCACCCTGTGGGCCACCGACGATGGCAACCACACCGTTCGCCAGTTCACGCCCGAGGGCAAGCTGCTGCGAACGCTGGGCACGCTCGACACACCCTCCGACACCGGGTACGACGGCAAGGACTACATGACGATCACGCGACCGGCCGGGCCGTTCAATCGCCCGACGAATCTCGCGATCGGTCCCAAGGGCGATCTCTACGTCTCGGACGGCTACGGCAACTGCCGCGTGCACCAGTTCTCGCCGACCGGCACGCTCAAGCGCTCGTGGGGCGAGCCCGGCACCGGGCCCGGCCAGTTCTATCTGCCACACGGCATCGCGGTCGCCGCGGACGGCCGCGTCTTCGTGTGCGACCGTGAGAGCGATCGCATCCAGATCTTCAGCCCCGACGGCGAGTACCTGTCGGAGTGGACCGATACGCAGCGGCCGACGCACATCGTCTTCGACGAGGGCGGGCGCGCGTACGTGTAGGAGCTCTGGTGGCACAAGGGCCAGACGTCGCGGCGCCACGGCGTCACCCAGGAGCCCAAGTATGGCCGCGTGAGCGTGTTCGACCGCGACGGCCGGCTGCTCGCGCGCTGGGGCACGCCGGAGGCGACGAAGCCCGGCAGCTTCGCGGCGCCGCACGGCCTCGCCGTGGACAGCAAGGGCGCCGTGTACGTGGCGGAAGTCACGTGGACGTTCGCGGTCAGCCGCGGTCTCGCGCCGGCCGACTGCCACACGTTCCAGAAGTTCACGCCGCGCCCGTGATGCAGCCGCTGGCGCGCCTGAGCCTGGCGCTGCTCGCCGGTGTGCTGCTCACCGGCGCCGCGGCCAAGGGCATCGTGCGTGTCGACAACTGGGAGGCCGTCGCGCCGGGGCCCGTCGATTTGTCGGTGTGGCGCGTCTATCCGTTCACCGAGTCGGCGAAGTTCAAGTTCGCGCCCGCCGTCGTGGTCGACGACGGCCGGCGCGCCCTGCAGCTGCGCACCGATAGCGAGTCGATGCGGATCGGTCGAGCGGTGAAGGTCGACGTGAAAAAGACGCCGTGGCTCTCCTGGGAGTGGAAGGCGCTCGACTTGCCCGAGCGGGGTGACGTGCGCGACCCCAAGCTCAATGACCAGGCCGCGCGCATCATGCTGATGTTCGAGGGGATGAAGGGCATCCTCTATATCTGGGACACCGTCTCGCCTGTCGGCACCGAATCGCGTCCGGACGAGCTGGAAATCTTCGAGCGCGTGCTCATCGTCGTGCGCTCGGGACCGAGCGGCCTCGGTCAGTGGATGCGCGAGCGGCGCGACGTCAACGCCGACTACCGGCGGATCTTCGGCGATGCCCCGCGACCGATCAAGTGGGTGGGTTTCGAGGCCCATTCCAACGACACGCGCTCGCACAGCGCGGTGCTGTTCGGCAGCGTGAGATTCGAGCCGCGCTGACGCGCGGCGCGGGTGATGCGCGTCGTCGCGTGGAACATCCGGGCCGGCGGCGGCGTTCGCGCCGACGCCATCGCCCGTCAGCTCGCGCGCTGGCAAGCCGACGTCGTCGTGCTGTCGGAATTCCGCGCGACGCCGCCGAGCGTTCGTCTCGCCGGGCGCCTGGCCGCGCACGGTCTCACCCACCAGCTGGCGACGTGCGACCCGCGTACGATGCAGCGCAACGCGCTGCTGCTGGCATCCCGCTGGCCGGTGCGGCGAATGCAGCTGCGCGCCGCGCCGCGCGATCGCTGCCGGTGGCTCCTCGCCGTCGTCGATGCGCCGATGCCGCTCGTGATCGGCGCGATGCACGTGCCCAACCGCGTGACCCGACGCAAGTACCCCTTCCTCGACGCGGTGCTCGGTTGCGTGCGGCGCTGGCGGCTCGGCCCCGCGCTGCTGATCGGCGACACCAACTCCGGCCGGCGCGGCGTCGACGAGCAGGTGCCCGGCTTCAATCTGCGCGAAGAGGGCTGGATCGACGCGCTCGCCGCCTGCGGCTGGGCCGACGCGTTTCGTCACTTGCGCGTCGAGGCGCGCGCGTACACGTGGTACTCGCCGAATGGCCGCAACGGCTTTCGGATCGACCAGGCGTTCGTCAACGCGCCGCTGCTGGCGCGGCTGAAGGATGCGGCGTATGTGTGGGGCGGCGCGGCCAGTCGCGGCCGCCGCGATCGGCTGAGCGATCACGCGGCGCTGCTGGTGGATCTGGCGGAGAGTTAGACGCGCGCTCGCTTCATGACCTCGGCGAAGCGCTCCATCCGCTCGAGGCCCGT
>Ga0114129_10008812_pt1 | contig 14392 bp, 9 predicted proteins | sample RhiMetdeltSRZDD1_FD_80071 | JGI IMG/M metagenome (GOLD analysis project Ga0114129, IMG submission 80071) | Populus rhizosphere microbial communities from Tennessee, USA - Rhizosphere MetaG P. deltoides SRZDD1 (version 2) (version 2) | ecosystem: Host-associated > Plants > Roots > Rhizosphere >... | reverse complement strand
GCTGGCGCCGCCCTGCAGAAACAGCACGCTGTAGTTCGAAGGGATGTTCGCGAGCGTGCGGATGTCGGCCTCCGCCTGCGCCAGGATCGCTTCGAACGCCGCCGATCGGTGGCTGATCTCGAGGATCGACATGCCGACGCCCGGCAGCGATACGAGATCGCGTTGAATCTCTTCGAGAACGGACACCGGCAGGACCGCGGGTCCCGCGGAGAAATTGTGGACGCGATGAACGGTTGTCATTGTGGCTCCGGACAGCCACGAAGACGCGAAGACACGAAGAACAAATTGGCTTCGTGCCTTCGTGCCTTCGTGGCCGTCAAATCGTCACCAGGTGCAGGTCCAGGATGTCGTCGCTCCCATCCTGAATCTGCTTCAGCAACGTCGGCTGTGGCGCACCGTCGAGGTTGATTCGCGCGACGGCGGCCTGCGCGCCTTCGAAGATGATGTTCTCGGTTTCCTGTACGTTGATCTGTCCGCTTCGCAGGTGGTCGAACACATGCGCCAGCACCCCGGGGCAATCGCGGTGGCGGACCACCAGCATGTGCGTCGCGGGCGTCTTTTTCGCCAGGTTGACCACATTGGGGACTTTGCCGGTGTCCTTGTAGCTGCGGACGATGCGGACGGTTTCGGCGGCGATCGCCTCTTGCGCCTGATCGGTGGACGCGCCCACGTGATGCGTCCCGTAAACGTTCTTCAGCGCGACAATGGCATCCTTGAAATCGCCGGTCGTGCTGGTCGGCTCCTCGGCGAACACGTCGAGGCCGACGCGCAGGTCGCGCTCACGGACCGCCCGTGCCAGCGCTTCGTACTCGACGACTTCGGCGCGGGCGGTGTTGATGAAGTACGAGCCCGGCTTCAGGTTGTCGAGTACCGAGGCGTTGACGAGCCCCCTGGTTTCCGCGTTCAGCGCAAGGTGGACGCTCAACACATCGCTCCGCGCCGCCACCTCGGCGGGCGAGCTGGCGAGCTGCATCGGCACAGGCTGATTCGCCACGTCGTCCTTGCCGGTGGCAAACCGCCGGCTCCAGACGACGATGGGCATACCGAACGCGTGGGCGCGTCGAGCCATTTCCTGACCGATGCTGCCGTACCCGAGCAGGCCGAGCGTGCGGCCAAGCAGCCCGCGCGCCTTCGAGTACTCCTTCTTGTTCCACGTGCCGGCGCGGAGATCCGCGACCTCGTCGGGCACGCGTCGATCGATGGCCAGCAGAAGCGCGAACGCGAGCTCCGCGACGGCAATCGCGTTCTTGCCGGGGCAGTTCGAGACGTAGATGCCGCGCCTCGAGGCTGTGGCGACGTCGATCGTGTTGTAACCCGCACCGGCGCGCACGACGAGCGACAGCGAGCCGCTCTCGAGCATCGGTCCGGTGACGACCGTGCTGCGGACCACGAGGACATCCGCGCCGGATTCGCGGATCGCCACCGCGAGCGCCTCGTCTTTCAGCTCGGGTCTGTAAATGACCTCGCAGCCGGCGGCTGTCAGTCCGCCGATCCCGCTCGACTCGAAGGCGTCGGCGATCAGGACCTTCACAGAAGGTGAATCAGCAAACCGTCGCGAAGTTTCGGTTCAAACCACGTCGACTTGGGCGGCATGATCCCTCCGGCGTCCGACACGTCCATCAAATCGGAGACGCGGACCGGGAACAGCGAGAATGCCACGGCCGCCTTCCCGGAATCGACGAGGCGCTCCAGCTCCGCGGTTCCACGAACGCCTCCAATGAAATCGACGCGCTTGTCGGTCCGGATGTCTGCGATCCTCAGCACCGGTGCCAACAAACACTCTTGCAGCACGCTGACATCGAGCGACCCGATTGGATTCGACGCATCGGGAGCGACGCGCGACCGCACCGTGTGCCAGGCGCCCTGAAAATACATGGCGATATCGCCCCGCCTGGCTGGAACGGCTGGCCCGGCTTCCATTTCGAATCGATCGCGGATTGCCTCCAGGAACTCGACCGGCGCCAGGCCGCCGAGGTCTCTGACCGTGCGGTTATAGGGCAGGATTCGCACCTGGTCGTCCGGAAACGCCACCGCCAGCATCGTCTTCGCCTCATTGCGATCGGCGAGCTCCGATCGCGCGCGCGCCGCGCTGGCCGCCCTGTGGTGGCCGTCCGCGATGTACAGCGCGGGAATCGCGCGGAATGCCGCCACGAGGCGATCGCGATCCGCGCTGGCGACTCGCCACAGCGTGTGCTGCACGCCGTCGGGCGCGGTGAAATCGTACAGCGGTGGCGCGGTCGTCGCCGCCGCGGCTATGCGATCGACATCACCGCTCGCGCGATAGGTCAGGAACACCGGACCGGTCTGCGCGCCGAGCGCGATCATGTGCCGCGTGCGGTCGTCTTCCTTGTCGCGACGCGTGCGCTCGTGCTTCCTGATGACGTCGCGATCGTACTCGTCGATCGAAAAGCAGGCGGCAAGGCCCGTCTGCGTGTGATTTTCCATCCGCAAGCGGTAGAAATACACGCTTGGTTCATCCTCGAGCACGAAAGCCTTCGCGCGCAGGGCCGTGAAGTTGGCGCTGGCGCGCTCGTAGATGCTGGCGGCGTACGGATCCGCGCCATTCGGCAGCTCGAGCTCCGGCCGCGACACGCGGAGGAACGAAAGCGGATTTCCCTCGGCAAGCGCCCGCGCCTCACCGGTGCTGACCACGTCGTAGGGAACGGCCGCGACGCGCGCCGCATCGGCGGGCTTCGGACGCAGCGCACGGAAGGGCTGGAGCGTCGCCATCCGTTCAAAGTAACACGTCGGGACTGCCGCGACAGCGAGCGTTAAGGATTGGAAGCACGAGTCACCGCTGGGACGGAGAAACCCGCGAAGGCGCGATCGCGCACCTCGTTGAATTCCGGCATTCGTGCCGCCGGCACGGGATCCGCCGGCGGCATCGACCGATGCGCCGTGAGGGGGTTGATGAAGGCCCCGTTCTTCTTGAGTCGATAGTCCAGGTGCGGGCCGGTCGCGAGTCCGGTGGCCCCGACGCGACCGATGAGCTCGCCCTGTTGGACGTGCGAACCGGCGCGCACGGTAATCGCGGAGAGGTGCAGGTATTCCGATTCAAAGCCGTTCGCGTGCCGCAGGTGCACCAAGCGGCCTGAGCCGCCGCTCGGTCCCGCGGACACAACGACGCCGTCGGACACGGCGACCACGGGCGCGCCGGCCGGCGCGCGGTAATCGACGCCGAGGTGCGCGCGGTACTCGCGCAGAATCGGATGAAGCCGGCTCTGCGAAAACCCCGATGTCACGACCGGCTGGAACTTGAGCGGCGACGCCAGGAAAAAGCGACGCATCGACACGCCGTGCTCGTCGAAATAGGCCGGCTTGCCGTCGGCGTCGGTGAATCGCACCGCCCGAACTCGCCTGCCCGCGTTGTTGAACTCCGCTGCGAGAATCGGACCGTAGCCGGCGAGCGCATCCGCCTCGCGAAACTGCTTCTCCACCGTCAGCTCGAAGCGATCTCCAGGCTGCAGATCCGTGTTGAAGTCGATGTCGCCGCCGAAGATCTCGGCGAGCGCCAGCGTGAGATCGATCGTTTCGCCGGCCGCGTCGACCGCGGCCACCAGAGACGGGGCCTGACGATCGATCGTGCCGCGCACGACCTCCACGCGCCGCGTCTTGGGGATCGGCAGCACGGTGGCCAGCCAGTCGCCCGCCGGCTCCCGGCTGACGCGCAGAAATCGATCGGTGTCGATTTCATACTCGAACCGACGCATCGCGCCGTCGCTCTTCCGCTCGAAGCGATAGGGCTGCGCCGCCCGGACCTTCCGCAGGTCGAACACCTCGGCGACCCGCGCGGCCATGTCTGCGACTTCGGTCGCGGTGATTCCCTGTTCTCGCAGTAGCGACGCAAAGGTCGCGCCTGACGCGACGCGGGCCGACAGGATCGTCGTGTCGGTCGCGAGCGCGATATCGCGGGCGACCGACTTGACGACCGCGACCTCGTTCACGTGTCCGCACGCGGACGCAAGTCCCGACGCGAACAGGAGCGCAACAAGAATTCGCAAAGGCGGACCTGTTATACCGCGCGGGGGCGGACCTGCCACAAGGCTTTCTGATACAGTCCCCGGTCTGGAGGATGGTTGTTTCATGAAGATCCACCGCACTTTTGCTTTGACGGCGATGATGGCCGTTTTGGTCGGATTGCCCCTCGCGGCGGACGGGCCGGTTTCCGAAAAACTCGATCTCGATGCGATCTATCGGATCAAGGAAGAAGGGCTGCAGCGCTCGAAGGTGATGGAGATTGAAAGCTACCTCACCGACGTCTACGGCCCGCGTCTGACCGGATCGCCCAACATGAAGGAAGCGGCCGACTGGGCGACCAAGACGATGAAGGAGTGGGGGTTGGCCAACGTGCACCTCGAAAGCTGGCCGTTCGGCCGCGGCTGGCAGAACCACGTCTTTCTCGCCATGGCGATGACGCCGCGCGCCTACCCGCTCATCGGTTACCCGAAGGCGTGGACACCGGGCACCAACGGCCAGGTCACCGGGGAAGCGATCCTCGCCGTGATCAACGAAGAGAAGGACTTCGCCACGTTCAAGGGCAAGCTGCGCGGCAAGTTCGTGCTCGGGACGGCCATGCGCGACGTGGCCGCACATTTCGAGGCGCCAGGCCACCGGTACACAGAGACCGAACTGGCCGAGCTCTCAAAGCAGCCCGACGCAACCGGGCGCGGGGGCCGCGGCGGACGCGGTGGCCAGGCGGCCCAGGACTTCACCAGGAAGAAGACGCAGTTCTGGATCGACGAGGGCGTGCTGGCCGTGCTCGACATCAGCCGCGGCGACGGCGGCACGCTGTTCGTGCAGGGCGGCGGCTCGCGGAACACGAACGACCCACCGTCGCCGCCGCAGGTGGTCATCGCCGTCGAGCAGTACGGCCGGATTGTGCGGACACTGGAGAAGAAGATTCCGGTGACGCTGTCGATGAACATCGACAACAAGTTCTACGACACCGATCTCAACTCATTCAACATCGTCGGCGAGCTGCCCGGAACCGACAAGGCGGACGAAGTCGTCATGGTCGGCGCGCACTTCGACTCGTGGCATACCGGAACCGGCGCAACCGACAACGCCGCCGGATCGGCAATCATGATGGAGGCGATGCGTATTCTGAAAACGACCGGCGTGAAGCTGCGCCGGACGGTTCGCATCGGCCTCTGGGGCGGCGAGGAACAGGGGCTGCTCGGATCGAAGGAGTACGTCAAGGCGCACTACGGCGATCCGGCAACGATGCAGTTGAAGTCGGAGCATGCGAAGTTCGCCGGCTACTTCAACGTCGACAACGGGACCGGGCTGATTCGCGGCGTCTATTTGCAAGGCAATGAATCGGTCGCGCCGATCTTCTCGGCGTGGATGGAGCCTTTCAAGAACCTCGGCATGAGCACACTGACCATTCGGCATACCGGCGGCACCGATCATCTGTCGTACGATGCCGTCGGTCTGCCGGGATTCCAGTTCATTCAGGACGACGTCGAATACAACTCACGGACGCATCACTCGAACATGGATGTGTACGAGCGCATCCAGTCGAGCGACATGATGCGGAACGCCGTGATTGTCGCGTCGTTTGTGTACAACACCGCGAACCGCGACGAGAAGCTGCCGAGGAAGCCGTTGCCGAAGGCGACGGCTGCGACGGGCAGAAGCACGGCGCAGCCGTAGTAGTCGGTAGTCAGTAGTCGGTAGTCGGTAGTCAGTAGTCGGGAGTCGGGAGTCGGGAGTCTGCGCCCAGTCACTGTACGACTACCGACTACCGACTCTCGACTACCGACTGTACTTTTCACTCCACGCGCGCATCTGATCGTTTCGCTCGCGCGCCTCGGGGACTTCATCCAGCTTGTCGACCAGCCACGGCAGCTTGTAGGTCCAGTTGTCATCGGTGATGGTGGCCGGTTCGTTGATGCGATCGCGCCAGCCGAACGCGTCCTGAATCGGCACCAGCAGCAGATCCGAGCTCGACGCAAACAGCGCTTCGATCAGCGCGTCGCGCACGGTGGGGTTGTACGGCGCCCGAAGGAGGTCGACTCCACGGGCCGCCTGCTGAACCGCCGGCAGGACGATCACTTTATGTCGCTCGTCGGCGGACGCATGCTCCCACCATTCAATCTGTGGCTCGGTGTCGTGCGTCCCTGTGGACGCCACGGATGCACGCGGATACCCTGACGGATCGCGGAATGGCTGCCCCTCCGTGTGCCAGCACCGTTCCCACCGGAGCACGCGGAACCCGGGCACGCCGGATCGCGCGAGCGATTCACGCACGAAATCAGGCACGGTGCCGAGATCCTCGGCGATAATCTCGGCCCCCGCGTTGCGAAACACGTCGAGCAGCTGTTCACCGAGCGCGAGCTGCGCCGGTTCATCAGCCGGTGTGAAACCGGCCTTACCGGTCGTCTTCGATCGGCCGTAGGTGCGGTAGAAACCGACCACGTGGTCGATTCGGTAGCCGTCGTACAGATCGGCGCTGCGGCGCGCGCGTTCGCGGAGCCATCGGAAATCCTCGGCCGCCAACACGTCCCACCTGTACAGCGGCATGCCCCAATCCTGCCCGGCCGCGCTGAATGCGTCCGGCGGCGCGCCGATCGCCGTGTCGAGATCGAACTGATGCTGCCGCGCCCACACATCAGCGCTGTCGGCATCGACCATGAACGGCAGATCGCCGAGGAGGCGGACGCCGTGCGCCTCCTGCCGCGCGCGCCGCCACTGCGATGCCGCAGTCCATTGCAGATACTGGTGAAACAGCACGTCATCCGACAATTCGCGCCGCGCGAGATCGATGGCTGGCGGATCGCGGCGCTGGAGCTCCAGCGGCCACTCGGTCCACGGCCGCTCGCCCTCGCGCGCATGAATGGCGCGAAACAGGCTGTAGTCCTCGAGCCACCAGGCCTGCTCGCTGGTGAACGTGCGCAGCTCCCGTGCGCGCGCCGTGTCGGCTCGCCATTCACGCTCGAGGAAGCGTTGGAAAGCGCGTCGCAGCGCGGAGTGTTTCAAACGCCGGACTGACGGATAGTCGATCCGTGTCGCCGCGCGTGCGCGGTCGAGGACGCGTCGGTCGTCCGACGGCAGAGCCGCCTCGCCACCGAGCGCCTCGAACTCGGCAACCGCCGGTACCTGGATGAACATCGGATCGATCGCCATCGCACTGATGGCCGAGTACGGCGACTGCTGTCCGGGCGCGATCTCGTTGATCGGCAGCAGCTGCAGTGCGCGAAGACCCGCGCTCGCGAGCCAGCTGGTGACGGAGGCGATGTCGCCGATATCGCCGATGCCCCAGCTCGCGGAAGTGGGACAGGAGAACAGAGGAATGAGCAGGCCGGCCCGGCGCTGAGCGGCGTGATCATTCAGACGTGTGCTCACGGAATGACCGCGCTGCAATCGAAGTGCCGGAGGACTCGGCCGATGCCGTCTGCGAGATCGGCTGGCGGCGTGATCAGGCTCACGACCAGAAACGATTCTCGCGGAAAGTCGAAGAAATAACCCGGCTGGACCAGGACGCCCTCTTCGAGCAGTTGGAGCACCAAATCCTCTTCGGATTGAAGCGACGGCACCTGCAGCACCGCGCTCCATCCCGCGTCGCTGCGAAGCAGTCGGCAGCCGCTCGCCGTGGCGGCGGCCGACTGAAGGGATCGGTAGTTGGCCACCGTGCGTGCCGCAATCTGCGCGCGGATTCCCGCGCCGGCGTTCAGCAGCGCGCTCGCGGCCATCTGCACAGGCGTCGAGACTGACAGGTACGTGTCGCAGACGAGCTCGAGCCGATCGATGGCCGCTGCCGCGAGCGCATCCGGCCCCGACACCGCGATCCACCCAAGCTTGACCTGTGGGAGTCCGGCCGACTTGGACAGTCCGCCCAGCGAGAACGTCAGGACGTCGCGTCGGGTCGCGCCCCTGCCGGCCCCGGCCAGGGCGCCCGGCTCCAGCTCGTACTCCGCGAATACTTCGTCGGCGATGAAAGCGATGTCTCGCGGCGCGCAGAGCGCTGCGAGCCGGTCGAGCTCGTGGCGGGTCGTCAACGACCCGGTCGGATTGTTTGGAGACACGAGCAGGATCGCCCGGGTTCGGGGCGTGACCGCACGCTCGACGCTGGTCAGGTCGATCGACCAGGCGCCGTGGTACTCCAGGTCGTACGGAATCGCGGTCACGAGATCGAGCTGCGTCAGGTGCTCGAACAGCGGGTAGCTGGGTCGCGGGACGAGCACGTCATCTCCGGCGCCCGCGAGCAGCTTGAACAGGAGCGCGTACGCCTCGCTCGTGCTCGCCGTGAGCACGACCCGATCGGCGTCCACGAGCACGCCCTGTCGCTGGTAGTCGCGCGCGACGGCCCTCCTGGCCTCGATTCGACCGAGCGGTTGAGGGTCGTAGCGGAGCGCGGCCGGATCGGCCAGCGGTGCGAGCAGGTCGTGCGGATAGTCGAATCCCACGCGCGTCGGGTTCGTCACCGTGAGGTCAACGAGCGGGCGGCCCTGTGCCCGCGCCGCCGCCACGTTCGTCGACAGGCGGTTCGGCGCAAGCTCCTTCGGAACGCGATCCGAGAACATCAGATCAGCTACGGAATGATGTCGATGCGATCGATCACGTCGCCTTCGAGAATCTGATCGACGATCTCGATGCCGTTCAGCACCTGCGCGAACACGGTGTAGTCGTGGTCGAGCCGCGGGTTATCGACGAGATCGATGAAGATCTGTGCGTCGCCGGTGTCGTGACCTCGGGTCGAGATGCCGACCGCGCCGCGCACGTGCGGCCACGCGCCCACCTCGTCGCGCATGAAGGCCGCGTCGCCGATGTATTCGTTCGCGCCCGGACTGCCGCCCTGGATCACGAAGTTCGGGACGACGCGATGGAAGGTGAGGCCGTTGTAGTAGCCGGACTCCGCCAGGCGGGCGAAGCGAAGCACCGTCGCCGGCGCCTGCGACGTGAACAGCGCGAGGTCGAACGACCCGATCCCACGGATGGTCACGCGCGCCTTCGGCGCGGCCAGCCGACGTAAGTCCTCTGCATTCAAATCGTTGCGCGGGGTCAGACGCGGGCCTGACCCGGGCCTGGCCCGGGTCTGACCCTTGGGGTCGGCGCCGAGCGACGCGAGCGTCTTGGCGATGGCGTCGCGGGCGTCGTGAGAATTGTCCTTCCCATCGGCGACGAGTCGCTCCCAAGCCGCTTTCAAAGCTGGCAACGCGTCAGCGGTGTGCGACGTCCCTTCGAGCGCGAGCGCCGACACGCGAAGGATCTGATGACCGGACCGCGAGAGCTCCGCGACGTAGATCGCATCCGCCGCATGACCGGCGATCTTGCGCAGCCCCTCGACGGCGGCCTCACGGACGTTGTCATCCGGATCGCCTGCGAGCGCGGCCAGCGTCTCCCCATCCGTCAGCGTCGCCGCGGCGCGCGCGGCGTACATGCGGAGCTGCCACATCCGCGACCCCTTGAACTGCGCGAGCGCGGCGCTCGCCCGCTCGGCAGACGCCGTTGCGAGCGCGACCAGGGCATGAGCCGCGCGATGCCATCCGCGCGGCGAGCCGGCGTGCGAAAGATCCTCGACCTCGTGCACGAGCAGCGCAACCGCGTCGGGCGACGATCCGCATCGGCTCAGGAGATCGAGCGCGTACAACGCGACGTGCGTGTCGGCATCGCCGGCGGCAACGATCGCAAACGGACACGCACTGGTCGTATCGGCATGACGAACGCCCTCGCTGCGCAGGGCCTCGAGCCGGACGACCGGCGACGCATCACCCAATCCCCGGGCCAGCAACTCGTCCTCGGCTGGCGACGGAGGGCGTGGCGGCAGGATCGCCGCCCGCATCGCGAGCCTCCGCACCTGCGCGTCCTGATCGCCGGCGACGGTCAACAGCGTTTCGTCGCCGATCCCCCCGAACGAGGCGAGCGCTTCGAGAGCCAGTCGCCGGATGCGCGCGCCCGTGACGGCGTCGGATGCGCCCGGGGATGCCATGCGCCGCAGGAGCGCAATGGCGTCGCCGCTCGGCGGCCGCAGCTTGCGCTGCATGCGCGCGAGCGCTTCGAACCCCTTGGCCACGCCGAGACGATCGCCGATCGCGTCGCTGCGCGCCGCCGTCTCCAGCAGCGTTCGCTCGGCGCTCTCGACCTGCGCGGCCGTCCCGTACGGCAAGCGGCCGATCGTCTCGCAAATCGCGGCGCGGACGTCGGGCTCGGCCTCCACTTTCAACCGCGCCGCAAGCGCGGCGGCTGTTGTGTCGAGCGCCGCGGCGGGCGCTGGCTGATCGCTTTTCCAGCCCTGCGCCGCCTGCCCCATGGCGGTTGCCGCCTCGGCGCGCACCTCCGGCAGCGCGTGTCTCAACAACGGCGTGATGTCGGCCATCAGCGCGGGTCGCTGCAGGCGCCCGAGCGCGCGGACGGCAAACCGGACGGTCTGCGGATCGCCGCTGCGCGTGCCGGACCGAATGATCGCGACGTCGTTGGCGGTCGGTGCGCGGCGATCTTCGGCCTGGAGGACCGCGAGCCGCGTCACCTGCGCCTGGACGGTCGTCCCACCGAGTACACCTAGACAGCACGCGCAGAGCACAACCGCTCCACCACGGAGGACACGAAGGACACCGAGGTTCAATCCTTCTCGTGGAAAGATCTGAGCCTCCGTGTCCACGGTGTCCTCTGTGGTGGCGAGGTACTTCGTCATGAGCGTCTCAGATGCCGCGTCGCCTCGGAGTACTCGAGCATCTGCGTCGTGAGATTGAGCGGGTACGAGATGGTCACATCGGTGATGTCGCCCGCGTCATTGGTCACGGCCTCGAGCTTCGGCATGACGAACGCCGTGTACGACGGCAGTTGCAGCCGGTCGACGCGTGCCACGATCTCGTCGCGAAGCGCCCCATCGAAGTGCACGCCGTACGCCTCGAACAGCGCGCGCGCCGCTTCGTAATCGCCTTCGCCCTTGATCCGCTGGACTTCGGCGAGGAGGCGCCCCACGCCGTCGCGAAACGCCTTCGGATCGGTCATGACGTGATAGGTCTTCCCGTCACGCGTGCGCCGCTCGATCGCGTCGGAGTGCGCCATCAGCCAGTGGACGATCATCTGGCGGTTGCGCATGTGGTCTTCTTCGATGTGCGTCCCGTGCCGCACGCGCCGCAGCTGCACCAGGGCGTTCCGCGCGTACCCCTCGTACTCCGCGCGGACGATCTCCGCGTGATCCTCTTCAGGCACGAGATCGAGCTCCACGAGCTTCCGGTCGGGAAGGAAATACAACGCGACCAGGTCCGCGCGCGATTCTTCGATCGCCGAGAACTGTTCCTTCAGCGCCGCCTGCGGATTGCCTTTCAGCCGCTCGTCCACCTTGCCGGAGCCGTGGCCGATGACCTCGTGCATGTTGGTCGTCAGCTCGCCGGCGAACGCGCTCCACTTCGTGGCGCGCGCCGCCTCTTCCGGGGTCCACGAAAACTCGCTTCGGAATTCCGGCAGCGTCGACTTCTCGTACGCCTCGGTGACGTTCGACAACGACACCGACTTGCTGCCGTAGCGCTCGCGAATCGTCTGATCGTTCGGCAGGTTGATCCCCACCGGCGTGATCGGCCCCGAATCGCCCGTCTCGATGACGATGTCAATGGCGTTGGCGGTGACGCCGTGGGCTCCTTCCTTGCGGTACTTGGGATCCCACGGCATGCGATCCTCGAACCACTGCGCGTGATCCGCGATCGTCCGGATCTGGGTCGTCTTTTCACGGTTGACGTAGAAGACGAGCGCTTCCCACGCGCCCTTGATGCTGCGCGCGTCCAGGTAGACCTCGACGAAGCCGTTGATCGTGTCGACGGCTGCGGCCTTGTCCTCGACCCAGGCGACGTCGTAGGCCTCGCGATCCGACTCCTCGCCGGTCTGGTAGAACCTGATGAGCGCGCGAAGCGCGCGGGCGGTCGTCTCCGGCGCAAACGCGAGTGCCGCTTCGAGGTGGCGGACGATTTCCGCGATCGGCGATCCGTAGCGGCCGCCGATCCGGTACACCTCCTCGATCAGCCGGCCGTCCTGTTTCACCAGCCGCGAATTGAGCGGATAGCGCTCACTCGCCCCGTCGAGGTCCGCCATCGTGACGCCGACGTGGAGGTTGTTCGCGCTGGCCGTCAGGATGTCCTGACCGGGCGGCGGGCTCTTGGCCGTGACCGTGGGGTCGAACTCGGGATCGAAGAACATCGGACCGAGACGCTCGAGCAGGGCGTCGATCGATTCGCCGGCGCGGAGCGGCAGAGCTGCGCCGGCTCGCGCCGCCGCGTACGCGGCCGCGGCAAAGCGCTCGGCGCCGCAGGTGAGGATGAACTTCCGGGCCGTGAGGTTGTTGTAGGCTCCCGTGTTGATCCAGAACAGCTTCGCGTAGCGCTGAATCTCTTGGAGGGTGTCGGGGTCGACGTCCGACGCCCGCTCGAGGATGGCCTCGAGCGCGTCCCGCATCTCGAGGTGATGCGGATACCGCTGGTCGTAAAAGATGTCACGTCCGGCAATGGCCGCCTGGTAGAGATGCCAGACCAGCGTTTTCTCGCGCAACGTCAGGGCGCTGAACCCATCCGCATACAGCTGGACCACTGCGGCTTCGCCCACGCGCTCAAGGAGATACTGGCGGTTGGCAGCAGCTGGCGCCGAGGCGGGCGCCGGCGTGTCGTTGTCCATCCCACTCTAGGGTAGCAGGTGGGCACCCCCTCTCTGCCGCAGGCGTGACATTCGTACACATTTGTCCACCAAACTGCGATTCTGGCAGCGGCTGCTGTGCAAATCCCGCAGAGTGCCCGGCACCGATCCCGGCACTGATCCTGGCCCCGGCCCCGGCCCCCGATCGGACACGGTGTCCGACGCGAAAATCGTTTGAACCTGGGGACGGTAAGGGATATCGTGTGCGGATAAAATCCCTCTCCTTCCGGTCGGACCTCCGGCCCGACGAGGTGATCCTGCAATGGAAGACAAGATGATGTCGGAAGAAGTCCTGCAGTCAACTTCACGGCGCACTTTCATCAAGGGTGTGGTGGCAGCGGGGGCGGTCGCGTCCTCGTCCGCGTACCTGTTCCGGGGCGCCACCGTCCACGGGCAGCCGGCGGCGGGCGCCGTCGAGCGCCTCATCACGCTGAACGTGAACGGCCAGGACCGTCGTGTCGACGTGATGCCTCAGGACACGCTGGCCATGACGCTCCGCTACAAGCTGGGGCTGACCGGCACGAAGATCGGCTGCGACCGCGCCGAGTGCGGAGCGTGCACGGTCCTCATCGACGATGTGCCGCACTATTCCTGCTCGTTCCTGGCGCATCGGGCGCGCGGCAAGAAGATCGTGACGATCGAAGGCCTCGCGGATCCAGCCACTGGAAAACTGAGCGCCGTGCAGCAGGGCGTCATCGACGAACAGGGATTCCAGTGCGCGTTCTGCATGCCGGGGTTCGTGATGGCCGCGACCGGCTACCTCAAGACGAATCCGAATCCCACGCGCCAGGAGCTGGCGCACGGCGTGTCGGGCAATCTGTGCCGCTGCCAGGACTACGACAAGATTCTGACCGCGCTCATGCGCGGCGCAGAGCACTTGAGGAATGCGTGATATGGCTGACAACAAACTGATCGGCCACAACTACACGACGCCCGATCTTGTCGCGAAGGTCACCGGCAAGGCGAAGTACGCGGAAGACTACCGCGTCGAAGGCATGCTCTTCGCCAAGCTGCTCGTGAGCCCGATGCCGCACGCGCGCGTGAAGCGGCTCGACACGAGCGCCGCGCTCGCGATGCCGGGCGTGAAGGCGATCCTCACGGCCGATGAGATGCCGGGCGCTGCTGTCGGCGCGACGCTCGGCGAAAACGTGCAGGCCTCCGCCCAGGCGGAACGCGGCCTGACCAACGAGCCGCTCTATCAGGGCGAGCCGGTGCTCGCGGTTGCAGCGGTCGACGAGGCCACGGCAGCCGAAGCGATCGAGAAAATCGACATCGAGTTCGAGTTGCTGCCCTTCGTCGTCGATCCGATTGAGAGCCTGCGTCCCAACAGTCCGAATGCGCGCGCCCAGGGCAACGTCTGGATGCGTCCCACGGCGCCGCCGGCCGCGCCGGCAGGACGAGCCGCGGGAGCGGCCGCCGGAGGCGCAGCGCCGGCAGCCGGTGCCGCACCTGCGGCCGCGCCGCCGGCTGGAGCATCCACGGGCGCGGCGGCGGGTACGCCGGCCGCGCGCGGCGGTGACGTGGGCAGGGCCAATACCGCGGCCGGAGCTCCTGCAGCTGGAGCGGCCGCGGGCGCGGCGGCTGGAGCACCAGCCGGACGCGGCCGTGGCGGCGCGCCGGCGGGACCGCCGCCGCCGCAGATCGCCGTGTGGAAATGGACCGACGAGGATTTCGCCGCCGCGAAAGACGGCGAGATGCCGCTCGGCAAGTTCACCGACGAGTGGATGGTCGGCAATGTCGAGGAGGCACTGAAGAAGTCCGACCTGGT
>Ga0114129_10008811_pt1 | contig 14394 bp, 10 predicted proteins | sample RhiMetdeltSRZDD1_FD_80071 | JGI IMG/M metagenome (GOLD analysis project Ga0114129, IMG submission 80071) | Populus rhizosphere microbial communities from Tennessee, USA - Rhizosphere MetaG P. deltoides SRZDD1 (version 2) (version 2) | ecosystem: Host-associated > Plants > Roots > Rhizosphere >... | reverse complement strand
TTTTCATGGTAATACTGGAGAATGCTAACATGGCCCAACGAGCTGCCTGTGATTAATAGTTGCTATGCACTGGTGAGTTCCTAAGATCGCTCTGAATCTGCCACTTTTGAGGAGTCAAGAAGCCTCCATGAGTCGCAGGGGGTAATCTTCCAGTCCCGTAGAAGTCACCTGGTTCAACTGTTAACAGGGCGGCCTGTTGAACCCAGTCCACGATTATTCCATTGGCCCTGCAAAAAAGCGTAATGGAGTACTGCCCTGGCGACAAAGGGAAACGTTCGACTCGGCAGGAAAATCGGCCAATGCCCGGCACGGACTCAAAATCTGCGCCCACCATTTCGTTGTTAAGCATAAGCATGCATTGACCGTTTTGAGCAAAAATATCTATGGACATCCCAACATTTTTCACCGTGTCATTCGTGCTTGTATAGGCGACGGAAATCAGCAAAGTTTGGCCCGTCTGGGCCACTGCCGTTGGAACACCCTCGTCCGAACGAAATTCAATACTCGTAAAACGAAGTCTTCCATCGCCTTCGCGATCTGTTCGATGCTCCAAAGGCGTCTTGCACAAAGCAGGGATCGAAGAAAGATACGCATCGACCACCGTTTTTGTCGTCCCACTTGCGACTAATTTGCCATTTTCTAATAGGTAAGCTGTCGAACACAAACTTTCGACTGCGGCCATATTGTGACTGACAAACAGGATCGTTCGCCCGTGCCTGGCCACATCACCCATCTTACCAAGACATTTTCTCTGAAAGGCTATATCCCCTACGGCAAGCACTTCGTCAACTAACAAGATTTCAGGCTCTAAATGAGCGGCCACCGCGAAAGCGAGCCGCAAATACATGCCACTCGAGTAGTGTTTTACTGGAGTATCGACAAATCGCTCGATTTCTGCAAAGGCAACGATCTCGTCAAATTTGCGGTCGATCTCCTTTTTTGTCATGCCGAGGATGGCTCCATTTAAATATGTATTCTCCCTTCCGGTAAGTTCACTATGGAATCCCGTTCCAACCTCTAACAGTGACCCAACTCGCCCATGAATTTCCGCCACACCGCTCGTTGGATCGGTGATGCGAGCAAGGATCTTGAGGAGCGTGCTTTTACCGGCACCGTTTCGACCGATGATCCCAACGACTTCACCCGGCTTGATTTCGAGAGAAACGGCTTTGAGGGCCCAAAAAATGCTCGCATCTTGGGAAGGGCGTTGTTCTTTCTTAAAGAGAGACTTTATACCTCCAACCAAGTGATCACGTAATGTATTGTGATGGACCTTTACCGCCCCAAGGCTGTACTTTTTGGAGAGTTTTTCTACTCGAATCGCGGTGTCGCTCATGAGACGACTCTTCCCTAAGAGATAGGAGACCAGTGTCTAAGGATTGCTGTCCCGAATTTGTCCTATCAATGAACAGTATCTTACCTTGAGATACTACTAATACCTTCGCCAAAATTGGCTCACTGGCAAGAGCTTCTATAGCGGGTGGAGTAAACAAAGGTACGCAAAGTTTCATAGGACCTGTTGAGCCTTCGTAGAGCGTTGAATTTACAGGATAGAGATTTGTAACGCCTACGAAGTCAGCCGTTATCTTGGGTCCTACCAGTAGCCAAGCAGGGCCATCGACGCCAACCCTTGGGCCAGTGCCTCCGCCACCATGAGGTTACCCCGACTGTTCAAGTGCCCTTGGGGTGCACTGAGAGCCTTAAAGCGATCGTCGTGCCGATACTGGGCAAGGATGTATTGCGCTGTATCCACGTAGAGGATGCCCCTCGCTTCCAGGAACTTCAGCATCTCGTCATCAAGCCGAATGCCGTCCTTGATCACCCGTAGATCGGCGGGCGCATACAACATCACGCATACCGGCGTCATGCCCATGTCCCTACTGTCGTGCACGAACCGATCGATGAGGTATTCGACCACATCGAGCGCACCAGTATTCACGAAGTAGTAGTTCTCCTCCCCTGGATGTCCGTACCGCGCTCGCAGAATCTGAGGTAGTATACGCATATATTTGATCGTATTTGGAAACCCCAGAACCGGTTTCTCCTTGTTGGCCTGGTACCAGTAGTCATAGTGTGCCAGCCACTGCCATACATTGTGATTGGGATTCGACAACACCTCCATGAAGCACGCCGCGTCAGCGCAGGGAGGTCGAATCAACTCGAATTGCCCGTCTCTCTTGACGAAAATGGGCTTGAAGGCGAATGTGAAGTTGTTCCCAAAGTAGTAGAACGAATGATACGATAAAGCTCGTCGGAACATCTGGTGGTACAGCCCGAGCATCGCGATGCGCGTCGGATAATGACGCGCATACTTCTCGAACTTCAGCACGGCTTGATCGAGGCCATAGCCGCCCACACCGAGATTCAAGATGGCTTCGCCAGTCAGTCGTTCGAAGTGCGCTTGCCAGGTATCTTCCAGACCGACTTCGTCGCCGTGGACAAACGAGTCACCATAGGACTGCGCAATGTACGGCTTTGTGGCAGCATAGTGGCGCGTAGTAGTCTGGCTGTCCCAACCCAGCTCGGGGTCAAACGTCTTGGAGCTGAAGAAACGTTGGGCGTTGTCCCTGTTCACGCTTGCTGTGGTGATGCTCAACCTGAAGAAGCCAGCAAACCGGCTATGCAGAAGCGGCAGTAAAAGTTCTATAAGAACTACAGTCAGAACCAGGCAGGCGAGAGGGGCGAAAAGAAACTTCGATGCCAGGACTTTCAAGCGCTTGCGCATTATGGCTGTCTTCCTCTATACATCATTTGGTCGCCCTGGGCTCTCCCGCGTGCAGCATATTAGCTGTCAAGTGAAGTTCATAATACATCTGCAAAATATCGCTCCATCCGCTTGAAGAAAAACATTCCCCCTAGAAGCGACATCAACACAACACATGCGCTGATCATTATTGTCCCAATAGCCGGATCCCCCTTGCCCAGTAGGGCCCAGCGAAATCCTTCAATCACTCCGGCTAAGGGATTAAGGCTAAATATCGGACGCCACTTCTCTGGAACCAGGCTTACTGAATAAACCACTGGGGACGCGTACATCCAAAGTTGGATCAAGAACGGGATTGCGTACCTGATGTCCCGATACCTGGCATTAAGAGGTGATAGCCACAATCCTACGGCAAGCGCCGTCATAAACGCGAGGACAAGAAATAAGGGCAATACAAGTACGCCCCAACCGGGTGCAATACCGAACCAGGCTAGCATCGCGAGGAGGACAAGAAACGAAATGAAAAAGTCAACGAGGGGTGACGAGACTGAAGCCAAAGGAATGATCAGACGCGGGAAATAAACCTTTTTTATCAGGTTTGCATCACCTACAAGGCTGTCACCGCTGCGAGCAATGGCTTGGGAAAAATAGTTCCAGGGTAAGAGGGCTGTATAGCTAAAAATTGTGTACGGCAAACCATCGGAAGGTATCTTGGCGAAATTGCCAAAGATCACCGTAAAGATCACCATGGTCATCACAGGCTGGATTATGGCCCATGCAGCCCCAATTATGGTTTGCTTGTATCGGATTTTGACGTCTCGCCACACAAGGAAGTAGAACAGTTCTCTAAACTCCCAAAGCGCCACAAGATCTAGCTTTGAGAAGCCCTTGCTGGGTCGAATAACGACAGTGTAGTCTGCGCTTGCGCCAGTTGCAGGCGAGCTACTCTCGATGAGAGGGGTTGCAGTTGTATTCATACGTGATGGAAAACCTCTTTGCGTTGATCCTTCGAATAGTTCATTCGGTAATCCTGGAGAACAGTAACATGGCAAAACTGGCGTCAAATCCCTGCCGGCGGTGAGGGAAGGTCGGGCGGAAACCGCGTTCCCGGCTCGCCGCCCCCAAGCATCTGTTCTACGCCCATGTCGTCAGTGCTCCAACGAGCCCACACTCTTTGTGGGCTTGCTCCATAAACCGCTCTGTGACGCCTATGCACCCGTCGCAGATGACTGCCCGAAGGCTCCTGCATCAACCACCCCCTCTCCTCAGTGGGAAGATACACGGCCCTTACGCCAAGAGCTCAGCGTCAACCCAAAACTGGACCGCAGCGGGCGGGACATCTCTAGTGCTTTCGGAACCCATCTCAGTGGTAGCCACGGATACCACATGGAAAGGGTCTCGCAATGTCTCACCAGATGGTCGAGATCGTATGCTAGACGCAGCTTTTGCGGCGTAAGCAAATGCGTCGCATCGAACAGTGTAAATGCGTGCGCTGCACTGCCAGCCAGTTTGATGTTGGCCAATTGCTCCTCACCTTTCCAGAATTGCTCCTCACCTTTCCAGAGGCCCTCTTTCACCTGCGGGAGGTGAGAGTAATCATGATTCTGGTGGACAGCCATCACAACTGGCGTGGCATCGATCAAGGGCACCGATAGGGCACGAGCCCGATATAACGTCCAGTTGTCCCAGGCCGGTCGACCAATGGCAAAAGGGGGGATCTCCCCCAATAAACCACGAGGAAAGACGAAGAAGTCAATGGCGTTCGCACCAGCTAACGTGGCACATTTTTTCACTTGGCTTCGAAGTTTCTCTTCCCAATCCGGTTTGAATTCCAATACCTCCTTTACATCGAAGTTCCAGCGGTGTCCCACCAGTAAGAAGCGACTTTTTTGGTCTACAACCCGCTGTATCGCCTGCATGAAGTCGCTCATCAAGATGATATCGCTGTTCACGTAGCAGAAAAGGTTGTTACCACTCAATTGCTGAGCTTGGTTGAACAAATCACTCACGAGAGGCGTCCCAAAAGTGTTGCGGGCGATATCTGGAACGTACCGCAAGCCCAATTCCGCAGCGATTTCCGCGGTGCCTTCGTCGTTTCCCATGAGGATGATCTCGCATGTCGGGCGAAGCAACGTCCAACTACGAATGGCATTCCGTTGAATGACTGCAATATGGCCTCGAAACGCTTTGGGAGTTGCAAAGATTGTCAGCATGGCATCCTCACTTAAAGAGATTGGCACAGGCAGGGTGCTTCGAACGTGTTGCTATAGAACCATATGTTCCTGTCCAAAAGAGGCTATATTCTGGAATGCGGCAACAGTATCCGATACTGTGCGTTGCATCAGCAGCATGGTACCAAGTATTTGGAGCACGAACTGAGTTCGCTTATGATACACTGAAAACGATAATGGACCTGGAATGACGGGCCATTATCAAGGTTTATAGTAGGCATAACGCGCCAGCGACTACCTAATGTCCCGGACCGCTTTTAGGGCAAGTGTCACTCGCTGTTAGCGGCCTAGTTAAGAAGACTTCCAACGGATTTTCATTCGTCTCATCGCAGCCGAACAGTTGTTTGTCAGCACTGGCAAAACGCCGATCCTCCCGAAGCTGCTGGGCCAGTGCAGTGCCGCGTGGCACGATAACCAGACTGGTACCTGACGAGAGAATCTCCTCTGGGTTATCCACTTTCTCTATGTGGCCAAAAGACTGCACATTTAAGAGATAGGCTACATAGCGATCATCCACAGGCCGGGGCCGGGGCCCAACGGCAGCAATCGATCCGATGAGACCTGCCGCCCTAAGTTTATTGGCCAGTATCTTGGCTACGCGGTACTGGCTGCTCGCAGATTCAGACAGAGAAAATGCCTGGAGGAGAACGCCCTCGTTGCCAATGATGAGAGACAAGGTGACCAAAGCTAAAGCAAAAGCACGCTGGACTGCACGATGCTTGCATAGAGCACCTGACACGTGCAGGGCGAAGCCGAAGCTCGCCGCGCTCAAGAAGGGGAAAGCCCCCCAGTAATACCGCACGTCTCCGGTATTATTGAGGCCCCCTGCATAAACAGGCAGATAAATGACCGCCAGAGAGGCGATGGGGATGAACGACAAACGCCACGGTTCTTCCTGGAATGACTTCCTCCAGGGTGTCCCAAATACGTACCCGAAAATGGCAGAGACAAGTCCCAAGCCTAACCAGTCGAAGCTCTTCAGATACTGTACTATGACGTGGGCATTGCGATGGATGACCCTCGCCTGGTGGACAGCATACGCGACGTTCTCAAGCGGAGACCAATAGTTGTACGGCAAATGCGTAGGTTCTTCCGAGACCGTGATCCGCCCGGTCTCCGGCTTGTAGAAATGCCGTTGGTCAGGGTGGTAGCGAGGCATATCCGGAGGGCCGACAATGGCATGGTTGATCGGACCGCTGGTGGAAAACACCGGGTGCCCGTATTTATAGGAGAGCATGCCGATCCAGGGCCCGGCAACAATCAGGAATCCGGCAACAACAATGGTAGTGGCGCGTACAGTCTGCCGCAGACTACTCTGACAGATGACAACATTGGTACCGGCCAACGCAATGATCACCAGCGCGGACACGGGGAGGGCTACAGCCTTTGCCAAGTATGCTGCACCCAGGACAATACCGGCACCCAAAGCCGTCCTTGCATTGGCTACCCATTTGTTGGACAACAAGCGGCTTGTCCCGCAACAGAAGAGTCCGGCCATGAGAAGGTCGGGGGTAATGACGGCTCCGGACCAGGCTACACTAAAAAAAGCAGTGATCCAGGTGCCGATCATGATAGCAGTGCCCGGCAGGCGGACTGCCCGTAGGACGCAAAAGCAGCCGAATAGGAAAACGACCGCTGAAACCGCCATAGCTGCATGGGCTGCAAGCAGTGGATCATCGAACACCAAGAGCCATGGGACGATGAGCCAACTTAGCAGCGGACTCCAGCCGCCCAAAATCATCAAATCGGTCTGGCCGCTCAAGTAGTATTGAGCGATCCGTATATAGGAGACTGCGTCTGGATTGATCTGATCCCGAAACAGCCATACTGATTTGACTACAAGGGCTATTTGTACAAGACAAGCAGCTACAAGGCTTGCACGCCACGAGAGGGACATATCATCAGGGAAGGGAATACATAAGATACGCCCTAAAGTCCATCTCTTCTGTTCCTTTTGGACAGCATCGCGCAATATATTCCTCCAGAAGAAGGTTTCAGAGCTGTTGATGCTATGTTAGACGAGGAGCCCAAATTCATAGCGATTGATGAAAAGGCCAATGATTGTCTTAATCCTCGCTGTTTCAGACGATTGTCTATAGCTCACATAGAGCTTACGCTTTTGGCATGCGGTGGTTTCTCGGAACGAACCCGCTCTTTCCCCTCTTCTAAGATCTCTATGAGGCGGCGAAGATAATCTTCCGGAGTGTAGGCAGACAATCGTTGACGTCCCAAATCGGATAGGGTACGCCCAAGCTCCCGATCTGTCCAAAGCTGGTGAATCCCGTCAGCTATAGCCTGCACGGAAGTCGGATCAACTAACAGCGCGGCATCACCAACTTGCTCCCGGATACCCCGAATGTCTGAGGTCAGCACCGGACAGCCAAAAGCCCAGGCTTCCAAGACGGGAATATTTGTAGGGCCAAAAAAGGTCGGCATCACCAATGCTGCTGCGCCTGCATACAGCCCTGACATATCTTCGTCTGGTGCATAACCAAGATAGCGGATCTCTCCTTCAAGCCCCAGTTGAGAGCTGAACATCATAACCTCACGGAAAGTGGGCTCTCGGATCTCACCGTCATAAGAACCACAGAACACAACTGGAATCTTGAGCTGGTGCGCTTGCTTTAACAAGCCGAGCGCCTGAACGATACGGCTATGGTTCTTATGGGGCCAGAACTGAGCCGGATAGAACACATAGCGCTCTGGCAAAGAGTACATCGCTCGGACCCGCTGCCGCTCGCTTTCGGGAACATCCAGAGCTAGGTAACAAGCCGGTATGAATGGCAATACCTTCACTCGGTCTGGTGTGACACCGTACGGTCCGTAGAAGTTGAGGATATCCTCCTTGCCCACCTCTGAGTCGGCCAACAGTAGCGTGGCGTAACGAGCCCCGTTGCGGAAATAATACTCTCTCCGCTCCCACTCTCCGTTTGCTGAAACCTCTGGGAATTCGGGCTGGAGCCGGTGCTGAAGGTCATGGATCGCCATCACATAAGGCAGTCCTGTCTCGAAGGAGAGCGCACTGGGTGTAGGATAAAGCATGAGGTCGATGCCGCAGCAGTGCAACCAGCACTTCATGTCCGGGCGAGACTTAACGACCTCGGGGTCATGCAACCGCGTTTTGTCCCACCGCAGAGATCGAGATCGCCGCAGCCATCTCCATGCCTCCCGATGCAGCCATCTCCATGCCTCTCGATGCGGCCCTTCGCCGACGACCCGCCTCAGCCCATCCAACGCCCGTTGTGGCAACGACGGCCGCATCAACGGTTTTAGCGTCCAACCGTGCCCAGTCGTTGACACCAGAGCGGGATGAGATACGTTAGGCGCAAATACAACAAATTCGTCCTCACACCCATCACTCCTCCATGCCTCGAGGGCATGAAGCATCGTAAGACTGTATTGATACACGCCACCGAAGGCTGTATTTACCGTGGGGACGATGCCGATACGCATGATTCGTTCAACCAATCTTTTTTCAGGACTAAATTGTGGAAGTTATGATGCCACTCATATCTCACTACAGCTCTCCGAGCATGCTGCGGAGTTGCTTCAGGACGTCAGGCATCTTCAGAGGTACCTCCCCACGATCTCGACCAACTCCTTCGACCGCTGATCGTAGGTATGCTCGCGCAGGGTGCGCTCTTGGCCGGCGCGAGCGATTGCTTCCCGCTCGTGCTTGTGGTCAAGGTAATATTGGATCAGTTCCGCGCATTCATCGGCACTGCGGTACGCCACCACCTCTTTGCCCGGCTCAAACATCTCGTGCAAATTTTCCTTCCAGTCGGTTATGAGCAACGCGCCCATACCCGTGGCCTCATACAAACGAGCGTTGTTCGCGTACGGGAGAATATCCCCATGGTGGTTGAGGGTGATCTTGGAGCGCGAGAAAATGGTATACATCTCTCGTCCCCATGCCTGGCCTTGATAACAGTTGCGAATCGACGCGCCTGGGGCGAGATGATCCACGGCCTGCGCCCAGACCTTGACTTGCGGGAAGCGAGAACACAGATCCTCTAACAACGCCACCCTGCTGCTGTGGATGGGATGGAAATTCCCAATGAAAGTGATGTCCCACGGCCTCTCTTCGCCGTCCAGGCAGGCTAAGCCCTCTCGCCCAAAGCCTAAGCGATGTAACTCAGTAGGGATGCCCTTATCACGAAAGTGCTCCACCGTAGGCGGAAACGAAGAAATGACCAGGTCGTGACAACTAAAATCCGCTTGCTTGGGCAATGGACTGGCGGCATGCTGCCCTATCAACAACCCTACGTGTGGTTTGATCTCCTGAAGAAAACGGCTGTCGATAGTATCCATCGCCTGGTTGAACAGGACATCGGGCTTATAGTATCTGATCTGCCCAGCTAAGATGTCGTAGAGCCAACGCTCTTTGATTCTGGAGATCCATGGCACGATCCCGCGTCGCAGACGAAACTGCCATCGCCAGTCCTCGCGGACCTGCAATCCCTGCTCCCGCGCCCAGGTCTTCTGCATATATTCGTTGTTCACATAGATGGCATGTGCTTCGTGACCGAGTTTCTTCAGGTTGTCGGAGTAAAAGAATGGCTCACTAAAGAGACTCTCACTACGCATCCGCAGTTGTTCCGCATACGGCTTTACTGCCAGCTCCCGATGCTGAGTGTAGAACCAGCGTAGGAACGCAGAATAATCCGCAGTCAGGATCAGGAATCTCATAAGTTCACCTCTACCCGCGATGACTCAGCTGGGGGACAAACAGCCCACGTGTATTTGACCAGTCCACCCGTCTTCATGAGTCCTGAATGTGCCTGTGTCGAAGTGGCCTCCGGCCGCAACATGAAGAGTGCCCGCCCATGAAATCCCATCGGCAATGACACCACCATTGGAGCAAAGTCCCTGCATGGCAGCCATATTATGGCTCACAAACAAAACTGTCAGCTCGAATCATGATGTCGCTCACCGTATCACTCCGGCACCAGCTTTCACAGCCTGGGGCTCCAGTGGTGGTGCGGTGTCTTTGACCGAGTGATCTTCAAGTTTCTTCTCTCTCAGCGTCCTTCCTGTGTTGATCTCAAAGGCGAAACGGTCGGTCAACTTCCCATAATTGGGGTCGGAAGGATAGGAAAGGAAATCCCAGATCCAAACCTGGATCTCGTATTGCGTCACCCTCTCACCAGGTTGAACCTTCTTGTTGTAGGCGGAGGCGGCAGCACTCAGGAACTTTTTGCAAATCTCGACATCGCCGGGCCGCTCCCCAAAGCACTTCTCAATGTGTGGTGAGTAGCGGTTGTCCAGAGCGATCGCGCCGATCGTATCTTCGAGACGCGCCCGGGAGCTTACGCCAGACTCGCGCTGCGCAAAGACCTTCCGGTACTGGACTTTCCCCGAAGTATCTAAATTCGTGTAGAGATGCCACGAGGTGAACGGATAAAACTCGATGCGGTAGAACCAACAGACCAGTGAGACAACGATGATGCCGGAGACCGCTAAGGCGTAACCGAAGCCCCGGGCAGCGTCGCCTGTTGTGGTGACCTCCGCTGACTCACCTTCCTCCAAAGGCTGGACGGGACGGTGGGAGTCGTCCCAGTGAAACTTCAGACGATTACGGGCCACGTAGCCGTAGACCCACGCGCCCAGGGAGGAAACCCCCGGTAGAAATAACCACGGAGCCAGCAGCCAGAACACCGGGACCGCTAATGCGATGCGCCGGTAGCCGTAAAATCCGCGGTAAACCCGCCCTCGGAAGATGACAGACATCTCCTCTTCCAGATCTCTTGACGCCAGATTGAGCCCAAGACGACGGTTATAGTCATTGAGATCGAGGCACCGGAAGTCAAGGAATTCGAGCCGGGTGAAGAGGTCAAAGCAAGCGAGCACACGAACGGTACGACAACAAAGAGGACAGAGGCCATCGTAGAGTACCTGAAGCTGGCCGCGCTTGCTTGCAAGCCGGCCACCAATCGCTTTGCGGATCCGGGTGAAATCAAAGAAGACGAGCTGGAGGAGAATGAGGTCCAAGAAGAGGATTTTCTGTAAGAGAAAGATACCGATATGCATCATGATTGCCGCGACAGGGAATATCCACCGTGCGACGCGGAAGAATAAGACTAACCCGAAAAACGTTTCGCTGAAAAGAGCGAATAGGCCTATAAGAGAGAACAAGGCGTCGGGGGCATGGGTGAGATACAAAGATAAAGCCCAGTCGTACTCCCTCGGATTGAGCGTGTCCATGTAGAGATTAGTTCTTATATTGATTGGATTCCACCAGAACAAGCCCGCGTCATACAATTTACCCAAACCATTCGCCACGTAAGGCAACGCAATTACCGCCCAGCAGGCATACCGCGCCCAGCCATAGACGGGTGACGTGCGACCGGCATCGGGCACGGCTCGGCCTTGGGAGATCTTCCACAGGCGATCGACTGACCAACCGTCACCGCAGGGCGTAAAGGATAAGACGATCATGACGTAGAGTGGCACTAAGTTTTGGTGCCAGAAGAAACTGTAGTCTATAAGAACGCCGAGCAACAAAAAGTAACACAATGCTCCTAAGGGGAGCACAACGCGCGTTCGCCACCCAACCAATCCGAGGAACAGAAGAAGTTCGGTCAATAATTGGAAAGCTCTAAGGCTCATCTCACTCGTAACCAATCTCTCGAAACCAATTGGAAGGGTATAAAGATACCCGAGTAGCCCCCTGGGGTGGCGTAGCTCGGCCGGGAGCCAGGCGATGCTTCCTAAATCTTCCCAAAGTGTGGTGAGAAGTAAGATGGCACAGGTCCACATTCTGATGGCGCCGAGTGAGCCTGGGGTCGCTTCACCCACAATCCTCCGGATGAAGGCCGGGCTACCGCTCACCAGCACAATGAGCAAGCATCCAAGACTGCTCACCACCGAACCAACAATGGTCACGCGGTGCCAGAACTGTAAATAGTGGCGCACAGAATGCACCGCCCGTCCGCTAATGATGCGGTTGAGGAATGGCCAACTCTCACCGCGGTACGCGCTCTCAATGAAGAGTGGCACAATCAGCGTTGCGAATATGATCCACACCAGAAAGAGGCCCATGAGAACCAGCAGCAGGCGGATGTCGCCCGCCGTCATGAAGCAATTATTGTTACGGTTCACTCGTCTTAGTCCCCAGGATTTTGGTAGTGTCCCTCAACTGCTGTGATGGATATGGCGCATTTTCGGTTTATAGTGCCTCCTCGTGCAAACACGCTGTGGCACGAGGGAGCCAAGACATGGATTGAGAAACCCTGTACTGTCCTCACCACCACTGTCGTGGTTACGGGAAGCCCTTGGCACAAGGATATCTGGTCAAGAACAGTACCAGCCGCGGGCGTGGTGTACAGCGTGCGAAGCGCGTGTAGTCTTTGCGTTACGGGGCGGCGTATGACGGCCTGGAGGCCGATCCAGCGATTTTTGAGATCACGGTGCATGCGCTGGCGGGAAGGCAATGCGCTGCGCGCGACCGCCCGCACCGTCCACTTTCCGAATGGAATGTAGTTCATCACAGCAATTGAGGGGCACTACCAAAGAACGAGAGTGAGGAGATAAAACTACCAATCAAAGGCCAATAACTGGCTAATGACGTATCTCGCTTTGAGTAGTGGTCCCAGAGGCGTCCCCACGCACTTAACCGCTCTGTTGGAAAGGCAGCGATGTCAAAGTGGAAGTCGTCAACGCGCCGTCGAGCATATGATAATTGGGCGAGACTTTCTAATATATCGTGCCCGGGTCTCCGGACATGTAGCAATAATTCGCCTCTATTCGTGAAGATCGTGAAGCCGTCGTAGCCCAGGTCCATCAAAAAATCGGCATGGCTGATATTATCCTCGCCGGCCTTATTATAATAACCTGGGTGCCATTCGTAGAAAACGACTGGTTTCGAAGATGCCAATACATTTTTGGCACCGCGCAAAATCGCCGGCTCAAAACCATCGGTATCGATCTTGATGATGTCAGGGCAAGAAAATTCCGGATATGCCGTTAACAAGTCGTCCAAGGTCTGCACCTGTAGCACAGCGCCACCTTCGCCCAGCACGACATGGGCAGTTCCCTTCTCCGTAACAAATGCTCCTTTAACCTGTGCACTTCGATCAGACAAAATTGCTTCTGCAATTGTCACTCCACTAATCTGCGCTGTATTGCATTTCAGGTCAGACATAAAACGAGAATCGCCCTCGATGCAAAGTACCTTGGCACCGGGTGCGAAGCGCGCCAGTAAGATCGCCGTATCACCGATATTGGCGCCGACATCAATGACGTGGGGCTCCTTCGCTTCCAAAGCATTTACAACATCCGCCAAGTTGCGACCGAAGTTTGGCACGGCATTAAGAATCTGAGGCAGATGGTGTGAGGAGTTACATTCTAGAAAAAACTGCCCGTATTGGAATCTGATACGTGCAGGAGAGGCCAGTGGCGAGATGCAGCGCTTCCGCAGCCATCTTCCTGTATCGATCACAATCGGCGGCAACACGTATTTTGAAATTTCCTTGAGCCTCATTGTCCCGTTCCTTGTTAAAAAGATTTCTGGAGGATATCCGCAAACTCCTGCATCCGCTGATAGTACATGTAATCCCGTAATGTCCGTTGCTGTCCAGCACGGGCGATAGCTTCTCCCCCCTCGTTGTGTTCCAGTTAGTATTGGATCATCTCCGTGCATTCTTTGGCCAAAGGTTATAACCGTCTCTACTGGGCACGAGGAAGACCGCTGAGGAAAGAATCCATCTCATTTATCCGCAGGGTGCAGGTACACGACCCAAGGAACGCCTCTGGCACACGCTGCAGATGGCGGACCCTCGGTCTATGCTCTCCTTCAATCTGAACAAGTTGATACGAGACCTGGTACAGACCGACAGATGAGAAGAAACGGGGCAAGTAGAACCGAATTCACAGATATCTATAGAAAGGCAAGAGGCAGGCTAAGAAGCCTCCATTACTCTCGGATAATTTTGCGACATACTCTAACTAATGTTTTTACAGCCGCATTGGGTCTGAGTAGTATCCTGCCCAGTACGTTTCCCTCGTAGTAACCATACAGTTTGCTGACAGGATCAGGAGAGACATAAAATTCCTCTTTTGGGAATTTTGAGTAAATCTTGTCCCTTTTAATGTCATAATAGGTATTACCTTCATGAAAAAATAGCTCACCCCACTTGAACTCCGCGTATACTGCCCACTGATACGTATTGTCGCACCTTCGATACATTCGAGCTAATTCCGTCTGGATATTTTTATTCTCTAGCTGTCTGGTGTTCAGAATATAGTTGCCGCCGTTTGGAGCAATGTGGGCAACTCCATTTCTCTGGAACCAGCAGGGATTGTTCCTATCGCAAAAGGCTGCAGCAATCTTGTTCCTTCTCAAGATATTGTGAAGAGAGTCCAAATCGAAGATGACGTTCTCGGGCACAACGTCGCCCTTTATTCTGAAATTTAGCTCTGGTCCCCACTTACTGTACGCAGCTTCAGTGTCCAAGTAAT
>Ga0114129_10008810_pt1 | contig 14394 bp, 11 predicted proteins | sample RhiMetdeltSRZDD1_FD_80071 | JGI IMG/M metagenome (GOLD analysis project Ga0114129, IMG submission 80071) | Populus rhizosphere microbial communities from Tennessee, USA - Rhizosphere MetaG P. deltoides SRZDD1 (version 2) (version 2) | ecosystem: Host-associated > Plants > Roots > Rhizosphere >... | reverse complement strand
TGTCCGGTCATCGTCAACACGTCTTTCAACGTGCGGGGCGAGCCGATCGTCGGCGCGCCGGAGGACGCGTATCGCTGCTTCATGCGCACGGACATGGACGTGCTCGTGCTCGAGAACTTCGTGCTCGAGAAGGGCGACCAGGCACCCGTCGTCGAAGATGAGTCGTGGCGGAAGGAGTTCGTGCTCGACTAGTTACCCGGTCGCGCCGCCGCACCCACGATGACCAAGGCCGACTCCGCTGCCCAACCGCCTCCAGGCGAACCTTGGGGCTCCCGTCTCTGGCTTGCCGTCGCGGTCGTTGTCGTGGCCGCGGTCTGCTTACAGTCGTACGGAATCCGGACGTGGCCGATGGCCGACGACGAGGTGCCGTCGCTCGTCGAGATGGGCTTGATGCACCTCGATCCGCAGGCGTTTCCGGTTCCCGCGAATCAGCTCGGAAAGCTGCCGAAGATCGTACCCGTCTGGTACAAGACTCAACGATTTGTGATCGATCGCCTTCCGAAAAGCGAAGTCTCCTACCGCGTCTCATCCGTCGTTTTCGGCGTGCTCACGTCGGCGCTGGTATTCGTCGCGGCCGCGCGGTGGCGCGGTCTCTTGTTCGCCGCGGCGCTGGCGATCCTGATGAATGGGAGTCAGCCGTTCGTGTACTTGTCGCAGCTCGATCGCTTTTATGCGATGCCGCTGCTGTTGACGACGGCGACATTCGTGCTGATGTGGGCGCCGTATCGCGACATCTGGGTCGTGCCGGCGATCGCGATCCTGAGCGTGCTGGCGGTGTTGTCGCACAACGTCACCGTGGCGGCGTTCGGGCTCGCGTTTGGCGCGTCGTGCGCCGTGTGGCTGCTCGAACGCGCCCGAACGCCGCTCGTGGCTCGGAGCGCCGTCGCCGCGTGCGTCGGCGGCCTTATTTACGTCTTCTATCTGGTCCCGATTGTTCGCGGGTGGGCCAGTACCGGCAATCCAACCCCGGTCTTGATCTCGTTCGCCGCCCATCTCGGCACTCCGACGCTCGCGTTTGCGCTCCTCGGTCTGGCGCTGTGCGTGCTGCGGCGCGAGACGCAGGCGCCGACGCGATGGTGCGCGCTCATCTTTACCGGCAGCCTCTGTCTGCTGGAATTCACCAGCATGACCTGGAACCCGCGCTATTTCGTGTTCTTCATGCCTGCGGCGTGGGTCCTTGGCGCGCATGCCGTTGAGATGCTCGCGCGGCCGCTGGAACAGCCGTTGACGGTGGCGGCCTGGTACGGCGGCGTGGGCCTGCTGCTGATGCCCAACCTGATGAGCCACTATGCTGATGGCTCGCGGCACGACTATCGAGCAGCGGCGAGGGTGGTGATGCAAGCCAGCCAGGGAAACGACGCCATCATCCTGAGCGACGACGCGGAAACGATTTCGTATTACCTGCCCGAGGAGATGCGGCGCCGGTTGTTCGTTCGCACCAAGGTGACGCAGTATCCGCCCTCCCAGTGTGTCCTGGTGACGCGATCGAACGCGTGGACAGCGCTCCCGAAGATCCCGCAGCGTCAGGTGGAATTGCTCGCAGAGATCTCGCACCGCCGCTTCGACGAGTTCTCGCACATTCTGCGCGTGTTCCGCATCGCGCCGGGTCCGACCGTTGACGCAAGGTACTGACGTCCCGGTCGACGGACACGATGGCCGCGGCGCATGGTGGCTGCCGCGCCCTGTGTTTGCGCGTGCTACGATCCTTCGCACATGAACATGGTCACGAATACGACGGCATCTGTGTCTGACTGCGACAGCTCCGCCACCGTCGCTTCGAATGCCGTGCGCATAGCGCTGATCGGGTGCGGCGCCATCTCGCAATCGCTCCATCTGCCCGTGCTCGCGGGACATGAAGGCGTCCGGCTGATCGCGCTCGTGGACCGAGCCGTGGACCGCGCCGAACGACTGGCGAAAGGTTATGGGGTGTCGATGGCTGTCGCGGACGCGTCGCAGTTGAGCTCAGCGGACATCGACGCCGCCATTGTCGCGACACCGCCGTTCCATCACGCGCCGTGCGCCATCGACCTGATGCGCCGCGGCATCCACGTGCTCGTCGAAAAGCCGATGGCGCTCAACGCCCACGACGCCGCCCAGATGGTACAGGTCGCCGAGGAGACCCAGCGCTGTCTGGCAGTCGGCTATTTCCGCCGGCTCTATCCCAGTCTGCGGTTGATGAAGTCGCTGCTCGACCGCGGCTACCTCGGTGCCGTCCGTCGGTTTCACGCTGAAGGAGGCGGCCGTTACACCTGGGCGGCGGCCACTCTGGCCAACATGCGGCGGGATCTTGCCGGCGGCGGCGCATTGATCGACTTCGGCTCCCACATCCTCGACGCGTTGTTCTACCTGTTCGGCGAGCCGTTCGAGGTGATTGGTTATCAGGACAACAGCCTCGGGGGCGTGGAGGCCGACTGTATCATCGACGCCCGCCTGACCCACGGCGCCGGGACGGTCGACGGGAGAATCGAGGTAGCCCGCACCCGCAACCTGGGTAACTTCGTTCGGGTCGAATGCGATGAAGGCGATCTGGTGTTCGAGTTGAACGAGCGCTTCCGGATTCGGGTCATGCCCAGACCCGCAGAAACATTCGATTCGATCGAGGATCGATCGCGCGCGTTTTCGCTCGAGGCGCGCTGGCATCAGCAGTCGGAGGACGAGTCCTGGTACGAGACGTTCCGTCGCCAGATCGACGATTGGCTGGAATCGATCAAGCAACATCGCCCGCCGAAGCTGTCCGGCCGATCCGCTGTTGCCACCACCCGCATGATCGACGCGTGCTATGCACGCCCGACGCCGATGGCCGAGCCGTGGGTCGAGGAAGGAATCCGGCCGAAGCGTGGCGCGACCCCTGCCGCCGGCGGGGATGCCAGGCGCGTGCTACTCACCGGTGCCACCGGGTTCATCGGCTGTCGCGTGGCCGAAATCCTCGCGTTGCGGGACGGCTGGCACGTGCGGGCGGTCATTCACAATCCTGCCAATGCCAGTCGTCTGGCTCGGTTGCCGGTCGAACTGATTCACGGCGACCTGCAGAACGAGACGACGCTCCGCGAGATCATGACCGGCTGCGACGCCGTGGTCCACTGCGCGGTTGGCACAGCCTGGGGGCAACGCCAGGAGGTTTTCAAGGTCACGGTGGACGGCACGCGCAAGCTGGCCGAGGCAGCGCTCGCCGCCGGCGTCAAGCGCTTCGTTCACCTCAGCACCATCTCGGTATACGGCAACGATAGCGCGATGACCGGGGCGATCGACGAGACGACACCCGTGAAGCCTGCGTCGGGGAGTGAGTACGGAGAAAGCAAGGCCGCGGCGGAGCGCGCGGTCCAGGAGCTGGTGCGTCGAGGGCTCCCAGGGGTCATCTTCAGGCCGGCTCGCGTGTTCGGTCCCTTCTCGCGGATCTTCATCGAGCGCCCGCTGGCCGCCATTGCCGAAGGCCGCTTCCGATGGATTGGCGACCCTCACGTTCCCGCAGACATGGTCTACGTGGATAGCGTGGTGCACGCGATCGGGCTGGCGCTCGAGGCCGATACGGATAAGGTGTCGGGCGAGGTGTTCGCGATGGGCGACGCCGACCCCATCACCTGGTACAACTTCTACGACTACTTCGCGAAAGCCATGAGCGTCGACCTGGCGACCGTCGCCGCCATCACCGGCAGCGCCACCGAACGTGCGCATCGGCAGGGTCTGGTCGGCGGGATACGCTCGATCGTGAAGTCGCCGGAGTTCAAGCGGTTCGGCCGCAAGGTCCTCGACACCGATCCCATCGGGACATTGCCGCGCCGGACACTCGAACGAGTCCCTGCCACCGAGCGCTTCCTGCGCCGTGTGGTCGGTGCCGATGACGCGTTGCCCGTCTACAGGCGCGAGGCACGTGCACCGGGCGAGATCGTCGTGATGGGCTCCGGCGGGGCGCTGGTGAGCATCGACAAGTTGCGGCGGGTGCTGAGATTCGAGGCTCCTGTGCCGTTCGCGCGCGCTTGCGAACTGACGCTGCAGTGGGCGCGGCACTCCCGCCTGATTTCAAACGAGTGATCGTTGCCGAGGCGTGGTCGGCGTGCCTGCGCGCATCCGCCCGTACTCCACCCACAGTTCTTCAGAGAGGACGGCGATGTCGTAGGACTCCTGCACTCGCTGCCTGGCGCCGGCACGGCGCACGGACAGCGCACGCGAGTCTGCGACCCACTGCCTCAGCGACGCCGTCAGGCGATCGACGTCGTCCTGAGGAACCATCTCGCCGCCCTGAGGCAGAACCTGCTCGTCGACGGATTTGCTCGGATAGCCGAGGACCGGGCAGCCGCAGGCGAGCGCCTCGAGGATACTGATACTGCACGCTTCCTCTTTGCTGGTATTGACGAACACATCGAGACCATTCAACAGGTTTCGCAACTCCTCCAGGTACCCGAGGAGGACCAGACGATTGCCGAGCTTCGCCTGGGCGTCTTCCAGAAGCGCGCGGGCGTAGTCTTCGTCGCCCGGCATCGGTCCACCCGCGAGGAAGAGCCTCACCGGAACCCCGACATCACGCGCGACGGCCTCGAACAAGTGTTCGAGCTGCTTTCGCGGACGAATGGCGCATGCCACGCCGATGGCGACTTCGTCGGTGAGTCCGTGTTCAGCGCGGAACAGCCGCCGCCGCTCATCGTCGGGGCGATAGTGGCGCAGGTCGAGACCGTTGGGCAGCAACAGCCACCGGTTTTCCGGGATGATGCCCTCGACGGCCGCGCGGCAGGCCTCCACATTTCCGCGGCTGATGAACAGCATCCTGTCCGGTGTATGAATCGTCCCGAACGCCCACCGGCAAAAGTCACGGTCCATGGTGAAATGGACGCTCACGATGACCGGAATGCGACTGAGCCGCGCCAGCCAGCCGGCGATCGGATAGACGTCCTGCTCGTTGCAGTGGATGACGTCGATCCGGTGGCGGCTGGCGATGCGTCGAAGCTTCCAGAGCGATCGCGCGAACGGCCACAACCTGGCCTTGCTGGGAAACGGCAGATCGACTCGATAGAAAGTGCCGCCCCCGCTCTCGACCCACTCCTGAAACTCCCCACCGACCGGCGACACGACGACGGGGTGAAGGCCGCGCGGCATCAGGTTCTGGAGCCATCCCCGCGTCGCGACGGTCGTGCTCGCACGCCCGGCGTTGTTGGTCAGGTAGAGAACGTTGATCATCTTTTCGTGGACCGACACGATCTGCTCATCGTACCCCAAAGGCGATTCGCGACGCTCGCCGCGTGACTGTCGGTGCGGCGAAACGAATCGAGTCGGGACGATCGTCAGGCGCGCAGCCGAAGGGATCGATCCCGTGAGATGCTGAAGGTATATTCTTGTGGTGAATCATTTGCCGTCCGGTTCTGACGCCCACCCAGACGAGCGCGACAACGGGGCCGCCGCGTGGCCTCTTCGCCTCTTGTTCTTCGTTGCGATCGCGTTCACCGCGCTCGGCATCGTCGAGACCGGGTTCATTCTGTACGACGTGCCCACGCACGCTTTTTCGATCGCGCGAGCGCCCGATCTCGGGTTCGGGATCCGCAGCTGGACGGTGCACCACGCGCTGCGGCCCGGTTATAGCAGCCCCAACATCCACATCAATTCGTTCGGCTTGCGGTCCCCCGAAGTGGGCGTTCCGAGGCCCGCCGGGACCGTGCGGATCCTTCTGCTCGGGGACTCGTTTACGTTCGGCATGCGCGTCGGCGACAACGAGACGTTCGGCAGGCAGCTCGAGCAGCGGCTTCGGGGCACATATGGATCGGCCCCCGTCGAAGTCGTCAGCGCCGGCGTCATTTCGTACTGTCCACTGCTCGAGTACCTTCAGTACCGCCATCACTTGCACGTCTTGGAGCCGGACCTGGTCGTGCTGAACTTCGACATGTCTGACGTCCAGGATCACATGGCGTACTCGCGCGACGCGGTCCTGGGCCCCGATAGCGTTCCGCTGTACGTGACGGAACCGTCTTTGCGGAACCAGGCGCCCAGCGCGATGCCGAAGCTGCTGTTGTTCGAGTGGCTCGGGCGCCGCGTTCAAGGGGCGCGAGGGCGGGTCGAGTCGACCCTGCAAGGCATCCCATTCGTTCGGGACCAGGACCGCTATCTGTGGACCTTCGACACCGGGCCGGAATGGGATGCGGAGGCGCGGGCCGCGATGACGCCCATTCTGCACCTGTCGAAACTGCTGGAACGCGATCGCATCCCGCTGCTGCTGGCGACCTACCCGCAGCCCTGGCAGGTATCGGCCGAGGCGACGCCAATTCCGCCGGTTCGCGCTCAGTACGGGATCGGTCAACACACGGTTCACTTGAACGATCGGCCGTTCCGGAAGCTGGAGGCCTTCGCCGCGGAGCACCAGATTCCGTTTGTGAATGCCACGGGCGCATTCAGACAGGATGCAACGCCGGTTACGTTGTTCCTGGGAAACGACTTCCATTTCACGCCTCGAGGGCATCGGCTCTACGCCGACGTGCTGGCGGGCTCCATCGTCGATCAGAGGCTCGTCAAACCGCGATAGCCGCCGCATCGGCCGCATCGGCGAGCAGCCGATAGAGCGGCTGCAGCTGCGATTCCCAACTCAAACGTTCGAGGTCGGTGGACGCCGCGAGTGCACGGCGCTGGCGACCCGTGAGATCCAGGAGCGAGAGCGTTTCCCGCGCAAACGCGTCGGCCGACACGGCCAGGCGACAGGCCTTGTGCACCGATTGCGGCAGCCCGTCGAAGACCTGTGAGCTGACGACCGCCGGCAGGCCTGCGCCGAGCGCCTCCAGCACTTTGTTCTGCATCCCACGCGCCGTCTGCAGCGGCGCGACGGCGACGGCCGACTGCCACAAGTAGGGTCTGACATCGTCAACGGTCCCGGTGACCTCGATGCCGCTGTCCGGCGCGTGCAGCCGCCGAACGGACGGAGTCGGATCAGATCCGACGACAAAGAACCGCGCGTCCGGCCGCTGCGCGCGAATCGCCGGCCAGACACTCCGCGAAAACCAAAGCGCGGCCTCGACGTTTGGCGTGTAGTTCATCACGCCGCAGAACACGACGTGGGGACGTTCCTCCGGTCCGGCGACGGGCGCCAGGGGGCGGCAGTCGATCCCGTTCGGCAGGACCACGAGACTACTCGCGGGCGCGAGCGCGAGCAGCGCGTCGCGTTCGCGTTCGTTGATGACGAGCGTGCTCTTGGCCGCCCCCGCCATCCGGCGCTCGAAGTCCGAGAGAAGCTGGGCTTCACGCGCGTAGATCCAGCGCTTCGGCCAGGACGAAGATCGGGACAGCGCCGCCCACTTCTGCGAGTCGACATCGACGAGATCGACCACGAGGGGGAAGCTCGAGAGCGGCGCCTCGAGCGCGAAGCGCGCCATGCCCGAGCAGTACGCCAGCACGACGTCCGGTGGGCGGTCGCGGACGATCCCGCGAAGCGCCGGCGTCAGCCCTGGAGCGTCGAGGAGCAGGTGGGTGAGGGGACGCCGGCCGGCCAGCCGAAGCGTCGCGTGCGCGAGGTTCCGGGCGCGCGGCGCCGGAATGGCGCTGACGCGAACGCCCAATTCGCGGAGCCGGTCTGCCTGCCCCAGCTCGTGATCATCGTGAACCAGCGAGACGACTTCGAGCTCCAGGCGGAGGGCGAGCGTCCGGATCGTGTGGTAAGCGCGGATGCGATCCCCGCGGTTGGGGGCGTATGGCAGCCGGTGCGTGAGGTACAGAACCCTCATGCTGGCATGGACGTGGGCTCGTCGCGCCGCTTCACGACCCGCGCTGGCACGCCCGCGGCGATGACACGGTCCGGAAGAGGATGCGTGACGACGGCGCCTGCGCCGACGATCGTATTGCGGCCGACATCGGCGAGCACGACGGCATTGCTGCCGATCCAGCTGCCGGCACCGATGCGAACCACACGCAGCGCGCCCGGTTGATCCTGGATGGGCTCCGAGAGGTCGGTGCCGTGAGTGTAGGGACCGCTGGGCACGTGAACGCCCGCCGCGAGCAGAACGTCGCGCTCCAGGTGCACGTGGCCGAGGTGGCAGCGCGGCCCGATGTAGACGTGGTCGTCGATTCTGGCGCCGACCTGCGAAAACAGGGTCCCGAACTCGATTGCAGCAGAGGGCGAGCAGCCTCCCCGCAAGACGCGCGCGAGGAACGCGCGACGGAGATACTGGCCAGGGAGGCCGGGAACGAGCGACAACAGCTGTGACGAGCCGACGAGCGCGCGATTCTCACCCATGAGCTCCGCTCGGACCTTGAAGGACACGAGCTGCGGCAGAATGGCGACGCTCGCCAGTGCCCGGAGCGCCGCCTTGATCCAGTCCCTCATGTCCGCGCCGCCGCGAGACGAGTCGTGTTCGCGCCCGATCGCCGCTGGAAGAGCTCGATGTAGATCGTTTCGACGGCGTGCATGCGCGCCTCGAACGACAAGTCGGTTTCAATTCTGTGCCGTGCCGAGGCAACCCAATCGCGAGTCACCCCAGGCTCGCGAATGACCGACGCGATCGCCGCCGCGAGTACCGCCGGGTCTCCGGTCGACACGACCAGGCCATCAATCCCGTTCCGGAGGATCTCGGCGGTCCCGCCGGCGCTCGTCGCCACGACGGGAGTTTCGAGCGCCATCGCCTCCACCACGGCGTTCGGCGTGCCCTCGTAGTCCGAGGATTGGACGAACAGGTCGAAGGCGTGATGCAGATCGGCGACGTCGGCGCGATGCCCCAGGAGCCGACAGGCGCCGCCGAACGGTCGTGCTCGATCCTGCAGCTCGCCGAGACGACTGCCGGCACCGGCGATGATCAGCGTGATCCGCGGGTGCGCGCGCCGCACCGACCCGAACGCCTCCAGCAGGAGATCGAATCGCTTCTGAGGCTCGACTCTGCCGACGGCGCCGATGACGAAGTCGTCCTCGCCGATGCCAAGCTCGCGCCGAATCGCGGGCGCTCGCGAGCGATCGCGTCGGAAGGCGGTGTGGTCGATCCCGTTGAGCACGGTCGTGACGGCCTGCTCGTTGGCACCGGCGCGAATCAGTTCACGCCGGACATCGCTCGACACCGCCACGACCCGTGGAAAGCGAGCGAGCACCCATTTGTCGAGCGGGTAGTACATGGTGCGCTCCCGCCAGCTGTGACCGGTCCAGCCGTGCGCGGTCGAGAGCGGCGTCACGCCCTCGGCTCGCGCGAGCAGCCACGCCAGCACGTCGGTCTTGTAGTCGTGGGCGTGCACGATGTCTATCTCACGCGCCCGCACGAGCTGTCGCAGGCGCGGGAACACACGGGGATCGAAGGAATGGGACTCGGTGAGCTCGACGTAGTCCACGGGCAGCCCGGCGGCTTTTGCATCGATGCCGAAGATGTCATCGCGCGCGTCACGAAGATAGCAGACACTGATCGCGAAACGGCGCCGATCGGTCCGCGCCGTGCCGAGCAGGATCGTCTTCTCCGGACCGCCGCCGGTGCCGCGGACGCTGCGAAGCTCCAGGATGCGGATCGGCCGGGTCATGGGGTGGCGGTGGCAGGTCGCGAACGCACGCCACGGTGCGGCGCGGGTGACACCAGCGCGAGCGCGCGTGCGACGTCGAACACGGATGCCACGATGAACACCGCGAGCATCCCGACCGCCCGTCGCGGGCGGGCACGCAGCACCACGCGCGCGACGCGGAGTGCAGTCGCGGCCACAAAACTGAGCAGGCATGCGCCCACGAGCAGCAGGCCGACCCATGTGGCGACGAACGCCGCGAAGATGCCGGCCAGCCCGATGCCGAGGGCGAGGCCCTGGATGACTGGCAGAACCGCGCTGGGCATGGCGGACCAGGTGATCGGCCGCCGGAAGCTGACGCGAAGATTGTCGCGGCCTCTCCAGCGCTCGCTGGAAAACACCTCCAGGAGCGTCCTCGGGTCCCCATGATGGATGCTTTTCAGGCGCGCATCGCTGATGATCCGCATGCCGCGCGCGCGAATCCGATGGCAGAAATCGACGTCCTCGCACGTCTCGAGCGTCGTGTCGAACCCCCCGACCGACTCGAATGCCGGCCGCGACACCGCGAGGTTGCCGCTACCCAGCCAGTCCGTGTCGTGCTGCCCCTGAGGCAGGCCGCGCAGGTGGCCATATGTGCGTTGGACCCACGTGCCGTCAACCGGAGGCTGATACAAAGCCCCGACGACCGCAGTGTTCGGTAGCCGCAGGCATTCGAGCGCCGAGTAGACCCATCCCGCGGCGATTTCGTTGTCTGCATCCACGAAGGCGAGGACATCGGCCTTCGCGCGCCGCGCTCCCTGATTACGAAGCTCGGCGACGCGCCCGTTTTCGACCGACAGGACCTCCGCGCCGAATCGTCGGGCGACGGCGACCGAATCGTCGGTCGATCCATTGTCGACGACGATGAGCTCGATCTGATCGGGTCCGTTGCTGTTCCTGGCGATGCTGCGAAGGCAGACCTCGAGCCGCGCGGCGTCGTTGCGCACCGGCACCACGAAAGACACGCGTGGCTTCATCGATGCGGCTCGCCGAGCGTCCAGAGCGGCGTCATCCCCGACGGCTCGATGTTGAACAGCTCGTACATCTTCGGAATGCTCGTGAACATGAGGATGATGAACATCGCCGTGCACACGATGAGATAGGCCATGAAGCCGCGCTGCCGATACAGTTTCTCGGGATTCTGGACGGGGCTGTCGCGTTGAAGGCCGAGCTTCATGTAGTAGGCGAACAGCCCGGCGGCGAGCGGCGCGAACAGGATGAGCTCGGGGTGATAGCGAACGATGAAGATCCCGGCGAACAGCGCGCAGGACGTCGCGTAGAAGAGGAGACTGATGAGCAGCCGCTCCTCGGTGTAGTACGCAAACGAGGAGCGATAGGCGGCTGCGACTTTCGGGTCGCCGATGTGGCGGAATTCGGCGTACCGCTTCATCGCCATGAAGTACGCGCCCACCATCCAATAGGACACGGCGAGCGACACCGGCGGGAATCGGCCGGACACGAGGGCGAACCATCCGAGCAGCAGGCGAATGGGGTTGTTCACCGACTCACTCAGCACGTCGAGGTAAGGCCACTCCTTCGTGCGAACGGGCGGAACGTTGTAGGCGATGCCCATCAGCCAGAGCCACGCCGCCGACGCAAAGAAGTACCAGTTGAGCGACAGCGCGAGCGCGAAGCCAGCCGCGGCGAGCACGAGCCATTCCGCGTACGCCAGCGCCGGTCGCACGCGTCCCGACGGCACCGGACGAAAGCGCTTCTCGGGATGCAGGAGATCGTGTGGTCCGTCGAGCAACTCGTTCAACACGTAGTTGCTCGAGGCGACGAGGCACGTTGCGAGGACCGCGATGAAGAGCGGCACGAGGCTCGACCATGACGCGACCCGGGGCTCGTAAAACATTGCGAGCACGACGCCGAGGATCATGAACACGTTCTTGAACCAGTGGTCGATCCGCGCGATCTGCACGTACGCGCGGATGTCGATGCCGGCCTGGCGTTCAGCGACTGCGCTCGTCGAGGACATCACGAAGCCTTTCAAGAGTATCGAGCGACACGTAGTCGCCGACACGATGAGATTTCAGTTTTCCGATGATCGCGCACGGCATGCCGGCCGCAGCCGCTCCGGCGGCGTCGGCGTCCGCGCGGTCGCCGACCACGAGTATTTCCGAGGGGTGCAGCTGCCAGCGCGTGCAGGCCACCAGGAACCCGCGCGGGTGCGGCTTGAACTTGCCGATCTCGGTGTCCGTGGAGCAGAGCACGACGGAGAAGCGGCCCTTGAGACCGAGCGCCTCCAGCTTCAGCTCCGGCGGGTAGTCCGAGAACACACCCACCTTGATCTGACGATCGCGCAGGAAGTCGAGCAGCGGGAAGAGCCCTTTCGCACGACAGCGCGGCAAGTGTTTCAGCGGCCGCTCCATGATCCATTCGGCGACGATGGCCTCGACTCGCTGGACGGTTAGGCCGGTACGAGAAGCCGCAACCTCCAGTTGCCCGGCCGCGTGATCATCGCCCTGATGTCCGCGCAGGGCTTCCTGGGCCTTCCGGAACTCCGAGAGCACACGCCACGTGACTGGCGCCTGAAGCGGCCTGCTGACCACCATCGTCGCCAGCTCCAGCGCCATCAACGCCCGCATGCGCGGCTGCCGGTAGAGCGTGCCGTCCAGGTCGAACAGGACGGCGCGAAGTCGCCGCGTCGTGTCGAGTGGATTCGGAACCCCCGGCTGCGAGGCGCCCGCTGCCGCGTTCGACATGAGATCGTCGACGCGTTCAGCCAGCATGACTCAGCAGGGCCGTGATGCGGGCCAAGTCCGACACGACGATTTGCCGGATCCAGACCGAGAACAAAACCATGACCGTCGCGGCCGCGCCGACGAGCATCGGACGATCGGAGAAACGAAACGCCCGCCCGTGGACGGCGACGAACGCTGCGGCGTACACGGCGAAGAGAGGCATGAGCGGCAAGTGGTATCTCGAATGGCCAAACACGATCGTGTGGGCGCCCATGATGACGGCGATCGGTAACAAGAGCACGACGTGCAGACGCCAGTCGGCCGGCGCGGCGAGCCAGATGCCGCTGGCGCCCGCGGTCACGAGCGCCATATAGGCCAGCACGATTGCGAGCGAGGCCGTCACGCTCAACCATGCGGGCGGCGCATACAGACCGTTCTGGACGCCTGCGGGGAACTCCCGCTCCAGCCCCCAGAAATCCGCGAACTTGATGAAGGCGCGACGGACCGTGACCCCAGGGTGCGCGCGCATGTAGGCGATCGCCTTGCGCTGCGCCCATTTTTCCTTCTGACCCTCGGTGATCGTCTGGCCGGGCAGATCCGTCGTCAGGCCGTACACCCAGCTTTTCTCACCGTCCAGCGCAACGGCATCCCACATCCTGTCGTCAGGCGTGTACTCGTAATTACCCATGCGCAGGTTGATCCCGCCCATCGTGTCGACGATGGTGACCACCTCCTGCAACTGCGTGTTCCGGATCGCCCACGGCGCGATCACCAGCGCATAACCGGCAAAGACGAGAGACGGCAGCGTGATACGCCGCGCAAGCGGGGCTCGAATCAGCACCGCCAGCAGCGGACAGAGAATCAGGGGCAGCGGCCAGAGGATGCTCCGGGTCAGTGCGGCGAGCCCGAGCGCCAGGCCACAGAGCAACGCCGTCCAGGCGCGAGGCGATTGCACGGTCACCACCGCCAGGAGCACGAACCCGACGAGGAGAAACGTGAACAGTGTCTCGGTGAGGATCAGAAAGTTGAAGAAGATGAGCGACGGATACAGCCAGGTGACGGCGGCGGCCCAGGCTGCGGCGGTGAAGCCGTAAAGGCGCGAACCGAGGATGTACACCATGGCCGCCGTGGCCAGAGCAAGGAGGATCTGCAGGACTCGAACGGCCTGCAGGTTCCCAGGGCTGATCGCCCACACCGCAGCCAGCACGCCTGGGTAGAGCGGCGGCCGAATCGACGTCAACCGCCCCGGTCCCCACGCGAGGCCATGACCGGCGGCGACGTTTTGTCCAAGCTCGGCGTACTGTTGTTCGTCGACGATCTTCACGCCAAGGCCGCCTGTATTCGCCAGAATCGCCACACGAATGGCGAGTCCGACAAGGAACACAATCGTAAGCGCGCGCCAGGTTGACGATGACGAATTACGGGTCATTCGAGCGTATTCTCTGGAACCTGAGACAAAAGTCACCGAAAAAACGGACTAGAGACCAGGAGATGGGGCGAAAACGCGCCTCAATCGACCGACCGCCAGATGTCTCCCCGCGATGGCGTCCAAGCATTCAATTTGCATACCGGTGGGCCGACAACACACGCCACTGCAACGGTTTGTGGACGTGCACGGGGCTGCACCGGTCGACAGATTTGCGCGGCTGATCCCATGACCGACCCAGGACCGCCCCAGCTCTCGACAACGAAGAAATACGCGTTCGCGACGGTGGCGGGGCTGGCCCTGGCTGGAGCGCTCGAAGGGGCGGCCCGGACGGTGTTCGTGCTGGTGCCGACCTGGGAAAAGACTCGGCTTCTGCTTCGTGGCGAGATTCCCAGCGGTCCAACTGGCTCGGCGCAGTACTCCGTGGGCCAGGCCTACCTGCTCTACATTCCGAGCCCGAACTTCCACGATCCCTCGGGGTTATCGCACAACGCGCATGGGTATCGCGGGCCGGCACTCCCTCAGGCGAAGCGTACCGGCATCGCCCGCATCCTCTTCCTTGGCGGATCGACCACGTACGGATGGGGTGTGCCGGACTCGGACCAGACGTATCCGGCGCAGCTGGGGCGGCTGCTCAACGCGCAGCCGCCGCGTGGCTTCGAGGGCGTGGAGGTCCTGAACGCCGGAATCCCGTGGGGGACCACGGCGGAGATGCTGACGCACTACCACTTCAAGTTTCATTTCTACCAACCCGATCTGGTCGTGCTCAATCCTGGCGGGAACGACGCGCAGGGTTTAGTCTCGCCGTAC
>Ga0114129_10008809_pt1 | contig 14398 bp, 15 predicted proteins | sample RhiMetdeltSRZDD1_FD_80071 | JGI IMG/M metagenome (GOLD analysis project Ga0114129, IMG submission 80071) | Populus rhizosphere microbial communities from Tennessee, USA - Rhizosphere MetaG P. deltoides SRZDD1 (version 2) (version 2) | ecosystem: Host-associated > Plants > Roots > Rhizosphere >... | reverse complement strand
TCCTGAACTTCGACGCGATCAGCGACGTCCTGTTGCCCCGGGCCGTAGGTTACAGCGCTGGCCTGCTCGAGCACTTCTTCGCCGGGCAGCTCGACGCCAGCGTGCAGCCGGCAGGAGCCGAGGACCCGACGGTCCTCAAGCTCGTCGCCCGGAATGCGTCACAGGAGGCGGTCGACGGCGTGCTCCTCGTCTACGCCGAGGACGCCACCCGTCAGCGGCAGAGCGTCCTCGCGGCAGGCTCGGGCTCGCAACCGCTCGGGGCGGTGCCGACGGGCGTCGTGCTCGCCGGAGGAGCCTTCCCCGAGGTCGCGTTCCGTCCGCCGTTCCCGGCCGAGAGATACGTGGTCGTCTATCACGGCAAGCGGCTCGGCCCACGCACGGAGGACCCACCCCCAGGCGCCATCGGCTCCGTGATGGCCCAGGTGCTCGGTGGCCCACGCGTCGAGGCGATCGTCCCGCTCGAGCAGCGCCGGCTGCTCCGCGCGGTCGCCGGCACGTTCGACCTCCCACCGGCGACCGCCGGGCTCGAGATGATCCAGTGGAGCGATATCGACAACCACTTCGTCGGGATCACCGGAGCCCCGCTGGTGACCGGCCGTCCAGCACCGGACGAGGTGAAGCTGTTCCGGGTCGAGCGCCCCGCCGGGACGGTCGACGTCCCCCTCGTCACCGGCTCCGACCCGCCGATCGTCGACGCGACGCTCGTTAGGACGGTTGCCTTCCCGTATGGGCTCGTCCTCCCCACGAACGTCGACTTCGTACAGCGCGTCCGTGTCCGCCAACCCCTCTTGAGCTACCAACGGACGATCACGATGGCCTGGAACGAGACTGCCGCTTTGTACCGGCTCACGGAGGACACGGTGGGACCGGTCACGCTGGAAGTACCGGTCGACGAGACCGTGACTTTCGCGGAGCGCTTCCCGGTCGTGCTCGACCGGGAGCACGTGTTCGCCAGCACCGCGGCGACGCCACGGCCGTACTTCTGGCGCGTCCTGGAGGTCGGGCAGGACGCACGCGAGCGGCTGCTGGCGGTGGTCGAGGTCCAGTTCACCCGTCCGCTCGAGGCCGACCGACGCGTCGACCTCAAGCTGCGCACCGGGGACTGCTCAACCTTCGAGGCGCGCGCCAGTCACAACGTGGCCGGCGTCTTCCCCGCCAGCGGCCTGATCGCCGTGGTCGACGTTGAGCGTGGCGCCGTGGTCGGCACCACCGGGGCTCCGCTGTTTGCTCCGTCGTCGACGACGTTCGCGCCGATCTCGCCCTTCGTGCAGGAGCGGCATGTGACGGCGCGGCTCGGGGGCCCGACGCCCGGCACCCAGACACATTGCCTCACTCCGGACTTCGAGGAGGATCCGGAACGGCCGACCCAGGTCACCGGCGCTCTCACCTTGCCGCTCGTCGGCGTGACTGAATTCTCGCTGTCAGGCCTCTACCGACCCGACGTCGAGGCGGTCGCCGGCACGCCGGTCTCGATCGCGACGGGTGCCACGGAGCACGAGATCGTGTACGCCGCCACGGAGGACGGCGCCAAGGCGGTCACCGTCACGGCTCCGTCCTCGCGGATCGAGGGTGCACAGACGTTGATCCGCGAAGGAGCACGGATGCGCCCAGGCTCACGCCTGTCGACCGAGTTCCTGCTGCGCTTCGACCGCCCTCTGGGCATCGGCCAGTTCGGCGCCCTGCTCGTGCGCTGGGATCCGGAGGCATCGCTCGGTACCCGGCGGGCCGTGCCCGAGGTGCTCGCGCCCGGACGCTACCGGCTCGCCGCGACCACCGCGGACGCCGCGCTGCTACGCGTGGAAGACCACTTCAGCGACGACGTCCAAACCCTGCTGGCCGAGTTCGAGACGGGCGCGGTGCGATCGTTCCCCAGCGACATCACCTCGGAGTACGTGCTGCTGCCGCCCGTGGGGCTCTACGGGTTGGAGAGCACGCACTTCCACACGCTCGACACGCTGAGCGAGACGGCCCTGCCCCCGGCACTGGCGCCGGGACCCGTCACGCCGCCGGCCTCAGGCGCGTATCACGTGATCGTGCGTGACTGAGGGGCCGCCTGCGACCGCCGCGGCAGAGCGCCGACCCGCCCATGCCCCGGTGAGGTACGCCACCACGGGCAACACCGGCGAGAGCCAGAGCGCCGGAACGACGGCGACCTCGGCCGGGCCGGACACGATTCGCCAGACCATGAGCAGCCAGGCGGGTGCGAGCAACAGCTGGGCGTCGGCGCCCGTCGCGCGATAGTACAGCACCGACCAGCAGACGGCCGCCGACCAGAGTATCGCCCGGAGGGCGACGCCCCGAGGCGTCGCGAGTCGCTCGCGTCCGTACCGGTACGCGAGGAAGAACAGCACGACGACCGGCACGAAAAGGGCGGCTCCGTGCGCCAAGAGCCACTCCAGGACCACGGCGTGCAGCAACGACCACGGCAGCCACACCCACACCGCGGAGGTGGACAGACGAGGATCCAGCTCGACGTTGTGATACTCGACGTGCGCCGTCTCGGGGAAGTCACCCGAACGGGTCGGGATCATCCGGCTCTCGATGTAGCGGACGATGTGCCGAGAGGTCGGGTCGATCCAGAGCGTGCGGCTTCCCCACGTCGACCTGGCGCTCACTTTCAGGACCTTGACTCCGTCGGAGCCGGCGTACTCACTCACCTCAGCCTCGGCCGCTCGGATTTGGAGACCGCCGGCGAGGTCCGTGAGGAAATAGCTCGGTACCGCGTGCTGCACGAATCCATAGTCGCCGACCACCCGGTATCGAGGCGGGCTCTGGCAATCCCTGAAGAAGGCGTCAGGCTCGCCGGCGTACGAGTAGAGGCACAATCGGTTCCCCCACATCGCGAAGACTCGCCGCGGCCGCACGAGGGTGGGCCCGCTGAAACCAACCTCCCGCCACGTGAGCTTGAGACCGACGCCCCGGATGAACACGGTCTCGAAGAATTGGTGCACCTGAAGGCCGGAGGCGGGGAACATCATCACGCCCTTGTCGCGGTACGTCGACAGGCTCTCGTAACGGGCCCGGACGCTGTCGAGCAGCGCCTCCGCACTCGGCAGCTCGTCCGCGGCGGCGGGCGCCGTCGCCGCGGCAAGCGCAGTCAGGGCGACGAGAAGGCGCCGCCGGCTCAGGGCTTGAGCATCACCTTGATGGCGCGGTCCTGCTTCTGATCGAAGATGGAGTAGCCGCGCGGGGCGTCCTTCAGCGGCATCGTGTGCGTGACGATTCGGGCGGGCTGGAGCTTCTTGCGCTGCACCAGTGGCAGCAGTGGCGCCATGTAGTTTCTGGCGTTGCAAATCCCCATCTTGAGGGTCAGGTCCTTGAAGAATGCTTCACGGGCTGGGAAGCCCATCGACGTCTCGACGTAGACGCCGACCGACGACACCGTACCGCCCGCCCGCACCGACTGGATGGCCTGAGTGAAGGGCGCCTCGTGGCCCACGCACTCCAGCACCACGTCGGGGCCGTGGCCGCCGGTGAGCGCCCGGAGCTGCTCGGCGGGGTCGCCCCCGTCGAGGTTCACGGGTTCGGCGCCGAACTCGGCCGCCAGCGCCAGGCGATAGTCGACTCGATCCACCGCGAACACACGCGCGGGACCGAAGAGCTGCGCGGACTGCATCGCCAGCAGGCCCACCGGGCCGGCGCCGAACACCGCCACGCTGTCGCCGGGCTTGATGCCGCCGTTCTCGGCGCAGACGTACCCGGTCGAGAGGATGTCGCCCAGGAACAGCGCGTCGTCGTCGCTCAGCTCGGCCGGCACCTTCTCACACAGGTGGTCGGCGAACGGGATGCGGATGCGCTCGGCCTGGCCGCCACCCCACACGTGGCCGAAGCGGCCGCCGAAGACGGCCCGGCCGGTCGTCGTGCACTGCGTCGGCAGCCGCCGCCGACACCACTCGCAGGTGCCGCACGACACCGAGAACGGCACGATCACCCGGTCCCCCACCCGCACGCTCTTGACGGCGGCCCCGGCCTCCTCCACCACGCCCATGAATTCGTGGCCCATGATGGCGCCGGTCTGCACCAGCGCGCCGCCGCCACGGCCGTGGTACTGGTGCAGATCCGAGCCGCACACGGCGCTGGTGGTGATGCGCAGCAGCACGTCGGTCGGGTCGACCAGCTTGGGATCGGCCACGTCGGTGGCCCGCACGTCGCTCACGCCGTGGAACGTGATCGCCTTCATGGGTGGTCTCCTTGTGAAGCGGCGGCCGTCAGAGCCGGCCGAAGTGTCGGAGCTCGATGCCGAGCGCCGCGGCCGCCGCCCGCGCCGTGGCCGTGCCGAGGCCGGTCATCTCGACCTCGCGCTGGCGGCCGTAACGGCTGTAGCCGAGATCCGCGTCGAAGCGGCCCGGGTGGCACATGAACTCCGACACCCCCGGCGGCAGGGCGCGCAGGTGGGCCAGCGTGCGGGCCGCCGACCAGTACGCGTCGGGCCCGGCCTCGCCGAAGAAGTGGTCGGTCGTGCGCAGGCCGGCGCTCCGCGCCCGCGAGCGCGCCTCCGCGTCCTGGCTGCGCACCGCCACGCCGCGCGCGCGGGCGACCTCGAGCACCACGTCGCGCACGGGCGCATAGAGGCCCACGTGGTGGTGGGTGTCGATGTGGGTCGGCGGCCGGCCGACGAGCTTCTCGAAGCGCGCGAGCTGCGCCTCGGCCTCGGCGCGCACGTCGTCCGCGTCGGCGACGGCGGCCGCGCGGCGGGGGTCTCGCACGAAGGCGCCGTGGGCGTCCACCAGCGAGCGGCCGCGGCTCAGCGGCTTGCCGAGCGTGAGGTTCATGTGCAGGCCCAGCCCAAGCCCGGCCTCGCGCGCCTGGGCCAGCTGCTCGCGGTCGACGTCGGCGGTAACGAGGACGGTGGTGCTGGTGACGATACCGTGGCGGTGCGCGTCGAGGATGCCCCCGCTGACGCCGCGGGTGAGCCCGAAGTCGTCGGCGTTGACGATCAGCGCCCTCACTTGCCCTGCACCCTCCGGAAGTAGAGGCGGATGGCCTCCTTGAGCTGGGCGCGGGCGCCGGCCGAGGTCTGCGCGTCCTCCAGGACGTCGAGCTCGAGCGGCAGCGGGACGCCTTCCTTCTTGACGCCGTCGAGCTCGGCCGTGAGCCCGCACCGCTCGTCGGACTCCGTGAACACGAGCTTGGCCTTCTGGAACGTGCCGTCGTCGCGCGCGATCTGCTCGACCGTCTCGACCAGCAGCCGCTTGATGGCCTCGGCGTCGCCGCCCGGCACGCTCGAGAACGCCGCGGTGAGAGTCACCTCCGCCATGGCCCCAACCTCAACTCTTTGGCTCCGTGTACACGCTCAGGATGTCGGCGTGCGCCTTCGCCGCGTTGGCGCGGATGGCGAAGGAGATCGCCTCGCGCACCTCGTCCTCGGTGGCGCCGCTGGCCCTGGCACCTGCCAGGTCGCGCTTCGCTCAGTGGGTGTTGCCCACGGCGAGGTTCGCCGCCAGGTAGCACAGGTACGCCGTCTTGGGGTCGAGCGCGCCCTTCTTGTACTTCCACGACGCGATGACCTTCTCCTCGAGCGCCATCGTGGCCTCCTACTTCCCCATCAGGATCTTGGCGATCTCGCCGGGCGCCGTCACCATCGCGTCGTGGCCGGTCTTCACGTCGTGGTACGTCCACTTGCGATCGTCGCGCAGGCGCTCGGCGAACTGGTCGAAGGTGCCCATGGCGGGCTTCGAGCAGTAGACGTACGTGCGCTTCAGCCGCTCGCCGCCCGCCGCCGGCAGCGGCTGCTCGAAGGTGCGCAGCGGCTGCGGGACCAGGTGCTTCGTGAGCCACTCGGTGTCGCGCTGGCTGCTGACGCCGAAGCGCTCGGGCGAGAACGACGGCACCTTCCACCCCTCGCCGTGGGCGGCCGCCGCCTCGCGCATGTGCGCCGCGCGCTCGCCGACGTAGTCGAGCACGCACTTGCCCGCCTCGGGCACGAAGGCGTCCAGATACACGAGGTGGCCGATGCGGCCCGAGGTGCGGGCCGCCGCGCCGGTGATGACCATGCCGCCGTAGGAGTGGCCGACCAGCGTGACCTGGCGGAGCTCCTCCGCCTCGAGCATCGCGACCACGTCCTGGATGTGGGTCTCGAGATCGATCTCGGGCCGCGCCAGGTGGGCGCGCTCCCCGAGACCGGTCAGCGTCGGGGTGTGGACCTCGTGGCCGGCGTCCCGCAGGAGCCGGGCGACCTTGGCCCAGCACCAGCCACCGTGCCAGGCGCCGTGAACGAGCACATAGGTACTGATCGCCATCCTGACCTCGTCAGTGCCCCGCCGCGGCCGCCGCGCTGTACTGCTCGAGGCCGGCCTCGAGGCCCTTGGGCGTCACGCGGATCGCCACGGGGCGGGAGAAGTTGAGGGTCGAGTACGACTCTTCCTTGGGCACGACCTTGTGACCGCGCTTGGCCAGCCCCTCGAGGGCCTTCTCGCCCACGCGCGTGCTCACCAGCACCTCGCCGCCCTCGGTGTGGACGCGCGGCGCCTCGATGGCCGCCTGGGCCGAGGCCTTGAGATCGATCAGGTTGCTCAGCACCTGCGGGATGGCCGACACGATGCCGCGGCCGCCCGGCGCGCCCAGCGTGAACGACGGCGCGCCGCGCCGGAAGCCGAGCACGGGGACCATGTTGACCAGGCCGCGCTTGCCGGGACCGACCGAGTTGGCCTTCCCCGGCTCCGGGTCGAACCAGATCATGCCGTTGTTCAGCAGGATGCCGGTGCCCGGGACCACCACGCGCGAGCCCCACAGCGACACGGCGGTGTTCGTGAGCGCCACCATGTTGCGCTGCTTGTCGATGACGCCGAGGTGCGTGGTGCACTCGTCCGAGGGCGTGCGCGACCGCGCCGGCGCCGCCTTGCCGCGCCGGATCTCCGTCGCGACCTCGCGCGCGTACTCGGCGGAGAGCAGCCGCTCCCACGGCGCCTTCACGACGGCCGGATCGCCCAGGTACTCGAACCGGTCGCGGAACGAGCGAGCGATGGCGCTCGCCCGCAGGTGCAGGCCATCGGCCGTCTGCCAGCCCACGCGCGCGGAGGCAAACTCGCCGAGGATGTTCAGCGTCTCCAGCGCCGTCGGGCCGCCGGTGGAGCCGGGCGAGAATGCCAGGTCGACGTCGCGGTAGCGGCCCGCGAGCGCGGGCTCGACGATCACCCGGTACGCCTCGAGGTCCTCGCGCCGGATGAGCCCGCCGTTCGCCGCCATGTCGTCGACGAGCGCCTGGCCCAGGGCGCCGCGGTAGAACGCGTCGGGCCCCTCCTTGGCCAGCAGCTCGAGGCTGCGCGCCAGGTCGGGATAGATCGACCGATCGCCCGGCAGCATGCCCGCCGGCCGCGGCGTCCAACGACTCTCCCGGAGGTAGGTGCTCGCGGTGACGGGGAACGCCAGCAGCTCCTGCATGAACTTGGCGTGGTTCTGCGACAGGTACCAGTCCGTCTCGAACCCCTCGCGCGCCAGCGCGATGGCCGGCGCCAGCACGTCGCGCCACTCCATGGTGCCGAAGCGCTGCAGCGCCAGCGAGAGGCCGGCCAGCGTGCCGGGCACGGCGACGGCGCGGTGGCCGTACTCGTTGGCGGCGTTCTCGGTGCGCGGCCAGCTGAAGAGCCCGTCCGAGACGCCCCCGACGACCGTGTAGAGCGACTCGTGGGCGGCCAGCGGCGCCACGCCGTTGAAGTTGAGCGCGAGGGTCTCGCCCCGCTTGGCCATGTGCACGAGCATCGTGCCGGAGCCGGCCACGGTGGACATGAACGGCTCGACGACGGTCATCGCCACGGCCGTGGCGACGGCGGCGTCGACGGCGTTGCCGCCGCGGGCCAGGATGCCGGCGCCGACCTCCGCGCCGCGCCAGTGCTCGGCGACGACCATTCCACGAGCGGCGAGCGGCGTCTGCTTGGTGACGACGAGTCGGGAGCGAATCATGGGGCCTCCGGGATCAGCTGGGCGCTGGTACGTACTGCGTGATGTCGACGAGCTTCTGGCCGGCGAAGAACATGTTCCAGCCGAGCGGGTACACCCAGACCTCGGTGGCGTTGCCCTTGATGACGGGCCAGTAGCTGCGGGCGATCTTCTCCATCTGGCCCTGGTCGCCGCTCACCGTCAGCGGCGCCCCGAGCAGGATGAGCACCTGCTCCTTGTCCATGCCGACCGTGACCTGGCGCACGAGGCGGAACGTCGAGACGTCGAGCGAGCTCGCCTTGTCGGGGTGCGTCCGGAGATAGGCGCTGATCTTCTCCTCGACCTGGTTGTCCCACTGGCGCTTCTCCTCGAACGTCGGCTCCCGTCCGCTCTGCGCCAGCACCCGGAAGTTGAGCATCTGCTGCGAGGTCGGCCCCTGCGTGCTCCGCTGCTCCACGGGCCCCCGTCGCATGGCACAGCCCCCCAGGACGAGGGCGCACAGCAGGAGCGAGGCGACCGAGGTCATCAGCAAACTTCGGGGGTTAGACCACCGAGCCCGTCGAATCACGCGTGTGAGCATATCAGAGAGGGGCCGGGAACAAATCCTCTCGCGTGACTACCACCCCGGGCCCCTGCAACCTGCCCCACCCCCGGGTCGTCGTAAGCACACTCGAAGACTCGACGGAGGGACGATCCATGCCGACGATGAAGATCGTACAAGTGTCCAAGGCCGGGGGCGACTTCGAGCTGGTGGAGCGCGAGATCCCCGAGCCCCGGCCGGGCACGTTCGCATCCGCGTCCAGGCCTGCGGCGTCTGCCACAGCGATTCGTACACCAAGGACGGGCTCGTCCCGGGCATCGCGTACCCGCGCGTGCCGGGACACGAGATCGCCGGCGTGATCGACGAGACGGGGCCCGGCGTGACGACCTGGCGAAAGGGCGAGCGGGTCGGTGTCGGCTGGCACGGCGGGCAGGACGGGACCTGTGTCGTGTGCCGACGCGGCGACTTCGTCAACTGTCCCAACGCGAAGGTGACGGGCATCGGCTTCGACGGTGGCTACGCCGAGTACACGATGGCGCCGGCCGTCGCCGTGGCACGCATCCCCGACTCGCTCGACCCGGTCGACGCCGCACCGCTCATGTGCGCGGGCCTCACGACCTTCAATGCCCTGCGCCACAGCGGGGCGATGCCGAGCGACCTCGTGGCCGTGCAGGGCATCGGCGGGCTCGGCCACCTGGGCGTCCAGTTCGCGCAGAAGCTCGGGTACCGGGTCGCGGCGATCGGGCGCGGACCCGACAACGCCACCCTGGCCCGAAAGCTCGGCGCCCACCTCTACATCGACAGCGCCGCCACGAACGCGGCGGAAGAGCTGCAGAAGCTCGGCGGCGCCCGGGTCGTCCTCGCCACGGCGCCCAGCTCGAAGGCGATGTCGTCGCTCATCGACGGCCTCGGACCGAACGGGACCCTGCTCGTCGTGGGTACCGCGCCCGATCCGATCGAGGCTCTGCCGAGTCAGCTGATCCGCGGTCGGAAGAACATCCAGGGCTGGTACTCGGGCATCGCGACGGACTCGGAGGACACGCTGCGCTTCGCGGAGACGTCGGGCGTCCGCGCCATGATCGAGACGCTCCCGCTCGCCAAGGCCGCCGAGGCTTACGCGCGGATGATGACCGGCAAGGACCGGTTCCGCGCCGTCCTCACCATGTAGTCGCGGGGGCCGAACCGGCCCCCGCCGTCCCGCCACGCCCGCCGTCGATTCTGGCCGCCCCCGGACGACAATCAGGTGTCCGCAGTCATGCGACCGTCACGGGGAGGGTCTATGAAGTACGTCTGCCTGGTCTACCTTGTCGAGAAGGACATGATGGCGATGAGCAAGACGGAGGCCGACGCCTGCACCGAGGAGAGCCTGGCCTACGACCAGGCGCTCCGGAAGGCCGGCCACCTCGTCGTCGCCCACGCGCTGCAGCCGGTCGAGGCGGCGACCACCGTGCGGGTCCGGAGCGGCAAGCTCTCGACCACCGACGGCCCCTTCGCCGAGACGAAGGAGCAGCTGGGCGGCTTCATCCTGATCGAGGCGCGGGACCTGAACGAGGCCATCCAGGTAGCGGCGAAGATCCCGATGGCCCAGCATGGCAGCATCGAAGTGCGACCGATCCAACCGCTCCGGCCGTCAGGAGGATGAAATGAAGTTCATGTTCATGATCTACCACGACGAGAACGTGCTGGACGCACTGCCCGAGGGCGAGATGCAGACCGTCGTCGACTCGGCCCTCGACTACGACGAGGAGATCAAGCGCAGCGGCCACTACATCGTCTCCGATGCCCTGCAGTCCTCGCGGACCGCACGGACGATCCGGGTCCGCGCTGGCAAGGTCTCCACCACCGACGGCCCGTTCGCCGAGACGAAGGAACAGCTCGGCGGATTTTTCCTCATCGAGGCCCGCGACATGGACGAGGCGTGCGCGGTCGCCGCGCGCTTCCCGCCCCTGCGCGTCGGGACCATCGAGGTCCGTGCCGTCCAGGAGCTGAAGCACTCCTAACCGGATGCTCCACCGATGAGCGAGCCGACCGTCGACCGCGCGAGCGAGGCGGTGGACGCGGTGTACCGCGCCGAGTCGCGCCGCGTCCTCGCCACCCTCATCCGTCTCCTCGGCGGCTTCGACCTCGCCGAGGAGGCGCTGCACGAGGCCTTCGCCGCGGCGGTCGAGCAGTGGCCGCGCGAGGGCACGCCGGCCAATCCGCGGGCCTGGCTGGTCTCGACCGGCCGGTTCAAGGCCATCGACGCGATCCGGCGGCGCGCGCGGTTCGACGCCTCCCAGGCCGAGCTCGCCGAGCGGCTCGAGGCGGAGGCCGTCCGCACCCTGCCGGGAGAGGCCGAGGACATCGCGGACGACCGTCTCCGCCTGATCTTCACGTGCTGCCACCCGGGCCTCACGCCGGACGCGCAGGTGGCGCTGACCCTCCGCGAGGTCTGCGGGCTCACGACCGAGGAGATTGCGCGGGCGTTTCTCGTTGCGCCGCCCACGCTCGCCCAGCGCATCGTCCGCGCCAAGGCCAAGATCCGCGACGCGCACATCCCGTACGAGGTCCCGGCCCTGCCCGAGCTCCCGGACCGTCTCGATACGGTCCTGCACGTGATCTACCTGGTCTTCAACGAGGGCTACGCGGCCTCGTCGGGCGAGTCGCTGACGCGGCCGGATCTCTCGGGCGAGGCCATTCGCCTGGGCCGGCTCCTCGTGGAGCTCCTGCCGGAACCCGAGGCGCTCGGCCTGCTGGCGCTGATGCTGCTGCACGAGTCGCGTCGCGCCGCGCGCACGTCGCCCACCGGCGAGCTGATCCTGCTGGACGAGCAGGACCGTGCGCTCTGGAATCGCGCCCAGATCGCGGAGGGCGCGGCCCTGGTCGAGCAGGCCCTCGCCTCGCGCCGCATCGGCCCATACACGCTCCAGGCGGCGATCGCCGAGGTGCACGCCGAGGCCCCCGCCGCCGCGACCGACTGGAGCCGGATCGTGGGGCTCTACGACGTGCTGGTGCGGGCCGAGCCGTCGCCGGTGGTCGAGCTGAACCGTGCGGCCGCCGTCGCGATGCGGGACGGCCCGGCGGTCGGCCTGGCCCTCATCGACGCGATCCTCGCGCGCGGCGACCTCGCCGACTATCCGCTGGCGCACTCGGCGCGAGCCGACCTCTGCCGCCGGCTCGGGAAGTCCGGCGACGCCCGCGTGTCCTACGAGCGCGCGCTGAGCCTCACGCGACAGGAGCCGCAGCGACGGTTCCTGGAGCGACGGCTGGCCGAGCTCGCCGACTGACGTGGCGGCATTGCGCGGCCGTCACGCCGGGAGGGTGTGACGCGGCGGTCGGGGCGCGCGGATCAGGAGGGCGACGAGGGCGCCGACGAAGGCCAGCGCGGCGAAGCAGGTCAGCGACGTGACGTAGTCGCCCGTCCGGTCGCGCAGCACACCGGACAGCAACGGCCCCGACGCCTGCGCGGTCACCTGCACCGTGAGGGCCGCGCCACGGATGGCGCCGAAGCTCGCGCGGCCGAAGTAGTCGGCCCAGGCCAGCGGCAGGACGGTGAGCAGGCCGCCGATGCCGAGCCCGAAGCAGCCGGCGGCGAGATAGGCGTGTAGCGGGGTCGCGATGGCGAGCATGGCCGCGGCGCTGACGGTCAGGAACGCGGCGGCTAGGCCGAGCCCCGCTCGGGTTCCGATCCGTCGCGCGAGCAGGCCGAAGGCGAGCCCGGCCAGCCCCGAGATCAGCGAGAAGGAGCTCACGATGGCGGCCGCCACCCCCGCGCTCAGCCCCCGCTCGATCAGATAGGGCGCCTGGTGCAGGCTCACCCCGGCCTGCACGGGATAGACCACCAGCGTGTAGAGCGAGAGCAGCCAGAACGCCGGCGTGCGCATCGCCTCGCCTCGCGAGAACGACGGCTCCGCGACCGCCGGCCCGCCGCGTGCCCCGGCCGGGTTGCGATCCGGCTGCAGGCCCACGTCCTCCGGGCGCGCGACCATGAGGAGCCATGTGGGCAGCAGACCGACGAGGAGCACGGCCGCGCCCACGGCGAGCCAGCCCGCGCGCCAGCCGCGGTGTTGCATGGCGAGGTGGGCGAGGAGCGGGAGGATGACGAGACCGGCCATCTGCGCGAGGTTGGCGATCGACGTCGCGAACGCGCGGCGGGCGACGAACCAGCTGTTCAGCGCGCCGTAGATCCCGAGGTCGAAGGTCCCGGCAAAATTCATGCGGGCCACACAGAAGAGCACGTAGAAGACCGTCAGCGACGGCGTGAGCGACAACAGCATGGTCGCGGCCCCCGTGACGGAGACGGCGATGCACAGGATGAGCCGCGCCCCGCGGCGATCGAGGACGGGGCCGATCACCGGCGACGTGAGCGCGGCCAGGACGCCGCCCAGGGAGACGGCGCCCGAGAGCGCCGCGCGGGACCACCCGAACTCGCGTGTCATCGGCTCGACGAAGATCGAGAGCGTGGCGACCGCCGGCCCCTGCCGCGCGAAGCCGGCCAGGCACACGCAGGCCAGGATCACCCAGCCGTAGAAGAACGGTGCGCGCGCGACCAGCCGGATGGCGACCGACGTCATGCGGAACGGCGCTTGATTTCCGCTCGGTCGGCCGTAGATTGGTGTCCCAGGAGCCATTGCGCATGCGCCATCGCACCGTCGTCCTGCTCGTCAGCGTCCTCGTCGCCGTGACGGTCGCCATCGCCTCCTCTCGCGCGCAGCAGCCGCGGCCGGCCGAGACGGTCGTCGTCTACAAGACCGCCACGTGTGGCTGCTGCAAGGCTTGGGTCGATCACGTCCGCGCGCACGGCTTCACGGTCGAAGCCCACGACGTGAGCCGCGAGAAGCTGGACGCGATCGGGCGCGAGGCCGGTGTGACGCGCGAGCTCGGGTCCTGTCACACGGCCAAGGTCGGGGGCTACGCGATCGAGGGGCACGTCCCCGCGAGCGACATCGCGCGCCTGCTCCGCGAGCGTCCCGCGGTGGCCGGTCTCGCCGTGCCCGGCATGCCCGTGGGCTCGCCCGGCATGGAGGTGGGGAACCAGCGCGATCCCTACGAGGTGGTGGCGTTCACGAAGGACGGCCGGCGCAGCGTGTTCGCGCGGTACCGCTGACGCCGTCGCGCGCGGTCGTCTCAGATCAGCGCGCTCTCGTACACGATGCCGCGATCGATCGTCCTCGCCGCCTGGGCCAGCAGACGCACCACCATCGGCGGAACCTCGGGGCTGTCGGCCAGCTGCCGGAGCAGGTCGATCAGCCGCCGCATGGCGCGGATCAGGTCGCCCTCGTGGCCCCCGAAGGCCGACTCCACGATCCCCGACCAGTCGTCCTCGCCAGAAGCCCACCGGTACACCGCCGCCATGAAGCCCGGCTGCACGCTGATGGGCATGGCGAGGTGCCGAGCCCGCTGGGCCTGGAAGACCGCGTCGGCGATGGCGATGAGGTTGTCGATCTTGCGCCGCAGCTTGCCGTGGCGCTTCAGGAAGGTGCGGGCGATCATCGGCTCGCCCGAGCGCGACTCCTCCATCAGCGCCGAGACCACCGCCGCCGCCTCGGCCGACGTCAGGTCGTCGAAGGTGCGGCGCCAGACGGCCTCCGCCACGAGTAGCTCATTGTCGTGACGGAGTCCCGCGATCAGCCGCCCCTTGGGCTCGAGCGCCCGCTCGCGGACGGCGCCGAACTGCTCCAGCACTTCCACCACCCGCAGGAACTCCTGCCAGTAGGCGCCGCGGAACGCTTCCAGCCCCTCGCGCCGCTGACGCAGGCGCTCCTCGAGCCGCTCGATCTCGCGCCAGGCGCGATCGCAGGCCGGTGTGGCGTCCCACGGGCAGCGGTGACACTCGATGGCGGAGAGCGCGGCCTCCGGCCCCTGGGTGCGCTCTCGCTCCACGAGCTCCGGCACCGACAGCCGGCCGAGCTGCTCGGCCAGCGCCCGCAGGCCCCGGCCGTCGTGACGGCCCTCGCGGTAGACGTCGCGGGGGACGTGCAGCGGCGGGGTCGCCCAGAAGAT
>Ga0114129_10008808_pt1 | contig 14398 bp, 16 predicted proteins | sample RhiMetdeltSRZDD1_FD_80071 | JGI IMG/M metagenome (GOLD analysis project Ga0114129, IMG submission 80071) | Populus rhizosphere microbial communities from Tennessee, USA - Rhizosphere MetaG P. deltoides SRZDD1 (version 2) (version 2) | ecosystem: Host-associated > Plants > Roots > Rhizosphere >... | reverse complement strand
TCCGGAACCCGCTCACCGGTCGAGGTCTTCTGGACCGAACGCGTCGGGCAACAGGTCCTCGAGCGCCCAGGTCTTCCGCTCGCCGCTCGTCGTCTCGGCGACGACGAGCGCCTCCCGCCCGAACTCCCACATGACCTGGCGGCACGCACCGCACGGCGGGGTCGGCGTCTCGCCCGCGGTGACGACCGCGACGAGGTCGATCTTCCGCTCTCCGGCGTCGATCATGTGCGCGACCGCGTTGCGCTCGGCGCAGACCGACACCGGGTAGCTCGCGTTCTCGACGTTCTCCCCGGTGAAGACGTGCCCGCCGGCAACGACCGCGGCCCCCACGTGGAACCCCGAGTACGGCGCGTACGCCCGCTCCCGGGCTTCGCGGGCCCGCGCGATCGCGTCCTCGATCACCGCCCTCGCCTCGGCCGGGATCGCGCCCTCAGCCACCGACGACCTCCTCCCGCGCCTCGTCCGAGACGGGATCGCGCGTGATGAGGACCTTCGCGACCCGTCGTCCCTGCACGTCCTCGACCGTGAATCGAAGCCCCTGGAACGTCGTCTCCTCCCCCGCGTCGGGGATCTTGCCGAACAGATCCAGGACGAGCCCGGCGACCGTATCCCACTCCTCGTCCGGGAGCTCGGCGCCGAGGAGTTCGTTCACGTCGTCGATCGAGCACTTCCCCGACACGCGGTAGACCCCGTCGCCGACCTCCACGATGTCGGGCTCCTCCGTGTCGTATTCGTCCGTGATCTCGCCGACGAGCTCCTCCAGGAGGTCCTCGAGCGAGACGATCCCGGTGATCGAGCCGTATTCGTCGGTCACCATCGCCTGGTGGAACTTCTCCTTCTGCATCTCCCGCAGCAGGTCAGCGACCTTCTTCGATTCCGGGACGAAGTGTGCGGGACGGCAGATCTCCAGGAGGGTGCGATCGCCGTTCCCCTGATGCATCGCCTTCAGCACGTCCTTCGCGAAGACGACCCCGACCACGTCGTCGAGATCCTCGTGGAACACCGGGATCCGCGAGAAGCCGTGTTCCAGGACGAGCGCCTGGACGTCGCGGAGGGTCGCCGTGTCTTCGACGGCGATCACGTCCGGCCGAGGAACCATCACCTCGCGCACGATCGTGTCGCCGAACTCGAAGATCGAGTGGATCAGCTCCTTCTCTTCTTCCTCGATCTCGCCTTCCTCCGAGGCGACCGTGGCCGACGCGAGCAGCTCCTGTTCGGTGATGTACGGACCTTCCTTCAGGCCCTTCCCGGGCATCAGGACGTTCGCGAGCTTCAGGAGCGCCGTCGCGAACGGCCCGAGCACGCGCCCGAGGAACGCGATCGGCGCCGCCACGAGGAGCGCGACGCGGTCGGTCCGTTGGATCGCGAAGGTCTTCGGCGTCACCTCGGCGAAGATGAACAGCAACAAGGTCATGAGGATCGTCGCGACGACCTCGCCGGCACGGTGGAAGTGGCGCACGGCGAAGCCGGTGGCGATCGTCGACCCGCCGATCGTGAAGAGCAGCGTCAGGAACAAGATCACGTTCAGGTACGGCGCGGGGTTCTCGACGATCCGCACGAGGGGCGCGGCACCGCGACGGCCCTCCTCCCGGAGCCGGAACGCCCGGACGCGGCTCATCCTCGTGATGGCGGTCTCGGATCCGGCGAAGAACCCCGTCAGCACGATCGCCACGACCACGAGGAACAGCGACAGCCAGTCCGTCGACGTCACGGCGAAGGCACCCCGCTGTAGGCGGTCTGCCGGGACCACATCTCCGCCCGCTCGGCATCTTCCTCGTGGTCGTACCCGAGGAGATGGAGCACGCCGTGCACGACGAGCAGCCGGAGCTCGCCGGCGGGGTCGGCCGGGTTGTTCCGGGCGGCGACCGCGGGGGCGATCACGACGTCTCCGAGCACGCGCACCCCGCGATCGTCCTCGCCGTCGAGGGGGAAGCTGAGGACGTCGGTCGGGCCCGGCTCGTGGAGGTAGCGCACGTGGAGGTCCTCGATCTCGGCCTCGTCGACGAAGCTGAGCGAGAGCTCCGCGTCCTCGATGCCCTCCGCGCGAAGGGTCCGCCGCGCGAGCTCCGCGAGGCCGTCGACGTCGACGGCCGTTCCCTGGCGGTCGCTCACGAGCACCGCCGGCGAGGACGTCCGGGTATGGCCTCCGGGGCTGGGGTCGTCGTTCATCGGTGCTCAGTCATCATCGGTGGACGGTCGTGGCTGCCCGTACCGGCCGTACGCCTCGACGATGTCCTGGACGATCTTGTGACGGACCACATCCTTGCCGCCCAGGTGGACGAAGGAGATCCCGTCGATCCCCTCCAGGATCTCCTCGACGACGAACAGGCCCGACTGTTGCCCGGCCGGGAGGTCGACCTGGGTCGCGTCGCCGTTCACGACGACGACCGAGCCCAGGCCCATCCGCGTGAGGAACATCTTCATCTGCTCCGGCGTCGTGTTCTGCGCCTCGTCCAGGATGATGAACGCGTTGTTGAGCGTGCGTCCGCGCAGGAACGCGAGCGGCGCGACCTCGACGACGCCGCGCTCCATCAGCCGCGGCAGCGTGTCCGGGCCGGTCATCTCGTACAAGGCGTCGTAGAGGGGACGCATGTACGGGTCGATCTTCTCGTAGAGCGATCCCGGGAGGAACCCGAGCCGCTCGCCCGCTTCCACCGCCGGCCGGGTCAGGATCAGTCGCGAGACCTGGCGCTCCTGAAGCGCCCGGACGGCGACGGCGACGGCGAGGTAGGTCTTGCCGGTGCCCGCCGGACCGATCGCGAACGTGAGGGTCGAGTGCCGGATCGCGTCGACGTAGCGCTTCTGTCCGAAGGTCTTCGGCGCGATCTTCTTGCCGCGCGCCGACAGCAGGTTGTCGCCGAGGACATCGCTCGGTCTCGGGGGCTCCTCCTCGCCGGGCTCGACGACGCCGCCGGTCACCATCTCGATCGTCTGTCCGACCGAGTCCTCGGTGAGGTCGTGACCCCGCTCGAGCAGCTCGAGCAGCTCCTCGAAGATGCGGCCGACGCGCTCGGCCTCGTCGGACGGCCCGGAGATCGTGATCTCGTTGCCGCGGACGAGGATGTCGGCGCCGAATGCCCCTTCGATGAGCTTGAGGAAGGAGTCGCGCTGACCCAGGAGGGCGACCATCGACTGATGGCCCGGGACCAGGATCTTCACTTGGGTGGTGGCGGCTGCCACGTGTTCCGACATCCGGGGCCGCGCCCCGTTCCCTCCTGTTCGTTGTGCAACGGCCGCCCCTCGGACGGCCGTTCCTATGCTACCCGTTGTCACCCCGGGGGCCAGCCCATGTGACGACCGCCGAGCAGATGGAAGTGCAGGTGGAAGACCGCTTGGCCCGCATCGGGTCCCACGTTGGACACGAGTCGCCAGCCACGCTGGTCGATCCCCTCCGTGTGAGCCAGGTGCGCGGCCGCCTGGACGATGTCCGCCAGCAGCGGCCCGTGGTCGTCCCGGATCGCGGCGAGGGACTCCAGGTGCTCCTTCGGGATCAGCAGGATGTGCGTGGGCGCCTGCGGATCGATGTCGCGGAAGGCGAAGACGCGGTCGGACTCCCGGAGGATCTCCGCCGGGATCTCGCGGGCCGCGATCTTGCAGAACAGACAGTTCGGGTCGGACATGCCGTCGAGCCTCTCAGAACTCGGGGCGGCGCAACTCCGCGGCGGCCGCGCCGTCGCGCGGCTCGCCGCGGAGCTCCGCCAGCCGCGCGAGGAGCTGTCGCTCCTCGCGCGACAACCCCTTCGGGGTCAGCACGTGCAGCGTCACATACAGATCGCCCCGGCCTCGGCGGTTGAGGTTCGGGACGCCCTTGCCCTTGAGCCGGACGATCGTCCCGGATTCCGTGCCTGCTTCGATCCGCACTCGTTCGTCCCCGTCGATCCCGGCGATCCCCACCTCGCCGCCGAGCGACGCCTGCGTGACCGTGATGTCGAGGACGGCGTAGAGGTCCTGACCGCGACGGTCGAACCGCGTGGCTTCGTCGACGTCGAGCCGGACGAAGAGGTCGCCGTTCGACCCGCCCGAGATGCCGGCGTGGCCGTTGCCAGCCACGCGGAGCTCCATCCCGTCGGAAACGCCAGCCGGGATGTCGACCGTGACGGTGGCCGGGCGCCGGAGCCGCCCCTGCCCGAGACACGTCTCGCATCGGTCCGGGATCTCCTGACCGGTCCCCTGGCAGGTGCCGCACGGCGACGCCGTCATGAGGGTCCCGAACACGCTCCGACGGACGCTCTGGACCTCGCCGGTGCCGCCGCACGTGCGGCACGCGATCGGCGCCGTGCCGGGCTCGGCGCCGTTGCCGAGGCAGCGATCGCACGTCTCCAGCCGTTCGAGCTGCACCTCCCGGCGGACGCCGAAGGCCGCCTCCTCGAACGACAGGCGCAGGACCACGCCGACGTCCTCACCGCGCCGGGTTCGCGTGCGAGGTCCCCGGCGGCGCGATCCGCCGAACCCGCCGAAGCCGCCCTGCCCGAAGAACGTCTCGAAGATGTCGGAGATGTCGGCGAACGGCTGCCCGCCGGGGCCGGCGGTCCCGAACGCGTCGTAGCGGGCGCGTTTCTCGGGATCGGACAGGATCTCGTAGGCGCCGGCGACCTCCTTGAACCGCTCCTCGGTCTCGGGATCGGCGCTGACGTCGGGGTGCAGCTCGCGGGCGAGCCGCCGGTAGGCCTTGCGGATGTCGTCGTCCGACGCGTCCCTCGGGACACCCAGGACGTCGTAGAGGTCGCGCGCGACGGCCATGCCTACTGATCGAGCTCCGTCGCCGCTTCGGACAGACGTTCGGCGACCGCACGAACCGAGGCCATCGCGGAGAGGTAGTCCATCCGCGTCGGACCGACGATGCCGATCGTCCCGAGGTTGATCTCGCCTGCCCGGAAGGGCGCCGTCACGATCGAGGCCTCCCACTCGCCGGTCGTCGGGTGCTCGGCGCCGATCGTGACGTTCAGGTCGTCGCCGGTCGTCACGTCCTGGAGGACCTGCAGCATCTCCTGCTCGCGCTCGAACGTCTCGAACAGCCGCCGGAGCGTCTCGCGTCGCCACGTCTGCGCCTCGTCCGCCAGGTTCGCCACGCCCCCGACGACGACGTGCGAGGCACGCGCCCCTCGGGTCGCGAGACGGAGCACGTCGGCCACCATGAGGAGGAGGTCGTGCTCGTCCGCGCCGACGCTCGCCGCGAGCTCGAGGAGCTTCGCCTGCGCGGCGGAATAGGTCTGCCCCTGGAGCCCACGAAGCTTCCGCTCGGTCACGTGGAACGCGTCCAGGCTCCAGTGCTCGGGCCGGTCGAGGACCTGCTTGTCGACCCGGCCGTGCTGCCCGACGGCGAGGACCATCAGGGACGGGCCCATGTCGATCACCTCGAGCCGGACGAGCTGCTCCTCGGACGCGCCCGGCGGGACGGCGAGCCCGGCGTACTGCGTGAGCCGGGACAGCAGGAGGACCGACCCCTTCAACACCTCTTCGAGGTCCAGGATCGCCTCGGCGAAGTGCGCCGCGATCGCGCGCCGTTGGACGTCCCGGAGCTTGCCGCGCGCCGGGAGCGCGTCGACGTAGTGCCGGTACCCGAGGTCCGTGGGGATCCGGCCGGCCGAGGTGTGCGGGTGCTGGAGGAACCCGAGCTCCTCGAGCGCGGCCATCTCGTTGCGGATCGTGGCGCTGGAGACACCGAGCCCCGACCGCTCGGCGATCGTCTCGGAGCCGACCGGCTCGCCTGTGCGCACGTACTCCTCGACGACGGCGTGCAGCACCGCCGACTTGCGCTGCCCCAGCTCGCTCCGGTCGACCACGCATCGATGATAGCTGGCACTCTCGCGCCGAGAGTGCTAACGACGGCGGAGTCGCTCAGCCGCAGGGGATCCGGGGGTCCGAGAGCGCCAACGCGAGGGCCGCCGCGGCTGGCTGATCGTCCGCCGGGTTCTGCGTCGCGATCGCGTCGCGCTCGCCGATCACGGCGCGCCGAAGCTTGCGCACCGCGTCGGCCGTCGCCGTGTCGCCCGTGACTTCGATCGCATCCGCGTCCGCTGCGATCGCCGTGGCCACGCGTGTGAGCGCGTCGACCCGGGCCGTCTGCAGGTCGCGGAGGTGCAGGCACAGGGCTTGGATCGGATCCGGGGTCGGGGACGGCGGCGCGGCGGCGCCCCCCCGCGTCAGGGCGAACGCGCCGATCAGCACGACCGCGATCCCGGCGACCGCGATCGACCCGAGCCGCAGCCTTCGTGCGGCGAGCGCGTCGGGAGCTCGCTCGGGGGCCAGCGGCGCAGCGTGGGCGGGGGCGCGACGCTCCACGGCTGCGGGGGCATGCTGATGACCGCAGGTCGGGCACGTCCAGGTGGTGGTCCCGGGCGGCATGTGGAACCGCGTCCCGCAGTTCTCGCACGTCGCGAAGGCCCATGCGGTCCCGCACCGCTCGCACGTGTAGCCGTCGGCGTCCTCGCCGATCGACTGCCGCGTGTGACAGCGAGGGCAGGTCACCGACGGCATCGGGCGGTCACGATACCGGCGCTCCGCGCCGCCCACGTCAACCCGTGGGACGCTTCGTGCGTCGAAAGGTCGTGGAGCGAGCACTGGTGAGCGAAGACCTAGCCTCGATCGACGAGGCCGCGATCCGTGAGTTCCTGACGGGCGCGTACCCCCGGATCGTCGCGGCGGTCGCGCTCGTCGAGGGCAGCCGGGCGACCGCTGAGGACGCGGTGGCCGAAGCCTTGGCCCGAGCGTGGGAGCGCTCCGAGCGGGGCGACCGGATCGACTCGTTGCCGGCGTGGGTGACGCGCGTGGCGCTGAACCTGTCGAAGAGCCGGCTCCGGCGCGTCCGCGCCGAGACGCGCGCCCGCGAACGCGCCGAGGCGCGGTGGCACGTGGACGAACCGCAGGACGCGCGCCTGGATGTCGAGCTGGCGTTGGCGAAGCTCTCGCGCCGCCAACGGCAGGCGACGGTCCTCCGCTACTACCTCGGATACGACGTGATGGAGATCGCGCGGGCGCTCGGCGTCTCCGAGGGCACGATCAAGACGACGCTGCACCGGGCGCGCCACACGATGGCGGCCGCGCTCGGCGAGGAGGAGTGAGGAAGATGCCCCCGATCGAAGAACGACTCGAACGAGACCTGGAACGGGCGGCGCGCCCGGCGGAGCCGGACCCCGGCGCGACGTTCCAGGACGTCACGCGCCGCCGGGCGCGCCGCACCACGGTGCGGAAGGTGCAGACCGTCGCGCTCGTCGCGGTGGTGCTGCTCGGGACGGTCGGAACGTTCGCCGTCCTGCAGCGGAACTTCACCGGCGCGGATCAGCCCGCAGGTGGCGGCTCGGCCTCGACCCCCTCCCCGTCGACGGCGATGCCGGCGTTCGCGCCGATCGCGATCCCGTCCGACCCGACGAAGGTGTTCATGGTCGACGGGCTCTCCTCGTTCCCCGTCTGCGGCGGCTCGATGATCGAGGGCAACTTCCTGGGGACGGGCCCGACCTACGCCTACGTCTTCCGGAAGGCGAGCGACGCCGGGTGCGACACCGACACGTGGGTGGTCGCGATCCAGGTGCCGAAGGACGCGGCAGGTACATCGACCACCTTCGTCGAAGGCGGCCCGCTCGATTGCCAGGATCCCGCGGCGTGCTTCGTCTGGGCGAACCCGGACGTGAACGGCGACGGCCAGGACGAGATCGCGATCGTCACCGAGACGGGAGCGTCGACGACGTCTTTCGAGCTTTACGCGGCGAAGCACACCGCGACAGGATGGGGCCTGAACCCGTACACAGGTGACGATGGCATGCCGCTCCGGTTCGAGGAGGGGGGGTCCGTCACGCACCAGGCCGGCACGTACTGCGCCGAGACGGCCATCGGTCGTCGCTTCGTGGCCTGGGACGCGACTTCGACCGACGGGACGACGTACGACGTCACGGAGACGACGTACGTGATCCAGGACGGGTTGGTCGCTCAGCAACCGCAACACACGACGGCTCCCGCCGACGGTCTCCCGCCGCACCAGCTCGATGGGTGCGGCGGCACGATCCAGAACTCCTCGTCGTAGAGGCAACCCCGCGCCCTCCTCGGGCGTCCTAGGCTCGAACGAGCGGGCGACCGAGAGGGCGCGGTGGACGAGGTCGAGCTCCGGAGGTTCCTAGGCGAGCATTCCTCGCGCCTCGTCGGCGCCGTCGCGCTCGTGACCGGCGACCTCACGTCCGCCGAGGACGCCGTCCAGGAGGCGATCGTGCGGGCTTGGGAGCGAACCGAGCGCGGTGATGAGATCACCGCGCTCCATCGCTGGGTCGCCGCGGTCTTCCTCAACCTGTCCCGGAGCCGCCTCCGCAGGCTCCGCGTGGAACGTCTCGCCAGGCCGAAGCTCGCCGCCTCATCGCAACTCGAAGGACCGTCCGGAGAGCGCATCGACGTAGTACGCGCGCTGGCGGCGCTCCCGCGCCGCCAGCGCGAGGTCGCCGTGCTCCGCTACTAGCTCGACCTCTCGATCGCGGACATCGCGGCCGAGATGCGGACAGGCGAAGGCACCGTGAAGAGCCAGCTCTCGAAGGCTCGAGTGCATCTCGCAGATGCACTCGAGCTCACCGACGACCAGGAGAACAGCCATGCCGAGCATCGATGAGCAGCTGAACGACCGGCTCCGAGGCTCCGCGCCCCGGCCGTTCCGCGCAGACGATCTCGTCGCCGGTCTGAGCGCCCGGAAGCGCCGGCGCGAGCTCGGCAGGAAGGCGGGCACGATCGCGCTCGTCGTCTGCGTGCTCCTCGGGACGGCCGGCGGGTTCCTGGTCCTGAACCGCGTGTTCCGTGCAACGAGGATGCCGGTCGCAACACCTTCGCGACCGATCGAGAACCTCGGCCTCGACTACCCGATCTGCCGGGTGATGGACATGCCGATCACGGTCGACGGGGCACCCGGGAGCGCATACGTGTTCACCCGCGAGGACAGTGATTGCCCGAAGCCCGGGGAGGGCGACTCCTTCGTCGCTGCCGATCTAGACGGCGACGGCAGGGTCGATACCCTGCCCGTGCAGTTGCTTGGGTGCTTCTCGCCCGTCGGGTGCGAGGCTTTCGCGGCACCCGACGTGAACAGCGATGGAACCTCAGAGATCGCGGTGTCGGATGCGGGCGCGGACGGCTACGGCGTGTCGCTATATGCCGTGACGATGTCGCCGCCGGCGATCCAGCCGATCCAGGTCGCCGACTCGATCTACAAGCAGGTGCGACCGGGCCCGCTGGAGTTCGCCTGGGTCGACGTGGCCGGGCACGCCGAGGGCGCAGCGTGCCACACGGCCTCCGGGGTCCCACTCCTCAACGTCTTCGGCTACGACAAGTTCGATGACCCAACGAAGGTGATCACGGACGGCGTGCAGATCGTCGGGACGACCGCGGATGTCATGGGCGAGTCGACGGTCAGCAAGTCACTCGCCGAGGCGCCGGTCCCTGGGAACGAGCTCTGCGGGGCTCCATTGCAGGGGTCGGCCGCGAACTTCCCGAACGGCGCTCACAGCGATCAGATGGACATCGGGATCGGGAACCCGTTGTGCGATGTGTCGAAAGTCGTCGCCGACTTCACAGGTGATGGACAGGACGACACCGCATTGGTCGGGATGGAGGGGCGTGACGGATGCTGCATGAATGCGGCCGAAGGGACGGAGATCGTCGCTCTGGACTCCACCGGCGACGGGTTGCCCGACGGCGGGTACGACGTGAACGACGGATGTGTGGGGTGCGAGGCCCTCGCGGCAGCAGATCTCGATGGGGACGGTCTCCCCGAGCTCATCGTCCTGCATGAGAGCTCAGCGACGCCGGTCTACGAACTGATCAAGATAGTGAGGCCTGGAACCGAAGGCAGCGGTCTCGTGCCGATCAGGATCTCGTCCGACGTGCCGCAGATGGGGCTCTCCGCGAACGAGACCCTGCTTCTCACGGCTGGTGGGGACGAAGGATCGAGCTTCGCGATCGGATGCGAGGGTCCCCGCGACGCCCCGGTCCTGGTGCAATGGTCGAGCCAGCATCCCGTCGACGGAACGGGCTCCGACGTTCGAGACGTCTACGAGACGAAACTCAAGCTCTCGAGTGTGACGGCGGCGGTCATCGACTCCCAGCACGTGACACAGTCGACGAGCGATCCGCTGCCGTTCGACCCGCTCCACAGCAACGGCTGCGGCGTTCAGTGGTTCCCGTGATATGCGAGGGAAGCTTCATGCCGTGAGGCCGAGGACGAGCTCGTTCAGCAAGAGCATGCCGCGCTCCGTCGGCACGAGGGTGCCGAGGTCGTCGGTGAGGAGCCCGCTCTGGACGAAGCGCTCGTACCGATCCGTTTCGAACCACGACGACGGCACACCCTCAAGGATCCGGAGCTTCAGGAAGACCTCCTCGAGGTAAGCATCGGACGGTTCGAGCGATTCGCTCCCTCCGATCGGAAGCTGGCCGCGACCGAGCATCTCCATGTACGTCTCCGGAGGACGCACGTTCCACCACCGGACGTCGTCCCGATACGAATGCGCGCCCGCGCCGAGGCCCACGTACGGGCGCCGCTCCCAATAGCCGAGGTTGTGGACGCACTCGAAGCCCGGGCGCGCCCAGTTCGAGATCTCGTAATGCCGGTAGCCGGCATCGCCCAGCGTTTCGCAGGCGAGCATGAACATGTCCGCTTGAAGATCGGGGTCCGGCGCCGGCGTCTCCCCCGCCGCGACCTTCCTCCCGAGCGAGGTCGCCGGCTCGATCGTCAGCGCATACGCCGAGATGTGATCGGGGGCGAGCGCCAGCGTCTCGTCCAGCGTCCGCCGCCACGAATCGAGGGTCTCGCCGGTCGCGCCGTAGATCAGGTCGAGACTCAGGTTGCGGTAGCCGGCGCGACGCGCGGCCCCGACCGCGGCTCGAACCGACGCCGGCTCGTGGATCCGCTCGAGCGCCGCCAGCACCTTCGTGTCGAAGGACTGCGCGCCGATCGAGATCCGGGTGAACCCGGCGTCGAGCAATGCGGAGAGCGACACTTCGGTCACGGTATCGGGGTTCGCCTCGATCGTGATCTCGGCATCGTCGTCCAGATCGAAGCGGTGGCGGAGCCTCGTGAGGAGCGCGCGGAGGTCGACCGGCTCGACCGTCGTCGGGGTCCCGCCGCCGAGGAACACGCTGGCGAATCCCTGGCCGTCCCAGCCCGGCGACGCGAGATCGGCCTCCTTCGACAGCGAGTCGAGGTATGAGGGCTTCAGCTCGTCTCGACCCGCGTACGCGTTGAAGTCGCAGTACCCGCACCGCGTGAGGCAGAACGGGATGTGGACGTAGATCCCGGCCGCGGTCACTTGCGCTTCGCTCCCTCGTCCACGCGCAGCGCCGCGATGAACGCCTCCTGCGGCACGTCCACCCGGCCGACCCGCCGCATCCGCTCCTTCCCTTTCTTCTGGGTCTCCAGGAGCTTGCGCTTGCGCGTGATGTCCCCGCCATAGCACTTCGCGAGCACGTCCTTGCGTTTCGCCTTCACGGTCTCGCGGGCGATGATCTTCGAGCCGATCGAGGCCTGCACCGCGACGTCGAACAGCTGTCTCGGGATCAGCTCCTTCAGCCGCTCGGTCATCTGCTTGCCGTACTGGTACGCCTTGTCGCGGTGCACGACGCTCGAGAAGGCGTCGACCGGCTCGCCGTGCAGCAGGACGTCGACGCGGACGAGCTTCGCCTCCTGGAACCCGTACGGCTCGTAGTCGAGGCTGGCGAAGCCGCGCGTCTTCGACTTCAGCTGGTCGAAGAAATCGAAGACGATCTCGGCGAGCGGGAGGACGTAATGGACCTCGACACGCTCCGGCGTGAGGTACTCCATGTCGACCATCTCGCCGCGTCGGGCCTGGCACAGCTCGAAGATCGCGCCGAGATACTCGGCCGGCGTGATGATCGTCGCGTAGACGATCGGCTCCTCGACGCGGTCGTAGTCGCCGCCGGGCGGCATCTCGGCCGGGTTGTGCACGATCGTCTCGTGGTCGCCCTTGAACACATGGAACTCGACGTTCGGCGCGGTCGCGATCAGCTCGAGCCCGAACTCGCGCTCCAGCCGCTCGCGGACGATGTCCATGTGGAGGAGCCCGAGGAAGCCGACGCGGAAGCCGAAACCGAGCGCCTGCGACGTCTCGGGCTCGTAGACGAGCGCCGAGTCGGAGAGCTTCAGCTTGTCCAGCGCCTCGCGGAGCTCCGAGTAGTCGCCGCCCTCGGCCGGGAAGAGCCCGGACCAAACCATCGGCCTCGGCTCGCGGTAGCCCGGGAGCGGCTCGGACGCGCCGTGCTTGCCGTCGAGGGTGATCGTGTCGCCGACCTTCGCCTGGTGGACGTCCTTGAGCCCGGTGACGAGGTACCCGACCTCACCCGGTCCGAGGGCGTCGACCGGGGTCGCCTCCGGAGCCATCACGCCGGCCTCCTCGGCCTCGGAGGTGACGTGGGTGGCGAACATCTTGATCCTGCTGTTCGACGGCAGGGTGCCTTGCTTGACGCGGATGTACGTGATCACGCCGCGGTAGGTGTCGAAGGCGGAGTCGAAGATCAGCGCCTGGAGCGGCGCGTCGGCCTCCCCGGTCGGCGGGTCGACGCGATCGATCACGGCCTTCAGCAGCTCGGGCACGCCCTCGCCCGTCTTCGCGCTCACCTGGAGGATCCGGTCCGGGTCGGTGTCGAGCAGGCGCGCGAGCTCGTCGGCGCGCTTCGCCGGCTCGGCTGCCGGCAGGTCGATCTTGTTCAGCGCTGGCACGATCGTGAGTCCCGCGTCGCGGGCGAGGTGGAAGTTCGCGAGCGTCTGCGCCTCGAGGCCTTGGGCGGCGTCCACGAGGAGGATCGCGCCCTCACACGCGGCGAGCGATCGGCTCACCTCGTATGTGAAGTCCACGTGGCCCGGCGTATCGATCAGGTTCAGCTCGTACCCCTCGTGGAACAGCCGGACGGCCTGCGCCTTGATCGTGATGCCTCGCTCGCGCTCGAGCTCCATCCGGTCGAGGTACTGGGCTCGCATCGTGCGCTCGTCGACCGTGTGGGTCAGTTCCAGCATCCGGTCGGCCAGCGTCGACTTGCCGTGGTCGATGTGCGCCACGATGCAGAAGTTGCGGATGTGGGAGATGTCGGTGGCCACGTCGGTTCATGGTACGGGGAGGGGTCGCGCGCGGCCTCTTCGAGGCCGCGCGCGACCCCTTTGTCAGCTAGAGCTGCCCGATCCGCTCGATCGGGAACGGCGTCCGAGCGAGCGGCAGCACGGCCAGCCGGAACAGCATCAGCGCGTTGTCGTCGCCGGCCGTGCGATTCAGGTGGAGCTCGTCGCACCCGCCGCAACGATGGACGAGCACCCATTCGCCGTCGCCGCGGACCGTGATGGCGATCGGCTCCATGAGCGAGCCGCATTCGGCGGCCCGGTCGCCGGGCGTGTCGTCGTCCAGGTGACGGCTCCAGAGGCAGTTCGGGCAGTGGTTCCGATGGGTCGTGCCGACCGCGTCGGTCGGGACGTCCAGGCGGCAATGCCCGCATCGGAAGGAGCTGACGTCGTGGCGCCGCGACTGGCGGCGTTGATCGCGTGTCATGAGAGGACCTCCGGGGATACGCGGTGGGGACGCGTCGCGTCCCGGAGGCTGCTCTTCAGGAACCGAGCGTGTCGGATCCAGGGCGCGACGTCATGACCACCGCGGTCGCAATCATCGAGCCACCTCCCTGGGATCCTGTACCACTCTCGTGGGGTGGGTGTTGACGGTACCAACGGACCGTCTCCGCGGCAAGGATGCTCGCTTCGTGAAGGGGCCGCCGGGAACCCGCTGGTAGACTCGCCACTTCTTATGGCGAACATCAAGTCACAGATCAAGCGGAACAAGCAGAACGAGACGCGCCGCGAGCGCAACAAGGCCGTCAAGAGCGCCCTCAAGACCTCGCAGAAGAAGGTCCAAACGGCCATCTCCGGGGGCGACGCCGACGCGGCGGTCGCGCGTCAGCGCGAGGCGGCTCGTGCACTGGACAAGGCGGCGAGCAAGGGCGTGCTCCACAAGCGGACGGCCGCGCGCAAGAAGAGCCGGCTCGCGAAGCAGGTCAACGCCACCTCCGCGGCCTAGGCCGCGATCGCGGCGATCAGCGCCGGCATCACCACGTCGCCCGTCGCACCCGACTTCAAGGCCCGGTCGGCCTCCACGATCCGGCCGTGGATCGTCACGAGCTGATCGAGCGAGAAGTTCCTCGCCTGCTGCTGGTACCGGCGGGCCTGCCAGTCGAAGCGCAGGCCGGCCGCCTTCGCGAGCTGTGACGAGGGGATCGACTCCGGCAGCGAGCGGACCTTGATCAGGTCGCGGACCCTGGCCGCGATCCCGCCGAGCACCATGATCGCCTCGTCGCCGCTCTCCTCGATCGACCGAAGCGATCGGATCGCGCCCGGAAGGTCCTTGCCGAAGGCCTTGTCGCACAGGTCCCACGTCTTCTGCTC
>Ga0114129_10008807_pt1 | contig 14399 bp, 10 predicted proteins | sample RhiMetdeltSRZDD1_FD_80071 | JGI IMG/M metagenome (GOLD analysis project Ga0114129, IMG submission 80071) | Populus rhizosphere microbial communities from Tennessee, USA - Rhizosphere MetaG P. deltoides SRZDD1 (version 2) (version 2) | ecosystem: Host-associated > Plants > Roots > Rhizosphere >... | reverse complement strand
TAGACAAGCTCGTCATCGGGAGGGACGTGCAAGCCGTGGAGCGCCGCGAGTGCTTCGCCGCTGGCTGCTTGTTCGATCTTTCGACTTGTCTCCGCAATCCAGCAATCGACTTTTTTGTCCCAAGCCTTGTCGTCGGCCTTTTTCTGAATGTCATCCATCGCACTGCTCCGATTCTTTGCCAGGATGGCCTCGCGTAATCAACGCCCCAAGATAACGCTGAGCGAAGATCTTTGGCGAGACAAGTTCCAGTGTGGCTCCCTCAGTGCACCTGATCCGGTTTCTCGTTTTCAATCACGAGGAGAATGAGGACGATTTTGGTATGAGGTAAAACACCAAGGGGCCACTGGTTACGGCTACGGCGGTGCCAATCAGCGCAGGAATGCCATACTCACCATCGCGAAACGAGATTGTGATTACGCCGATCAACACGGCCATTGGCAGCGCCGCGAGTAGAGTTACGCCGCCGATACCAACCGGGATCCGAAACGCGCCGCGCAGAGACGGCTCGCGTCTTCGAAGTTGAATGAGCGCACCGAACTCCAGAAACAACGCCAGCGAATAGAGAAGCACGTCGGCTATAATCAATCTGCCGAACGAAACCAGCGTAAACAGCGAGTAAAAAATCGCCGAGACAATCACTGCATTCCGCGGCGTCCCGCGCGAGTCGAGCTTCGCCAGGCCCTTCGGCAACAATCGATCGGTCGCAAGGACAAATGGAATGCGTGAATACCCGAGTAGCAGCGCATTGAAAAGCGCGAGCGCACTAACCATTCCCCCGAGCGCGATCCAAATTGCGACCCAGCGCCCCGTATAGCCCGCCGCCGCGGCGGCAATCTGGGGCCAGTTGCCTTCATGCCACGTCGTCCAATCAGTCGCGCCCGATGCGGCCAGCAAAGGAATGAAGTAACCGATTGTCACAAACGGTAACCCGATCGCGAGCGCTCGCGGGTAACTTCGCGAAGCATCTCTTACTTCACCTTGAACGGTCGAGGCGTTGTCCCAACCAATGTAATTCCAAAGCGCGATGGAAATTCCCACCGCGAGCCCACTAAAGCCGCCTGGTTCTTTGGCGGCGAAGGGTTGCCAGGGCGCGTGCGCTATCTGCGGCACGCTGAGGATCGACATCGCCAAAAACCCCAGCATTACGAATAAACCGGCGATAATTGAAGTGCGCCCCACGCGCACGGAGCCTCGCAGGTTAATCAACGTCGCGCCCCAAATTACTGCCAGTGCCACGATCCATTCGACGCGCGCACCCACAGGGACGAAGTAGCGAAGGTATTGGTTGAACAGCACCGGATAGATCGCCATGTCGACGAGCGAATAAATCCAGGTGAGCCATCCATTTTGAAACGCCCAGAAACGGCCGAATGCACGATCGACCCAGCGATAGTAGCCACCCTCCTCTGGCAACATGCTGGCCAGCTCGCCGACGATCAGCACTTCCGGCACCGACCAAATCAGTGGCACCAGCAACATGATGAGCAAACCCAGCCCGGGCCCGACTGAATAAATCAACGTCTCGGTCGTGTACGGACCACCCGATGTGCAGAAAAATAGGATAAAAACGAGCGAGAGCGTCCCGAGTCGATGACGCAGATGTTGCATTCGCGGAACCTGACGGCCGGTTAGATGTTCTGCAAGAATGCGGCGAATTTTACAACTTACATTGCAGATGAACTACAACTTCGATCTCGGCAGTCTGCGGGAACATGTCGAGCGGTGTAATCGAATGGATCATGAACTTTTCCTGCAGTTCTTTCAGATCACGAGCCAGCGTAGCGGGGTTGCAGGAAACGTAAATGAGTGTTGTTGGTGAAAAATCTAGAAGTGCACGCCGCACGGCTGTGGAAAGACCGACCGCGGGAGGATCTACAATAATGGCGGTAGAGGCGACTGACCTCAATGACCCTCCCAGCTTTTGCAATTCTTCTGCTACATCACCGGCGATATAAGTTTCGTTCTCAGTCGCACCTTCTTTGGCGGCGGCGACTGCGAACCTGTCCCAATCGATTCCGACGACACGCTTAAATTTGGTAACCAATGCTTTGGCGAAGAATCCTGCACCGCAATAAGCGTCGATCAGGAGATCCTGGTTTGGCGGAACAAGATCGACAATCAAATCGCGCAGTGCGTCTGCAACCTCATCGTTGGTTTGGGAGAAGACGCGCCGGGTGGAAGCGGTGCGCAAGGTGTAATGCCCATCGCGCGGATTTCGCTCCCGCAATTCCGTCAGCGCTCGATTCACTTCGTCGCACGAAATGGGGCATTGCTTGATCTCGACCAGGCGATGTGAATCGCGTCGAAAAAATCCGATCACCCCATCCCGTACATGAACCGTAATGCGATTGCGATATTTGTACTGCTTCGGTGACGGGATGATCGGTCGCAGCGGAATATCCTTGAGCCTACCGATTCGCTGAAGAACGTTGCGCGCCTGCCGCCATTTAGTCGCCAGCTGATGTTCGTAGTCGATGTGCTGGTAGGCACACCCGCCGCAACGGCCAAAATACGGGCATTCTGGTGCGACCCGATGCGGAGAGCTCTCCCTAACTTCCACCAACTCCGCTTCGGCGAATTGTTTTTTTTCGCGCAAGATCTCGGCGGAAATTGTTTCGCCCTCGATCGTATAAGGAACAAAGACAGCCTTCCCTTGTTCCCGGCCGACGCCTTTTCCACCAAAGGCAAGGTCTTCGATTTTCAAATCGACTACGCGCACGGGGAAGAATAAAGCGTTAAATCGTTGAATCGTTAAACCGTTAAATCGCTGAGTGGCTAAATCGGTTTTGACATTCCTTCGTCATTCGTCATTCGTGCTTCGTCACTCTAATTATGGCTTGGCGAATTCACGAACACGTTTTGCGCGGCAAAATCGATAATCGCAAGCGCGGGTGCGTGACCGGGGAGACTTGGCTGGCCGGCATCGATCAGCCACTGGTGTTGGAATTAACCGGCGATTGTGCGCCTGATCTCGCCGGTTGCGAACTGAGCTTTGAAAATCCGGCCTCAATTCCAATGACAACGAAATCGCCGGCTGCTCAGCAGCGTGGACCTGCCGGCGACATCACGGCCGCGCGCAAAGTGCGCGTGTTCGACGTACCTATTGAAGAAGCACTGGCAATGTCCAAACGCGGCGAGACGCCACCCGAACACATGGCAAATGCGGTGTATCTGGAGTGGTTCAGCGAACGCAGCGGTCGCGTCGTCATCCAAAGCGCGGATTATCGGCTGCAGATCTCCGAACCCGCGTGGCGTTACACAAAAGAAGAAATCGCCGAACGGGAGCGCCGCATCGCTGAAGAAGAAACGCCGTTTGCTATTGCCATCACTCAGGACGGCGAGACCCAAGAGTGGGACGAAGTTCGCTATGAGCAGTTCCTCCGCGAGAGCGATGCGTTAACAGAAAAATACGGACGGCTCCTGGAGAAATACGCCGACCATCCTGACAGCGAACGGATCATTGCCCGAGAAATGGGATGGTCGTGGCTTGAAGAGGCGCTCGACCGCGAGGAGCAGGAAAAAGAGCCTGAGCACGAACAAGAACAAGAGCGCGAGAAGAAATTAGAATATTTGGAAGCAAAGCTCGACGAGGAGAAGGGAGACGACGGCGATATTGAGGATCATGAATTGTCGCCGCCCGATCCCATGCGTGAAGGAATTGATTGGGTGCGCGATGAGCGCGGCCACATTTTGCATCCCATCGAGAAACGCGCCCATGATATCCTGCAAGCTCTCCTGGATGAAATGAAGGCAGCAGATCATTTCCCCGAAGAAGAAGACCAGCAGGTTGCCGATTTCGTAGGCGGTTTTATGACACTCAGTGCAAAGCTTGCCGGCGCTTTAGGCGGAGTTGCACGCGGCGAAGATTTTTTTGAGCCGGGCATGGTGGTCGCGTGGCTCAAACGTATTCTGGAGATCTTGAACAAGACAATCGCAGGCGCGGATTCTGTGAAAGGAAAGGAGTTCCTTGCGGCAGACCGGCTTGCTTACTATCGGAGCGAGCTTTTCGCGATCCGCGAAGAAGTGTTGGAATTGATTAATCAGCTGCGCTTGCGCTAACCTATTGGCGCGACGAAAGCGAACGCTAGTTGAAATCGTTGTGCGTATCGCGCACGTAAGGATATTTCGACTCGTTACCGACCTCAGGCGGAAATTCCGGATAGCCAGCGTGAATATAAGGAATCTCCGGCGGCAGAATCGGATAATAGCTATCGCGCCAGATTGGAAACGGAAATGTTAAAATTTCGATCAGACCGGCCACGTGGCGTGCACCAGCGCGCCCTAATCCGCGCACAACCCCATAACCAGCCCCGGCCGAATTACCTTCCGTTTGGTTGATTTGGTTTACTGTCACAAAGAAGTCAGTAGGAGCGAAGACAAAATTAGAAAGGCCGCGGCCGAGTTTTCGCGTCGGCCCATAGTCATTCGCAGGCGGGTCCTGGATATCTGCAAGGCAAATTCCGGCAATGCCGAGCAACAAGGAGAAGAGAGTGAGGGGTTTCATATGGCTCAATGCAGTTAAACAAATACTGAGCAGCCAAGGCAATACTTATTTTCGGCCTTCGGCTGTAGCATCCTTCTTTGTCTTAGCCATCGAGACTGCGATCGTAATACCGAGAATGAGCGCTATGACTCCAAGAGAGAGGGCGCGCGGGATCGGAAAATGATCCACGAGGATCATCTTGATGCCGACGAAACCGAGCACGAGAGCGAGGCCGGTTCTCAAGTAAATAAAACGGTCCATCAAACCGGCGAGCAGGAAGTAGAGCGACCGCAAGCCGAGAATCGCGCAAATATTAGACGTATAAACAATGAACGGGTCACGCGTGATAGCGAAGATCGCAGGGATCGAATCGACCGCAAAGATCAGGTCTGTGACCTCGATCACGATCATGGTCAGTGCAAGCGGGGTCAACATCCACCGGCCATCCACGTGGACCTTAAAGTGTTCGTCATGAAATTCGCCCGTAATTGGAAGAATCCGGCGGCAGGTTCGCAACACCCAACCCTCGGCAAAATCGTGCGCCGGACGTTTTCCAAAAAACATTTGTGCCGCCGTGATCAACAGGAAAAGACCGAAGAGATATAGAATGAAATGAAAGCGCTGCACCAGCGCGATGCCGCCCAGGATCATCGTGCCACGCATGATCAGTGCCCCGATTATTCCCCACACAAGGACGCGATGTTGCGCCTTTGGCGGAACGTGGAAATGCGCAAAAATGAGTACAAAGACAAAAATGTTATCCATGCTCAGCGAGTACTCGATGAGGTAGCCGGTGAAAAAATCCAGTCCGTGATGCGGTCCTTTAAACCGCCATACCAAAGCGTTAAATCCAAGTGACACGATTACCCACAGCACGCTGCGTCGCGCTGCAGCAGTCATGCTTAATTCCCGGCCACGCTGATGGAACGTGAAGAGGTCGATCCCAATCGCAATGAACACGCCAATGTGAAAGGCGATCCAAAACCAGATACTCGTCGTCACGGCGGGGAGACTTTCATGCACCGGGGCACACAGCAAACGTAAATTGCGCGCCTGACCCGTCCGACTTATAGGTCACATGTGACTCATTAGCCTCGTTGATGGATACCGAATTAGAAAAACTGGTCGAAGCCGGCAAACTCACTCCCCGCGCCGCGGAGCAACTCGAACAACTAAAACCCGGCACATTTTGCCTGCATAAAAGCTGGGGATTCGGGCGCGTGAGCGAATGGAATCTGCTGCTCAACCAGATCGTAATTGATTTTGCAGGCAAAAAGTCGCATCCCATGCAGGCCGAGTACGCGGCGGAGAATGTCACGCCGCTCGCGCCAGAGCACTTCCTCGCACGCAAAGCGACCGACCTTGCGTCGATCAAAAATTTGGCAAGAGAAGATCCGCCTGCCGTTGTGCGAAATATTCTTGAAAGCTTGGACGGTAGAGCCACGGCGCAGCAGATCAGTGAATGGCTTGTGGGTGATGTTTTCACTGAGATGGAATGGAAACGCTGGTGGGAGTCAACCAAGAAGGCGCTCAAAGCAAGCGGCGTTTTTTCTGTGCCTGCAAAAAAGACTGATCCCATTCAAATGCGCGGCGAAGGTGTGTCCCATACTGACGAACTGCTCGATGCCTTCCACAAGGCCCGACAACCGAAAGCGCAAATCGCAGCACTCGAGCAAATCATCAAGTCGCACCAGCAATTCAAGGAACAGCAACTTCAGCCGATCATCGCGACCATCGAGAACATGACGGTGCGTAACCAGAAGATGCACCCCGAGTTTGCGTTTGAACTCATTATCGCGCGCGACGACTTGCTCGAGTGCCTCCCTTCGCTGCATTCGACCCATGTCGGTTTGACCCTTTCGAAACTGGTTCTCGAGGAAGAAGAGCGCCTTATATCCGTTCTGCCGAAATTACCGGCAACAAAGGAGAAAAAAATTCTGCAAGCATTGCCATCCGCGCTGGGGTCTCGATGGAGTGATCGTGCGTTACGCTTGATACAGGAGAGCCACGGTCGCATGGTTGCACAAATTCCCCGTATCTTGAGCGAAGCTGGAAAGCACGACGAGCTTCGGACGATGCTGGAGCGGAGCATTCGGGAACAGTCAGCCACGGGCGAGATGCTCGCGTGGCTATGTAGCGACAGGGAGCGCTGGGAGGAACTGGTCACCCCGGAATTGCTGGGTGCGATTTTGGCGGCATTGGAACGCGAACAACACGACGCTCCCAGCCGGGTCAGCAAGTTGCACCGTGCGCTGGTCGACGATCGACAATTACTTGGGGACATTTTCAAGAAATGCGATGTCGGTATTGCGCGGGACGCGATGCGACGGCTGCAACTGAGCCCGCTTTTTGACGAGTTGACAAAACGTTCGCTTCTCGCCCGCATCGTCAAAGTTTATCCGGAGCTGGAAAGCATGATCATTGCCGCGCAACAACAGAAGGCGGCGGCATTGGTCGTTTCCTGGAGCAGCTTGGAAAAACGCAAAGCCGAATACGAAGAACTAGTTAAAACCAAAATTCCCGAGAACACCAAAGAGATCGCGCTTGCCAGGTCGTACGGCGATCTGAGCGAGAATTTTGAATTTAAGGCAGCCAAGCAAATGCAAAGCGTCCTGATGCGACGCAAAGCCGAACTGGAGCAAATGCTGCACATCGCGCGCGGGACTTCATTTGAGAATGCCGATACATCGCGCGTTTCCATCGGCACAATTGTCACGGTTCGCGATGCTGAGACGGACAACGAAGAAACCTACACCATCCTGGGAGCGTGGGACGGCGACCCTGATCGCCACGTCATTTCTTATCAAACCGCAATTGGGCAGGCACTGCTCGGCCACGAAATCGGCGAGACCATTTCTCTAAACACAGAGCACAGCGCCGCTCAAGTTACCATTATCTCCATCGAGCCTGCGCCGCCGGATCAGGGAGCACCTTCGCCCGGTCTTCCCACCGAATCTGCTGTAGAGACAGCGGTCGCCGAGTAGCTCGCCTCGTTAGCGTTTGGCAAGCGATGCGCCTGCCCTACCCGCGCGTTTTCCAATTCCACGCTGCTACCGACCAGCCTCTGCCACTTTTGTTACAGGCTTATTCACTTGAATCTGCGCGCTGACTCTTTGGATTTGCGCTGCCTGCTCATTCAAGCGCGCCATGACTGTCCGCATCTCAGTCTGTTGCTGTGCAATCGTTGCTTCTTGTCTATCCACCTTGGACTTTAGCGTGGTAATGGTCGCTTCCTGTTCCCGCACTTTGCCCTGTTCTTCGACGAACGTCTTATGCTCCTTGAGAAACTCGTTTAGCAACATCGCGTTCACTGCATCGTAACGAACGGTGTAGATTTCGCCGTGCTCATCGCGCACCACCAGGTTTGGGTCTATTTGCGCCACTTCCTCGGCAATGAGGCCAAACTGTGGCTTGGAATCGTTCTGACCCTTGTAGCGAAATGTCACGGGCTTAAGGCCCAGAATTGATCCGCTGGCGTCGTTCATCGGTTTTATGTCCGTCTTAAACCGTCGCGACGAACTGACTGTGCCAAGTTGCCCGGCAGAATCAATCACTACGTTGACTGCGTCATTGATACCCGTCGTTACTCCACGAATGCCGTCGATAAACGTTCTTTGTGTCGTCTTCGCGAGGCCGATACGTGTCGTATTTGATTCGCCACCAGGAGCGCCCACATTACCTATGTAAATGTTGTTATTGCCTGTGGTAAGGTTGGTGCCGGCACCAGTGCCAATTGCGAGGTTGCCAGTGCCGGTGCTGTTGTGGAGTGAGAAATAACCAAGGGCCGTGTTGCCGCCACCGTCGGTGTTAGTTTGCAGTGCCTCGTCCCCGACGGCTGTGTTAAAGAAACCGGTAGTGTTGCTGTCGAGCGCCTTATATCCATAGGCAGTGTTGTCGCTGGCGGTGTTGAGGAACAGCGCCTGAACCCCGGTCGCCGTATTGCGACTGCCGGTGGTGTTGACAATGAGCGTGGCAGCGCCAACGGCAGTGTTGTTTTCACCCTCCGTATTCAATTGAAGGGCCCCAGAGCCGATCGCTGTGTTGAAGTCGCCGATGGTATTGGCAAATAGTGCCCTATTCCCGTCGGCTGTCTCCCCGACGCCAGTGGTGTTGCTAAAGAGCGCGAATGCTCCGTTTGCGGTGTTGCCCGTTCCGGTGCTGTTGCTTAACAGCGCCCCAGCGCCCGTTGCCGTATTTTCGTCGGCGGTGTTGGCGAGAAGCGTTCCAGCACCAACGCCTGTGTTGAAATTACCGGTGTCGAGGCTCAGAAGCGAATACAAGCCAATTGCGGTGTTGTAATTGCCAGTCGTCAGGCTTGAAAGGGCGTTTTGCCCTTCCGCTGTGTTGCCTCCGGGATAGCCGCCATCCGGTGCTGGAACGACGGCTTGCACCGTTGGCAAGACCGCGCCAATGGCAAAGAGTGTTATCCAGTATCTGATATTTCGATTTTTCATAGATTTGGGGTTTGTTGGTTATTTGAGTTCCTGATCATTCGTCATTGCCTGCTGTAACCTCCGCGTAAGCCAGACTCAGTTGCTTTCGCGAGCCACCTGCGGCGCGGGCCTGTTCATCTCAACCTGCGCGCTCACTCTCTGGAGACCCGCTTTTAACGTTGCGATCTCTTTCTTTAGCTCCTGCACCGTTGCGTGTTCTTTGAGGAACTCGTTGAGCAACATCGCGTTCACCTGGTCATAACGCACACTCAAGATCTCGCCGTCTTTATCGCGCAGCACGAGGTCCGGGCTCACCTGCGCGACTTCCTCAGCAATTAAGCCAAAGCAAGGTGTTTTCTTAGAGTCGCTCTTGTAATGGAACGTCACTGGCTTCAGCGCCAGAATGGCTTCGCTGGATTTGTCCATCGGTGCGATGTCCCGCTTGAAGCGTCGGGACGAAACGGTCGTGCCCAGCTTACCAGTCGAATCAATTCCCACAGCCGCTGCGGTGGCTGGGTCGATGCTCGCTCCGTAAATGTTGCCGATGTAGCAAGTGTCGTTTACGTCCGCGCCCAAGACGTCCTTACCGATACAAATAACATTGCTCGCTGTTGTGACGCCCTGACCTGCATTCACGCCGATGGCCGTGTTGAAACTGCCACTAACGTTGTTAGAGAGCGTTGCCCAGCCGTAAGCCGTGTTGTAGTTACCGTCACCATTGGTAGCCAGCGCAAAACTACCGGTCGCCGTGTTGCCGCCACCATGATTGTTGTTATAAAGGACAAAATTAGCACCAATGGCCGTGTTGCCGCCCCCGTCGGTGTTGTGGAAAAGCGCCCCGGGACCGACAGCCGTGTTGGTGCTGCCGGTCGTGTTGCTGAACAGCGCCTGAAGACCTTCGGCCGTGTTGTACTCGCCACCGGTGTTGTCAGCAAGCGCTTGATAACCAGTTGCGGTATTGTTGTTGCCGGTGTCGTTGAAGAAAAGCGCTTGGAAACCGTTCGCGGTATTGTTGTCACCTGTGCTGTTGGAAGCAAGAGCTTGATAACCGGTTGCAGTGTTAAGCGTGCCTTCGGTGTTGCTAAAGAGTGCCTGAAAACCAGTGGCTGTATTCTGTGCACCCAGCGTGTTGTCATTGAGCGCCTGAAAACCAACGGCCGTGTTGTAACTACCTTCGGTGTTGGAAAAAAGGGCGCCACCGCCGATGGCCGTGTTCTGATTGCCAATGCTGTTCGACCCCAGTGCGCCCTGGCCGCATGCGCTGTTAAATGCGCCAGTGGTATTTTGCAACAGCGCCACGTCGCCGACTGCTGTATTGAAGCTGCCAGTGCTGTTCGTGAAAAGGGCAAACGTTCCATTGGCTGTATTACCCTCGCCTGTGCTGTTACTTAACAGCGCTCCAGCGCCAATGGCCGTATTCGACGCCGCGGTGTTCGTGAGCAGCGACCCGGCGCCGACAGCAGTGTTAAAGCTAGCTGAACCGTTGCTAAGGAGCGACAAGAAGCCAAACGCTGAGTTATAAAAACCGGTCGTTAGGCCTGCGAGCGCACCATCGCCGTCCGCGGTGTTGCCATTCGGTAAGGCGGTAGCTGGCGCCTGCGGACCGGCCGCTCGCGCTATTGGCAAAAGTGCCAGGCACGCGATACCGACTACGATGGTAGTGATTATGTGGTTTAGATTTTTCATAAGCTAAATACGGATCGAGACCGCCAGTTGTTTCAAAGAATCGAAAAAAACTTTTGTGTGACCCCTTTGGAGTGCCTGGCCGCGAATGACCCCCCCTCGGCAAAGGTACGGCGAGGCTGGCGCAAATAGACCCGAAGATTCAATCAACAGAAGCTCATCCGCGTTAATTCGCGTGATTCGCGGGCAAAACAGATGCTTTGGCGCCAAGCGGATACAAACAGGACCAGCCTGCGCCACTTTATTTTAGTGACCCGCCTCCGGCAAGGCGAGTATGATGGTAGTGTCAAGATGAATCCCGTAGAACGGCGCACTCCATCATCTTTGGCGACACGGCGCAGCCTGCTTAGTCGTCTCAAGGAATCGAACGCACAGGAGAGCTGGCGCGAGTTCTTCGATACGTACTGGCGATTGATCTACACCACGGCATTCAATGCCGGGTTGACCGATTCGGAAGCGCAAGAGGTAGTGCAGGAGACAGTGCTCACCGTAGTCAGAAAGATTAAGACCTTTCGCTACGATCCCTCTGTCGGCTCATTCAAGGGCTGGCTACTGACGACCGTCCGTTGGCGCATCGGCGATCAGTTCCGTAAACGCCAGCAACAAATCGATTCCTCTGGGGCGCGCCGGGCAACCGAGGCATCGGGCACCGCGACGCTCGAGCGCATTGCTGATCCGGGAGCGATCAATCTTGACGCCGTGTGGGAGGAAGAATGGCAGCGCACGCTGTTCGCTGCCGCCTTGTCGCGTGTGAAACGTCAAGCCAACGCCCGGCACTATCAGATGTTCGATCTGCATGCCGTCAAACATTGGTCCGTCGATAAAGTGGCACAGACCCTCGGCGTAAGTGCAGGTCAGGTGCGTCTGGCGAAACACCGGATTACCGCGTTAATGCGCCGAGAAGTTGCCCGCCTCGAAAAGGAAGAGGAGCAGCGATGGGGTCTCGCCAACGCATTGGCTCACTAGATCGAATAAATTAAATGATAGCGCGCCTTCGCAGGGCCACCACGGCGTGGACAGCTCGGTTTCGTCAGAGCGGTTCAGACAGCATTCGCGAGCAGCCGACTTCTGGCGATGAAGACGCGTTAGGCGGCAAAGAGGGGCCAGGCGACACTCCTGTCATTCCGGATTTTGAATTACTGCGCTGTATTGGCCGTGGCAGCTATGGCGAGGTCTGGCTGGCCCGAAACATCCTTGGCACTTGCCGCGCGGTTAAGATCGTTAAGCGGAAAGCATTTCGGGATGACGAGGCCTTTGAGAGAGAATTTTCGGGTTTGCAACGATTCGAACCTGTATCGCGGGAGCACGACGGTTTTGTGGCCATTCTCCACGTGAGTCGCAATCGCACCGCCGGTTTTTTCTACTATGTCATGGAGTTAGCCGACAATGACACAAAGTGCGATCGAATTGAGCCTGAGACTTATGTACCTAAAACGTTGAGCAATGAGCTGGCCAGGTACGGACGCTTGTCAGTCAGAGGGTCGGTGCAATTAGGCTTATCACTGTGCGGGGCGCTGCGAGAACTGCACCAACGCGGATTAGTACATCGTGATGTAAAACCATCGAACATTATTTTCGTCAAAGGCCAGGCGAAACTCGCCGATATTGGGTTAGTAGCGCAGACCGGAGAGCGAAATCGTCTAGGCACAGAAGGCTACATTCCTCCCGAAGGTCCCGGAAAACCTCAAGCCGACCTTTATAGTCTGGGGATGGTACTTTACGAAGCTAGCACTGGCACAGATCGACTGGACTACCCGGATTTGCCGGGGGACGTCGCCGCAATGGCCGAGCGCGAAACGTTTCTTAAGCTGAATGCCATTATCCTAAAGGCCTGCGACAATGATGTTCGCAAACGCTATCGGACTGCGAGTGAGATCAGCGGAGACCTAACGAAACTAGGTGTTGGTATACCTGCGAAACAGACCGGAAGAACGTTTCGCCGCCCGGTGATCGTCTTTTCAACCGTGTTACTTGGCGCTTTGATTCTTGCATTGACATTTTACTGGCTCACAAGTTTGAGAACGACTGCAGCAGTTCCGCAAAAGAGTATCGCGGTTCTACCATTTGAGAACTTAAGCACCAACCCGGAGGATGCTTATTTCGCCGAAGGCATTCAGGAGGAGATTCTAACGCGCCTGGCCAAAGTCACCGACATGAAAGTGATTTCGCGTACTTCCACGCAACGATACCGGAGCAAGCCCGCTAACCTCTCAGAGATCGCCAGGCAACTAGGCGCGGAAAACATTCTCGAGGGTAGCGTCCAAAAAGTAGCCAATCAGGTGCGAGTCAATGCACAGCTCATTAACGCGCGAACCGATACTCATCTCTGGGCCGAGAGCTATGACCGGGAGCTGACAGACGTCTTCGGTGTAGAAAGCGAAATCGCCAAAGGAATCGCCGAGTCTCTGCAAGCGGAGCTCACCACCCGTGAGGAGCAGGCGTTACAGGCTAAACCAACAAATAACCCGGACGCTTATGACGCGTATTTGCGCGGCGTCGCGTTCCAGGGACGCATCGGCCAGTCAACCTACCTTGCACTGAAGACCATTGGTTACTTCGAGCACGCTGTGCAGCTTGACCCTAATTTTGCCATTGCCTGGGCGCGGCTTTCTCGCGCACACGCCTATCTTTACTTCCAGCGCGTTGACGGGGCTCGCCCCGATGTGGCAAAGGATGCTTTGGAGCACGCGCAGAAACTCCAGTCAAAATCGCCCGAGACGCTTCTCGCCCTGGGTTATTACCAGTACTGGGTATTGCGTGATTACGGGCGCGCCAAAGCTACGTTTCACCTCGTTAACAAGCTTTCGCCGCACAACAGCGAGGTTGCATGGGCCCTTAGTGCAGTGAACCGGCGTGACGGCAACTGGGATGAAAGCATTGCTTCTGCAGAGCAAGGTCTCGCCTGGGATCCGCGCAACGGGGAGTTAATAACGACCGGAGCATGGACTTACGCCATGCTTCGACAATTTCCTACAGCGCTCCAAAGTTACGATCGAGCGTTGGATATTATCGCAAATGATCCGGATCTAATGTCGTTAAAGGCCGGTATTTATCAGGCCCAGGGTAACTTGGAGCAGGCGGCAAAGCTCTTATCGGAAATAACTGTCGACACTCCATTTGACAATGCTTTCTTCGTCAAAGTGACTCAGTTAAGGCTGGAGCGGAATTACGCTGAGGCCATTAGGCTGTTACAAACCCGACTCGCTCAATTCCACTTTACTTCTGACTTCATCAAAGGCTCTACTCAAGTCTACCTGGCTATTGCCCAGCGTCTTGCCGGCAACTCTGCCGGTGCCAAGGCTGCCGCCGAACAAGCACGTGACACACTGGATTTGCTTTGCAAAAAGCAACCGGATAACTCCAATTTTGCAGCATGGTTAGCCCTGTCATATGCCGAGTTAGGCGAGAAGCAGCTGGCTTTAAGTGAAGCGCAACGGGCGATGATGCTTCTGCCAACTACCAGGGATGCGGTGGACGGACCTGGGGTCGAGGAGAACATGGCCTTGATTCAGACCACCTTCGGTGAGAATAGCTCTGCGATCACAATTCTGAGCCGGTTGCTAAAGATGCCAATGCAAAGCGAGTTCTACGGTCCAATGCCTCTTACATCAGCCTTTCTTAGACTCGATCCGCTCTGGGACACACTGCGTGTCGAGCCTACTTTCCAGCAACTTTGCGAGTAAGATCGCCGCAGACCAAAGAACCCGAAAGCTTTCGGGCCTCACCGCCTGCTAAGTAAGCAGTTCATAGGAGAGAATACTCAGGCAATAGATCGCTGCGGTTTCGACTCGCAGAATAAT
>Ga0114129_10008805_pt1 | contig 14399 bp, 13 predicted proteins | sample RhiMetdeltSRZDD1_FD_80071 | JGI IMG/M metagenome (GOLD analysis project Ga0114129, IMG submission 80071) | Populus rhizosphere microbial communities from Tennessee, USA - Rhizosphere MetaG P. deltoides SRZDD1 (version 2) (version 2) | ecosystem: Host-associated > Plants > Roots > Rhizosphere >... | reverse complement strand
TTGTGAGTCCATTACCGCCCCACAACCAGAGACGCAATGTCCCAGCCATCGTGAACGAGACGGTCGAACGCGAAGATCGTTGTGAATCGCCGCCTGTCGTTTCGCGATCACCAAATCCCGTGATGCACGTGAAGCGACATCGACGAATCGCGCGAATTCGGCCGAGAGGTGCGGGCGTGCGGCTTGCACACGTGTGCAGGCAACGTACTGAACGTCAAGGGAGGAATAGATGACGCGCACGAGGACTGCTTCCGGCCCGCTCGCATTGGCGAGGACCATCGTATTGTCGGCCTCGATCGCGATGACCGGAGCGCTCACGCCGGCAGCCGTCCTCGCACAGCAGCAGTCGAGCGCGCCGGATCCCGCGGCTTCAAACGGCGCGGCGGCGCCGCCTGCACCCGCAGCACCTGCGGCGCCCGACACCGACAACGCCGACCTCGCGAAGAAACTCTCGAATCCGATCTCCGATCTCGTCAGCCTGCCGTTTCAGTTCAACTGGGAGAACGGCATCGGACCGCTCGACGAGACGCGGTACATCCTCAACATCCAGCCGGTGATGCCGTTCTCGCTGAACACGAACACGAACCTGATCGTCCGCGTCATCGCGCCGATCATCAGCCAGCCGCCGGCCGTCACGGGCGGCGTGCCGGTCTCGGGCGTCAGCGACATCCTCGCGTCGTTCTTCCTCTCGCCGGTGACGAAGGGTTCGATCACGTGGGGCATCGGTCCCGCGATCAGCGTTCCATCGACGAGCCTGCCGACGCTCGGTACCGAGAAATGGTCCGGAGGCCCGACCGGCGTCGTCCTGAGGCAGCAGGACGCATTCACGTACGGCGTGCTCATCAATCAGATCTGGTCGTTCGCCGGCAACCCCGACCGCCCGAACGTGAACCAGATGTTCATCCAGCCGTTCTTCGCCTACACGACCAAGGACGCGTGGACGTTCACCCTGCAGTCCGAGACGACGGCGAACTGGCAGGTCGACGGCACCAATCGCTGGAACGCGCCGATCAACGGGCTGGTGTCCAAGGTCTCGTCGTTCGGCTCGTTTCCCGCGAGCTATCAGCTCGGCGGCGGCTATTTCGTCGCGCGCCCGGACAACGGCGCGACGTGGAAGATCCGCGCCGCCATCGTCATCCTGATGCCGCGCAAGAAGTGACGCACGAACGCACATCCACGGGCCGATTGGAGAACTCGATGAGATCGCTGAATCACCGATGGTGGCGCGCGACCACCGCGTTCGCATTGGGTGCTGCTCTACTCGGACTTCGCATGAACGTACGACCGGCCGAGGCCACGCCCGACGCACGTGCGGCCACGCCGATCGTCGTCGTCGACGCGGCGGTGCAGACTGCGCCATCCACGAACGTGCGGCGGGATCCCGATCGCGACGCGTTCTTCGGCGAGACGCACGTGCACACGAGCTGGTCGTTCGACGCCTACATCTTCGGCAACACGAAAACGGGACCTGAAGACGCCTACAAGTACGCGATGGGGCAGCCGATTCTTCATCCGGCCGGATACCAGGTCCAGCTCAAACGCCCGCTCGATTTCGAAGCGGTGACCGATCACTCGGAGTACGCGGGCGCGATCAAGCTCGCGAACGATCCCTCGTCGCCAATCAGCACGCTGCCGATCGCCGAGAAGTTGAAGGTTCGCACGAAGGAGGACATCGAGAAGGTTTACACGTGGCTCGGCGAGACGATCACGAAGAACGAGCCGATCGAAGAGCTCGTCAGCCCCGACGTGGCGGGCACAGTCTGGAAAGCGGTCGTCGAGATCGCCGACAAGTACTACCAGCCCGGGAAGTTCACCACGTTCCCCGCGTACGAATGGACTTCGACGCCAGACAACCGGAACCTGCACCGCAACATCATCTTCAAGGACTCGAAGAAGGTGCCGGCAATGCCGTTCAGCTCCATCGATTCCAGCCATCCGGAGGATCTCTGGACGTGGATGGACGCGCAGCGCCGCGCAGGGAACGAGCTGCTCGCCATCTCGCACAACGCGAACCTGAGCGACGGCATCATGTTCCCGCTGGAGGTGGACAACAAGGGGCGGCCGATCGATGCCGCATGGGCCCAGCAGCGCGTGAACAACGAGCCGCTGGCCGAGATCCATCAGTTCAAGGGCACGTCGGAAACGCATCCGCTGCTGTCGCCGAACGACGAGTTCGCCGGTTTCGAATTGCTCGACTATCTGCTGGGCGGCATCGATCGCACGCCGAAGATTCACGGCAGCTACGTCCGCGAAGCGTACGAGAACGGTCTCGCGATGCAGGACACGCGCGGCTACAACCCGTACAAGTTCGGGCTCGTCGGCGCGGGCGATTCGCACAACACCGCCGCCGGCTACACCGAGTCGAACTACTTCGGCGGGCACGGACTGGTGGATAGCACGGCAAAGCAGCGTCTGACTGGAAAAAAGATTGCGGGCCTGGATATGGCCAGGCTGTCGACGGCGGGACTCGGCGGCGTGTGGGCGGAAGAGAACACGCGCGAGTCGATCTTCGCCGCGATGCAGCGGCGTGAGACGTTCGGCACCAGCGGCGTGCGCATCAAGGTGCGCTTCTTCGGCGGGTGGGAGTTCGGCCACGACCATCTGGATCGGAAGGATTGGGTCAGGGCGGCGTACGAGAAGGGCGTGCCGATGGGCGCCGATCTGCCCGCGATGAAGCACGACGCGCCGTCCTTCATCGTGTGGGCCGTCAAGGATCCGGATGACGCCGGGCTCGACCGGATCCAGATCGTCAAGGGATGGACCAGGAGCGGCCAGATTTTCGAGAAGGTGTACGACGTGGCGCTGTCGAACAACCGTCCGATCGCCACCACCGGATTCGTAGGCAGCGCGCCGCGAGCGAACGGCGCCGTCGAACTGAAAGCGGTCTGGACCGATCCCGAGTTCGACAAGAGCCTGCACGCCTTCTACTACGCGCGCGTGCTGCAGGTGCCGACGCCGCGCTGGACCACGATTCAAGCCGAGAAGCTCGGGATCACGCCGCCGCCCGGCGTGCCGGCCACCCTTCAGGAGCGTGCGTGGTCCTCGCCTATTTGGTACGCCCCGGGCGAAGAGGCTCGCCGGCCGGACACCGGCGTGACGGTCGCCAGTCTCCAGCAGCGCGGCGCCACCGCTCTCGATGACGCGGAGCTGAAGGCGCTGGTGGTCGGCAAGACCGTCAGCGTGCGCAACTCCGTGACGGGTCAGGTGCTCGACATGCTGTTCGGCACCAACGGCCGCCGGCTGATCGTCGCCGTCGACGGCAAGCCGCCCGAGCCCCGCGTCGACGGCACCGTGCTGCACGGCGGAGAAATGGGCGGCGCCGCGAAGTACGCGATCGCCAACGGCCGCCTCGTGACCACGATCGGCAACGACGAGCTCGACGTCACTGTCTACAAACTCGGCGGGAAGTACTTTGCCGCGCGCAGCCGCGAGTTCGGCTACGCGAACTACGAAATCGGAGACGCCAAGCCGTGAAGCCTCGAATGTCGCGCATGACATCACGCACCCGAGTCCTGACCTACGCGGTGGTCGCGGATCTCGAGCGGGTGCGGTGGGAGGGTGTGCAGGCACTCGGGGCCGGCAGGCACACGCTGGAGTTCGACTTCAAGTACGACGGTCTGGGTATGGGCACGCTCGCGTTCAACAACATGAGCGGCATCGGCCGCGGCGGCACCGGCGTGCTCAAGGTCGACGGCCAGGCGGTCGCGACAGAGAAGATGCAGCGCACGATCCCGCTGATTCTCCAGTGGGACGAAAACCTCGACGTCGGCGCCGACACGGGTACGCCCGTCGACGACAAGGACTACCAGGTCCCGTTCACGTTCACCGGCAAGATCAACAAGCTGACGCTCAGCATCGATCGGCCGAAGCTCACGCCTGCCGACGAAAAGCGCCTCACGGACACGGAGCGCAACAGGGCCATCCAGTAGTCCGAATTGGCGCCTATATATAAGGATAGGAAGGCAACGTCCATGTACCACCGGATCGGCTTACGGGAGTACAAGTTAGCGGCGATCGAGCCGCTGCCCGGCGAGAGGGTGGCGGCCCGATGACCGCGCGTCGTAAGCGCCGTGAATCACTGCTGCGGACAGGAACCGGTCGGCGGCGCCGGGATCCGCGCGAAGCGCGTCCTGAGGCTGCGGATGTCGCCGGCGCCGACCGGGATGCCGCTGACGATCGCCGTCGAGACTATCCACGGCTCGATCGACCCGGCCTGCGCGGCGAGGTTGGGCGACGGGAAGAGGCCGCCGAAGACACGCACGCTCCAGCCCGACATGCTTCGCCACGTCGTCGAGGCGAGCCGGAATACGTGGCGAGTTTTTGGTTCGGTCAACATGAACCGATCGTTGCCCGCGTCGATCGCGGCCACGCAGCCGGTGAGCGAAATCGGCGGGTTGAGCGCCGGCGCCGGCGGCTGACTCGCTGAGAGTTGAAGCGTCAGGATCAAGCCAGTGATGAGAGTCGTTTCCATGTCATCCTCCGCTAATCGAGTGGTCATCGCATCGTTCGTCGCGTGGTGCGCCTGCGTGCTCGCTGGTGCGGCAGACGCTCAAACGCAGGCGCCGCCGCGATTCGAAGTCCTCAGCCGCGATGCCATCGCCGCCGTCGCCGGCTTGAACGTCTACACCATTCGCGACAATCGGCTGTCGTCATGCTTCACGCTGTTCGTCCTCGACAGGCCCGAGGTCCAATTGCCCGATCAATCCATTCAATTACCGCCTGAGTTGATGCGAAAAATGGAGGTCGCGGAAACCCTGAGAGACGCGGGCGCGCGCCGCGATCAGCAAATCGAGGCGCTGCGGCGGAAAATCGACCCCGCGTGGTCGGTCGAGTACCAGACCGAGCGGACGCGGATCGAAGACGAGTACGGACGGGTCGTTCGCAGCGTGATCCCCGGCATGTATCCGCCGGAGCAGATCGCGCCGGGCTACCGGACGACGGGGTCGGACGTCGTGAACGAGACGGCCCGGCGCACCATCGCCGAAGCCGAAGCTGCCGTCGCGGCCGCCGAGCGCGCGCGGATCGATCAGCAACTCGAGCGCGTGTACAACCGGTTGACGGAGACGCCGAGGCTCGCCGTGTCGGCGCCCACGCCGTGCAGCGTCCCGCCGCAGCCGGCCGTTCGGTAATCCACACACGAGCGATCAACGCAAGAGCCGTTCTCACGGGCACGCCGCATCGTGCGCGTCGAATGCGCAGGATCGTTCGAGCGCGCGTCTCGAGATCACCAGATGTCGAGAGCCGCCGATGCTCAGCGCAGGCCTTCCGATTTCTGCGCGGCATCACGGCTTGCCGGATCTGCATAGGCGCGCTGACCGCCGCTTCGTACGCTGCCAGCACGGCTCTTCAGAGACCGACGGCATGAGCGTCAAGTATCCGATCATCAGTCTCATCCTGCTCGCTGCGCTCGCCGCGTTGCTCGCCAGCGCTCAGGAGAAACCCAAGGTCGACGCGTCCAAAGCGGGTGGGACCCCGAGCGTGCTGCCGCCACCCGACTTCGGGCAGGTCGCGTTGTCCAACGAAGCCGCTCCGCGAATCCTGAACAAGTCGTGGACGCTGAGGGCCGACATCGACGTCCCGGAAGCCGGCGTCGAGGGGATGATCGCGACGCACGGCGGCCTCGTCGGCGGGTACGGTCTGTACGTCCGCGACGGCAAGCCGACGTTCGTCTACAACTATCTCGCGCTGGATCGCTTCACGTTCACCGGCCAGGAGCCGTTGCCGAAAGGGAAGGTGCAGCTCGAGGTCGACGTCGCGTACGCGGGCGGAAGCGGCGCACTCGGCAACGGCGCGGCGGTGACGATGCTGGTGAACGGAAAGACGGTCGCCCACGGCCAGCTGCGGAAAACGATTCCGAACCAGATCTCCCTCGGCGAAGGCTTCGACGTCGGCATGGACCGCGGATCGGCGGTGGACGCCACGTACAAGCTGCCGTTCACGTTCACGGGCACGATCGAGAAGGTCACGGTCGAGCTCAAGTGATGGATCATGTAGCGGACGACTTTTCTCTGGTCCTCGGTGGACCGCTGCATCGGCTCTACCTCCGGACGCATCTGGCGCGCGCTCCGCTCGATCTGCTGCACCGGCGAATCATCGCGGCCGTGTTGATGACCTGGGTGCCGCTCTGGGTGCTGACGGCGATCGACGGTCACGCGTCGAGCGGCTCCGCAATCCCACTGCTCTTCGATCTCGATGCGCACGCTCGATTGCTCGTCGCGCTCCCGCTCCTCGTCGGCGCGGAACCCATCGTCCATCGGCGAATCTCGGCGATCGTGCAGCAGTTCACGGAGCGCGGGCTCATCGCGCCGGAGGATCTGCCGCGATTCGATGCCGCCGTCGCGTCGAGCATGCGGTTCCGGAACTCCGCGGCCCTCGAAGTGTTCGTGCTGCTCGTCGCGTTCGTCGCCGGGCAGTGGCTGTGGATGACGCACACGTCTCTGCGCGTGCCGATGTGGTACGGAGCGCACGGCGCCGATGGCATCGTGCACCTGACGGTCGCGGGCGGCTGGTACGCGCTCGTCAGCCTGCCGCTTTTTCGTTTTCTCGTTCTGCGCTGGTTTTTCCGGATGAGTGTCTGGTATCGCTTTCTCTGGCTGGTCTCGAGAATTCCGCTGCGGCTGAACTCCCTCCATCCGGATCGGACCGGAGGCCTCGGCTTTCTCGGCCACGGCATCCTGGCGTTCGCGCCGGTGCTGCTCGCGCAAACAATCCTGTTCTCGGCGGTCGTTGCCGGTCGCATCTGGCGCGAGGGCGCGACGCTGCCTCAGTTCCAGCTGGACATCCTCGCGATCGTCGCCTGTCTCATGATGATCGTCATGTTGCCGAACGCCTTCTTCGCGATGCAGTTGGAGCGCGCCTGGCACGCCGGCCTGCGCGAATTCGGCGATCTCGGCAGCCGCTACGTGGAAGGCTTCCGGCAGAAATGGATCGCAGGCGATCGGCCGGCGAGTGAGAGCCTCGTCGGGAGCGCGGACATCCAGTCCCTGGCGGACCTGGCCAACAGCTTCGAGGTCGTGCGGAGCATGCGGTTGCTGCCGCTCGGCAAAAGCACCGTCCTGCGGCTGGCCATCGTCGTCGTCTTGCCGCTTCTGCCGTTGACGCTGACGATGATTCCGCTCAGCGAGATGATCGAGCGCGCGATCAAGATCTTCGTCTAATCCGGCGCGATCACGAGCGGCGACGCGCCATCACGACCCGCGGTGATCGCCACGCCCTCGCTCGAGCCGATGCCACGGAATTCTTCGAACGCGCGGGGGCGCGTCGCTTGCAGCGGCGTGACGCGCGTGCGCATCCCACTCGTTCATGCGTCCAGGGCTCTCAGCGCCCCCAGCGCAGCCGACGGCCACGACCAGACGGAGTGGTACCGCGAGCCGCTGCTGCACTTCGTTCTGCTCGGCGTCGTCTTGTTCCTGATCAGCCGCATGGCGGGATCGGATGCGCGCGATCGGCTGACGCGAATCGAGATCACGGCCGACGACATCAGGCAGCTTCGCGTCGCCTGGAAGGCGCAGTGGCAGCGCGAGCCGTCCGACAGCGAGCTGCGCGGGCTGATCGAGGCGCGTGTTCGTGAAGAGATCCTGTACCGCGAGGCGATCGCGCTCGGGCTCGACCACGACGACGCGATCGTGAAACGACGCCTCGCCCAGAAGATGGACTTTCTCGCCGACGACGTGTCCAGTCTTCGCGACCCGACGACCGCGCAGCTCCGTACGTGGTTCGAGCAGCACGCACGGCAATTTGCGCTGCCCGCCAGGCTGTCGTTTCGCCACGTGTATTTCTCCGGCGATCGCGGCCGTGATGCCGCACGCGAGGCGGCCGTCGCCGCACGCGGTACGCTCGCCGGCGCCGGAGACGGAGCGCCGGCGATCGCGACGGCCGGCGATCGTTTCATGTTTCTTCACCAGTACAGCGACCGGACGGCGGATCAAGTGGCGAGCGTGTTCGGAAGCGCATTCGCCGCGCAACTCTTCGCGTTGCGCCCGGACCCGGCGTGGCAGGGACCGATCGAGTCGGGCTTCGGGTGGCATCTCGTCCAGGTCGAGGCGTTCACGCCCGAGCGCGTCCCTGCGTTCGACGAGGTCGAGCCGTCGGTCAGGCAGGCCTGGATCGCGAACGAGCGCGACGAGGTGAAGCGGCGGGCGTTTGACGCGATGAAAGCCCATTATCAGGTCGTCGTCGCGCCATCAGCGGAGACTCGATGATCAGTCGCCGATTGCTCGTCCTGAGCCTCGTCGCTGTCTTCGCCGCACAGGCGCGCGCGGCCCGGGCGCACGAGTCGCGTCCGGCGTATCTCGAGATCAAGGAAGTCGCACCCGCGCGCTACGACGTGCTGTGGCGGACGCCGGTGAATGCCGGCTCGCGTCTGCCGATCCTTCTCGAGCTGCCCGGCGATGTTGAGACCGTCACGGCGCCGACGATTCGCGAGCTCGCCGACTCGATCGTCGAGCGCCGCATCGTGACCGCGCCCAACGGTCTGGGCGGACGCCGCATCGAGTTCGTGGGGCTGCAGGCCACGATCACCGACGTCCTGGTCCGCGTCGAGATGCGCGACGGCGCGCGTCTGACCGACGTAGTGCGGCCATCGCGGCCGTGGATCGAGATCGCCGCGTCGCGCAGCCGGGGCGCGGTCGCCGCGGCGTTCGTCCTCCACGGGATCCGGCACATCGCGTTCGGCGCGGACCACCTGCTGTTCGTCCTCGGCCTGCTGCTCATCGTGAAGGATCGACGGACGCTCTTGAAAACGGTGACCGCCTTCACGCTGGCGCACAGCGTCACGCTCGCCATCGCCACGTTCGGGTACGCCGAGGTGCCGGTCCCGCCGCTCAACGCCGCCATCGCGTTGAGCATCCTCTTTCTCGGTCCGGAAATCGTCCGCTGCTGGCGCCACGAAACGAGCGTCACCACTCGCTGTCCGTGGCTCGTCGCGTTTCTTTTTGGATTGCTCCACGGCTTCGGGTTCGCCGGCGCCCTGACCGGCGCCGGCCTGCCGCGACACGATCTCCCGCCGGCGTTGCTGGGATTCAACGCCGGCGTGGAGATCGGTCAGGTCGCGTTCGTCGTGCTCGTCGTCTGTCTCGAGCGCGCGTTCCGTCAACTCGAAATCCGCTGGCCGCGGTGGGTGGCGGCGGCGCCGGGGTACTCCGTCGGCGCGCTTGGCGCGTTCTGGACGATTCAGCGCACGGCAATCCTGCTCGGAGTCGTGGCATGAGGAGGGGTCCGTACACGGCGCGCGCGGCCTGCGTCATGCTCGCGGCGCTCGGACTGCAGGCGACGCTCCTCGCGCACACGCGAGGCGGCGACGCCCTTGGATTGACCAGCGGGCTGGCGCATCCGCTTTCGGGACTCGATCACGTCCTGGCGATGATCGCCGTCGGCGTCTGGGGCGCGCAGCTCGGCGCGCCGGCGATCTGGCTGCTGCCGGTGACGTTTCCGATCGTGATGGCCGTCGGCGGCGCGATCGGGCTCCTCGGCCTCCAGCTGCCGGGCCTCGAGATCGCGATCGCGCTGTCGGCCGTCGCGCTCGGCGCCGCCGTGCTCGGCGAGACGCGGCCGAAGCTGTGGGCGGCGGCGACGCTCGTCGCGTTCTTTGCGATCTTCCACGGCAACGCGCACGGCCACGAGCTGCCGGCCGGCGCGAACGGCATCCTCTTCAGCATCGGCTTCGTGACGGCGACGGGCACGTTGCACGCCGCCGGCATTGCGCTCGGCCTCGCGCATCGCTGGCCGGCCGGCCGGACGGCGCTGCGAGCCGCAGGCGGCGCCATTTCGATCGCCGGTCTCGTGTTCCTCTGGAGCGCGTGTTCGTCGCGTCCGGTTTCGGAGCCTGGCGCGACCGGCACGACCGGTACGAACGGCGATTCATCCTCGTCGGCCGAAATCGAGCGAATCGCAGAGGAGGCGTACATCTACGCCTATCCGATGATTGCGATGTACGAGGTGATGTACGAGTCCAGCGTCGACACGACGTCGGCGCTGTACCGCGCCCCGTTCAACCGGATCTCGAGCGAGGCGCGCGTCTTCACCCCGAAAGACACCGCGACCGTCACGCCGAACAGCGACACGGCGGATTCGATGGTTCAGTTGGATCTTCGGGCCGAGCCGATGGTGCTGTGCGTGCCGGCGATCCCGCGCGATCGCTACTACTCAGTTCAGCTCGTCGACATGTACCGGTTCAATTACGCGTACATCGGAAGCAGGACGACCGGGAATCGCGGTGGCTGCTACATGGTGACCGGTCCCAACTGGAAGGGCGACGCGCCGCCGGCCATCGGCACGATCTTCCACGCCGAGACGGAATTCTCGCTGGCGATCTATCGCCTGGAGCTCTTCGGATCGGCGGACGTCGGCACCGCCAAAGCGATCCAGGCGCAGTACCGCGTCGAGCCGCTCTCGTCGTTTGCGAAGCAGCGTCCGCCGGCCGCGCCCGCGAAACCCGATTTTCCGGCGTACGGCAACGACGCCGTCGGAATCGGGTTCATCCGCTACCTGAATTTTCTCCTGCAGTTCTGTCCGGTGGTGCCCGAAGAAGAGCAGATGCGCGCGCGGTTCGCCGCCATCGGGATCGCGCCCGGCAAGCCGTTCGCTGCCGGCACGCTGCCGGATCGGCGTCGCGCGGCGATCGAACGAGGTGTCGCGCGCGCGTCCGAACGGATCCGCCAGCGCAGCGAGACCCTCCGCGCCGGCATGGACGCGAACGGCTGGAGCGTCGCCGCGCCGTTCGGCGATCGCGCGTTCTATCACCTCGATTACCTCTTGCGCGCGGCGGCGGTGCGCGCGGGTCTCTCGGGAATCGATGGCGCCGAAACGCTGTACGCCGTCGCAACCGTCGACAGCGACCATGAAGATCTCGACGGCAGCAAATATCGATACACGATCCGATTCGGGCCGGAACACCTGCCGCCCGTTCACGCGTTCTGGTCGCTGACGATCTATGACGGCGTGACGCAGCGGCTCGTCCCCAACCCGATCCATCGATATCGGATCGACTCGTCGACGCTTCCGACGTTGAGGACCCACCTCGACCGATCGTTCGCAATCGAGATCCAACGAGACTCGCCGATGTCGAAGACCGCCGCCAACTGGCTGCCGGCCCCGAACGGTCCGATCTGTCTGGTGATGCGGCTGTACTGGCCGAAAACCGAAGCGCTCGACGGGATGTGGAAGCCGCCGCCGATCCAGCGTCAGCCGCGATGACGTGGGTACACCGAACAACGACGAGGAGACATCATGGTCATGAGTTCGAATGAGAGAAGAACAAGAGCAGCAGCACTCGCGACGGCGGGATTGTTCGCCATGTCGGCCGTTGCCGTGACGATCGCGGCGAGTGCCGGGGGGCCGCTCGTCAAGCCGGCCGCCCTCGCGCAAAAAACAGCGACCGCTCCCCCCGCCGATGCGACGACGACGAACGTCGCGGGGAAGAACAAGGTGGCGGTGCCGGTGCGTCACGAAGCCAGCTTCTGGATCGAGCAGATCGACATCGACGGCGACGGAAACGTCGACGACGCCAATCTCGTCTGGGACGACGTCGACAAGGTGCTGTTCGCGTCGAAGTCCGGCACGTTCACGTGCAAGAACGGCGGCACGGGCAGCGGCGACATGCTCATCGCCGTCAACGGCGCCGGCAACCGTCAGTATCAGCCGGCCGGCTCGGGGTTCTGGATCGCCGATGTCGACAAAGGCGAATGCGGCGCCCGCGCGGGCGCCGTCGTTGGCTGCCTCTTCGACGCTCGGGGCAACGACACGATGTGCGGCCTTGTCGACATCGATGAAAAGACCGGCGAGGTCGTCATCGCCGCGGTGAAGTAGCGGCGGGCGATCGGAAACACATGGCGCGTCGCGCGGCGTTGACGCTGTCGCTCGTGCCGCTCTTCATCCTGTCGTGGCCGGCGCCGGCCGGTGCGCACCTGATGAACACCGGCCTCGGGCCGTTCTACGACGGGCTGACGCATCTCTTCGTGACGCCGGAGGACCTGCTGCCAGTTATTGCGCTCGCGCTCCTGGCCGGCCTGCGCGGCGCACCATGCGGCCGGGCTGTGCTGATGGCACTCCCGGCCGCATGGCTCATGTCGAGCATCGCGGCCGCGACCATGTGGCCGTCGATCGCGCTGCCCGCCGCCGCCGCCGCGGTTGGAATGATGGTGTTCGGCGCGCTGCTCGCGGCCGCGGCGCCGCTGCCGCGCGCGGCGGCTGTCCTGCTCGCGATTGCGCTCGGCCTGTTGCACGGCGCGCTCGATGGCGCCGAACTGGCGACGTTCGCGAACGTCTCGACATTTCCTGCCGTGCGCGGCAGCGGCGTCGCCGCGCTCGGCGTCGCCTCGGGACTCTTCGCTCTCGTGGCGGTGCTCGCGGGACACGCGGCCTCGGTCCGCGCGGCGTGGGCTCGGGTCGCCGTCCGCGTCGCCGGGAGCTGGATCGCCGCGATCGGCCTGCTCATGCTCGCGTGGTCGGCGCGCGGCGGCTAGTGGAGCGTACACGCTGAAACGGGACCAAGAACGCAAAGGCCGCGAAGGCCGCAAAGAATACGTTCTTCGTGGGTGCGCGGCCGGTCCTGATTCAGCGGATACGCGCCACTAGCTACTGACTCGCGACGCGTGGCGTGCTGCTCGAGATCGTCGACGTTTCGTACACGGGCTCGAACCCTATCGCCCATTTCGGATAGATGCCAACCAGCCGCGGCAGCGCCCCCTCGCTGGTCTGCTCGAGCCGGACGAGCTCACTGCGCAGCTTGAGCATGAAGCAGGGGCGCGCCTCGAACGACGCGTAGATGGTCTTCCGATCGGGGCTCGTCACCTGCACATCAGACGGCGTGACGCGCGTGAACAGGTAGATGCCGGGGAGCAGCGTGGCGCCCGGGATCTGAACCGGCGTGCGGAAGGTCAGCTTGTGAACGGTTGATGGCGTACCCCACGTCGACGACTTGCTTTTCGCCGCGCTGTCGTCATTGGCCGGCGGTGTCAGGGTCTGCGCACCCGCCGGCTGGCACAACGCGACGACGGCGGCGCTGGCGATCAGCAGGGTGCAGATCGACTTCGGGATGCAGATCGACTTCATGAAACACCTCCTCGTGACGCGCTGCAGGATCGTCGAGCAAGACCCGCTCCGCTCCCGGCGTGACTGCCGGTCGTGACGCCCGTCGTGCCGAAGCCGCATAGCCGTTCGCGTGACGCGTTCTCTACACTGGCGGTGATGGACACCCCATGACAGACATGAACGGCGGCGAGGAGCGACGGCGTCTGGCTGCGGCGCGCGAAGGCCGAGCGCCCTGGAAGAAGTGGGGACCGTACCTGAGCGAGCGGCAATGGGGAACGGTCCGCGAGGACTACAGCGACAACGGCAACGCCTGGGATTACTTCAGCCACGATCAGGCGCGCTCGCGCGCGTATCACTGGGGCGAGGACGGCCTCGCCGGATTCTCCGACGACCGCCAGCGTCTCTGCTTCGCGCTCGCGCTGTGGAACGGCCGCGATCCGATCCTGAAAGAGCGCCTGTTCGGGCTCACCAACGCCGAGGGCAACCACGGCGAGGACGTGAAGGAGTACTACTTCTATCTCGACTCGACGCCGACGCACTCGTACATGAAGTGGCTCTACAAATATCCGCAGCGCGCGTTTCCGTACGGGAGTCTCATCGAGAACAACCGCCGCCGCTCACGCACCGATCTCGAGTACGAGCTCCTCGACACCGGCGCCTTCACGGCGGACAAGTACTTCGACATCTACGTCGAGTACGCGAAGGCCGCGCCGGAGGACATCCTGATCCGCATCACCGCGATCAACCGCGGACCGGCGATCGCGATGCTCCACGTGCTTCCGACGCTGTGGTTTCGGAACACGTGGCGCTTCTGGCCGGGCACGCCCAAGCCGGTGCTGAGCCGGGCCGCGGGATCGGACGGCGCGCGGGCGATTACCGCGTGCCACGCCGAACTGGGAACACGCTGGCTGTACCTCCAGGGGAGCCCGCCGCTGCTGTTCACCGACAACGAGACGAATGCCGCGTATCTGTTCGCGACGCCCAACGCCAGTCCGTTCGTCAAGGACGGCATCAACGGCTTCGTCATCCACGGCCGGAAAGACACCGTGAATCCGAAGGGCACCGGCACGAAAGCCGCGGCGCACTTTCACGTCAGCGTGGGACCCGGTCAGAGCGTCGTGTTCCGCGCGCGGCTCACCGACTTCGCGCCGTCCGCGCTGCCCGATCCGTTCGCGCGGTTCGACGAGACGTGCGCCACCCGCCAGCGTGAAGCCGACGAGTTCTACGGCGCGCTGACGCCGCCGTCCACGAACGCGGATGCCGCGAGCGTCATGCGGCAGGCGTTCGCCGGCATGCTCTGGTCGAAGCAGTACTACTTTTTCGACGTGAACCAGTGGCTCGAAGAGCACGGCGCCGATCCGTTCGCGCGG
>Ga0114129_10008804_pt1 | contig 14401 bp, 14 predicted proteins | sample RhiMetdeltSRZDD1_FD_80071 | JGI IMG/M metagenome (GOLD analysis project Ga0114129, IMG submission 80071) | Populus rhizosphere microbial communities from Tennessee, USA - Rhizosphere MetaG P. deltoides SRZDD1 (version 2) (version 2) | ecosystem: Host-associated > Plants > Roots > Rhizosphere >... | reverse complement strand
GCCACTCCGCCACCCTTTGGTGCCATCGTGATTGCTCGCCCATGGCCTGCCGGACGACCCTGATCGCCCAAGGAGGTCCCCATGCGCAGGCTCGCGACGATCGGCAAGTGGCTGTTCCAGGTGCTCCTGGGTGCGATGTTCGTCATGATCGGGGTCGCCAAGTTCCTGATGCCGGTCTGGGCGCGCAATTTCGAGCGCTGGGGCTATCCGCCCGGCTTCCACCTCGTGATCGGCAGCCTCGAGCTGCTCGGCGGCATCGGCCTCCTCGTCCCTTCGCTCACGTCGTATGCCGCCCTCGGCCTGATCGTCATCATGATCGGCGCCTCGCTGACCCATTTCGTCCACGGCGAGACGGCGCGTGTCATGGCCCCCGTCCCCCACATCGTCCTGCTCACGCTGCTGGCCTTCGTCCGCCGGTCGTCGGCGCGCCGGCTCACACGGCGCACGGAGTCGCGCGCGGCGCCCGTGGTATAAGCGGCCGAGGTACCGGCACGATTGAAGGGCTTCTGGCGCACCTGGGCGTGGCTGCTCGCGACGTTCGCGCTGGTCGGAGTGTTCTTCGCCGGCCAGGTATGGGTGGACTACGCGTACGGGCGCCATCGCTTGACCTGGCCACGCGCGACCGCCGTGTCCGTGGCGGAGTGGACGCTCTGGGGGCTGCTGGCGCCGTTCGTCCTGTGGCTCGGCCGCCGCGTCCCCCTCGACCGGAAGCGCTGGGCACGGGCCGCCGCCGTTCACGTGCCGATGAGCCTGGTCCTCACCCTCGCCAAGGGCGGCGCAGACGGCGTCCTCGCCGTGGCGCTCACCGGTGTGACACGGGCGCCGTTCACGTTCCTGAAGATCTACGTCATGTTCCTCACCTACTGGGCCATCCTCGGCGTGGGCTCGTGGCTCGACTACCATCGAGTGGCGCGCGAGCGCGAGCGTCGTGCCGTGGAGCTCGAGGCGGCGCTGGCGCGCGCGCAGGTGCAGGCGCTCAAGGCCCAGCTCCATCCGCATTTCCTGTTCAACACCTTGAACGCCATCGGCGGCCTGATGCGCGAAGACGTGGAAGCGGCCGACGTCGTGCTGGCCCGGCTCAGCGATCTGTTGCGGCTCGTCCTCGAAGACGTCCACGCGCAGGAGGTCACCCTCGAGCGTGAGCTAGAGTTCGTGCATGGCTACCTGGAGATCCAACAAGTGCGGTTCGGCCCGAGGCTCACCGTACGCGAGGCGATCGCACCCGAGACGCTCCATCGGCGAGTCCCCACCATGGTCCTGCAGCCGCTGATCGAGAACGCCATCCGCCACGGCATCGGGGTCAGGCCGGGTCCCGGGCTCGTCGAGCTCACGTCGAGGGTCGAGGGGACAGAGCTGGTGCTGACGGTGCGCGACGACGGGCCTGGGCCACCGCCGGAAATGCGCGACGGCTACGGTCTGGAGAACACGCGCGCACGGCTCCGCGCGCTCCATGGCGATCGCGCGTCGCTGGCGCTCCTCCCCGCTCCCGAAGGCGGGGCGCTCGTTCGTCTCGTGCTGCCCGTGCGGGACAGCGGCGGGGCCTCGTGACGCTGCGCGCCCTCGTGGTGGACGACGAGCCGATCGCGCGGCGCCGCCTCCGCACGCTGCTGAAGGCCGAGCCCGCGATCGAGGTCATCGGGGAATGCGAGACCGGCGAGGAGGCGGTCACCTCGGTGCGCAAGCTCGATCCCGACCTCGTGTTCCTCGACGTACAGATGCCCGGCCTCGACGGCTTCGAAGTCATCGAGGCGCTGGGACCGACGGCCTGCCCGGCCATCATCTTCGTGACCGCCTACGACCGGTACGCCCTCGACGCCTTCGAGGTGCACGCGGTGGACTATCTGCTGAAGCCCTTCGATCGCGCCCGCCTCCACGACGCCGTGATGCGAGCGCTGGCGCTCGCCCCCTCGCGGAAGCAGCGCCTTTCCGCGCTCGTCGCCGATATCGGCGCCACCCGTCCTGTCCGGCGCCTCGTCGTCCGTACTCGGGGCCGGATCTACTTCGTCCGCGCCGACGAGATCGACTGGATCGAGGCCACCGGCCACTATCTGACCCTGCATGCCGGGCGCGACTCGCACATGGTGCGCGAGACGATGGGCGCATTGGAGGCGCGGCTCGATCCGGAGCGCTTCCTCCGCATCCATCGGTCCACGATCGTCAATGTCGATCGCATCAAAGAGCTGCAGCCCACGTTCCACGGCGAATACGTGGTCACCCTGCTGAGCGGGACGCGCCTGCACTGCAGCCGGAGCTATGCCGGCCGCCTGGACGGCCTGCTGAGAAGCTAGCCGCCCGTTTGTTTTTCGGGGAGGCGCCCGCATAATGAGACGGGCTGCCGCAGGGGGCGACAGGGCAGTGCAACGGTGGGTGGAGAATCCAAGCCGATGGCGGTCGCCCTTCGTGTTCTCACGATCGAGGACGAGCCGGACGACGCCCTTCTCTTGATCCGTGAGCTCTCGCGCTCCGGCTACGACGTCACCTGGGAGCGCGTCGACACCGCCGACGGTCTCCGGGCCGCCCTCCGCGAGACCTGGGACGTCATCATCTCCGACTTCGACCTGCCGCGGTTGAGCGGACCCGAGGCGCTGGCGCTCTGCAAGGAGCGCGGCGTCGACACCCCGTTCTTGATCGTCTCGGGCACCGTCAACGAGGAGCAGGCTGTCGTCGCCTTGCGGGCGGGGGCGCGCGACTTCATCACCAAGGGCAAGCTCGCGCGTCTGGGCCCGGCGGTGGCGCGTGAGCTGCGCGACCATGCCGAGCGCGCCGCGCGGCGCAAGGCCGAGTCGCAGCTCTTCCAGGCGCAGAAGATGGACGCCGTCGGACAACTCGCGGGCGGGATCGCCCACGACCTCAACAACATCTTCGGCGTCATCCTCGGCGAGGCGGAGCTGGCGGAGCGCCAGGTGGAGGCCGAAGGGCCGCGGCGCCGCATCACGCGCATCTGCGAGGCCACCGAACGGGCGGCCGCCCTCGTGAGGCAACTGCTGACGTTCAGCCGGCGGCAGGTGGTTCAACCGACCACCGTGCTCGTGAACCACGTCATCGGCGAGACGATGACGATGCTCGAGCGCGTGGTCGGCGAGCATATCGCCGTCGAATACCATCTGGCCGGCGATCTGTGGTGGACCCGCGCCGACGTGGCCCACCTCGAGCAGGTCATCATGAACCTCGTGATCAACGCCCGCGATGCGATGCCGACGGGGGGCGTCCTGGTCCTGGCGACGCGCAACGCCTCGATCACGGCGGCGGGGCTGCCGCCGCCGGGCGACTACGTCGTCCTCGAGGTGACGGACAGCGGCCACGGGATGAGCGCGGAGACGTCGGCGAGGATCTTCGAGCCGTTCTTCACGACCAAGGAGCCCGGAAAAGGAACGGGCCTCGGCCTGGCCACCGTGTACGGCATCGTCACCCAGGCGGGTGGGCACATCGAGGTCGACAGCACGCCCGGCCGCGGCGCGACGTTCCGGATCCACTTTCCCCGCGCGGCGCGTGCGGCCGCGCGACCGGCCCCGGCCAAGCCGGAAAAGGCGGCGGCGCGCGGCCACGAGACGATCCTCCTCGTCGAGGATGACCTGACCTTCCGTCTGCTCGTCCGCGAGGTCCTGGAGGACGCTGGCTATCGTGTCCTGGCGCCAGAGACCCCGGAGGAGGCCCTCGAGATCGTCGCCTCGTACAGCGGCGCGATCCCGATGCTGCTGACCGACGTCGTGCTCCCGCGCATCCGCGGACCCGAGATCGCGACCCGGATGGTGGCGGCGCGCCCCGGCACGAAGGTGCTGTTCATGTCCGGCTACAGCGTACGCTCCTCACCGGACGCCGCGCCCCTCGAGCCGCTGCTGGTCAAGCCGTTCACCACCCAGTCCCTGCTCACGACCGTCCGCGACATCCTCGAGCCGCGCGACCTCTAGAAGGTGTACCGAATCGACGCCCGGAAGATGTTCGCGTCGTAGCTCGGCACGGAAGCGCCGAGGAACATCCACTTGTTGGCCCCCGGATCCGAGAGCGCCATGTACGGGGTGAGGCTCTCGGTGTCGGTCGCCCAGTCCGTATTGTCGAACTTCTGGAGCCAGTACAGGGCGGAGAGGCTCACCCTCTTTCCGAGCTGGTAGGTGACCGACGTCTTCCAGATCGTCGTCTCCTTCGCGACCTGCGGGAAGGCGCCGTAGGTCTGCGAGGTGATCCCCGCCATCGTCGTGGCCGGGAAGACGCCGTCACCTTCGTTCAGTCCGCCCGGCACGAAGACGTACGAGGAGTCGTTGCGCGCCTTCGAGTAGTCGAGGTCGGACTGGAACGCCAACTTGCCGGTGTTCCACCGGAGGCCCAAGCGGACCGTGTCGGACTCGTCCTGGCTGTCGTTGCTCCAGCGGTTCTCGGGCAGGTAGGGCGGCGCCGTGCCGCGCGGCACGTAGGCGGCGGCCATTCCGAAGTCGTACTTCTCGAACACGTAGCCGGCGCTGAGGGTCAGCTTGTCCGCCACCGAGTAGCCGAAGTCCACGCCGTAGTTGGCGCTGCGGCTGTCGAGCAGGCCGGTGTCGGACTCGGGGAACTCGTTCTTCGCGCCCTGTGTCGACACCGTCACGGAGAGGCGGTCCGAAGCCAGCATCGTCGCCAGCGCGCTGTAGGAGAGAGAGTCGCGTCTGGCAATGTCGTGCTGGGTGGCGCCGTGCCACGCCGGCTGGATCGCGTGCGGGTTCTCCTCGCCCGGCTCGCGCGCGAGGCTCGTCACGGAGCCGTGCACCGAGAGCCGCTGGTGGGCCCAATCGAGGCTGCCCGTCACGGTAGTGTCCTTGATGTCCAGGAACTCGCGCATGTCGAAGTCCGTCGTGTCGGTGCCCACCGCCACACCGAGACGCAGGCCCTTGACCGGCTTCACGTGCAGCTCGCCTTTCAGGCTGTCCTTGCCGAAGTACGCCGACTCACGAAGGGTGCCGGCCTCGTTGTAGCTCCCCGCCGACGCGTCGCCGCGGACCGCGCTCGTGAACCTGTATTCGTCCGTCTTGTCCTCGACGTCGTTCTTCCGGAAGTACACGCTGTACCCGAAGAGCTTGTGCGGGTCGCCGGTGAGCTTGACCATCCCGAGGAACGGCTGCATCTCGGCATGGATGTCGGGGTACGCGGGGTCCAGGGTGAAGCTCGCGTTCTGCAGCGCGGGGTTCGTGCTCGTCTCGATGTAGGGGTTGGTCGAGATCGGGAGCAGGTGGGTGTCCATGGTCATGCGGCCCGTGAATACCGTGACGGTCAGCTTGTGGCGCTTCGGCAGGCTGACCCCGCCCGAGAAGTCGACGGAGCTGAAGTCGTTGTCCGGCGGCAGCCAGTTGCGGGTGGTGGCCGCGTTGTTGACCACGGGGGAGCCAGTGGTGGGATTGAGCAGGTCGACCATGTACGGGTTGTCCGCCTCCGTGTACGGCACCGCGTTGCGGAACTGGCTCAGACCGACGCCGGCGCTCGCGAAGAAGCGGCCCCTGGTGAAGTCGAGCTTGGCGCGGATGTCGTGGGTCCGATAGTCCAGCGGCTGCGGCGTCTCGAGGTTGGCGCCGCCCGCATAAAACGTCATGTTCTTGTAGCCCTTGCGGCCCTCGTTCTGATACGCGATCTCGAAGGCCAGGTTCCGGCCGAGATCGAGGCTGAAGGCGGCGCGCCCGGTCTTGCGCAGCGACCGGAGCTCGAACGGCGTGGCGCCGGCGAGCAGCGAGCTCAGCGAATAGAAGCCGGCCTTCGTCGGATCCGTCGCCGTCGTGCTGCCCACTCCGGACGGATTGGTCGCCGTCGGCGCCGTCCATGGATAGAAGGTGGCCTGCAGGCTCCGCTGGACGGCATCCGGGAGCGTGAACACGCCCGGAGAGGTCTCGGTGTACAGCGTCCGCGAGGTGTTCGACATGAAGTTCGGGTTCTGGGTCCAGCGCAAATCCAGCTTCCAGCGCCCCTTCTTGCCGAGGACGGCAGAGGCGGCGCGATCGTCGAGGCTCAGGTTGGTGCCCTTGAAGTCGAAATACAAGCCGGACGTGGCGCGCCAGGTGTAGTCGGCGCCGAAGAGGACCGCCCCCTGGCCGACCTCTTCGAACTGCTGCAGCTTCGAGGAATCCTCGATCCCGTAGCCGCCCTGGGCCCCGAAGCTCAGGCTGCCGGAGCGTGTGGCGCCGGCCGCGTCCTGCGTGTACGCCTTCGCCGCCGCCAACGCCAGGACCGCCGCCAGCGGAAGGAGATGGGCTTTTCTCATCGTGACCATGACATTCCTCCTCACGCTCAACGGAAGAAACGATTGCCCGACGGGTGTGTCGAGCCGTGGATCATCGGATGGCAGTGCAGGCACCCCTGGTTGAAGGCGTACCGCGAGGCCGCGGGGTAGGCCGGACCGGGATGGCTGGACGCCTGGTGGCACTGTTGGCAGAGCAGCGGCGTCTTGACCTTGAGCAGCTTGTCCTGCGTCGAGCCGTGGGCATCGTGGCAGTTCATGCAGTTCTCGCGCACGGGCGCGTGCTCCCAGAGGAACGGCCCGCGCTTCTCGGCGTGACACGAGTAGCAGTTCTGATTGGCCGAGACCTGCAGCAGCGACTTCTCATACGGCGTGCCGTGCGGGTTGTGGCAGGACGAGCACTCGAGCTTGCCCTCGCGCAGCGGCATGTGGCCCGAGCGCATCATCGAGGCCTTCTTCTGCAGATGGCAGCTCGTGCAGAGCTCCTGTTGCGAGGCGCGCAGCAGCGCCTTGGGGCGCGTGCCCGCGGCGGGATGCGGGTTGTGGCAGCTCACGCAAGAGAGGTCGTGGCTATCGTGCGTCGATCCCGTCCAGTGCTTCTGCCCGCTCTTGCCCTCGTGACAGGAGAGGCACACCTGGCTCGCCTCGCCCGCCTTCACCTTCTTGAACGACCGGATCGGGCCGGGCTCGCCTTTCTCGAGATTCGACTTCAAGTGCTCGTTGGCGTCGCCGTGGCACGACGCGCACGACGAGGCGATGCCGGCATGAGCCGTGGTCTCGAACGTGGCCATCGTCTGCTCGTGGCAGACCCGGCAATCGTTCTGCGACGGCTGGGATGGAATCGGGGATCTGTCCGCGTTCGCGGATACGAAGGATGAGTACATCAACGAGCCCAACACGAGCCCGAGCACGGCGCCGAGTGTCCGATCGAGCTGTCTCATGCGCACCTCCCTCAAGAGCCGAGCGCTCCACGACAACGCACGTCTCGCGCTCTCTGCAGGTTTCGCGCCCGTTCGCTTTCTTCGACTTGCGGCCGCATACGGCGCACGATGTGCGGATCGGCCACCACGGTGCGACGGCGTTGCGCATCGTGTGCCGGTAGACCCTCGCGCATCACGCGCTCCACGCTTCGTGCGCATCGAGCTCCACCGCTTCTGCGGCAAAATCGGCGTACGGGATGTTGCGGCCATCCACGCGCCAGTGGCCGACGACGCGATGAGGCACACGGAGGCCGTCGACATCGCGATAGTCGGCGTACTCGCCGGAGAACCAGGTCAGCACGCTGCCGGAACGGCCGACGTCTCGATAGCGCGGGGCCATGAACGCCGTCGGCAGCCTCGACCTCGTGAGCGATCCGTGCGCGGAAGCGCAGGCGGATCAGTGCGTCTCCTTCTTGGAGGACGCCTGGCCGGCGAGATAGGGACACTTGCCGGCGGCGGCCGCCTTGTCGTCCAGGGGCGGCGCCGGCACCACTTCCGGAGCGCCCGGTGCCCCGGCCGTCTTCTTCATCTTGCAGTTGGCGTGATCGTGGTGCGCCTTCTCTTTGCAGCAGCCGTCCTTCGTGGGGTCCGCGTCGTGGTGCGCGGCTGGAGGCTCCGCGGCGGGCGCGGTGACGGCCGCGGGTGCCGGCGGCAGCGTCTCCGCCGCCGTGGGACGATTCGACACGCCCTCCGCAATCGACCACCCGATGATCCCGACCACCGCCGCGATGGCGGCCACTCCGATCCTCGTCTCGCGAGTCATGTGCCTCTCCTTGATCCGGGCCCGCCTCTACTTGGCCGACGGCGCGCCCGCACCCTGCAGGTTGAAATTGACGGTCACGGTGAGAACGAACGGCGTGGCGACGCCGTTGAGCAGAAGCGGCTGGTAGCGCCACTGCTGGACGGCGGCGATGGCCGCCTGGTCGAGCAACGGCATGCCGCGCAGCAACTTCACCTCCTGCACGACGCCGCGCGCGTCCACCGTCGCCTCGACGATGACGACGCCGTACAGGCGCGCCCGCGAGGCCAGCAGCGGATAGATCGGCTCCACGCGCCGCAGCACCTTCGGCTGCTTGATGTTTCCGCCGATGCGCACCGGATCGGGCGGAGCCGGCCCCGCCATGCCGCCGACCACTCCACCGACGATGCCGCCGACGATGCCGCCGGCCACACCGCCTTCGACGCCGCCTTCGACACCGCCCTCCACCCCGAGGTCGGCACCGAGATCGATGCCCGGATCCGGCACCAGCACCGCAGACACTTCGGCGGGCGCCTGGAACACCGCCGGCGTGACCGGCGGGGGCGTCCGCGCCGGCACGGGCTCGCGGCGGAGCGCGGCGGCCGGCGGAGGAGGCGGAGGAGGTGGCGGTGGCGTCACCGCCGGCGGTGAAACGAAGAAGGCACGCACCGCGTCCGTCGGCGGGGCGAGCTCCTCGAAGAGGAGCAGCGGCAGAAGGACGATGGCGACCACGAGCAGCGCGTGCGCGAGGATCGACGTGGTCAGCGTCGCGCCATAGGAGCCGCCCCCGCGCTGGCTCTCGAGCAGATCGAAGTGCGGCTCGCGGGGCGCAGTACTGGGGGATCGTCCGACCGGAGCCTTGTGCGTCGCGAACTGCAGGGTGGCCGCCATGGAATCCCTCCGTGTCCCTGCCGATCTGACAACACAGTTCGTGCCAACCACCCGCACGCACCAAGCGCTGGCGCTGCCGTGGTTTCGCGCGACGTACGGCATCGAGGGCCGCAGTTGTTGCGGTCAGGAGGCGGTGGGCTGCGTTTTTAGCGTGGCCGGCCACGCGCCCGGCTGGGCGCCCCATCGCTCGAGGGCGCGCTCGATGCGGCGGACACACAGGCGCTCTTCGTCGTCGATCGCGGCGAAGTATTCGTGATCGTGTCGGATCTCGAGGACGAGCCGCACCTCGGGCTGCCAGTCCTCTTGCGGGCGCATCTGCAGCCGCGGCTCGAACGGCCCGAGCGCCACCTCCTCCTCGCAATCGCAAGGGGTCACGGCGGTGGCCAGCTGTTCGAGGCGCTCCCACGTCTCGAGCGCGACCTCGCCGCCGCCGTCCCAGGCACCGGGCCCGAGAGACCGCGCGCACAGGACCACGTCGTAGCCGATGGGCAGGAGGCCGTGGGGCCCGATCTCGCGATGGGCGATCGTCTCCCAGCACACGCGGTGGTCGCGGATCCACGCGCGTAGCTCGGCCTCGCCGAGCCGTTCGACCGCCGGAACGGCCAGAGCGATCACGAGCGCTTCATCCAGCGCCGCAGGGCCCGGTAGTACGCAGGCCGATAGCGGCGCACGTGCGCGGCCGACACCTGGCCGGTGAGCCAGGCGCGCTCCATCGGATACACCTCGGGATCGAAGATCACCAGGTAGAAGTGCCAGACCACGATGGCGGCGGTGGCGAGGATGGCTTCGTAGTAGTGGGCCGCCGTGGCGGCGTCGCTGACCCACTTCGGGAAGTTGCGCAGCGAGACGTCGTCGAACCAGAGCACGAAGCCCGTCACCGCCATGAGGGCCGTACCCCAGAGGTACGCCCAGTACTCGGCCTTCTCCGCGTAGCTGAACGCCCCCAGGCGCGGCCTCTGCGGGGCGAGGCCGAGGTTGTAACGGACCATGCCCGCCGCGTGCCGCGCGTCGTCACGGCTCGGCAGGATCCGCCTCATGAACCGGCGGTCGCGTTTCGACAGGAGCAGGTGCACGACGTGATACCCGAGGCCGGCCAGCAGCAGCACTCCCGCCACGCGGTGGATGAGCCCGCGGAACGCCATCTCCCCTTCCCAGGCGAGCAGCGGTGTGGCCCACCATGCCTCCGGGTGCTTGAGGGCGAAGCCCGTCCAGACCAGAACCGGGAAGCTGATCACGGTGATCCCGTGCGCGACCCGGAAGTGGAGGCTCATCCGCGGCACCGTCTCCTTGTCGTCGTGGCGCTCCACGCCGCGCACGAGCTTCGAGCCGAAATCCAGGAGCTGGTGCAGCAGCATGAGCCCCAGCGTGAGCGGGATGGTGGCGAGGTAGAACCAGCGGATGCTCCGCACCACCGCGTGCTCCGAGTTCGACCCGGCCGCGACGTGAACGGGACCCACGCCGAACCGAGTTCCCGCGCCCGGATGGCACGCCCCGCACGTCGTCGGAAGGTTCGAGGTGTGGATCTTCGAGCGCGGGTCCGACGACGGCAGGATGTTGTGAACGCCGTGGCACGACGCACAGTTCGCCACGCTCTGCTGCCCCGCCCGCAACGCCAGCCCGTGATAGCTGTCCTCGAAGGCGGGCACCTTGTCGCGCGGCAGGTTGTACTTCACGGCCAGGCGCTCGTCGCCGTGGCAGCGGCCACAGGTGAGGCTCGAGACGCGCGCCGGGTGAACCAGCGACCCCGGCTCGCTGGGCGCCAGGATGTTGTGCTCGCCGTGGCAGTCGGTGCAGACGGGGGCGCCGGTCGCGCCGGCGCGGACCGCCTTGCCGTGCACGCTCTGATCGAAGGCCTCCTTCACCTTGACGTGGCAGGCGCCGCAAGTACCCGGCACCGACGCACGATGGATCTTCGAGGCGGCGTCGCGCGCCGGCCGCACCTCGTGCGCCCCGTGGCAATCCGAGCACGACGCGGCGTCCGTCTTGCCTTCGAGGAGCGCGCGGCCGTGCACGCTCGAGCGATACGCCTCCACCGGGCGGGCGATCGTCGTCCGGTGCCGCGACTCGAACTGCGGATCAGCGTGGCACGCGCCGCACGTCTCGGGCAGACGCGCCTTCGCCACCGGAGAGGCCGCATCGGACGGGCGCCGGATCGCGTGGGCCTCGCCGTGGCACGTGGCGCACTTCGGCCCCTCGGGCACGCGATGGATGCCCTTCGCCAGCGCCTCCTGAGCGTCGGCGTGACAGGTCGCGCACTCCGGCTTCGCCGGCTTCACGGCGTGCGGTGCGTCCTTCACGTCGTCGTGACAGGACATGCAGCCGAGCTCTCCGTGCACGCTCGCCTTGAACGTATCCGCCGGCTTGTCGTGGCACGCGAGGCAGTCGCCATCCGTCAGCGCGGCGGCCAGCAGAATCGCGATCGTCCACATTGGGGCCTCCCTCGGCCTCTAGCGACTCGGGGGGTCCATTCCCAGATCGGACAAGACCTTCGGATTCGGCTCGTCCATGGCCAGGATCGTGTGGCACGCATTGCAGTCCTGGCTGATCACCTTCCCGCTCGGGCTCTTGTGGCTGTCGTCGTGGCAGCGGAAACAACCGACGAAGTCCTGGTGGCCGATGTTGTTCGGATAGCTGCCCCAGGTGACCTTCATCTCTGGAAACACGTTCCGCTCGTAGATGGCCTTGAGCTGGGCGGCGGCGGTCTCGATCTGCGCGCGGTGCTTGCGATGGACCTCCGGATAGGACTCGCGGTAATAGTCGGCGAGGCCCATCACGATCTCGCGGCCGGCGGCGGCGCGGTCCGAGTACTCCTTGCGCAGCAGCTCCACGCCCTTCTTCTTGACGAAGGGCAGCTCGCGGCTGATGCGGCCTTCGGCGAGGGCCTTGTCGACCGCCCGCTCCGGCAGCTCGAAAGCGTGGCTCGGCCGGTTGTGGCAGTCGAGGCAGTCCATGGTCCGCGTCTCGCCCTTGGCGAGCTCGTCCTTCGTGGCCTTGGCCTCGGTCGACGTGAACTGCACCTCCTGGCCATCGACGTCGCGGTAGGTCACGAGGGGGATCACCTGGCGGCGCTCGTCGGTGGCGACGTAGCGAATCCGGTCGGGCGGGTCCAGGTGATGGCCGTGGATGCCCACCCCGCCGTTCCCACGGTGGCCGCCCACCTTCATCATGAGAATGCTCGTGAGCGCGGTGTTTCCCTCATCGCTCTCGTACTTCGTGCGCACGACCAGCTTGTCCCCGTGGAACTTCTGCGGCCAGTGGCACTGCTCGCAGATCTCGCGGGACGGGCGCAGATGTTTCACCGGCGACGGGATCGGCCGCGAATGCGTGCCCAGTGTCACGGCCAGCACCTGGCGCGCACCGGAGATCTTGGCCTTCACGAACCACGGCGCGCCCGGCCCGATATGGCACTCCGTGCAGGCCACGCGGGAGTGTGGTGACTCGAGGTACGCCGTGTACTCGGGCGCCATGACGGTGTGGCACGTGAGGCCGCAGAATCGCGTCGAGTCCATGTACTCGACACCGCGATAGGTGGCGCCGCTCAGCAGCGCCACGTTCGCGCCGGTGGCCAGGGCCACCCAGGTGATGGCCCGCCGCACGAACGGATCCGAGACGTTCAGCCTCCATTCGTCGCGCGCGGGAGCGCCCGGCCGATTGAGCTTGCGGCGGCGCAGGATCACGCCCAGCGGCATCAGCACCAGCCCCAGGACGAACACCCCGGGCAACGCGACGAACAGCAGGATGCCGGCGTACGGGTGGACAGGCCGCTCGACCAGGACCTCGAGCACCCAGAAGCCGATCATGGTGAGGGCGGAGCTCGTGGTGAGCACAGCCCCCGTCAGGGTGAGGCCGTTGTGTGAAAGATACAGCAGTGGGCGTAGCCAGCTTCCGAGGGCCGCGCGCGAGATCATCGAGGTTCCTCCCATCGCCGTCCGTCTGCTCGCGGGCTGCAAGCTCCGTTCCGCGCGTGCGCGTTGCGCTCCCGATGCGCCGCCGCGCAGAGAGTGCGCACGTATCGGGCCTCGACGCACTCTCTGCCGCGCATTCGTGTTGGCACGGCTCTTGGTTACGTCCGGCGCGGAGGTCGGCAAATGATCGTTGCGAGCTGGCTGGTCGCGGTCGATCCGGCGAAGGCGAAGGCAGCATGCTCGGGCCTGGCGGCGGGCCCCGGGCGTGAGATTCGCAACAAGAACGGAAGCCGCTGGATCGTGCTCCTGACGGAAGGTTCGCGCGACATGGAGGCGACACGCCAGGAGATCCTGGGCGTCCCCGGGGTCCAGGCGGCCGACCCCGTGGCGTCATTCGACGACGGCGATGCCGGACTCGGCCTCGTGCGCTGGCAGCCGACGCCGACAGAAGGAGAGAAGTTATGAGCACCCACGCCTCAGCGCAGCGATTCGACAGCATCACCCGCTATCTGTCCTGGGACCACGACCGCCTCGACGGCCTGTTGAGCGAGGCCACCCAGCGCGTCGAGGAGGGCCACCTACCCCAGGCGCGCTCGATCTTCGCCGCCTTCGACGAGGGCCTGCGCCGGCACATCCGCCTCGAGGAGGACCTGCTCTTCCCGTTGTTCGAGTCGCGCACGGGCATGCGCAACGGCCCCACCACCGTCATGCGCGCCGAGCACCGCGTCATCGAAGGCGAGCTCGAGCGGATGCGGCGTGGGTTGGAGGCCGGTGATGCGTCGGAGTACGGCACCGGCCTCGCCAATCTGCACGGCGTGCTCGGGCCCCACAACGCCAAGGAAGAGCACGTGCTCTACCCCACCACGGACGACATGCTCGACGTGCTCGAGCGCCGCGACATCGTCGATCGCCTCACCCATCGCATCTGACCCCCGCCCCCGCGCGCGGCTTGATCGCAAACCTTGCGGGGGTGGTCGGTTCGTGCGGCGCGTTTTGCGCGTCGGCAGGCGGCAACTCCCGCCCGCACGCGGGCACCCGGATTGCACCAAGGACGGTACGAGATGAACCCACGACATGTCCTCCCCATCGTCGGACGCGCGGATCGCCTGGCCGAACGCAACCGTGCGCGCCTCGACCTGAACGGTGTGTTCGCCGTCAACCTGGTCGTGCCCGGGGACGCCGGTGGGACCGCCTTCACTCGGCGCACGATCGAAGCGCTGGCCGGGCACCACGCCATGCCGGTGCAGATCGACGGCCCGGCTCCGCTGTGCGCCGGACAGCTCGCGCGCGCCCTCGACCCCATGCCGCTTCGCGGGCTCGACGTGCTCCTCGTACAGAACGCGGCGCCGCAAGCCTGCCCGGGAAGCTGCAAGCTCGGCGCCCATGTGAACGTCCGCGTCACGACGGTCTTCGACCGCTCGCTCGACACGCTCTCCGACCCGCACCTCTACCGCGACGTCGACGCGCTGGTCATCCATCGGATGGAGCAGGCGGCGGCCGCGGGCTTCGACGACGCGCGGTTCCTGTGGCGCCTGGCGCGTATCAACCCCAACCGAGTCGTGTTCCTCGTCTCCGACGACGACGCCCGCGGCCTCTCGTCCTGGGTGCAATGGATCGCGCGCCGGCGTCAAGCGCTGTTCCGTGGGTCAGGAAGGAGCGCCCCATGTCCGATCCCGTCGTCGTCGTTGCCCTC
>Ga0114129_10008803_pt1 | contig 14401 bp, 9 predicted proteins | sample RhiMetdeltSRZDD1_FD_80071 | JGI IMG/M metagenome (GOLD analysis project Ga0114129, IMG submission 80071) | Populus rhizosphere microbial communities from Tennessee, USA - Rhizosphere MetaG P. deltoides SRZDD1 (version 2) (version 2) | ecosystem: Host-associated > Plants > Roots > Rhizosphere >... | reverse complement strand
GCTTCGGGTTCGGCGTAGGCAGGATCGGGCCCGGTTAGGCCAGGTTCGGCCGGTTCGGCCGCCCTCTCCTCGTCTTCGTCCAGGTCAGTGTCTTCGTCCGCGCCGGTGTCTTCGTCCGCGCCGCCCCGCCCGCCGCGGCGGATCGCCCTCGCCGTGGCGGCGATCACGTACACACCCAGCGCGATGCCGATGATCACGATGGCCATCGTGCCGAAGTGGGTCGCCGCAACGGTCAGCCTGGCCGTGCTCCCGCGCAGCACCCTCCCGTCCGGGGTGGTCAGCGAGAGTGTGAGCGTGGTGGAGCCGGCAGCGGCCACCCGCACCGGGATCTTGATCGTTCTCTGTGTTCCCTTGGCCACCGTGACCGGGTTGGCGAATTTCCCGATCACGACGCCGCTGCCGCTGGGCGTCACCCGCAGCCGGACCCTGACCGCCTGCCCGAGGTGGTTGCTGATGGAGACCGGCACCTCGCCGGACTTGCCGCCGAGCGTGACACGCAACGGGTCCACGATGCCGACCTGCTGCTGCTGCGCGGCGACGTAGGCGGCGACTCCGCGCAGCAGTTGCCTGGCGGTGCGCCGGCCGCCGGGCCTGGTGCTCCACGCGTACGATTCCACCGCGGCCATCGCCTTGTTCAGGTACCGGGGGGCGGACCCAACGAGGATGCTTTGCAACAGCCCGATCTGGCTTTCGACCCGCTGCACCTGGCGCAGGAACGACCGCGTCAGCTCACTCCCGCTGACGTACTTCAGCGGAGGATCCTCCCGGGGCACGTGGCCGGCGGGCGGTTTGGCGGCCACGAGGCTGGACAGGCTCGCCGGGTGCAGCCATGGAGTCCGGGCGGTCGCGGCGAGCAGCGCCCGGGCCAGGTCTGTGCCCGGATTCCAGCGGCGCGGCGGGGCGACGACCACCGCGCGGGCGGCGTGAGGTGCCTCGGCCGCGATCATGGCGGTCTCGGCCAGGAACCATTGCTCCCGCGCGAACACTGCAGCCGCGGACGACCCGGCCCGGCCCGTTCCCGGCGCGATTCCGGGAAGGCTGCCCGCGGGGGCGGCCAGGATCTGCCCGATCCCGTTGTCGGCGACCAGGACGTGCATCTGGCCGTATACCCCATCCGGGGTCGTCGTGACGGCCGTGGGGGTGAAGCTGACCGTCTGAGGCATCATCGTGCTGTCCAGGATCATGGTCCCTATCCGGTTCGGGCTGGCGGCCAGGCTCTCCAGCACCGAATAGTCCGCGATCCCACCGGGCGGCCAGGCGATCGGGCCGGTCGCGCGCGCCCCTGTGCCGCCGCCGTCCGTCGTGGCCGATGGCCGCTGCCACTCCCCGAGGATCTTGCTCGCCTCGGAGCGCCCGTCGGCGAACGCGTCGGCCAGCTCGGTGGTCAGGCCGCTGTGGGCGAGCCCGGCGACGTCCACGTCGGCATAGGGCGTCACGAAGAAGTCCTGCCGGCCGGCGGCGGACCGGACCTCTTGCAGCCAGGCACGGGCCGCCGCACTGGCCGGGCGCGGAGACCCGCCGGAGCAGGTAGCGGTCCCGCCCACCCGGTAGCGGCCTGTCATCACGTTCGCGTCATTCAGCAGGGCCGGGTCGATGGCCCAGGTGAGGTCGGCGCTGCGGGCGAGGGAGGAACTGCCCACGGACAGCAGGTCGTTCAGCCGCCCGCCGCTGGCCAGGCTGGCCGCGAGGCTGTCGTTGATCAGCGACGGGCAGGCCGCCTGATGCGGGACGTCGACGAGCGGCCAGACCCATGCGAGGCTCAACGGCTTCACGTTGCGGGAGGCGGACTTGCCGGGCCAGTACGGCAGGAACGTGCGCGCCGCGTCCACCGGCGCCCCGAACTGCCACAGCTGCGCCGCCAGCGGGTAGACGCCGAACGTGGTCATCCCCACCTGTTTCGCCCGCAGGGTCAGCGACCACGACCTGGTCGAGTGCGCGGGAAGGGCGGTGGCCAGCGTCAGCTGGGAGTTGGTGGGCGAATCCACGACGCCTCCCGCTGGCGCGGTGAGATAGCTGTCCATCGCACCCCGGCTCGTCAGCCGGACGCTGGAGGAATAAAGCTGGATCATGAGCTCGGCGGCGGGGGTGCCCGTCGCGTTGGTGACGGTGCCGGAGACCGTCACCTTGGCGTTGCGTGTGGCGATCGCCGGGTTCGCCGACGTGATCGCGACCGACATCGGCGGCACCACAGCGCGCGCCTTGCCGGGCTGGCCGGGGTCGCCGGGCCGGGCGGGCCCGCTGCCGGACGCGGCGGCGGGAGCCGCGGCGAGCACCGCCATGGCTACCCCCCCGGCCAGCGCCAAGAGCCTGACGCCGGCGCCGTGCCCGGATCGAGCCGGGCGCCGGCGACCGGGTGTGCGGCACTGACGCGGCATGCCGAAATGCTATTGCGGCCGGCCGGGTGTGGGGGCCGCCAGGGCGCTTCCGGGCGGCTCGACGCCGTGCCAGACGCCGCCGGGGGGGCGGACCCACGCGGCCGGGAACACCCGCCGGAGACACGCGACAGGTCCAAGAGACCCCTTGGTGACCTGGGGTCGGCTTTTCCTGGGACGTCCCGACCCCCTACCCTCGATGCCCGTGCCGGATTCCCACGACCTGACCCCGGAGCAGCGCCGGGCAGCGGCCGCCTTGCTGCGCGAGGCCGCGGCGCCCGTGGCCGGCCTCGCGCGCCTGTTCACCCGCCGCGGCCACGAACTCGCCCTGGTCGGCGGCTCCGTCCGGGACGTCTTCCTCGGGCGCGGCCCCGGTGACCTCGACCTGGCGACCGACGCCCGGCCCGAGCAGGTGCTCCAGATCGTCGAGGGCTGGGCGGACAAGGTGTGGGAGACCGGGATCGGTTTCGGCACCGTGGGGCTCCGCAAGGGCAGCACGATCTGTGAGATCACCACCTACCGCAGCGAGCACTACCGGGCCGATTCGCGCAAGCCCAAGGTGGCCTACGGGACGTCGCTTGCCGGAGACCTGTCGCGGCGCGACTTCACCGTCAACGCGATGGCCGCCACGCTGCCCTCGCTGGAACTGGCCGACCCGTTCGGCGGGCTGGCCGACCTGAGGAACAAGGCGCTGCGCACACCGGGGCTGCCGGAGGCCTCGTTCACCGACGACCCGCTGCGGATCATGCGCGCCGCACGATTCACCGCGCAGCTCGGTTTCACCGTGACCGCCGAGGTGCGCGGCGCGATGACGGCACTGGCCGCCCGGCTGGCCGTGGTGTCGGCCGAACGGGTCGGGGATGAGCTCGGCAAGCTCATGCTGGCACCGGGCCGCGGCCCGGTGCGCGGGATCGCGCTGCTGGTGGACACCGAGGTGGCCGAGCAGGTGCTCCCGGAGGTTCCCAAGCTCCGGCTTGAGGCCGACGAGCATTTCCGGCACAAGGACGTCTACCAGCACACGCTGACCGTGCTGGAGCGTGCCATCGCCCTGGAGCCCCGGTACGGGCTGGAACCCGACCTCGTGCTCAGGCTGGCCGCGCTGCTGCACGACATCGGCAAGCCGAAAACCCGCCGCCTGCTGCCGGACGGCCGGGTGGCGTTCCACCACCACGAGGTGGTGGGCGCCGCGATGGCCCGCACCCGGCTCAGCCAGCTGCGCTTCCCCTCGGCCGTGGTGGACGACGTGGCCACGCTGGTCGCCCTCCACCTGCGATTCCACGGATACAACGAGGGCGGCTGGACCGACTCGGCGGTGCGGCGCTACGTCCGCGACGCCGGCCCGCTGCTCACCCGCCTGCACGCGCTCACCCGGGCCGACTGCACGACCCGGAACAGGCAGAAGGCGGCACGGCTGGCCCGTGCCTACGACGAACTGGAGGAACGCATCGCGTTCCTGGCGGAGCGGGAAGAGCTGGAGAAGATCCGCCCGGATCTGGACGGGAACCAGATCATGGAGGTCCTCGGCGTGTCGCCGGGCCCGGTGGTCGGCAAGGCGTACCGCTACCTGCTGGAGCTGCGCATGGAGCAGGGGCCGCTCGGCGCCGAGCGGGCGGTTCAGGAGCTGCGGCGCTGGGCGGAGGCCGAGGGACTCCAGGTGCCGGGCGGGCCTGGAGGGCGGGGCTGGCCGGGCGGGCCGGGTGGGCCGGGTGGCGGGCCGCCGGCCCCGCGTGACGCCGGTGCGGGCCCGGCCAGCAGTTCCTGACGGCTGACGGCCGCGTACCCGCAGGCCGCCAGCAGGTACCCGGCGGCGGCCAGGGCGATCAGCAGATAGGACTTGCCGGTGTTCGGGATGATCTGCGCGGCCACCAGGGCGCCGACCACAAACGGGACGTTGAACAGCATGTCGTAGAGCGCGAACACCCGGCCCCGGTAATCGTCGTCCATCTGCTGCTGGATGATCGTGGTCGCACAGATCGCCACACTCTGCGCGACCAGGCCCAGGGTCAGGGAGAGGACCAGGAACGGTACCTGCTGGAAGGCCGGGCCGAGCGCGCCGGTGGCCACGCTGCCGAGTGCGAGCATCACCGCGATCCACGCCGCCTTGGACAGCCGCCTGGTCGCGATGGGGGTGGCCACCGCCGCGCCGCCGTAGCCGATCGCAGCGGCGATCACCACGAGCGTGAAGTGCGCGAGCGAGGAGTTGGCACCGGACGCCGCGTAGAAGTAGTTGCGGTAAAGCAGGATCGAGGTCAGCAGCAAGATCCCGTACATCGCCCGCTGGCTCCCGGTCGCCCCGAGCGCGGCCGCCACCTGGCGCCGCTGCCAGACATGCTGTGCGCCGACGGCCAGGCCCTGCACCACGACGCCGAGTTCGGCGAGCAGCCCGCGCCGCCGCTCTCCCTCGCCGAGCGGAGGCGGCCCGAGCAGGTCGCGCCGCATGGTCGCGCCGATGGCGCCCGCGATCAGGTAGCACCCGCCCGCCACGAGCAGGGTCACCGCCGATCCGCCCTGCCCGCCGCCGGTGAGGAAGTGCACACCCAACCCGGCCAGGCCGCCGCCGAACGAGACGATCGTGCCGACGGTGGGCGCGACCGCGTTGGCCATCACCAGGGTGTCCTCCGCCACGACGTGCGGGAGCGCGGCGGACAGCGAGGAAAGGAAGAACCTGTTGACGCCGAGCACCGCCAGGACACCGACGTACAGAGGCGGCCCAAGGCGGCCCGAAGCCACCAGGGAGGCGGTCAGCACCACGAACGAGGCTCGCAGCAGGGCGGACCAGACCAGGATCTGCCGCCGCGACCAGCGGTCGATGAACACCCCGGCGAACGGCCCGATCAGCGAGTACGGAAGATACAAAACGGTAAAGGCGGCCGCTGCGGCTCCCGGGTTCGGGAAGCTGGTCGCGTTGAAGAACACGTAGGCGCCGAGCCCAGCCGTGAACATGCCGTCCCCGGCCTGCGAGATCAGTCTGGTCGCGAACAGTCGGCGGAAGTTCCGTTCGGCCAGGACGGCGCGCAGGTCGCCCAGGAAGGAGTGCCTATTCCCCCGCCGGCGCCAGGGCAGGCGCCCGGTGCTCATGGGCGGCCGTCGGGGCGGGACGCGCGCGGAGTCGGGAAGGGCACCTGGCCAGACTATCTGCCGTACCGGCAACCGGCGGCTCGTGTCAGTGGCCGGGACCGGCGCGGGAGTGCTCGGCAGGGGCGAACAGCACGATGGCTGCAAGATCGCTGGTGACGCCCGTGAAGTGGTGCGGCTCACCGGCCGGCACGTAGATGACCGGCCCGGGGCCGGCGGGCGTCGTCTGGCGGCCGGTCGCCAGCGTCCCCTGTCCCGCGGTCACCACGTAGATCTCGTCCTCGGTGTGCGGCTCCTGGCCGTCGTCCGCGCCGGCTGCGATCGAGTAGGTGCCTACCGACAGGTCGCTGACCCTGAGGTGCTCCGCCCAGTGGACGCCACTCCCCGCCCCGGGCGCGGTGAAGGCTCCTGCCTCACTCAGCACCCGCATGGCGGTCCTTTCCGTTTGTGATCATGATGTGGGTGTCGTCAGATGTGCACCGAAGTCATGATTACGAGTGGAGTGAGCCGGCTGGCGGGCCGGGGTGATCAACCCGCCAGTTGCCGGGCCGGGTCAGGTGAGCCGGTCAGCGATCCGTTTCGCCGCGAATGAACTTCTCGACCGCCTCGCGCGCGGCGTCGTCACCGTACTGCTCGGGTGGGGACTTCATGAAGTACGACGCGGCGGACAGGAGCGGCCCGCCGATGCCGCGGTCCTGGGCGATCTTAGCGGCGCGGATGGCGTCGATGATCACGCCTGCCGAGTTCGGCGAGTCCCAGACCTCCAGCTTGTATTCGAGGTTGAGCGGCACGTCGCCGAACGCGCGCCCCTCCAGCCGGATGTAGGCCCACTTGCGGTCGTCGAGCCACGGCACGTGGTCGGACGGGCCAATGTGGACCGCCGCCTTCTCCATCTCGTGTGGGATCTGGGAGATGACGGATCGCGTCTTGGAGATCTTCTTCGACTGGAGCCGGCTGCGCTCCAGCATGTTCATGAAGTCCATGTTGCCGCCGAAGTTGAGCTGGTAGGTGCGCAGCAGTTCCACGCCCCTGTCCTCGAACAGCTTGGCCAGCACACGGTGCGTGATCGTGGCGCCCACCTGGGACTTGATGTCGTCGCCGATGATCGGCACGCCGGCCTCGGTGAACTTGCGGGCCCAGGCCGGGTCGGAGGCGATGAAGACCGGCAGCGCGTTGACGAAGGCCACCCCGGCGTCCAGCGCGCACTGCGCGTAGAACCGGTCCGCCTCCTCCGAGCCGACCGGCAGGTAGGAGACCAGCACGTCGGCCCGCACGGCGCGCAGGACCGCGGTGACGTCCACCGGCGCTTCGTCCGACTCGGTGATCATCTCGTGGTAGTACTGGCCCAGGCCGTCCAGGGTCGGCCCCCGCTGCACCATGACACCGGTCGGCGGCACGTCGCAGATCTTGATCGTGTTGTTCTCGCTCGCCCCGATCGCCTCGGCAAGGTCGCACCCGACCTTTTTGGCGTCCACGTCGAACGCGGCGACGAACTCCAGGTCGCTCACGTGGTAGGGGCCGAACGTGACATGCATGAGGCCCGGCACCCGGCTCGCCGGGTCGGCGTCCTTGTAGTACTCAACGCCCTGGACGAGGGAACTTGCGCAGTTGCCCACACCCACGATGGCTACGCGTACCGAACCCATGAGGTTTGCTCCTATTCTCTCGCCGCCTGCTGGGGGCACTTGCTGTCAGGGGGAGGGGGCGAGCCCGCCCCGCTCACGTGCCGTTCTCCGCGGTCCGCGCGGAGTGCGGTGGTGAGGCCGCCCCGGACTCCCGCTCCGAGGCGATGAGCTCGTTCAGCCAGCGAACCTCACGTTCGACCGATTCCAGGCCATGCCGGTGGAGTTCGAGCGTGTACCTGTCGAGCCGCTCCCTGGTCCGCGACATCGCCGCCCGAACACCGTCGAGACGCTCCTCGAGCCGGGTCCGCCGGCCTTCCAGGATCCGCAGCCGGATGTCGGCCCTCGTCTGGCCGAAGAAGGCGAAGTGCACGCCGAACCCGTCGTCGTCCCACGCCGCGGGGCCCGACTCGGCCAGCAGGTCCTGCAGCCGTTCCTTGCCGTCGGCGGTCAGCCGGTAGACGATCTTCGAGCGGCGGCCGGAGCGCTGCCTGGCCTGGCCGGAGTACCTGGCCTGGCCGGAGTACCTGGCCTGGCCGGAGTACCTGGCCTGGCCGCCCGGGCGGGACGGCCCCGCTGGCCGGGCCTCGGCCGGTGGCTCCTCGGCGATCAGACCCTGCGCGAGTAGCTCCTTCAGGCACGGGTACAGCGAGCCGTACCCGAACGCCCGGAACGTCCCCAGCAGAGCATTGAGCCGTTTGCGCAGCTCATAGCCGTGCATGGGGGTCTCGTGCAGAAGCCCGAGCACGGCGAGTTCGAGTACGCCCGACCGGTTACCGCCCACGACTACCCTGGCCTCCTGCCCGTCTGTCCCGGCTCAACGATCCGTGTGGCACGCACCCAGGGTGCCATACCGATGTATCGAACCGATACATCACAAAGATATGGTCAGCGTGACCATCGTGCAACCCGGCGTGCACCTGCCGTTCCCCTCGGGGGGCTGGCTGGCGGGCACTGGACCCGGACTGGGGTCTCGGCGGCGCGGCGATCGCGTCGTACTCTGTCGGGCATGGGGCCAAAGCGGTCGGTGGTCGATTATGGGCTTGCCCGGCGGGCAACGCTCGCGTCGGTGCTGTCCGGCCACACCACGGTCGCCGATGTCTGCGACGCGCACCCGTACCTGCTGCGCGCCGCGAAGTTCCACGGCGAGGCCACCGAGACCGGCTGCCCCATCTGCCGGAAAACCAAGCTCACGCACGTCACCTACGTTTACGGCGACGAACTCGGGCGCTACGAGGGCAGGGTAAGGCAGTCGCCGGAACTGGCGGAGATGGCCACCGAATATGGCGAGTTCCGGGTCTACGTGGTCGAGGTCTGCCAGAGTTGTGGGTGGAACCACCTCGCGTTGTCGTATGTTCTCGGCACTGGCGAGCCACGCAGCCGGCGTGGTACGGACGAGCCACGCAGCCGACGTGGTCGGCAGGCCCAGGCCAGCGAATAGACGCGGGGCTGGTGACCGCGCGCACAGCGCCCGGCCGGTGACACGGCAGGGCGACGCGGCGCGGGGTGTGCACGGAGAACGGCGTGCCTCCGTGGTGCCTGCCACCGGGTACGGCGATCCCCGGCAACCCCCGCCCATCCGCGATTGCCTCACCCAACAGCGAGGACGCGTGAGTAACCCAGAGTTCCCCAGTTCCTACCAGCCAGACCCGCGCTGGGTCGGTGTGCCCGGTGGGGCACCGGAGGGCCGTCGCGAAAGCTCCGGTGGCCGGAGATCCGCGGGCCGCGGTTACCCGGGCCGCGGCCGTGCGGCGCGGAGCGAGGACCCCGGTCTCACCGGCCGGGGGGGTTTCACGGGCCGGGGCGACAGCGGGTCCGGGGGGCATCAGGCGGCGGCCGCCGACGGCGGCAGGCCGGGCCGGCTGGCGGGGCTCGGCGGGCTGGCGGGACTGGCAGGGCTGGCCGGCCGGGTCGGGCCGTCCAGGAGCCGACGGGACCAGGGCGGGGCCTCGCACGGGCGGGAGGCACGCGGGGAGGCCCGCTTCTGGGGCAGCCCGGCACGGCAGGACACGTCCGGGCCCCGGGGCAGGCAGCAGGCACAGGGCACCCTAGGCCCGCGCGGGACCTCCGCCTCGCGTGAGCGTTACGCCGCCGCCCGCGAGCGCTACGCCGCCCGCGTCGGCGCGGCCAGGGCCGGCCGGGGTGGCCGGCCTGCCGAGGCCACGGGGGTCACGTACCGGGGCTCCAACGGGACGGGCCGCGGCGGCACCGGGTACAACGGCAACGGGTACAGCGGCACGGGCTACGAGGGTGTGGGCTACAAGGGCAACGGTTACGACGGCACGGGCTACCGGGGCTCCGGATACGGCGGGCGCCGTTCTGGTGGTTACCCCGGCCGGGGGGCGCCGGGCCGGCGCAGGCTCCGGGGCCGGCACGGCAACGGCGGCGACGGCGGCGACGGCAGCGGATTCTCCGGCGATGGCCGGGAACGCCGCAAGGGCGACTGGTGGCGGCACTGGACGCTGAAGAAGGTGGCGACCGTCCTCGCCATCAGCGCCGGGTGTTTCGTGATCCTCGCCGCGGCGGGCGGGTGGCTGGCCTATGCGAAGACAACCGTCCCCACCGAGCGCCTGCTGTCCTCGACCCAGGCGGCGACCACCGTTTACTTCAGCGACAACAGAACGCGGATCGGCCAGTTCGGCACCATCGACCGGCAGACGCTGACCTACAACCAGATTCCGCCCGTGCTCCGCAACGCGGTCGTCGCCGCGGAGGACAAGAACTTCTGGCATGAGGGCGGTGTCTCGCCCACCGGGATCGTCCGGGCGGCGTTCAACGACCTGACCAACTCCGGCGGGAACCTGCAGGGCGGGTCCACGATCACCCAGCAGCTGGTCAGGAACTACTACGCCAACGTGGGGACGTCGCAGACCCTGACCCGCAAGATCAAAGAGATCTTCGTCGCGCAGAAGCTGGCCCAGACCACGGGCAAGGAGCAGATCCTCAAGGAATACCTGAACACCGTCTACTTCGGCGACAGCGCGTACGGAGTCGGCGCGGCCGCGCAGGCCTACTTCGGCCTGTCCACCTCCCAGCTCAGCCGGATCACGCCGGCCCAGGCCGCGATGATCGCCGCCATGATCCAGAGCCCCAGCTACTACAGCCCCAACCCGAAGGACGGCGTCCGACACCAGGCCCTGGTCGCCCGCTGGCACTACGTTCTCAACGCCATGGCCGACATGGGCACGCTGCCGCAGCAGACCGCGGCCAAGGCGACGTTCCCCCAGACCGTCAAGCCCTTCACCAACAACTGGAGCGGCTACCGTGGCTACGTCATGCAGGCGGTGCTCAACGAACTCCGGACCACCTACGGCTACAGCAAGAACGAGATCTTCAACGGCGGGCTGCACGTGGTCACCACGGTCAACGCGCACCTGATGAACTCGCTCTACGCCACGGTCCGCCATAACCGGACCCTGATGCGCAACGGCACCCCGCCCACGCCGCCGTTCGGGGCGAGGGTGGCCTCGACCGGGCTGCCGAAGTACGTGCACATCGGCGCGGTGCTCGAGCAGGCGGGTACCGGCGCGATCCTGGCGATGTACGGCGGGCAGAACTACAACAAGACCCAGTTCGACAACGCGCTCCAGTCCCGCAACCAGGTGGGCTCCTCGTTCAAGCCCTACGTCCTAGCGACCGCGGTCAAACAAGGCATGAACGTCCAGACCAGCCACCTCAACGGGTTCTCGCCCCTGTGGATCCCCCCGGACTCCCAGCCAGACACCTTCGCCAGCATCAAGGACCCGGGCATCGTCAGCGATTACCAGGTGCAGAACGACGAGGTCAGCAACCCCGACCGGCCGGTCAGCGTGGTCGAGGCGACGGCGATGTCGCTCAACACCGCCTACGCCGACCTGTGGCACCGGGTGGCGTTCAGCGACGGCCAGCACAACGTCGTCGACATGGCGAAGGCCTTCGGGGTGAACGCCTGGGCGAGCGGCCTGCGGAAGATGCAGGACCAGGCGGGCACGGCGCTCGGCCAGGCGTCGCTCACCGTGGAAGAGCAGGCGAACATGATGGCCACCCTCGCCGCGGGAGGGGAGTACGCCAAGCCGCACGTGATCAAGCGGATTATCCACGGTAACCAGGTCACCCAGGCGAAGGTCGACCGCCATCAGGTGCTCACGCCCGACGAGGCCGCCGAGGTCGACTACGCCATGTCCTTCGACATGGGGTCGATCGGCACCGCCAACGGCCTCGGCCTGACCAACGGCCAGACGGTCATCGCGAAAACCGGCACCACGAACCTCTCCCAGTCGGCGTTCTTCCTCGGCGCGACCCCGCGCTACGCGATGGCGGTCGGCATGTTCGTCAGTAAGCCCAACTGTCCCGCGAGAGTGGGGGCACTCTGCACCTCCACGCAGGCGCTGGCGTTCGCGCCACCGGCGGGGGTGCAGACGCTGTTCGGGGTCGGAGGGCTCGCCGGTTACGGCGGCCAGTGGCCGGCCATCATCTGGCACGACTACTTCACGAAGGAGTTCAACGACGTACCGGTGCAGGCGTGGCCGCCCCTCCCGGCCAACTTCGGCACGTCGTGGAACCTGGTCGGTCACCTGCCCAAGCCCAAGCACACTCCCGAGCCGCGTCCGTCCTTCTCTCCTCCGTGCCAGGGCAATGGCCGGCGCTGCCAGCCGAGCCCGGGGCCGACCCTGCCGATAAACTGCCAGCCGCCGCTGCCGTGTCCGTCGGGCCAGCCGACCGTGCCGCCGGGCGGCGGCGCCGGGGGCGCGGCGACCGTCGGCGGTATGGCGGCCGGCGGCATGGTGGCGACCGGCGTTATGGTGGCTCTGCTGCCCGCGGGCATACGCCGCTGGCGCCCTTGGAGGCGCAGGCGTGGCCCGGACGGGAAGCGCACAACGTGAGGCGGCCCGGCTGAGCCGATGGCACCGGGCCGAGCAGGCCGGGGCGGCTGATGACGGAGCGTGAGACCACGGGGGCGCAGACCGGGCTGCCGGGCACTGGGCCGGAGCCGCGGCCAGCGGGCGGGGCCTCCTGGCGCGGGCGGCTGGCCCTCGTCGCCGGCTCCACTACGGCGCTGGTCACGGCCAGCCTCCTGGGCAGCGCGCTCGGCGTCCTCAACAAGGCAGCGTGCCGCAGCGGCGACTGGAACATCTACCTCAAGCAATTCCAGGCGCACTGCTATACCGACATTTACCCGCTCTACTTCGGCGAGCGCCTGGCCGCGGGCAAGGTCCCCTACACGGGGCATCCGGTCGAGTACCCGGTGCTGATTGGTGCCGCCATGCAGGCGGTCGCCTGGCTGGTCCGGCCCATTCATGACCCTTACATCCGCGGCCGCGAGTTCTTCGACGTCACCGTCGTGCTGCTGGCGCTGTTCGCGGTCGCGGGCACGCTGGCCACGGCCTACCTGGCCGGGCGCTCCCGGCGGTGGACCGCGCTGCTGGTCGCGCTGGCACCCGGCCTGATCCTCGCGTCCTTCATTAACTGGGACCTCATCGCGATGGGCCTGGTCGCACTGGGCATGGCCGCCTGGGCGGCGCGCCGCCAGGTCCTGGCCGGGGTGCTGCTGGGCCTGGCCGTGGCCACCAAGTTCTACCCGCTGGTGTTCTTCGGCCCGCTGCTGCTGCTGTGCCTGCGGGCCGGCCGGCTGCGGGCGTTCGCCGTGACCACGGCCTCCGCCGCCGCGGCGTGGCTCGTGGTGAACCTGCCGGTGGCGCTGGCCGCGCCGGCCGGCTGGGAGCGTTTCTACAAGCTGAACGCCACGCGGACCGCCGACTGGGGATCCATCTGGTACTACTTCGAGACCGAGCGCTGGCCCTTCCTCGGCACGCTCGGGGGCCGCTCGCTCAACGAGTTCTCGCTGGCGGTCTTCGCCGCCGGGTGCGTGCTCATCGGGGTGCTCATCCTCGCCGCCCCCCGCCGGCCCCGGCTGCCGCAGGTCTTCTTCCTCGTGCTCGCCGCGTTCCTGCTCGCCAACAAGGTCTGGTCGCCGCAATACGTCATCTGGCTGGTGCCGCTCGTGGTGCTGGCCCGGCCGCGGCTGTGGTCCTACGCCCTCTGGCAGGCCGCCGAGGTGGGCTACTTCTTCGCGATCTGGGCCTACCTGGTCACGGTGCTCGGCCCGGTGCCGACCGCGGCCGGGGGGATCGGCACCGGCCTGTACTTCACGGCGCTGCTCGCGCGGCTCGGCACGGTCACGTTGCTGTGTGCCCTGGTGGTCGCCGACATCCTGCGGCCGCAGGCCGATGTGGTGCGCGCCGGCGGCGAGGACGATCCGGCCGGCGGAGTGCTCGCCGGCTCGCCGGACCGCTGCGTGCTGAGGCTGCGGCCATACCCGGCGTTCCGCCGGGTCGCCAGCGAACCCGGCTGAAAGCGGGCCGCGGGCATAGCACTGGTCGGCATGCGTGGCCGCGCGCGCATGGGACTGGACAAGTGTGTATGGCCCGCGCGCGTGGGACTGGCCAGCGTGCATGGCCCGGGCGTACGGGCCGGCCGTCGTACATGGCCCGCGCCGGCCGGGCGGCTGAGGTCGCGGGTCAGCTGGCGGGGAGGTGCTTGCGGAGCCAGCGGATGTCGGCGCCGGGATCGGGGGTCTCGCTGATCACCGGGGTGCCGGCGGCCCGCACGACGTCGAGGAGCAGGGCCGGGTCGATCTCGCCGGACTCGATGGGGGCATGGCGGTCGCGGCGCGAGTCGAACTCGTCCCGCGAGTTGTTGCAGTGGACCAGGTCGAGCCGGCCGGTGATCGCCGTCACGCGGTCGACGATGCCGGCCAGGTCGTCGCCGCCCGCGTAGGCGTGGCAGGTATCAAGGCAGAAGCCGATCTGGCCGCCGGCCGAGTCGGCGAGGTCCCCGATCGTGTCCCACAGCCGGGCGACGGCGGTGAGGCCCCGGGCCATCGCATGGTCGCCGCCGGCGGTGTTCTCGATCAGCAGCGGGATCGGGCGCGGGATCCGCTCCATCGCCTTGCGCCAGTTGTCGTAGCCGACGTCATCGGCGACCCCGCCGGTGACGTGACCGCCGTGCACCACGAGGCCCTTCGCCCCGACCGCCGCGGCCGCCTCCAGCTGCTGGGCCAGTAGCTTGCGGCTGGGAATCCTGAGCCGGTTGTTCGCGCTAGCCACGTTGATGCCGTAGGGCGCGTGGATGTACGCCTCCACGCCCGCCGCCGCGAGCGCCTCACGCAGCGCCGCCGCATCACCGCCGGGGAATGTCGGCGCGTCCCAGCCCTGCGGGTCACCGAGGAAGAACTGGACGACGTCGGAGCCGGTGGCCTGCACCACCGTCAGCGGGTCACCCTCGCGGTCGTGGGCACCGATGCGGACCATGCCCCGAGCCTAGCGACGATCGCCGACAGGCGAAGGCGCGCTT
>Ga0114129_10008802_pt1 | contig 14402 bp, 14 predicted proteins | sample RhiMetdeltSRZDD1_FD_80071 | JGI IMG/M metagenome (GOLD analysis project Ga0114129, IMG submission 80071) | Populus rhizosphere microbial communities from Tennessee, USA - Rhizosphere MetaG P. deltoides SRZDD1 (version 2) (version 2) | ecosystem: Host-associated > Plants > Roots > Rhizosphere >... | reverse complement strand
CTTCGCCCGCCGCCCGCTCATACCGCATCATTGGGTCATCAAGATCACGCCGATCGTCGTCGCCGGTCTGATGGCGCTCCTCGCCGCCAGACCTGCCCAAACGAACGCGCTGCTCATCGGCATCCATCTGGCCGCTTTTTTTGTAATAGCGTTAGCTTGTCATGGAGAGTTGGCGCGCGACCGGCCCGGGCCGGAACGCCTGACCGAGTTTTACTTCTGGCTATCCTTGGGCGGAGCGCTCGGCGGCATCTTCAATGCACTGATCGCGCCGCTGGTCTTCAGCGACGTGTTCGAGTATCCGCTCACGTTGATCGTCGCCGGCCTGCTGCTGCCGGCAGTCTCCGCGGCTCCGGCCTCACGCCAGCAAAGACGACAGGAACGCCGCGAGAAGGAGAAGCGTCGGACGGAGAAGTCGTGGACGCAGACCGTCTTCAGTCCGCGCGTGCTAGATGCCCTCTTGCCGGTTGGGCCACTCGTGTGGATCGCCGTACTGGTCTCGCTCCTGCAATTTCCGGATCATCCGTTAGACACGCTCACGTTGTTCATCATCTTTGGCCCCCCGGCAGTTGTGTCTCTGTTTTTCATCCGGCGACCGGTTCGCTTCAGCCTGGGTCTCGGGGCCATCCTATTGGCCAGCCTGCTGTATGCCGGGGGCAAAGGTGACACGATCTACACGGAACGCACCTTCTTTGGCGTTAATCGTGTCGTCGTCTATTTGGGAGACCACCATGTGCTCTTCCACGGCACAACTCTCCATGGCGCACAGAGCCTCGAACCCGCGCATCGCGACGATCCCTTAACTTACTACTATCGCTCCGGCCCGTTGGGACAAGTCTTTGCAGAGTTTAGTGGAGAGAAAACGAAGCACAGCATCGCAGTTATAGGATTGGGCGGCGGCTCAACCGCGTGTTACCATCAGCCGGGGCAGGCCTGGACGTTCTACGAAATTGATCCGGCCGTGGTGCGCCTCGCGCGCAATCCCAAATACTTCACCCTCTTGGACGACTGCGCCCCGGATGCGCGCGTGGTGCTCGGCGACGCTCGTCTCGAACTCGCCTCCGCCGCGCCGCACGAATATGACTTGATGATCCTCGACGCCTACAGTTCGGACGCCGTCCCCATCCACCTCATTACCCGGGAAGCGCTTCAACTCTATCTGGACAAACTCGCCCCCAATGGGGTGTTGGCTTTTCACCTCACCAACCGGCACCTGGATCTAAAAACGGTGGTGGGCAATTTGGCGCTGGATGCCGGCCTCATCTGCCGGGTTCAAGACGATGTGAACCTCGACCCGAACGAAGTCAGCCGGGCCAAGATGGTCTCGCAGTGGGCGGTGATGGCGCGCACCGAGGCCGATTTAGGAGCGCTGGCTGACGACCCGCGTTGGACCGTTCCCCCCATCCGGCGCGGCACCTCCGTTTGGACGGACGATTTTAATAACTTGTTGAGTGTGCTACGTTGATGAAATCTTCAAGGCCGCTCCTGATCAAATTGATCGTGATTCAGATTCTGCTGGGAGGCTGCCAGGCGGCGCCAACCACCCAACAGCCGCCGCCGGAAACGGTCGCGCCCGCCACGCCGACCAGCAATGTGTCTTTCATGATCTTCGGCGACCCGGCCGAGTTGCAGGCTTACCAAAACCTGGTGAAGGCTTATGATGCTAAATTTCCAGGGGAGAAAATAGAACTCATCCACATCCCCGATCAAGCGGATTATCGCCAACGTTTGGCCGCCGACTTTGCCGCCGGCACGCCGGCGGACGTCGTTTTGATCAACTACCGGCGTTTCTCCGTCCTCGCTGAGAAAGGCGCGCTGGAACCGCTCGGCCCCTATCTGGAAAAAAGCCCTCTCATCCACGCCGCGGATTTCTATCCTGAAGCGATCCTCGCCTTTCAGTGGGGCCGGCGCGGGTTGATGTGTATCCCCCAAAACATCTCGAGTCTGGTTGTGTATTACAACAAAGACCTCTTTCAAGCGGCTGGGCTGGCTTACCCGTCAGCGGATTGGACCTGGGACGATTTTTTAGCGACAGCGCAGGCCTTGACCCTGGATCAAGATGGGGATGGTCACACAGACCAGCACGGTCTGGGCGTGGAGCCTACGCTGCAGCGCGTCGCGCCCTTTATCTGGCAGAACGGCGGGGATGTGGTTCGGATTGAGCGGAGCGTCTGGACACGGGAATTAGCGCTGGACGACCCGCTGGCGCTGGAGGCCATTCGCTGGTTTGTCGCGCTGCAGCTCACGCACCATGTTGTGCCCAATGCCGTTGACGAGGAGGCCGAGAACAGCGAGAGTCGCTTTTTGAATGGACGGGTGGCGATGTATCTCAACAGCCGGCGCGGTGTGCCAACGTATCGCACGATCACGGCGTTCGATTGGGATGTCGCGCCCCTACCGCGCAAGCGGTGGCGGCGCTCCGGGGTATTGCACGCCGACGGCTACTGTCTGCCCGCCGTCTCGGCGCACAAAGCCGCGGCCTGGCAATTCATCGAATTCGCCAATTCGGTCGAAGGGCAAACCCTGGTTGCCCGCTCGGGCCGTACTGTCCCCTCGTTAAAAGTCGTCGCCGAATCGCCGGCCTTTCTCGATCCGGCGGCCAAGCCGCTGAACAGCCGCGTGTTTTTAGACACGCTGCCCCACCTGCGCATGTTGCCGCGGGTGACGAATTGGCCCGATATTGAAGAAATTGCTAATGACGAGATCGAGCGAGCGTTTTACGGCCAGGCCGATGTGGTGGAAGCTATCCACGCGGCGGTCGTGCGCACGGAAGAATACTTCCCCTAAAAAATGGCGGCGCCTCAGCGGGCACGGCCCTGGCTGTTGTTGACTCATCGGCAGGCGCTGGGTCTGATGTTGTTGCCCTACCTGCTCGGGTTGGTCGGGTTAATTATCATCCCCGCGCTCCTCGCACTCGGATTGGCGTTTACGCAATACGATGGTCTCTCCCTACCCCGCTGGACCGGCTGGCGAAACTTCACTCTCCTTTTTGCGGACCTGCGTTTCTGGGCGGCGCTAAAAAATTCGCTATTTTTTGCTGGGGTAGCCGTGCCCCTGCGCGGTCTGGGCGCATTGGCGCTGGCGCTGTTACTCAACCCGCCTCGGCAGGGCGCAGGCTTTTATCGCGCCGCGATCTATCTGCCGACAGTCATACCGGATGTGGCCTACGCGCTGATCTGGTTATGGGTTTTCAATCCCGTCTATGGGCCGCTGAATTTGCTTCTGATCAATTTGGGATTGCCAGCCCCCGTCTGGTTGGTGGACCCAGACCTGGCCAAACCGGCGCTCAGCCTCATGTCTTTGTTCCAGATCGGCGAGGGCTTCGTCATCGTGCTGGCCGGTCTGCAAACGATTCCGCGTGAGGTCTTGGAATCCGCTGCCCTGGATGGCAGCAACCGTTGGCAGGTTGTCTGGCATGTGATCCTGCCCTTGCTCACGCCGTGGCTCGCGCTGTTGACCGTCCGCGACCTGATCATGAGTCTGCAAAACACCTTCACGCCGGCTTTGATCATGACGGGCGGCGGCCCGTATTATGCGACGCTGTTCCTGAACCATCTCGCTTACGAGGAAGCCTTTGATGGTTTTCGATTCGGTCAGGGAGCGGCCATCCTCTTACTGATCGTGGTTATAAGCGCCGCGCTGCTCGGCGGCTTGTGGGTACTTATTCAGCGTTGGGGCGACCAGAGCGATGACTAAGAATCAGGCGCCGTCCGGATTAGTTCATCAATATGCGCCGCGCCGGCCAAAAGGCCGGCTGGCATTCCATGTGTTTGCCGGCTCCGTGGCCCTCGTCTTTCTCCTGCCCTTCGTGTGGATGATCTATGTTTCACTCCAGACGCCGGGGGTCACATTGCCTCGCGGCTTTGAAGGCTTCTCTCTGCCCAACGCCTGGCACAACTATGCGCGGATTTTCGAGATGCTGCCGCTGGGACGGTATCTCTTTAATTCGTTTCTGGTGACAGGCCTCGCCGTGCCGCTGACGCTGATCACTGCCTCTTGGGCAGGTTTTGCCTTAACGCAGCTATCCGCCCGATGGCGGCGGCGTCTGATCCTCGTATCGGTGGGAGCGCTGCTCGCGCCGCTCACGGCGCTGTGGCTGACACACTTGGTGCTCTTCACCTGGCTGGGATTGATCAATACCTACGGCGCACTGCTCGCGCCCGCGTTGATGGGATCGAATCCCTTGTTTGTCTTGTTGTTCTACTGGGCCTTCCGGCGCATCCCGGTGGAGATTTTTGAATCGGCGCGGTTGGATGGCGCGGGAGTGTGGCTCACGTGGCGGCTGATCGCGTTACCGCTGGTCCGCCCGGCGCTGCTCGCCATCGGCGTTTTGACTTTTCTCTCTTATTGGAGCGATTTCATCCATCCCCTGCTCTATCTCAAATCACAAGCGCTGTATACGCTGCCGCTTGGCTTGCGGCAACTTCAGCAGTTGGACCAGACTCAGTGGCCGCTGCTCATGGCCGGGGCCGTGGTCATGACCCTTCCCCCAGTGCTGCTCTTTCTGATTGTGCAGCACTATTTCTTACAGGCACGTTGGTTTTCCGCGATTGAGCATTAAGCAACGGGCCATTGGCGCTCGAAAGCATCCATCGTTTGGTGAATCCCCTCTTCCAAAGTTGTTTGATAAACTTTAGCGAAGCGCCGTTGTAATTCCGTCCCGTCACATCCTTCTGGAAAAGGCAACGACGCCTCAGCGCACGTGATGCGGCTGCCGGGCTTGATCTGCATAATCAACTGCGCCACCTCGCTGATGGCGACGGGCGGCGTGCCGAGGTTGAAAGCGAACGTGCCGCCTAACGGCTGTTCCGCCGCCTCGATGAACTGCTGCGCCACATCCGACGCGAAATGCAATTGCTGCCGGCCCCCGAAACCAATGTGATAATCCTCGCCCTTGACCGCGGCCAGCATCGCTTTGGTCGGGTCGCTGGTCAAGCCCTGATCCCGGCCCAATCCATACACGGTATACGGGCGCAGAACCGTGCTGCTCAGTTTGTGATCCTGCCAATAGACTTGGGCCGTTAATTCGTTGGTCACTTTATAAGCGCCATACAACGTGCGCGGATGATACGGCGCGTCATGCGCTAACAAACCGGGAGGATAGTCGTCCGGCGGGCCGTAAACCGCGATGGACGAAGCGAGGGTGAGATGACCGACGCCCGTCTGGCGGGCTGCCTCGAAGATGTTGACCGTGCCGGTGACGTTGACTTGCGACCCTAAAACCGGATTGGTCCGGCAGAAAGGCACTTGCAACGCGGCGAGATGAATCACATGCGTGATGTGGTGCGCATCAAATGCGCCTTTGACTTGATTGAAGTCGGTCAGGTCGCCCTTCACAAACACAATCCGGGCTTGCTCGGCCTGACTCAGAAGCAAGTCCAGGCGATGCCGATCATCGCTCAAGTCAAAGCACACGGCTTGTTTGTCTTGCCGGCGCAAATGATAAAGCGTCCACGCGCCGATACATCCCATACCGCCGGTAACTAAATACGTTGCAGTCATGTCAATTTGTCCTTAGAACTCGCAAAAGAATAAAATGACTCTCTTTGAAAGAGTCATTCCCGCGCAGGCGGGAATCCGGGGCTTGGGTCATGGACTCCCGCCTGCGCGGGAGTGACGTTATCAAAGAGCGTAACCTTATTCTTTACGCGTCCTTCACATCTATAAAATTCAGCTTAAGTCAAAGCCCGCGTCCGCGGGCATGTTTTGCTTTAGGCGTAGCATCTATAGAACTTAGCCCCATTGTGCTTGAACAACTTCTCTCGCTCCATCTCGGACAACGACCGAGTTGCCTCCAGCAGCGTCTCAATCCATTGCGGATAAGTCGCCGCCAGGGTGAGCACGGGCGAGTCACTGCCGAACATCACTCGATCCGGGCCAAAGACTTCCAACGTGTGCTGGATGTATGGATAAAGATCGGCCGCCTTCCAGCGTTGCCAATCCGCCTCGGTAACCAGCCCGGAAATTTTGCACGCCACGTTCGGCAGTGCGGCTAATTCGGCCAGTTCGGCGCGCCAGGGATCAAGCAAGCCATTTTTAATATCCGGCTTGCCAATGTGATCCAGGACAAAACTCACTCCCGGGCATTGGCGCACCAACTGAATCACATCGCGCAGTTGAGGATGCTGAATGCACAGGTCGCAACTCAGGCCATACTCGGCCAGAAGTTGAACCCCGGCCACGAAGTCCGGCTGTACACTGAAACCCAACGGCTCGGACTGGATTAATCGGCGCACACCTTTGACCAGCGGGGAGTGGCTCAACTTTTCTAAGATCGGCCTGCCGAGCGCGGCGCGCCCCATCTCCAGCGGCGCAAAGGCCACAATGCCCCGTATCCGTGCGTCGCCCGCCGCGAGCGACGTCACCCATTCCACTTCTTGCATCGCCTGCTCAGGAGCGCAGTCGGCCTGGACAAAAATCAGCGTCTCCACTTTCCAGTTTGCGCCTTGCGTCGGGACGTGATCCGGAAGAAAGGGTCGGTTCAAAGTCGGCAGGTCATCCAGCCAAGCGTAGCGCAAGCGGCTGGGTTCCCAGAAGTGAACGTGAGTGTCAACGATGGTGAGCATAGGCTACAAATTCCGGGTTGGCTTACGGAATACGGAATACGCAATATTGGCTTTACAAGCATATTCCGTATTGCGTATTCCGTAATTGACCCCTCTAATCCATATGAAACAACTCTTCCATGCCGGCCCACCAATTCCCCTCTTGGCTGCCTTTGGAAGTTCCCTCGACAGGCTCCTGGCACGGATCGGTCAGCGCCCACCATTCATGCGTCTTCGGGTCGTTCGCAATCTGGGCCATGTCCGCCGCGTAGTCGTTACCGACATACTCATAGTATGCGAAGAGTAGTCCGTTTTTATGATAGATGGAGTAATTACGAATGTTCGCCGCGCGTAGCATTGCCAACACCTCCAGCCATACATCCGCATGTAGGCGACGATATTCTTCGTACTTCTCCAGCTTGAGTTTGATGATTTGCCCAACACGTTTTTGCCCACTTCCTTGCGCGCCCGCCCCCGATTGCCAGGCGGGACCGTTCGGGAATTCGTACTCGGCCAAGCTGGCAGCTTTCATCGTGATGCTGTAACCGGGCGCAGTGGGCGGCATATAACATCCCCGCTGAATAACGACCGGCTCGACGAAGTGTTCATGCAGATGATCCACGTATTCGATCACGCGATCTTCCATCGAAGCGCTGATCGCGATGTAATCAAAAATCTGCAAGTGCTGAACGTACTCGCATAAGCCCACACCGCCCGCATGGGGACAAACCGGCAAGCCGAATTTAGCCGCCAGGAGGTAAACAGCCAACACTTCGTTGACGCCTCCCAAGCGGCAGCTATCAATCTGGCAGAAGTGGAGCGCGTTCGCTTGCATCATCTGTTTAAAGATCACGCGGTTTTGACAGTGCTCGCCCGTCGCCACTCTGATTGGCGCAATCGCTTTCGCAATCGTCGCGTGTCCGAGCACATCGTCCGGGCTGGTCGGCTCCTCGACCCACCACAAATCGAAGCGGGCCAACTGCCGAACGTGGGCAATCGCCTGATCCACATCCCAATATTGGTTGGCGTCCACCATCAGCCGGTTATTCGGCCCAATTTCTTCGCGGACAATGGCGCACCGCCGGATGTCATCCTCCACATCCTGACCTACCTTGATCTTAAAGTGCGTCCAGCCCTCGGCCAGCGCCTCCCAGCACAGACGGCGAATCTTCTCATCGCTGTAGCCCAGCCAGCCGGCAGAAGTCACATAGGCCGGATACCCGCGCTGCATCATCTCGGCTTCACGCAAAGTTTTGGATGACGCATTTTGGCGCAAGAGCGCCAGCGCGTCCTCCGGCATCAGCACATCGCTGATATAACGGAAGTCAATGCAGCGCACTAATTCTTCCGGCGTCATATCCGCTAAAAGTTTCCAGAGCGGCTTGCGCTCCGCCTTTGCGTACAAATCCCACACCGCGTTGACGAGCGCGGCAGTCGCCAGATGGATCACGCCTTTTTCCGGGCCGACCCAACGCAACTGGCTATGGTTCGTCAGCATACGCCAGAAAGCGCCCAAGTCATCGGTGAAAGATTCCAGCGTCTTACCGCGCACGAGCGGCGCCAACGCCCGAATACCGGCCACGCACAGTTCATTCCCCTGACCGATGGTGAAGGTCAAGCCATGTCCCTCCAAACCGTCGGGGTGATCCGTCTTCAAGATGACGTAAGCAGCGGAGTAATCCGGATCGGTGTGGACGGAGTCAGAGCCGTCTAATGTTCGCGAGGTGGGGAAACGAATATCGCGGGCGATGATGTCGGTGATGGTGATAGTCATTAGATAGCCTTCGCTTTTGAGTCAACGGATGGAACGAATAGAACGGATGATGAATGGAACGGGAAAAATCAGTTAAATCCGTTCCATCCGTTGACCAAAGCCGCTCTATCCCTGCCGCGTCTTGCGCCCATAACTCAACTCCGCGCCGCCGGAAAGAATGTGATCAACGCCGGTGGTGAACGTCGCCTCGGCGGCGATAAATAGGCACAGCTTGCCCGCTTCTTCAATTGTCCCCATCCGCCCGAGCAACTGCGCTGCCTCGCCATCGGCGCGCGTTTTTTGGGGATCAGGGGAGGCATCAATCGCCTCTTGCCACAGCGGCGTATAAATGTTCCCGGGCGAGACGCTGTTTACGCGGACGCCGTGGGCGGCCTCGTCAATCGCCAGCGCTTTGCTGAACGCGATCACGGCGCCTTTTGTCGCGACGTAGGTTGTCGCGTAAAGCTGCCCCATCGTCCCGACCAGACTGCCCAGGTTAATAATATTGCCTTTCGTCTGGCGGAGATAAGGCAGCGCGAATTTGCAGGCGGCGAACAGGCTGAGCAGATTCAATTCGAGCAAGGCGCGAAACTCTTCCAGCGAGAACTCGTCAATGGGTTTGTGCGGCGGATGCCAACCGGCGTTGTTGATCAAGCAATCAATTTGGCCGTAGTGGGCGGCTGTCTGAGTAATAAGATCGTGCAGATCGTCGGTTTTGGTAATATCGCATGGGAAAAACTGAGCCTGACCGGGGCCGAGGGCGTTCACTTGAGATTCGAGCGCGCGGCCTTCCGGTTCATTGGGGGAACAGAAGACAACCTTCGCGCCGGCTTGCGTGAAGACGCGCACGCACCCCTCGCCGATGCCCCGCGAGCCGCCAGTCACAAGGGTCACTTTGTCTGGGTAGCGCATGGGGCTCCTCCAAAAGATCAAAGGCGGGGATGGATGGGAGTCGAACCCACCTGTCGCTTCTGAGAAGCGACACAACGGTTTTGAAGACCGCGGCCGCCACCGGGCAACCACCACCCCCGCAGCGATTCTACCAGAGCGACGCACTTGAACGGAATACGCAATACAGAATACGATACGTATTGCGTATTCCATATTGCGTCAGCGATACACCCACCACCCCAATAACGCCGCGCCGCCGATGACAAAGACCGGATTGATTTCTGTGAGCGTCAGCAAACCAAAGGTGATGGCAGTAATCAAGAATTTATCCCAGCCCATTACGACAGCTTGTCCCCACCCTAACGTCTTTATTTTGAAAACCGTTTGGCCCAGATCATACGCCGTCCACAGCAAAAAGCCGACGACCACCGGGCGCACGGCTTGCAGCATGGCCTTCATCGTCAGCGAATCTTTGATCTTGTAAAAATAGGCGATGGCCGCGAGCATCAGCAGCGTCGTGGGAACGACGGTGCCGACCGCGCCCGCGACCGCGCCGCCGAATCCCGCCAACTTGTAACCGACGAAAGCCGAGACCTGCGGCGCAATCGGCCCCGGCAGCGAATTGCCCACGGCCACGGCGTCGGCAAACTCATCCGTCGTGACCCAACCGGCCGCGACCGTCTCGCGCTGCATCAATGCCAACGACGCCGGCCCTCCACCCCAGGAAAGGAAAGCAACCCGAGTGAATAACCAGAAGATTTTTAAATAGATCATGGTGTGGTCTCCTACCACAAGCAGAAAGGCAACCACGGATTACACCGATTACACGGATTTTGAATGTTTTTAAAATCTGTGAAATCCGTGTAATCCGTGGTTACAAGCGAATCCATTTTATCATCGCTGCCTCCAGGCATGGTAAAATTTCGCTCGATGAAGAAGTCGCTGGTCGTTAACAGAAACGCCGTTAACAGAAACCCGGTTTCTGTCTCTTCCATTAAGTATTGGGGATACTTCGCCAGAAACCGGGTTTCTCCCATGATTGCCATCGGAGCCCTCATCGCTTGCAGTCGCCAGCCAATGACCACGCCTTCCCTCCCAACTACGACTCCCGTCCCGCCGATAGCCGCCTCCCCCTCGGCGACCTTTTCACCGGCAACCCCAGAACCCACTTTGACGCCATCACCCACGGCCACCGCCCCCTCCCGTTTTGCGCCCGTGACCGAGGCCGATTGGCAAACAGGCCCCACGCAGGCGCCGGTGACCTTTCTCGAATACAGCGACTTCCAATGCTCCACCTGCGCGCAACTGGCCTCCGTGCTGGCCGAACTCCGCGAGGAATACCCGGATGATTTGCGCCTGGTCTATCGCCACTTCCCGCTGATCACGGTTTACGACAAAACGCTTATCGCCGCCCAGGCCGCGGAAACCGCCGGGGCGCAAGGAAAATTCTGGGAGATGCACGACCTGCTCTTCAAGCGCCAAGCGGACTGGATCAAGTTATCCCAGGTGGATTTCCTCCCCTGGCTGGAAGCTCAAACCCAAGACCTTGATCTCGACCACGACCAATTTTCGGCTGATCTCGAAGCAGGAAAATATCTCCAACCGGTGGCGACGGCGCATAACACCGCGCTGAGCATTCCGCTCCCCGGCGTTCCTTTTCTCCTCTTGAATGGCCGGCCCTACGAGGGGCCGGTGGATCACTGGTCACTGTCTGCTTTGATTCGTCTGGAAAAACTCAAGCAGCGCCAATTCCAGTCGCCGCCGCCCGATCTGATTAATCCATTCAGCCAATACATCGCCACCTTGCAAACTGCCCAGGGCGATGTGGCGATTGAACTCTTCGCTGAGAAAGCGCCGCTGACGGTGAACAACTTCGTCTTTCTGGCTCAAGCCGGCTGGTTCGACGGGATTACCTTCTACGCCGTTCAGCCTAAGCCTGATCTGCGCTGCTGGGATTATCTCGGGTCTGGCGACGCGGGCGCGATTCCCATCGTCCAGACCGGCGACCCAAGCGAGACCGGCTTGGGCGGGCCCGGCTATCTCATCCCCCACGAGATCAACCCCGATCTGAACTTTGATGCCGCCGGTTGGGTGGGCATGGTCAACAACGGGCCGAACGCCAACGGGAGTCAATTTTTTATCACGCTGGCGGCCATGCCCGAACTCAATGGAAGACACACGTTATTTGGGAAAGTAGTCAACTCAGAGGGATTGGGAGTCCTGTCTCAGTTGACTCCCCGTGATCCTTGCGCCGACCCGGAGGCTCCCCCCGGAGACTTACTCACTTCAGTTCACATAGAGGAAAAATGAAAACTAAATTCTCCATTCACTCCACGTACACTCTATTCGCCTCCTGGCTCCTGTGCCTCAGCCTGCTTACTGCTTGCCAGACAGCCTCCCCCGCACCGACCGCGACGCCCTCCGGGCCGAAGCAATGGTCATCCCCGCCGCCAATGCAAATTGATGCTTCCAAGACCTATATCGCGACACTCCATACGACGCGCGGGGACATTGTCATCGAACTTCTGCCCAAGGCCGCGCCGATCACGGTTAATAATTTCGTCTTCTTGGCCCGGCAAGGCTTTTATGACGGGGTGACGTTTCATCGGGTGCTGCCCGACTTTATGGCCCAAGGCGGCGATCCGACCGGCACCGGCAGCGGCGGGCCAGGCTATCAGTTCCAAGACGAAATCAGCACGCTGACCTTTGACAGCCCGGGTATTCTGGCGATGGCCAATGCCGGGCCGGGAACGAACGGCAGCCAATTCTTCATCACCTATGTTCCTACTCCGTGGCTCGATGGTCACCACACGATCTTTGGCAAAGTCGTCAGCGGGATGGAAGTCGCCTATTCACTCACCCCGCGCGATCCAGAACAAAACCCGACCACGCCCGGCGATGCGATTACTTCGGTGACGATTGAGGAGAAGTGAGGACGGAAGACAGACGAAGGACGAAGGACGGATGACGGAAGAACCGGAAATAAGAGCAGCGCGGATCTTGCAAGATCCGCGCTGCTCTTTGTTTTGATAACGTCACTCCCGCGAAGGCGGGAGTCCCGTAGCATGTGCCTGGACTCCCGCCTTCGCGGGAGTGACAAGCCTCCGTCCTTCGTCATCCGTCCTTCGTCCTCTCTTCATACTTCCGGCTCTTGCCCCTTGACCATGCGCGCCTTGAGCCAGGCAAAAATCTCATGCCGGTTTTCCTGCCACAGATGGATGGCAGTCGGCAGCACTGAAAGGAAAATCACCACGATCACGATCAGGAGAAAATATTTATCGAGGACTTCCGGAGGAAACAAACTTCCCAGGGCATAACCGGCCAACGTCACGCCGATGGCCCACAATAAACCGCCGACCAAATTGAACAGCATAAACCGGCGATACTCCATCTCCACCGCGCCGGCCACAATCGGGGCAAAAGTGCGAATGAAGGGCATAAAGCGCGCCAGGATAATCGTCTTGCCGCCGTGCTTCTCATAGAAGGCCTTGGCGGCCAGCAGGTTTTTTCGTCGAAAGAGCAGCGACTCTTCCCGATTGAAAAGCGGCGGGCCGGCCTTGCGCCCGAACCAATAGCCGACGTTGTCACCCAGCACGGCAGCGATGAACAGCAGCGGCAGCAGGATCCACAGATTCAATTGGCCTTTGTAAGCGAACAAGCCGGCGGTCAGAAGCAAGCTATCACCGGGCAGAAAAAAACCAAAAAACAACCCGGACTCGGCAAAGATAATTACAAACAAGCCGAGGTAGCCAAAGGTTTCGATTAAGTTACGTGGGTCTAAGAAGCTCATGTGCTTGTCCTCGTTAAGTTTGCTTTTGGAGCGAATTTGAAGTAAAACTGACTCCAGACAGTTGGACCGATTGGATCAGACTGGTCAAGTCTGACGCCCGACGGGGCAGGCCCAATTATACCGGAGTTTTTAATTGACTTTGACTTGACAGTCCATTATGGCTATGCTAAATTAGCGCTCGTTTAGCCCCGATTACAAAAATTTGGACCTCATCCCCGTCCAAGGAGATGTACCTTGACTAAAACTCGAACAGAACTGATGGTTGACCGCCTGCGCGACATGCAGGTAAGTAGTCCGGACATTGAAGCCTCAGCTGTCGTCAGCGTAGACGGTCTCCCCATTGCGACCTCCCTCCCACGGGAAGTCGAAGAAGATCGGGTGTCCGCCATGTCGGCGGCCATGCTCTCCCTCGGCGAACGAATCGCCTCCGAGTTAGGCCGTGGCAGCCTGGACGAGGTCTATATCAAAGGAGAAAAGGGTTACGTGATTCTCCAATCGGTTGGCGCGGAAGCCGTCCTGACCGTCTTGGCGCGGGAAGGAGCGAAGATGGGCCTGGTATTCCTGGATATGCGCCGGGCCGCTGAAGACCTTGCCAAACTTGTCTAAATCCAGCGAACCATCCTAAACGGGAGATCCGGCGTGCCTCCAATCCCCAAAAGCGGTTTCTACTACCCGAACAAGATAGCCCGCATTTATTTGCAGGCAATGGAAGATGTCATGGGCAAAAATGGCTTGAACGCCATTTTGAACATGGCCAGCCTGCAGCATCTCGTAGATAACTACCCGCCCGACAACCTGGAAAAACAATTTGATTTCGCGGACTACTCGGCGCTCAACGGCGCCCTGGAAGAAATGTACGGCCCGCGCGGCGGTCGCGGTTTGGCGCTGCGGGCCGGCCGCGCCTCCTTTGCCCAAGGGCTGAGGAACTTCGGCGCGCTGGCCGGCGTGGGCGATCTCGCCTTCAAAGTCCTCCCGCTCCCGGCCAAGCTCAAGATCGGCGTCCCGGCCATGGGCAAAATCTTCTCTCAGGTCAGCGACCAAAAGAGCACCGTCGAGGAAAACGAGACGGAATACATTTACACGATGAAACCCTGTCCCGTTTGCTTTGGCCGCACGAGCGATAAGCCCATGTGCCACGCCGGGATCGGTTTACTGCAAGAAGGTCTCAAGTGGGTTTCCGGCGGGCACGAATTCCGCGTCAACGAATCCAAGTGCATTGGATGTGGGGACGAAGCCTGCGTCATCATCATTCAAAAAGAACCCATCGGCTAAGGAACCCGAGGTTGGCATGACCGACAAGCAGACTCTTCTGATTGTCGAAGACGACCCGAACCTGGCCGAAATGTTGAGCGAGTACTTCCGCGCGCAGGGGTACCCGGTTCTCACTTCGGAATGGGGCGAAGAAGCGATTCAAACCTGCGTGCAG